>Ga0114931_10001619_pt1 | contig 28722 bp, 24 predicted proteins | sample 2SBtaG_FD_89579 | JGI IMG/M metagenome (GOLD analysis project Ga0114931, IMG submission 89579) | Deep subsurface microbial communities from Kolumbo volcano to uncover new lineages of life (NeLLi) - 2SBTROV14_V59a metaG | ecosystem: Environmental > Aquatic > Marine > Volcanic | place: Kolumbo... | reverse complement strand
TGAATACCATCATTCTCATTACCAGTTCACTGACGATTGCACTGGCTATTCGCAGCTTGCAAATTAATAAAAAAAATAATGCTGTATTGTACCTTGCATTAACATTGATTTTTGCCGCCGCTTTTTTAGTGATCAAATATTTTGAGTATAGTCATAAATTTCATCTGGGCCAACTGCCAGGCAAGTTTTATACATTTACAGGAGTAAAAGGTACTAATCCGCACATATTTTTTAGCATATATTTTATTATGACGGGTCTGCATGGAATGCATATTTTGATTGGCATGATTATTATCGCTATCATGCTTGTAAAAACAGCCAGCGGCAAGTTCTCCAATGAGTATTACACACCCGTGGAAATGACCGGATTATATTGGCATTTGGTAGATATAATTTGGATATACCTCTTTCCGTTGCTATATTTGATAGGTTAAATAATGAACACAAAAAAAGCACATAGCGAACATGTTCTACCGCTCAAGCTTTATTTGAGCGTAGCCCTGGCTCTCATTATTTTGACGGCTTTAACCGTTTCAATTTCATTCGTTCATTTGGGTGGCTGGAACGCGGTTGTTGCAGTTACGATTGCCACAATAAAGGCACTTTTGGTCGCATTTATTTTTATGCACCTGCGTTACGAAAAAAAAATTAATTTGTTTATTTTTACTATGGGCCTTGTTTTTATTGGACTTTTCATTTCGCTAACAATGTTTGATACTTTGCGAAGGACTGATATTTATGAAATAGAAGCGCAGCCGGTCCATGAAAAAGCAGTCATCTACAAAAAGCAGCCTCCAGATTCGACGAAAACACATCACTAATTGTGGATAATAAGCCAACTTTTGAATAAAAGTAAAAGCAAAAGATAGGACTTGTCTTCCTGAAAGGAAAGCGTGGTGAAATTATTCAAGCGATTTGCTCTTGTTTCTGTTTTTCTCACCTACCTTCTGATTTTTGTCGGCGGTTTGGTTCGAGTTTCCGGTGCTGGTCTCGGATGCCCCGATTGGCCAAAATGCTTTGGTCGATGGATTCCGCCTCTGAGCATTCATCAATTGCCACAAAACATTGATCCCGCATCTTTTAATTTAACCCTGGCCTGGATTGAGTATATTAATCGCTTGTTGGGCATGCTCGTTGGATTATCAATCCTGGCTACGGCAATTCTGGCAATCATTTACTTTCGGAAACAAAAACAAATTCTCTGGCCTTCTTTGGCAGCAGCATTGCTCGTGGCTTACCAGGGATGGCAAGGGGGGCAGGTTGTTACTTCGAACTTGAGGCCCTTGCTGGTATCTGCGCACATGGTCATTGCGTTTATTATTGTGAGCCTGTTACTTTATGTCATTCAGCAGCTAAATTCTCTTGAATTAAAAGAGCCCCTGGCAAAAAACACCTTTGGCGGATTGAAAACCTTTGTCCTTATTTTGTGGATTTTTACCATCATCCAGGTGCTTCTTGGGACGGAGGTCAGAGCATCCATTGAAATGTTATCTGATAAGTTTCCCCTGCTTATGAATAGTGAATTGTTGCAGCGCTTAGGTTCGGTAGATGAAATTCACAGAACTTTGGGCATCCTGCTTGCTCTCGTCACAATATTCGTTGCTTTTCGCATTATCAAAAAAGAGGGCGGGAGTTCATTATCAAATTTGTCCTGGGGTATGATTTTCATCGTTTTCATTCAGGCTATGCTTGGTTCCGTTCAGGTTATTATCGGATTGCCGGCGCTCATGCAATTATTTCATCTTTGGGTGGCCAGTCTGTTGGTTGGGGTGCTGCTGCTGGTTTACACGTCCATGAAAAAAGGAGGGCAAATTCGCAATGTCTGATAATAATCCTCTCTTAAAAACGCTTGTTATTGGAATTCTTTTCTCTTTCGTTCTCGCTGCCATTGCTGCGATCGTCATCCGGCAAGCGCAGTTTTCCAGGGCTGATCTTCCTGTTTTGGGCAGGGTGCCGAATTTTGAATTTACCGAGAGAAGCGGTATACCTTTTGGGAAAGAAGAAATGAAAGGATCTATTTGCGTTGTGGATTTTATTTTCACAAACTGTCCCTCGGCATGTCCGATTATGAGTTCACACATATCTGAATTATATAAATTATACGCTCATTCTGATAAGATACGATTCGTATCCATCTCTGTTGATCCTGCGCGTGATTCACTGCGCGTGCTGCAAGAATATGCAAAATCCCACGGTGTTACTGATAACCGCTGGCTGTTTCTGCGCGCACCGATTGAACAAGTGATCACTTTGTCGGAAAAAGGAGTTATGCTGCCGGCAGAAAATCTGCCCATGGGACACAGCACAAAGCTTGTTCTTGTTGACCCTAACGGGAACATCCGAGGCTATTACGACGGTTTAAACGACGCAAGTATTGCTCATTTGAAAGAGGCCATTAAAGCACTGGCACAGAGGATGTCGTGACGATCAGAGATTTGCCAACTTTAAATGCTGTATTAAACGCGATCAGCGCTGTTTTATTGCTCATTGGCTTTGTGCAGATCAAAAAAAAGAATAAAGAAGTGCATAAAAAATTCATGTTATCCGCCCTTGTTGTTTCTGTGCTTTTTCTGATTTCATATTCTATTTACCACTCCTATGTCGGATCTATACCTTACCCGCGGTTTGATTGGAGCAGACCGGTTTATTTTGCTATTTTGATTCCCCATGTGATTCTTGCGGCGCTTATGACACCGTTCATCATTATCGTTGTTTTTCGTGCCTGGAGGAATCAATTTGATAAGCATAAAAGACTTGCCCGCTGGCTTTGGCCGGTGTGGATGTTTGTTTCGCTAAGTGGAGTTGCGGTTTGGTTAATGCTTTATGTTTTGATCTGAGTTTGCTTGTTTGGTTTTAAAACGAATAATTTTATCCTGAAACTTGTTTTAAAAACACAACAATAGGAGGGCACGCCATGATAACAAAAAGTTTTAAAACCTTTCTGCTTATTTTCATTCTTTGCACCGCCATTTTTCTTCACGCACAGCCAAAAACTGATTTTCCTGTCACCGCGTTAGTCGAGCCGGATTCCGGTAAAGAAGCGATAAAAGTTATGGATCTGAAGCTGGATTTTAAATTTGCCGGGTATGGCGTTTACTTGCCGTCCGATTATCCGACATTGAAAGAAATTCCGCTGGAAAACGGAGAAATTGTTCGTTTGGACCACATAGCGGAAATGACGCTGAAACCCACCAGAGTGCATTGGAAAAAGTTCATTGCAGCGGAAGAGAGAAAAGATTACACGGATATTGATGCCGAGGGGTATCGACATTACAGTACGGTCGAAGTGGAGGCCCGTTTGCGTGACTGGGACGGCACTGTTTCGAACTCCCGGATCAAACGTCCCGAATACGCGGATGTTTATCTAAAGGGGAAAACTCCTCATGGAAAATTTGCATTGCAAATTGACCAGGAAAACGGCAAAATCGTGCATGTAACTTTTCAACCAACTTTTATTATGCAATGCACAAAGAATAAATCGCATCTGTTCCCGAACAGTGATTACAAATTCTGCCCTTATTGCGGCACAAAGCTGAAAAAGATTGAAAATCCTGCGATGCACTCCAAATAAATTTTTAAACCCCGAAGAAATTCGGGGTTTTTTATAAATAGCAGTTTCAGTTTTCCCTTGACTTTGAAAGCGATATTTTAGATATTTACGCCGTCTGATTTTAGAATGGGTATAATGGGTATTCCGCGAATTGCTGAAAAAGTTTGTCTCGTCTCGGCTGTCTGTTATCAAAAGGACGTCCATCTTGATGATGTGCTGCAAAAGATGACGGATGCTTTTGGGGCGATTGATGAAAAAAGTAATGTTTTTGCTTTTACGCATACAGAATATTATTTGAAAGAAATGGGAGAGGAGCTTTTAAAATTCTTTTGCAGTTTTAAAGCGCTCATTGATCCCATGGAAATTGTCTCTATAAAGCTTGCGTCAAATAAAATTGAAAACTTTTTCAGTCAAGATGACAAGCGTTCCGTAAACATCGATCCCGGCTATATTGAAACACCAAAGCTGGTATTGGCAACAACTAAAAATTATGGCCATCGCATTTACCTGGGACAGGGGATTTATGGTGATGTACAGCTTTATTGGCGCAATGGTGCCTTTCAAATAAATCCATGGACATATCCTGACTATCGGGAAATGCAAACACTGGACTTTTTCACAAAAATCAGAAAAAAATATCTTTCACATAAAGGAGAAGCCTGATTGGCTGTTACTTACAAGGACGCAGGCGTTGACCTGGACGCTGCGAACACTTCTACAAAAAAAATAGCCGCTTTGGCAAAATCAACATTTAACGAAAATGTTGTGCAGGAAATCGGCTTGTTTGGCGGGTTTTACGCATTGGACAAGAACAAGTACAAAAATCCTGTTCTCGTTTCAAGCATCGACGGCGTCGGTACAAAGCTTAAAATTGCTTTTATGATGAATAGGCACGATACGGTCGGCCAGGATTTGGTTAATCATTGTGTGAACGACATTATGACATCCGGCGCAGACCCGCTTTTTTTCCTGGATTATATCGGCACACAGCAACTCGATGCGGAGGCTTCTGCTCAGGTCGTCAGCGGCATGGCCAAAGCCTGCAGGGAAAATGATTGCGCGCTTATTGGCGGCGAAACCGCAGAAATGCCGGGTTTTTACAGCAAGGGTGAATATGATCTCGCTGGTGCGATTGTTGGTGTGGTTGACAGGGAAAATGTGATAAACGGCGAAAATATTGCACAAGGTGATGAACTGATCGGTTTGCCATCCGTTGGCCTGCATACAAATGGATATTCATTGGCACGTAAAGTATTGTTTGAAGTCACGCAGGTTGATCTGCGGAAATACGAAGAAAAGCTATCCGCAACGTGGGGCGATACTTTACTCAAGGTGCATCGTTCGTACTTGAAACCTATTCGCGCTGTTCGCCATATAGCAGGACTTGTAGGTATTAGTCATATCACCGGCGGCGGAATTGAGGGCAATACAAAAAGATTGCTAAAAGAGGATTTGGCTCTGCAAATAGATTGGACGGCCTGGGATGCTTTGACCGAATTAGTATTGATCCAGGAGTTGGGTCAAATTCCTGATGAGGAAATGCATCAGGTTTTTAATATGGGCATTGGACTTGTATTTATTACGAAACCGGATGCCAGTTCAAAGATCGTTCAGGTTTTAAAAAATCTCGGTGAAAAGCCGGTTAAAATTGGAACAGTGGTTAAAAAATAGAGCACTTTATTGTGAACGTGCATCCAATTAAAATTGCCGTTTTGGGAGCCGGAAGCTGGGGGATTGCTCTGGCAAATCATTGCGCAGATGTGGGGCATCATGTTTCGTTGTGGGAATTTGATGCGCAGATGGCGCGCCAACTGCATGAAACACGCGAGCGTCCATCGGTATTGCCTGGTACGCGAATCCGCGAGCAAATTACGATTACGAGCGATCTTGGGCAGGCGGTTTATGATTCCAAAATTACCTTGTTAGTCGTTCCATCCCATGTTGCCCGCAGTGTCATTCAACAGCTTACGGTACAAATATTTCCAAAATCCTCATTGCTTATCAGCTGTACAAAAGGGATTGAAAACGGTTCTCACCTGCGCATCTCCGAAATTGTTAAACAGGAATTGCCTGACTATGATTTTGAAAATTTTGCCGTGCTCTCCGGGCCAAGTCATGCCGAAGAAGTCAGCAAAAACATCCCGACCGCAGTTGTCGTAGCGGCAAAACGGGATGAAATTTCAAGCTATATTCAAAAGGTATTGAATAGCCGTCATTTCAGAATTTATCGCAGCCATGATGTTGTTGGTGTGGAATTGGGTGGCGCGCTTAAAAATGTCATTGCTATCGCAGCCGGTATTTGCGACGGGGCCGGGTTTGGGGATAACACCAAAGCCGCGTTGCAGCCGCGTGGTCTTGCGGAAATTGCCCGGCTGGGTCGGGTGTTTAATGCCGATCCGCTGACTTTTGCAGGCCTTTCCGGTATGGGCGATTTAATCGTAACCTGCATGAGCCGTCACAGCCGAAACCGTTTTGTTGGCGAGCAGATCGGCCGGGGCAAAACACTCCAACAAGTTCTTGATGAGATGGTCATGGTTGCAGAAGGCGTGCGCACCTGCAAGTCCGCTGTCGCGTTAGCCGAGAAACATCATATTGACATGCCCATCAGCCGGGAGGTTTACAACGTACTCTTTAAAAACAAAGAGCCTAAAAAAGCAATGGAAGATTTAATGGGGCGGGAAGTGAAACCGGAGGTTTGGTTTTAAGACCGCTGGTCTGATCAAAAGCTATTGATCTACCGGTAAGCAAAGCAATTTATTTTGCCGTCAACAAACAGGAGGTCATCATGTTTAAAAATATCATGCTCGCCGTGGACGGCTCATTATATGCGGACTCGGTTCTTTCCACTGGTGTTTCGCTTGCCAAGGCTTTTCATAGCCATATCAGCGTCATAACAGTTGCCGATGTTCGTGTCTTTGAGTGGGCCACTGCTGTTGGTGCGGATGGATTTGTTCCTATCGTGCCATCAGGGCTCTATCAAGATGAATCCAGGAAAATATTGGAAGAGAAAACGGACAAGATTCTGGAAAAGTGCGCACATATTTTAAGCAGGGAAAGCATTAGCTTTGAAACAGAAAAATTGATCGGCGCACCGGCGGATTCTATCATTGAAAAAGCACATCTTTCCGACCTGATCGTCATGGGTAAAATGGGAGAATTTGCCAAATGGGGCAAAAAAACACTGGGAGCAACGACAGAAGCCGTCAGCCGAAGTGTTCACAAACCGATGCTGGTCGTTGATAAGGAATTTCATTCTTTTAAGACTATTCTCATTGCTTATGATGGCAGTAAACATGCAAATAAGGTTTTACAGTATGTCGGGCATTTCGCAGAATACCTGGGTTCCGAGGTCATAATTCTCTGTGTTTCAAATGACAAAGACGCAGGAGAAGATAATTGTCACGAGGCCGAAAAATATCTAAAAAATTATGATATCGTGCCAAAAGCTATTGTAGAACCGGGACATCCTGAAAAAGAAATTGTAAAATTTTCCAATGAAAATAATATTCACCTGACTGCGATTGGCGCTTATGGTAACTCCAGGATAAAGGAAGCTTTACTGGGAAGCACAACAGAACATATTTTGAGGTTCTCCCACTCGGCGGTTTTGTTGGCGAAATAGTAATGAATGGAACCGGAAGAAAATAAGGAAAGGATCGGAATCCTATGGCGACAAAGATTTATATCACATCTGCTCTTGAACACGTCGAAGAGGAAGTTCAAATTTCCGGCTGGCTTTATAATAAAACGCATAAAGGCAAACTGATTTTTTTAATGATTCGTGATGGAACCGGTATCATTCAGGGTGTCATTTTTAAAAATGATATACCGGAAGAAACTTTTGAAAAATGCCTGCATCTGCCACAGGAGAGTTCTCTGGAATTAACCGGCAAGGTTGTGGCGGACAAGCGTGCGAAAGGCGGCGCAGAACTGCAGGTGAAAGAAGTTAAAATCGTTCAGGAAGCGCAAGAATATCCGATCACACCAAAAGAACACGGCATTGATTTTTTAATGGATCACCGACATCTATGGCTGCGTTCATCAAAGCAACATGCCATTCTGAAAATACGGCACGAAGTCATCAAAGCTGCCAGGGATTATTTTGATGATTTAGGCTTTACTCTTGTTGATGCACCTATTTTTACACCCGCAGCTTGCGAAGGAACAACCACTCTTTTTGAAACCGATTATTTTGATCAAAAAGCGTATTTAACGCAAAGCGGCCAGCTTTACATGGAAGCGGGAGCAATGGCTTTTGGAAAAGTCTATTGTTTCGGTCCAACCTTCCGCGCAGAAAAATCAAAGACACGTCGACATTTGACGGAATTCTGGATGATCGAACCGGAAGTTGCATACTGCGATTTAAACCAGGATATGGACCTGGCTGAAGAAATGGTTGAATTCATTGTCCGGCGGGTGCTGAAAAATCGACGCCAGGAATTGGAAACGCTTGAAAGGGACGTTTCACTCCTCGAAAAAATCGAACGGCCGTTTCCGAGATTACACTATGACGAAGCCGCGAAAATCCTTAGGATGCAAAGGCAGATTTTGTGTATGGTGATGATTTTGGCGGGGGAGATGAAACGATCATTTCAAATAAATTTGACAAGCCTGTCATGATTACTCATTATCCTGCGCAGGTGAAAGCTTTTTACATGAAAGCCGACTCTGAGCAGCCCGACCGCGCATTGTGTGTTGATATGCTTGCCCCGGAAGGCTATGGTGAAATAATTGGCGGCGGCCAGCGTGAGGATGATCTGGATGTTTTGCTGGAAAAAATCAGAGCGCACGATTTACCGGAAGAAGCCTTTAAATGGTACATTGATTTGCGCAGATATGGAAGCGTCCCACATGCTGGTTTTGGTATGGGGATCGAAAGAACCGTCGCCTGGATTTGTGGTTTGAATCATATTCGTGAGACGATTCCGTTTCCAAGAACAATTTATCGCCTTTATCCCTGAAAGAAAAAGTTTATGGATGCATCGGCAAAAATATATGTCATGGGCACTGTGCAGGGCGTAGGTTTCAGATTTTTTGTTCAGCGGGAAGCGACTTTTCTGGGACTTCAAGGATATGTGAAAAATATGCCCGACGGAAGTGTGAAATGCGAAGTGGAAGGTCCCAGATCTAAAATAAATGATTTTATCCAGGTTTTGCGCCGGGGCTCGCGCTTTTCTCGCGTAACAGGTGTGCAGGTAAAATTTCAAAAATTCGAAAATAAATACAAAAATTTCCAGATAACCTATTAGGACGACGTACTCATGGATTCTCTAAAAGAAAAGATCAGAAATGTCCCCGATTTTCCTAAACCCGGTATTGGCTTTAAAGATATCACAACACTTGTCGGTGACGGTGAAGCATTGCGGGAAACGATCAGGCAGATGCGACAGCTATTTGAAAACGATAATGTCGATGCTGTGCTGGGAATTGAATCGAGAGGATTCATTTTTGCTGCCATTCTTGCCCATGAATGGGGTGTCGGTATGGTGCCTGTACGAAAGCCCGGAAAACTTCCTTACAAAAAAATTCGTGAAGATTACGACCTGGAGTACGGGACAGATTCGCTCGAGATTCATGTCGATGCGCTCAAAGAAGGGCAGAATGTTCTTATCGTCGACGATCTGCTTGCAACGGGCGGCACAGTGCAGGCGACAGCAAAGCTGGCTGAGCGATTGGGCGCGAATGTCGTCGGTTGTTGCTTTTTGGTTGAGTTGGATTTTTTGAATGGTCGGGAAAAGATTCAGGAATATCGAGTTGAATCGCTCGTGCATTATTCGGCCGAATAATAGTTGGACTTGACTTTTTACTACAATTTGTGTATAATTGCTACAAATTGACTATATATTGTAGGATTATTTGAATCAACTGAAAGTTACCACCCACATGGAGGTTTGATGCTCAAGATTATAGTGATAAACCCCGGTTCTACGTCTACAAAAATCGCCTTGTATCTTGATGAGCAAGAAACCTTTACGGAAAATATTCATCATTCCCCCGAAGACCTTCGCGTGTTTCCCAATATTCTCAGCCAATTTGAATTTCGCATTAAAACGATTCAGGAGCAACTGGAGAAAAATAATATTGACATTAATAGTGTTGATGCTTTTGTTGCCAGGGGAGGTTTACTGAAACCCATTCCCAGCGGTACTTATATTGTTGACGATGCGATGATTGCGGATTTGAAAAAGGGAGTGCAGGGCGAACATGCTTCGAATTTAGGAGCGCTTTTGGCTGCAAGGTTCGCGCAACAAATCGGCAAGCCTGCTTTTATTGTTGATCCTGTTGTTGTTGATGAGATGGATGATATTGCTCGTCTTTCCGGGCATCCTGAACTTCCAAGGAAAAGTATTTTTCATGCCCTGAATCATAAAGCTGTTGGGCGGAAGGCTGCTGCGCAATTAGGTAAAAGATACGATGAAGTGAATCTTGTCATTGCCCATCTCGGCGGCGGCATTTCAGTCGCTGCACATAAACACGGACTGGTTGTCGACGTCAACAATGCTCTCGACGGGGAAGGTCCATACACCCCTGAAAGATCGGGCACACTGCCGGCAGGAGACCTTGTCAGACTTTGCTTTTCGGGAAAATATGACCAACAAACAATTTATAAAATGATCAAGGGCCGGGGAGGAGTGGTTGCTTATCTGGGCGTGAATGATATGCAGGAAGTCAAGAGGCGAATGAATGATGGTGACGAGTTTGCAAAAAGAGTTTACCTGGGACTAGCCTATCAATTATCCAAGGCCATTGCTGCTTTAAGCGTCGTTTTTAAGGGGGATATTGACGGAATTGTGTTGACAGGAGGTGTTGCCTACGATGGTACTTTTATCAACTGGGTAAAAGATCGTTGTTCATTTCTCGCCCCGATTTTAGTTTTTCCGGGTGAGGAAGAGATGGAAGCTCTTGCATTTGGTGCTTTACGTGTCTTAAAAAATGAAGAAAAAGCGAAGCAATATAAAAACGAGTCAGGAGTAATATGATTACTTCATTCGATGAGTTATTGGGAGTGGTCAAAAATCAGCCGAAAAAAACAATCGCAGTGGCGATGGCTGAGGAAGAAGATGCATTATTGGCCATTTCTCACGCCTACGAACAAGGCATTGCCGATGCTGTTCTCGTAGGCGATAAAAAAAAGATTAAAGAATTATGCAAAAAGAATGATATTGATGTTAATAAATTTGATATTATAGATGCGGGATCGGAACAGCAGGCGGTCGTCAGGGCCATCCAGTTGGTTCGCGAGCACCTGGCCGATACTTTGATGAAAGGAAAATGTTCTACGGCCACGCTTTTACGCGCTGTATTGGACCGGGAACATGGGGTGCGCTCGGGAAAACTTCTCTCTCATGCTGCTTTGTTTGAACTCCCAACTTATCCCAAGTTTCTTTTTATGTCTGATGGAGGTATGAATATTGCTCCTGATGTCGAAGCAAAAATCAGTATCATTGAGAATGTAGTTGGCGCTGCAAAGCTTTTAGGCATAGAAAAACCAAAAGTCGCTCTCATCGCTGCACTGGAAAAAGTGAACTACCAGGCAATGCCCTGCACGGTCGATGCCGCTGTGATAACGCAAATGGCCGCAAGGGGACAACTGGGAGATGCCATTATTGATGGACCGCTGGCACTTGACAATGCTGTCAGCAAACGTTCCTGCGAAATAAAAGGCATCACCAGCCCTGTTGGCGGAGATGCAGATATTCTCATCATGCCGGCCATCGAATCCGGCAATGTATTTTACAAAGCGCTTAATTACCTTGGCCAGGCCAAATGTGCCGGCATTATTTTAGGCGCCAAAGTGCCCATAATCCTCACATCAAGATCTGATGATAAGGAAACGAAATTCTTATCTATAGCGTTCGGCATAAGTACGAGTATAAGGCTTTGATTCCTGCAGGTTTCTGAAATTTTTTACACCCAAAAGATTGTTAGTATGGTATTCACAATCCAATTAAAATGCATTGGACTAAAATGATTTTAAATCAATCATTCTAAGGCGGAATTTTATCATGAAAAATGTCTCAAATATTGTTTTGCTGTTCATCCTTACTTTCATCTATCTTGGACTCCCGGGAGCGAGTTTTAGTCAGGTTGGCTTAAAATCAGAATCGTGGGAAGACGGCGTTCCGACATTTGATAAAACACATAAAGATTTTGGAATTGTGATTGGTGAACAAGTTAGTTTGGAGCCGGTTCGGGAATTTATTACTGATGATACGCTGAATATAGCTTTGGATGGGCTTGACTGGCATTGGCCGGCGGACATACCTGTAGGTGCTGCCGAAGATGTTGACTGGATTAATTTAAACGGACAAAACCTTTACCTGGTAACGGATCGTCTGAATCATAAGGTTTTTGAGTACAACTCTGATGTCAAGGCCGTTGTCTGGTCTTTTGGAAGTGATAAAGTAACAGATCAGAGTTACCTTGATCGCCCTGTCGCTTCGCAAATATTTCAAGATGAGGATGGTTCCTACAAGATTCTTATTGCAGACGCAGGCAAAAATCGAGTCATCAGAGTCGATCAGCTTGCGGGTAACATCGATTGGCAATATGGTGACTCGAGCGGTTTCGAAGGCGTTGATGACAATGAGTTGTCAAACCCCGAAGATGCAATCAAGATACCCGGCAAAAAAGAGTATCTGATCGCTGACCGAGGCAATAACAGAGTCATTATTGCTGATGAGGACACGCATACTAATATTTGGCAGATCGGTCCCGATTCACTAAATGCACCCATAGATGTTGATTACCTCGATTCAACATCTGAGGTTCTTATTACAGATCGGGGAAATAACCGTGTCATTGTTGTCAATCGGGATACGCGTCAAATTGTATGGCAATTCGGCGGGAAGACGGATACCAGTCTTGTAACAGGTCTAAAGACGTTTTCAGACGCAGATTTTTTATTTAATGGAAATATCTTAATTGCGGATGAAGGAAACGACCGCATCATCGAAGTAAGCAGAGAAGGGAAAACAGGGCAAATTGTCTGGCAGTTTAATCGCAAATTTCATGGGCTTAAGGATGTCGACAGGCTGCCCAATAACAAACATATTGCCGTTTATTTGGATCCGGTTTTGAGCAATTCCGTACCTGCCGGACTCGGCTACAAAAATTCTTCAGTCATCTCCGGAATTTATGACCTGAACCGTGAAGCAAACTTTGGCCAGTTATTCTGGCAAGGGGATACACTCGCCGGTGTTACTTCAATTCGATTTCAACTGCGGGCGGCAAATTCATTAAGCGATCTTGATGTTGCAAAATGGGTCGGCCCTGATGGCGAGGGAAATTATTATGAAACTCCGGGAGATACAATTAATTCAATCCATGACGGCAAAAGGTTTTTTCAATTCAAGGCATTTCTTTCTACGAATGATCCGCTGTTTACCCCTTCATTAAGTAGCATTCAACTAACCTACGAATACTATAACACAGATACACGTCCCTGGTTCTGGTCTGACCACATTCCTAAAGCAGATTCGACAAAAAATCTGGTATCACAATGGAAAACTCTGGAGTTCAAAACGAAGCTTCCCGATGACCCGGATCTCCGACAAAAAATCGATCTCGAAGTTCAAATAAATGATGCGAACCCGCCCAATAAAGTTTTGGCCAGTTTTCCGGCGAGCAAAACAAACCCGGACAATATATTTAGTCTGGAATCAATCACCGCTTTGCAAGGAGTGCAATCCGTTTTCCTCTTTGCCTATGCTTCGACCTCAAACTCTTCCGTAACCCCGATTTTGGATAGCTGGAAAATCACCTATGATCTTGTCCCTGCAGCGCTGTCAAACCTCTACTTTTCCGATCGTGCAGGAAAAGATGTTGATTATTACAGAGCAACAACTTCACTGCCTGCCACGGAAGACAAAGTGGACAGCCTTGATGTGTTTTTATACGATCCGGACCAGGAGCCTTTTAACCAGACAATTTCTCTCCAGGTAACAACAGCAAAAAGCGGAGACTCGGAAAAAGTTACCCTGACATCTCAGGGTTCAGGCATTTATAGAATCGTTCCGCGAATTCCTATTTTGATTTCAGATCATATCACCGTGGATAATCAAATAATGGAAGTACAGGACAGGGATACATTGTTTGTTCGTTATGCCGATATTTCCAATCCGAATGATGTTTCTGCCGATACAATTTTTGTTATTAAAAATACTCCCGGTGAACTTTTAGTTGAAAATGAAAATGGCAAAATTCCTACAAAAGTTATTTTTGGAGAATCTCTGTTTGCCCGGGTTAAAAATGAACAGGACAGAAATATAAATCCTGCCTTGCAGGATTCGATTCAGGTCCAGTTTATTGATGTCTTAACCTTTGACAGAGAAGATGTTACACTTTATGAGGTTGCGGATAAATCCGGAATATATAATACAGGGGAATTTGCAAGCAGGAATGGAATACTTGTTGTAAACAGCGAGAACGGCATAAAAAATGACGGAAAACTCCAGGCTTTGCCCGGGCATCTTATCACCGTTGAATATGACGACAATACCAAACAGACAAAATCTCTGCAGATACCCGAAGATGCAGGGACATTTGTCACGATTAACCTTGGCGGCGCTCCTTATGTTGCCGAAGTCGCACCAAATCCATTTTATGAATCCAAATACAATAATTTTAAATTGCGGGTCGCTTCAGCCACCGGAACGATGACTGTTCGGAAACTGGAAATATTTAATATTGCCGGCGAAAAAGTAAGAGAAATTGACGGCAACATGCTTCGTTTCAACGTTTCAACTCCTATTCCCAAAGAAAAATACGGCATCGCGGATCATTGGTGGGATCTGCGAAGTGACAGTGGTCACCAGGTTGCCAGTGGTACCTACTTTGTCAAGCTTCATGCGGACTTACTCCACGAAGATACGAATGATTTTGAGCAGGTCACATATATTCGCAAATTTGTTGTGATCAGGTGACCGGTGAATCATCATCAAACCCAATATCCAAATTTATCATTTTGAAAATGGCAATGGAGATATAATGAAGAAAATTAAAATAATGCATCATGTTTTCAGTGGCTATACTTTTTTGTACGTTCTTGCCATTTTGAGCTTTTTATTTCCCTTTGGATCGACTGCTATTTCCGGCAGCAATACGGGGATTGGTTATCATGGTGCTGCGTTTTTACGGGTAAGCCCAAATGCGCGACAAGTGGGAATGGGTGAAGCGGCTTCTGCACTGGCCGACGATATCAATCTGATGCGCTACAACATTGGTGGACTGGGAAATTTGCGGCATATTCAACTCGCCGCTAATTTTCATGACTGGATTGACGATACACAGCAAGGTTCCATTTCCATCGGCTTACCTTCAAGATGGGGTGTCTTTGGATTTAATTTTGCCTATTTTAATGAAGGAAAAATTACCGAGCTGAATGAAAATTTCAACGAAACGGGCGGTGTTGCTTACAGCGGTGACATCTTGATGAACGCCGGGTACGGCACTTTTGTGAGAATATTGAATAACGACTTCGGTTTTGGAGGGAGCCTGAAATTAATCAGGCAGAATCTTGCTGGTGAACAAAGCACGGCCATTGCGATTGACTTGGGAACACATTTCAGATTGAAAACTTTTTCGTTCGGCGCTACCATTCAGAACTTTGGCCTGTCAAAAGTGAAATTTGAAAACCAAAAATCAAGCATCCCCGAGACGTATCGCCTAGGCGCAGCGACAAGGCTACCTTTGGCGGAATCAATTAAATTGAATATAGCTTCTGATATTTCCTGGACTACTGCCGAAAAACTGCGATATTTTGTTGGTGGAGAAGTTGATATTAGTGATTTGCTTGCTGTTCGCGCCGGGTATCAGCTTCACAGCGTCGCAGTTTCTCCGCTATCTTTTGGATTTGGGTTGTACATTCCAATGGAATGGCTTGCAAATTCCAGAACACGTTTGGATTATTCTTACTCGCCAATGGATGCACTGGAATCAACTGCACACCGCTTTTCACTTTTATTTTCTTTCGGAGCAACTCAAAGAGTCATGGCCCTTAATGAGAGCGATAGACGGCGGATTGCAGCCATAAACGAGCGCTTGAGAAAGGAGCTTGCCGCTGCCGAAGAAGCAAGATTGAAAGCTCAACAAGCGGAAAAGAGAACTAAAAAACTGGAAGAAGAGATCGCAAAACGCCTCGCCAGAATTCAAAAAATTGCCGCAGAGAGCGAGGGGAAAATTGAAGTCGAGCCGCAAACAAAGAAAAAGATCCTCGTGAGTATGAGGATAAACTTTGATTTTGATAAAGCAAATATTCGGCCTGAGGAATTTAAAACCATGGAGAAGGTCGGAGAAATATTGAATACCTATCCCGAGGCAAAGGTGCACGTGTCCGGTCACACCGATTCACTTGGACCTGACGAGTATAATATCCGGTTATCGCAACGCCGTGTTGACAGCGTGATGGCCTTTTTAAGCAAAAAAGAAGGAATAAATGCGGATCGATTTTATATGCCGATTGGTTATGGGGAAATGAAACCCATTGCCACAAATGCCACGCCGGAAGGACGATTCAGAAACCGACGCGTTGAATTTTTGCTCTTTACTTTTGATGCCGTCCCGGAAATGCCGGAAGGTTCCGCCATCAAATATGTGGATGCGATCGATAATAATACGATGCGAATCGTATGCAATGGAAAAGTACAGTTTACAACTCATTCCCTGGATAAACCGGATAGATTTATTGTTGATTTTCCCGGGATATTTTTGTTGACCGACCAGAAGACGTTTGATTTGAATCGGGGCCCGTTTATTAAAGCGCGTGTTGGCTATCATCCGAAAGAAAAATTTTCACGTGTTGTTTTTGATTTGAACAAAGGTGTGCAATTGGAGGCGACGACAGTTGATAATGCGGTTATTGTCAAAGTAAAATAAAAACGGATTGTAATGATCTTTTTCATTATTAATTTTGGGAAAATATGATGCGAAATGTCCTGTATTCTCTTTTTGCTCTCTACCTGCTGCTCTTTGGGTGCAATTCCTCCTCCGAGGCGATTCACAAAGCGGAAAAGGTGAGTTTTACTATTTTTCATTCCAATGATATTATTGGCTACCTCAAACCTTGTGGCTGAAAAAGCGCACGCTACGGCGGGTTAGCTCGGAGAGCAACCTTTTTAAAAGAAAATACGCAAAAATCTGATTTTAGTATTATTCTTGATGCCGGCGGCTTTAGCAGAGGAGTTGGAGCTGTCAGCAAATTAAACACAGAGTATCTCCTTCAGGGACTTGATGAGCTTCACTATTCAGTGATTAATCTGGGATTGAGGGATTTTATTAATGGTGGTGAGTTTCTTAAAAAGTTGCATGAAAAGAAAAAATTTCAATTTTTGGCCGGAAACGTTTTCTACAAGGATACGAATAAACCCTTTGCAAAACCGTTTGTTATCAGAAAAATTAAAGCGCATAAAGTCGAAGGGAAAAAATTACCCTTTAATTCTTTAAAAGTCGGCATCATTGGATTATGTGATGAACGATCAATTTTGTTTGGCGATAATATTGCAGAACCCGGTCTTGAGAGCAAAGCGCCCGCTTCGATTGCAAAAGAACTCGTCGATAAAGTGAGAAAAAAAGCAGATATTGTTGTATTGCTCTATCATGGAAAATATAGTCAATTACGACCCATTATTGCTAAAGTCAAGGGAATTGACGTGGTTGTTGTCGGCGGAGAATATTACCGGGTTGACAGAATTGAAAGCACAAATCCCATTATCGTTACAACGCCGAGCATGGGAAAATATGTTGGCGTATTAACATTGCAACTGGATGACAAAAAGAATATTGTTTCGAGCCACAAGGAACGATTGCCGCTCAAAGAAAATATTGATAGTGATGCAAATTTTGTCAGACTGGCTGCAGATTATGAAAAGGCGGCACAAGAGTTGCGGAAAGAGCAATACGCCAAGATGAAGAAATCAAATTAAAATTGAAAAGCAGGCAATCCGAATGAAACGCTATGGGTTTACCATAGCGTTTTTTTAATGATATGAGACGATTAAAGAAAAAAGTCTTTATTAAAAGCGATAATGCGCTAGCGCTGAATGCAAAGGTGGTTGGCGCAAAAGCGCAGCGGCTGGCTTTTCTTTTGCGAAAGAATTTTCCGGTTCCTGATTTTTTCGTTATTCCGACAACAGCGGCATCCAAAATATTCAGCAACCCAAAAGTTGCTGAAAAATTAAAACGCAAAATCGCAGAGTATTTAAATAGAAAGAACTGGGAAAGAGATGACTTTGCTGTTCGTTCATCATCTCCGTATGAAGATATGCCCTTATTTTCGGCTGCCGGACAGTTTAAAAGCTTTTTGCATCGCAGAGGTGTGAGCGAAATTTGGGAAGCAGTGGAACTCTGCGCAAAATCTGCACGTACTTCTCATGTAAAAACTTATTTGAATCGGTTTGGGGATTTTGATGAGTCTTTGCCAATGGCCGTCATGATTCAAAAAATGCTTCGGCCGGAAATTGCTGGTGTCCTGTTTACGATAAATCCGATAACAAATAATTCAGAATCTTTGCTTCTAGAGGTTATCGAAGGAAACGGGGAAAGACTCGTTTCCGGTGACGCCGAGCCGATGAGGTTCAAAGTAGATCGCTTTACGAAAAAGCTTTCTCCGCTTGCCGGGAATCATTCAAACGGGGTATTTTCTGCAAAATATGGTACATTGATCCATCAATTAATTGCCCGGGCATTGGAAATCGAAAATCACTTTGGTGAAGCGCAGGATATTGAATGGGCGATTTCGGACAATAAATTGTGGATTCTGCAATCCAGGCCTGTTACCCGCCAAAAGGCTGACCTCGGATTAAAGAGCGATTCCACCGGAAAAATTTGGACGCATTACTTTTTTGCCGAAAGATTTTCTCAGCCACTTTCTCCGCTTGGATGGTCCGTTCTTAAAAAAGCAATTGAAAAAAGTGCTTTTGCCGAGCCTCTTTGGTACCTCGGAGAAGAGCGAATAATTAAAAAAAAAGCAATCACTCGTCTTTTTTCAGGTCACCCTTACACCAGCCTGGATGTTTTTCACCGGCTTTATAAAATAATTCCTCTTCGCTTTATTTCCCGAGACAAAAGAGATGCGTTATTGCTTGATAACAGGGGCCACCTTGGGATAACTGCGTATTTTAAAAGCCTGTGGTTTTTGTTGACGCGAATGGTTCTGCGTGATTTAAACTGGATACCATTGATAAACTTGCGAAATTGGTATCACTTTCTGGCCAGGTGTGAGAAAAAGCTGGAAATCAGCGATAAAAACGATTTCCAGGATTTGCAGGCGTCACAGAACAAGTTTAGAGAGTATGAAAAATTAACCGGTGAATTTTTAGCATTGCATCGTTGGAGTATCACCTTTGCTGATATTTTTTATGTCCTTTTAAAACAATTTCTGAAAATATTGGGGGATTCTGATGCCGAAAATACAGTTCACGATCTTTTGGCAGGTTTGCCTGGGAATTTGACTGTTGAAGCCAATTTACAGCTTGAAAAAGTGAGCAGAACCCGGCAAAATGATGATCATTTCAAAAGCAGTGTTTCTGATTTTATAAAGAAATTCGGCCATCGTTCAGAAAGTCTTGATATTATGAAAGCACCATGGGGGGATAATCCGCAATTGGTATTGAATTTTGCAAAGCAACTGAGCAATGAGAAAGCAAAATCTTTTGAAGCAATTTACAGAAAAAATGTTCGCGACAGAATTGAGGCGGAGGCGCTTTGTCGTAAACTTGCAGCTTCAAAAAGATATTTTCCTCAACCCGCATATTTTATTTTCAAAAAGATATTAAAATATTCCCGTGAATTTACGCTTTTGCGCGAAAATCAGCGTGATCTTTGGCAGCGAATACTCTATAAAATGCGGCATGTTGTTTTGTTTGCCGGCAAAAATTTAGTGCAAAATGGATGTTTAGAGGAAATTGATGATATTTTCTATTTGAACAGAAGGGAATTCCTGGCGCTTTCCGGAGATTCTATGACGAATTATACGCTTAAAGCTATTGTTGAAAGAAAGCGAATTGGCGCCAAATATCAAAAGGATAGCAATGATCACTTAAAGGCGGTAAGGAGTAGTTCTTTAAAGGAATTTAATTCTGCCGAATTCATAGGGTTGGGCGTAAGTAAAGGCATCATCAGAGGAAGGGCACGCGTAGCACGAACTTATCTTGAGGCGAGTGAAGTGCAGCATAATGAGATCCTTGTCTCACACTCTGCCGATCCTGCATGGACTCCAATTTATGGTGTAATTGGCGGACTTGTCCTTGAAGTAGGCGGCATTCTTTCTCATGCTTCAATAGTTGCGCGTGAATTTGGTTTACCGACAGTGACCAGCGTTAAAGGTGCGACAGAGGTTATAAAAAGCGGCGATTTAATTCAGATTGACGGAATGGAAGGTAAGGTGGATATATTGCAAAGGAGTGAGGATCATCATTCATGACCATTGAGCAGGTTCTTGACATTCTTCAACGTGATGAGAGTTTCATGCGATGCGTTACATCCTGGAAATCTTTTCCTGCCAGAGAAGCGCAATTCATGCCTTATCCTGAAGCTGTTGATAAAAGGCTGGTCGACGCATTAGTGCGGCACGGAATCAAAAGCCTTTACACGCACCAGGCAGCCGCAATCGATTCCATATTGCATGGGAAAAATACCGTTATTGTGACGCCAACAGCCTCGGGCAAGACGTTGTGCTATAACATTCCTGTTTTAAATGCCATTTTGCAAACAAAGGAAGCAAGGGCGCTTTACCTTTTTCCCACCAAAGCGCTTTCGCAAGATCAACTGTCGGAGCTGCATCAAATCGTATCCCTGCTGCATGGAGAGATTGACTTTCCAATAAAAAGTTACACTTTTGACGGGGATACGCCGCAATCTGCGCGCAAGTCAATCCGAAGTTCGGGGCATATCGTTGTTACAAATCCGGATATGCTACATTCCGGCATTTTGCCTCACCATACATTATGGGTGAAGCTGTTCGAGAATTTACGCTACATCGTCATCGATGAAATCCACCAATACCGCGGCGTATTTGGAAGTCATGTTGCCAATGTCATCAGAAGATTAAAAAGAATTTGCAATTTCTATGGCAGCGATCCATTGTTTATCAATTGCTCGGCAACAATTGCGAATCCGCGTGAATTATCTGAGAATTTAACCGGCGAATCGATGGAACTCGTGGATCAAAACGGTGCCCCAGGGGGGGAGAAACATTTTATCGTTTATAATCCGCCGGTGGTGAACAAGGAACTTGGGATAAGGCGATCGTATATTAAAGAAACACAGAAAATTGCTGCAAAATTTATTTCACAGCTTTTGCAGACCATCGTTTTTGTGCGCAGCCGCATGAGCGTCGAGATTTTGCTAACATATCTCAAGGAAGAGATGAAATTTGCAAAAAAATCGCCGCATTTAGTCAGAGGCTATCGCGGAGGATATCTTCCTTTGCAGCGGCGGGAAATCGAAAAAGGTTTGCGTGAAGGCAAAATTGTCGGCGTAGTGAGCACTAACGCGCTGGAATTAGGAATTGACATTGGGCAACTGCAAATATGTGTCATTGCCGGCTATCCGGGCACAATAACGAGCACGTTGCAGCAGGCAGGCCGCGCCGGGCGGCGTCTGGAATCATCGCTTGCAGTTATCGTATCTTCATCTGCTCCGCTTGATCAGTATATTGCAAACAACCCGGAATATCTTTATTCAAAATCACCCGAAGCTGGTATTATTGATCCTGATAATTTGCTTATTCTTCTCAGTCATGTCAAATGCGCAGCTTTTGAGCTTCCATTCCGCGTGGATGAGCGATTCGGTGCTCGCTTTGACGGCAGCGGCGGACTGGAAAGCACGCCGGAAATACTTGAATATCTTGCCGAAAAAAGAATCATCCATTTGTCCGAGGATAAATGGCATTGGATGGCCGAAACTTATCCCGCTGAGAGCGTCAGTCTGCGCAGTGCGGCTGAAGAAAATGTCGTCATTATTAACAAGACGCATCCTCATGAGCGCGTGATCGGAGAAATTGATCTTTTTGCCGCGCAACTTATGGTGCATGACGAAGCGATTTATATCCACGAGGGACAACAGTTTTATGTGGACAATCTGGATTGGGAGCGAAGAAAAGCTTATGTGCACAGCGTCCAGGTTGACCATTATACCGACGCGCAGCTTAAAGTTGACTTGAAAATATTACAAGTATTTGAAGACAAGCAGGACAATCTTGGCTCTGTAGGATACGGCGAGGTTAAAGTTGCCAGTTTGGCTACAATGTATAAAAAGGTCAAATTTAATACCCACGAAAACGTCGGGTGGGGCAAGATAAACCTGCCGGAACTGGAACTGCATACCTCTTCATTTTGGTACATCTTTCCGGAAAATATTGCCGATTTACTTGCAATAGACAATCAACAACTTGGGGATGGCCTGAAAGGCGTGGCAAATGTTTTGGGAAATGTCGTTCCCTTGTATGTTATGGGCGATCCGCGGGATTTTTCCTCACAGCCGGCTGTTCGTGCGCCTTTATGGCAGCGTCCTACCGTATTTGTTTGGGAGCGCTATCCGGGCGGCGTCGGTTTCAGTAAAAAGCTCTTTCATATTTATGGCGATGTCGCCCATGCCGCCATCGACCTTATCTCAAAATGTGGTTGTGCAAATGGATGCCCGTCTTGTGTCGGCCCTCTGGAAGAAGTCGGTGAACACGGCAAAAGAACTGCTCTTTTGCTCCTTCAATTCATCATTGATGATAAAACCTGATCTATTATCTAAAGTGCATAACAGCCTTGCCTTCAATTAAAGAAAAATTACGCGCTCTCGACGGGCTTTCTAACCCGAAAACGGGAGAAACATTTAAGGAAAAGAAGCCTCTTCCTCAATACATAACGGAAATTGAAGGCGAACTGCAATACAATCCCCATGGGTATGTCATAATCAGAGAAAAAAACTTTCCGCTGGACTATGTTCACGGAGCTTGCCTCGAAAACTTTACAAAAATATCCGGACGCGAGTTTTCCTTAATCGCTAAAAACAGGGACTATGCCCAAATCTTACCTGATCAGATTCTTTTTTTTGATACCGAGACAACAGGATTGGCTGGTGGAACCGGCACTTTTATTTTCCTCATCGGCTTTGGTTATTTAAAGGGTAAAGCTATACATATCAAGCAATACTTTATAGACGAATACAAAAATGAGCATGCATTGCTTATTGAAACAAGTAAGCTTTTAAAGCGTTTTCAAGTTTTGGGAAGCTTTAACGGCAAGTCCTATGATTTGCCGTTATTACGCACTCGTTTCATTCTCAACAGGATTCCTTTTGAGTTTGAAAACTATTTTCATCTCGATTTGCTGCATCCCTCGCGACGGCTTTGGAAGAAGAAACTGGGAAAATGCGACCTGCAAAATATTGAGCACAACATTCTGGGCTTTCGACGCAGCGATGACATCCCCGGGGCGGAAATTCCGGCGAGATATTTTTCTTTCCTGCAAAACCGTGATTTTGCGCCGATAAAACCGATTTTGCAACACAACGCCATGGACATTTTGACTTTGTTTTCAATTGCGATTTATCTCAGCTATGGTTTTCAATTCAAGATGGATATTAACATCGACGAATACGACATTTTCGGTCTTTTGAAAACTTTTGAAGATATGGGTTTATATCGAGATTCCATAATAATGTCAGGGCAAAGCGCCAAACGACTGCCCGGAGAGCAATCTTTTGAAATATTGATGAGAAGCGCAAGGAATCATAAAAAGTTAGGCGAGTTAGACAAGGCAGAAAAAATATGGGTTCATATTATCGAGAATTCTTCCCGCTTTTACGCCGAACCGTACATTGAATTAGCAAAATTATATGAGCACAAGAAGAAAAAAGTGACAGATGCGCTGCAAATAATTGGTAGACTCGAAAAACGATTGCACATAATCCGCGAGCTCGGGGGGGAAGGCTCGGTGCCTGCTCAATTGGTCAGGGATGACTTACAACACAGGAAAAACAGACTTTTAAAAAAGTTGGCAAAAGAAATAAACTTTGAAGAGAATAAGCATGACGACAGAAAAACTGTATCAGCTTGACAGCTACCTGCGGGAATTTACAGCCACTATAATGGAACGCAGCCGAATTGACGATAAACCGGCTATTACTCTTGACCGCACGGCATTTTACCCGACTTCGGGCGGACAAATGAACGATACGGGCGAAATAAACGGGACACCTGTTAATAATGTTCTGATGGAGGATGGCAAAATTTGGCATCTTCTTGCCAAACCGCTCGAAAAGCATAATGTGCGCGGGCGAATAAACTGGGAGCGTCGGTTTGATTTCATGCAACAGCACAGCGGTTTCCATGTACTGGCGCAAAGTTTTTTAAGAGAACTGGGCACCGAAACATTGTCATCTCATCTTGGCGAAAAGTTCTCGACAATTGATGTCGATCTTGCAAAAATCAGTGCCGACGAAATTGCCCGAGTTGAAGAATTGGCAAATCGCGTGATATGGGAAAATCGGCAGATTAAAGCTTATTTCGTAAGTAAGGATGAACTGGCAAACATCAATGTGCGCAAGTCTTCCGAGATTTTTGACCCTGTTCGGCTTGTCGATATTCAGGATTTTGACCTCGACCCGTGCGGTGGAACGCATGTAAAAAATACAGGTGAAATTGGGATAGTGAAAATTCTTTTTTATGAAAAAATACGCGGCCATCTGCGATTTACTTTTGTCGCCGGCAAGCGGGCATTGCGTGAGTTTCAGGAACAGACTCGTATTTTAGCTGAAGTATCTTCAATTTTGTCAACCGGCCGCGGAGAGTTCGTAGCTTCTATTGAAAAAATGAAATCGGATCAATCCATCTTGTTTAAAAAGAATAAAAAGCTTGAGGATGAAATTCTCAGCATTGTTATTCGGGAATTGAAAGGAGAAGCAAATAGGGCAAAAATAGTCAGCAAAATTTATCCTGACCTGAATGCAAATTCGATACGAAAAATAGCAAGTATCGTTTCGAGAGAAGCAGAGGGAACTTTTTTACTGGCATCGGAAGGAGAGACCCCATTTTTAGTTTTTGCTACATCATTAGAAACTCTGGACTTACGTCCCGTTTTAAGCCGGGCTCTGCTTCACATTAATGGAAAGGGAGGAGGCAAGGCAAATTTTGTCCAGGGAGGTGGGAAAAATCCACAAGGACTGCAAGCCGCTATTGATAACGCAAAAACATTAATCGAAGAACAACTCAAAAGCCGGTGAATGATTTTACTGAGGGACAAACTTTTAACGCTATTTCATTTAGGAGCATTTGTAGTAATATTTTCTTGACTTTTGCCATTAATTTTTATACTTTTGAATTCCAAATTTCGGGGCTATAGCTCAGCTGGGAGAGCGCTTGACTGGCAGTCAAGAGGTCAGGGGTTCGAGCCCCCTTAGCTCCACAATGATAAAGGGTTGCAATACGAGTTAAGGAACTTGTTGCAACCTTTTTTTATAGGCACACTGACCTGACGATCGTTCATCGCAAAGCTTGCAAAGAAAGGAAAATCTTTCAGCTTTTTGTGGAGTATAGAAAGGAAATTCAGGAAAATATAATTTTGCGGGCAAAAACAAGAAATCTCTTGTAATATTCGAGAAATCATGGCAAACTTAAGAATTGGAACATGCAGTTGGAAGTATGATTCCTGGCGAAATTTGCTGTATTCGCAAAATGAAAATATCAATTATCTGCAGGAATATTCGCAAAAGTATAATACGGTGGAAATTGACCAATGGTTTTGGTCGCTGCATGATATTGATAAAGTGACGCTGCCGGCAAAACATGTTGTCGAAGAGTATGCCGCTTCAGTGCCGGATGATTTCACATTTTCCATCAAAGTCCCCAACAGCATTACGCTGACTCATTTCTATAACCGAACGAAATCCGCTCCTTTGCGGGAAAATCCGTATTTTCTTTCCGCTGAGCTTTTCGAGAAATTTATAGAATCTCTGCAACCCTTGAAAAGCAAACTTGGCCCTCTGATGTTTCAATTTGAATATCTGAATAAACAAAAAATGTCGTCGCAAAAAACATTTCAGGATAGATTTTCAGAATTTGCAAAAAATATTCCTAAAGGCTATACGTACGCCATTGAAATTAGAAATCCAAACTATTTGAACGCGCCCTATTTTTATTTTCTCAACGATAACAACCTTCGACATGTTTTCTTGCAGGGGTACTATATGCCCGCGATTACAAACGTTTTTCTGAATTTTGCATCCTCAATTAAAAATGAAACCGTGCTGCGACTGCACGGTCCTGACAGGAAGGGGATTGAGAAAAAAACCGGGAGAAAGTGGGATCAAATTGTAGAGAACAGAGATGATGAAATACTTGCCATCGTGCGAATGATTCAGCAATTGTTAGACAAGGATATTTCCGTTTATGTCAACGTCAACAACCATTACGAAGGTTCGGCGCCGCTCACCATTGAAAGAATACAATCGAGAATATCTCAATAAAATCATATCCGGTTTTGCATTTGAATTATCCGCAGGCTATTTCCTTTTCCTGGCCATGTGATCCAGAAGAAAAATAATCACAGTTATCCCAAGCCCCGGGTAAATGGGTTCCAGGCCCAGGATATAATTTCCTCCGCTGATGCTCCAATTTTTGGAAATCACCCAAAATCCTGAAACAAGCGCGCCGCTGATCATCGTAATTGAGGCCGATCCGGGTCTCATTCGAAATTTAGCAAAAAAACTGCTGACCACTGGTACCAGCAGCGCCGGTGTCCCAATCGATCCCAGGTCCTTCCAAATTCTAACAACCGATTGTCCCCGCAAGGCAATGATGATGCTAAACCCAGCGGTGATTATCAGACCGATACGTGTGTATGCTGGAATTTTGTTTTCATCATTCTGCTTGCCAAGGCGCCAGATATAGTCGCGTCCTATGGTTAAGGCGGAGATAAAACTGTAGCTATCCACTGTGGACATGATGGTCGCCAGCAGGCCGGTCAGGAATAAACCGAGGATAAAAGGCGGCAAAACTTTTGCCCCGAGCTGCAAATACGACGTGACAGGATTTTGCAGATTAGGCAAAATCGCCCGCGCATAAAGTCCGGCGGTGGTTGTTAAAAAGTCGAAACAAATCCAAAAGAGAACCGAGATGAGCGTTCCATAGCGTGCAACGCGCTCGTCTTTTGCGGCGAAACAGCGCTGGTAAAACGCCGGTTCCACGAGTGTACCCAAGGCAATGAAAAACCAAACAATAATGTAACCTGCGCCTTGGCCGCCATGCCAGACAAAATGATCGTGCGGAAGTGAGCTTTTAAGAAATGCGAGGCCGCCATATTCGACAAAACTAAAAATAATAATAATGATAAATCCGAGAAACATCAGGCTGAATTGATAAAAGTCCGTGCGCACAACGGATTTAAAACCACCGATGAGCACGTAAATCATGCTGAAAAGACTGCCGAGCGTAACGCAAATCCATAACGGCCAGCCAAAGAAAAATTGCAGTAATATTCCAAGCATAAGCACGTACGCAGCGGGGACTGTCATAATAAAAACAAAGAGCGCGCCGATGAGTGATGTCGTTTTGCCGTAATATTTTTCCAATTGTTCAGGGATGGTGAGGAGTTGTTGCCGTCTTGCTCGTTTTGCAATCAAAAAGGCAAAGATTATTGCGGCTACATAATAGGGCACGCCGAACACCAGCCAGTTTGAGATGCCGTATCTGTAAGAAAATTCACCTACTCCTAAAATGCCGCCATACCAGGTGGAAACCAATGTGGCGACAAATGCAGGTATTGTCAATTGGCGCCCCCCGACCAGATATTGCAAAGTCGAACTTTGAGATTTGCGGTCTACTAATCGAAATCCGACGTACAGGATAAAGATGAAATATAATCCTATGACAAAATAATCTATAGTTGAAATGGATTGGTTCATTACATATCCAAGTTATTCGAAAAAATCTTGAAATGTCATTGCAAGCGAAGCGAAGCAATATGGATGTCTGCTAAAGTGCAGTTTTTTAGAGATCGCTTCCCTTCGCTCCTCGCGATGACATACTTTTCGACTTTTTACGAATTACTAATATCCGAAAATGGAGATTTTATTTGCATTTAATTGAAAATGGTTGTACAATTCACTATTAATTTTCAAAGCTTGAGAACAATGGGTTTTATCCCCTTGTTCACGTATTCTTTATTACTAATTTAATAAAAAGGCTCAGGATGACAATGAAAAATAATCAATTGATCGAAAAAGCGTACGAAATTGCTCAGGAGCAATATGCGGAAATTGGCATTGATACCAGGGCTGTTCTCCAAATTCTGACAAGTGTACCCATTTCCATTCATTGCTGGCAGGGCGATGATGTGGGTGGTTTTGAAAAGCCGGATGCAGCTCTTTCCGGGGGTGGCATCCAGGTAACCGGAAATTATCCGGGTAAAGCACGCACAGTTGCGGAGCTTCGCATGGATTTTGAAAAAGTACTTTCCCTCATCCCTGGCTCTAATCGCTTGAATTTGCACGCTATTTACGGTGAATTCGGCGGCAAATTGGTTGACAGGGATCAGGTTGAACCGGCGCATTTTCAGGGTTGGATAGATTGGGCGAAGAAAGTCGGTATCAAACTTGATTTCAATTCAACCTGTTTTTCGCATCCCAAAGCGGATGACGGCTATACACTTTCTCATAAGGATAAAAGTATTCGTGATTTTTGGATTGAGCATGTACAGCGCTGCCGCGAAATTAGTGCGTTTTTTGGCCGGGAATTAAATGACGTTACCATTCATGATATTTGGATTCCCGATGGGTCCAAGGATGAACTTGTTGATCGTTTTCTGCATCGCGCGCTGCTTAAAGATTCTCTGGATAAAATCTTTCAAAAAGAATACAATCCGAGCGAAATGAAAGATGCGCTGGAAAGCAAACTTTTCGGTATTGGCAGCGAATCCTTTGTCGTTGGCTCGCATGATTTTTATCTCGGCTACGCTGCGGCCAACAAAAAAATGGTTTGCCTTGACAATGGCCATTTCCATCCCACGGAGTCGGTGGCTGATAAAGTATCTTCTGTTTTGCAATTTACTGATGAGGTTTTGCTTCACCTCACTCGCGGTGTGCGCTGGGACAGCGATCATGTCGTCACATTGAATGATCAAGTCATGGCCATCATGCACGAAATTGTCCGTGCAAACGCATTGAATAGAGTGCATCTCGCCCTG
>Ga0114931_10001618_pt1 | contig 28733 bp, 21 predicted proteins | sample 2SBtaG_FD_89579 | JGI IMG/M metagenome (GOLD analysis project Ga0114931, IMG submission 89579) | Deep subsurface microbial communities from Kolumbo volcano to uncover new lineages of life (NeLLi) - 2SBTROV14_V59a metaG | ecosystem: Environmental > Aquatic > Marine > Volcanic | place: Kolumbo... | reverse complement strand
GTCCTGCTCGCTGCTGGACCAGTCGCCGAGATACTGCATCGTGTGCTCGTAGTTGCCCAGGTTGTTCGGCTCTGCACCGGCCCAGTTCGTGTAGGCGCCGAAAGGCTCGCCCGTCACCCACTCCCAGCCGCCGGATGGCTCGATCGACAGGTTGCCGCCGTCCGGCTGGTAGGCGCCGAGCCAGTATCCACCGCCAAGTCCCGATCCGGCCGCGGCCACGATGACCTGGGGCATGTTGCCCAGGACGAACGCCTCCTCTCCCGCCGACGTGATCGTCACGAGGTGGCCCACGCACGCCCGGAACGTCAGTGCGTCCGCAGCGGTCCGGGCATCCGGCCACGACAGCCGCGTGGCTTCAGCGCGATAGTAGTTGCCCGTGTCCGGGTTGTAGAAGAAGCCCGCCGGCAACTCCGTTTCGAAGTCCGCCACGAACGTCCCACTCCCCGTCACGCTCACCGCCTGACTCGACGTCGCGAGGGTCTCCCCCACCGGCAGACCCGACACCGTTACCGTGTACGAGCTTCCGGTGAGAGCGGCCGGCAGGGGACTGAAGGAGTACGCTCCGGCGGTGTTGGTGGTCGTGCTGGCCGCGGCGTCCCCGCTCAGCGTGACCGTGACGCCCGCGATCCCGGCGCCGCTGCCGCCGAAGCTGACGGTGCCCGCGATGATTGCCGGCGACACGGGGTTGATGTCGCTGAACGACGAGACCAGCCCGCCGACGCCGCCGTCCCGGAACATCACGGGGCGGGCGTAGAGCTTCTCCGGCATCACCGGAGAGAAGATCCTGGCCAGCCGCGTCCCGAGGGCGTCCAGGACCCGCTGTGCCGGAGACGCCGAGGCCGTGGTCGTCGCGCCGGCGCAGCTCAGGCTCTCGGGGCCGGGGGGCAGGAAGGCGAAGTCCGTACCAGTGGATGACTTGCCGAGGAGCAGGTCCGCGTGGTCCACGAAGCCGTGGAACGCGCTCTGCCCAGAGATGAGGTCGTCCACCACGCAGATCTCGATGGACGCGTCGGAAGCGAGGCTTCCGGTGAACGCGCTGCCGTCGGGGTTCGCGACGTCCACATGACAGAAGAGCGGCCACTGATCCAACGCCGTCGGCAGCGGCCCCTCGCCCGGGTCGAAGCCGCCCTGACGGCAGTCCAGCGTAACGATGAGCCCACCTTCGGGGACGGACGCGGGCGGAAAGGTCACCTCTCCCATCGTGGCGCCGTTCTCGTCCTCGGTCACGATCGTGGTCGGCACCGTTTCGTCGGCAGGTACCACGGCCGCGTTGCAGCGGTCGTCGCCCAGGCAGTCGGCCACCTCAGCGACCGCCTCTCCGAGCGTCTCACCGACCCAGAACTTGATCGGGAACGTGCGGCCGGCCTTGTCGTTACCCTTCTTTTCCAGCGTAAGCGTCAGCTCGCCGAGGGAGATGCCGCTTCCGTTCACCGTAACCGCGTACTCGATGCCCACCTGGGCCTTGCTGCTCTTCCAGTTCACCTGGTAGTGGTCGTCTTCCTCCCTGGCGGTCGTGGTCTCACACGCGTCCGTAGGGTCGCAGATCGTCACGGTCAGGTCCAACCCTGTCGCCAGCGGGGCCGAGGGCTCGCCGCTGGCCAGCGGCGGCAGGAACAGGAACTGATCCCCGTCTCCCGCCTGGAAATCGATGACCACGGACGATGCGATCGGAAGGTCCAGCAGCGTCGTCGGTCCTGAGGTGTCCTGACAGGCTGACGCCGCCAGAAGGAACACGGGTGCGAGGACCTTGGGCAAGGTCCGGGTAAGGGACTTCATGGTGTCTCCTCGGTACTTCGGGGGGCAGGTAGACAGCGGGTAAGCTGAAGTCCGTGGCCGGAGCTTTAGCGGTCCCCGAGGGGCATCATCCGCCGATCATTCGCTGATACGCCGGATCACTTCTCAACTCGCGCCACCACCAGTGGCCATGCTGTGCGAAGCCTTCCCTCCGCTCCGGGTTGAACGTCAGGTATTGCTGCAACAGTTCGACGGCCTCGGTGCGATCGCCCAGCAGCGTGCGCACGAAGGCCTGCGTCATGAGGAGCTCTCTCGTCGGATCGATTCCGGCGTTTCCGCGCGACCGGTTCAGCACGGACCTGGCGCTGTCCGCCAGTGCCTCGTCATGGCCCTTCGCCGCGGCTTTCGCGAGGGCGCCGGCCACGACGACCTGCATCTGCAGGCGGGTCCGGTCACGATCGTGTTCGGGGGTACGGGCCAGCACGTCTTCGAGCAGCGCCCAGGCTCGCTGGGGGTCCGCGGCTTCGGCGCCGGACGTCATGTTCCACAGCGCGCACTGAGAGAAGCGCGAGTTCTCGGGGAACCTGCGTCTGCCCTCCTCGCACCACTGTCTCGACTGGGTCTTGTTTTCCAGATCGTAGGAGGTGCTCCAGAGGCGCCACAGGATGTCCGGCGCCGACGTGAGGAACGCGTCGGCCTCGTAGGCCCGCCGGGCGGCGAGGTTGGCCTCGACGATGTCGTCCAACTGATAGTAGAGGTGGCTGAGGACGTTCCAGGCATTGGCCTGGAGGGGGTTGATCTCGGTGGCCGTCCGCAGGTCCTTCTCCGCGCTGGCCAGCAGGCGCTCCGCCGCACCGTGATCCGGCGCGAGAGCCATCAGCCATCTCCAGTAGCGGATCATTCCCCGCGCTTCCAGGGCGTCGGCGTTACGCGGCTCGATTCCAAGCCCCTGATCGAGAAAGCCGGTGGCTACGCTCATGATGTCGTCGGCGTCCTGGACGTCGCGCTCCATGCGGGCCCGCTCGTAGGTCAGGCGTCCTCTGCGCACGACGGGTGACGCCCACCCGGGCTCGAGTCTCTGCGCCTGAGCTAGCAAGCTGTCAGCCCGGTTGAACTGCGCGTCGGCGCCGGAGGCGTCATCCTCGGCGAAGAGGGCTCGGCCGTCCTTGATGGCGCGCTCGGCACGTTGCTCCAGGATCCACGCCGCGTCACTGACGTTGCGCGAGCGGCTGGCGCGGAGCCGGATCTCCTCTCCCAGCCAGGTCCGGAGGAAGCGCGAGACCTCGTCCTTGAGCTTCTCGCGCAGAGCCGTGGCGTCGCCCGACGGCATGTCAAAGGAGCCCCGCTCGATGGTCACGCCGCTCTCCGCGTCCCTCAGAGCGACATCGACGCGTACCTGTTCTCCACGCTTCTCCACCGATCCCTCGACCAACGTCCCCGCCCCCAGGATTCGCGCCACGCTGTCGGCCGGGAGCGGGGAGTTACGGTACCGGCCCGTTCCGTGTCGGGATACGACGTCGATGCCTCGGACCGCGCCCAGCTCGTCGATCAGATCCTCGGTGAGCCCGTCCGCGACGTAGGCCAGCTCACCGTTCGCCGTGCGGTCTTTGAAGTAGAGAACCGCCAGGCGGCGAGCGTCCGATCCCGTGGCGGCTTCCAGCACTCCGGCCACCGCCTGCCGCGCGCGGGCGTCGAGCACCGTCATGTAGGTGGCTCCGAGGGTGCCCATCGCGAGGATCACAAGAAGGATCACCTCGGGGCGGGTCACGGCCTGGTGACCCTTCTCCCCGTGGTACCACCCCACGACCGCGGCAAACCCGAGTCCTCCGATGAACCACACCAGGACGACCAGATACACCACCTGGGGCAGCACCCCTCGATCGACCAACTGGTCGACCACCTCGAGGGCCAGCCATGCCACCGCCGCGTACGACGCGACGATCTGGATGATCCGCCGGTCGCGGAAGTCTTTTAGTAGGTGCATTCAGAGGGGAGGGCGGGGGGGCGAAATCTTCAATCTCTTACGTTCTGAATTTGATTGAAGTCATCTATGATAGGCTCACACCCGGCGCAGGGCAATGAGTTTCTGCGAGATCCAAGGATGGATGCTTCGATGCCGGATGCGCCGGGTTCTCGGAGGAAAACGGCCGGCGGGCCGCGGCCCAAGAGCCGGAGCCCTGGATGTGGAGTCCCGACACGACCTCGAGGTCCGACACGAAGCTGTTGTTCTCGATGAGGCCCGCGCCGCGCTGTCTTACCCTTTCGGCCCGAAGCGATCCAGGATCCAGCGGCTGATCGTGTTCAGCGCCGTCGGAGACATCGTCTCGGCGATGCGCGCGTACTCGGTGGGCGCTCCGGTTTCGGCGGTCTGGAAGAGGTGGTTCAGGCCGGGCAGCACCGTGACCGTCGCATCCGTGTCGTCGGCGAGCTCCGCGCGCATGGGCGCCGCGTTCTGCTCGTCCGGCACCTGCATGTCTTTCTCGCCGAAGAGTGCCAGAGTCGGCACGCGGACGCGCTCGAGCGTGGGGCGGGGGTCGTACGTCAGGAAGAAGCGGAACCAGGGGGAGTTGATCCGCTTGATCTGGGCGTCCACGCTCCCGCCCTGAAGCGCCTTCTCCCGCTCGTCCGCCGGCAGCGAATCGATCGCGGACTGGAGGATCTCCCGGAGGGTGGGTGCGGCCGCGGCGGTGTCGGGCTCCTCCTGCACGACCTTGAACAGCGCCCTCTGCGTATGCTGGTTCAACTCAATGTACTTCTCCGAGACACCCGCCGCGCGCGCGATGAGCTCTCCCTGGTAGAGGATGATCTCGTCGCCGCGGACCGCCGGGCCCGCCAGCATCACGATGAACTTCACCGCATCCGAGCGCACCGCTGCGATCGGCGCGATGAGCCCTCCTTCGGAATGGCCGATGATGCCGACGCCATTCGGGTCGACCTCCGGGCGGTTACGCAGAAAGGAGAGCGCGGCGAGCGCGTCGGAGGTGAAGTCCTCGGAGGTGGCCGCGCCGAAGTCTCCGGTCGAGCCGCCCACGCCCCGGTCGTCGTAGCGCAGCACGGCGATGCCCTGGCGTGTCAGGTGGTCGGCCAGAATCAGGAACGGCTTGTGTCCCAGCAGCGTCTCGTTGCGGTCCTGAGGGCCCGAGCCCGTCACGAGCACGACGCCCGGAAAGGGCCCGGTGCCGCGGGGAATCGTCAACGTGCCCGCGAGCGTTACGCCGGCATCGGGGTTCTCGACCCGGACGTCCTCAGCCCGGTACGGATACGGCGGCTTGGGCTCCTGCGGCCGCTCGGGAGGGGCGGCGGCCTCGGCTTCGGGCACGCGCACCAGGTCGAGCGGAAGCGAGGCCGCGCCCTGGCTCCACGTGCCGTGCAGGGTGTCGCCGTCCGCGGAGAACGTGCCCACGTAGGTCCCGCGGATCGCGGCCACCTGGATGCGCACGGTGTCGTGCTCGAGCGTGACACCGCTCACGGCGATGCCGGTCGCCCCCTGGTCGGGGCTGTCCATGGTGGCCGTCAGGCCACCGTCGGGCACAGCATGGATGTGGAAGACGATCCGGAGCTCCACGGCCTGGACGGACAGGGTGCCCTGCCATGTACCGGCGAACGGATGCGCGGCCTGGGCGGTGGCGCCGGCGGGTGCAAGGAGGAGAAGTGGCGCGATGACGAGCGCAAAGGACGAGGGGCGGGGAGTGCGGGTGGAAGCGGGCACGGTTCAACTCCGGTCGGTCCGGGGAGGTACGTCGATCGGGCAGGGCTCTCCGAAACTACGAGCCGGACCGGGCGATTCTTCAACAGCCTCCTAGAACGCCTCCAGCGAGTGGAAGACCTCCGTGCCGTGCTTGAACCAGTGCTCACGGAACGGATACGCGGCAACCTCGCGCTGGAGAAGGCTCTGCGTAAGCGGGTGAGGAAACAGCTCCATGCTGCCCCGCTCGTTTTCGTGCACCGTGTACTCACCGCTGATCTGGAGCGTGGTACGCAAACGCTGCTTGCCGTTCATCATGAAGCCCTGCAGCAGGTGACTGGTGGGCTCCCACGCCTCCTGGGTCACGCTCATGTCCACGATGGGTTTTCCACCGCCCCACGCGCGCACCCGTAGCGTGCCGTTCCGCTCGATGAACTGGGCGTCGATGTTCTGGTCCAGGTAGGGGAAATGAAACCTCTCGCTGCGCTGCCGGCGCGACTCCTCGGAGCTGGTCGCGCCGAGGAATGGATAGAACCCACCCTTTGCGTGCTTGCCCCACTTGCGCACAACCGGCGGGACTACGACGGAGAACATGAGCTCGGTAAACGGCCCCGCCTCGCTCTTCTCGAACAGAAACGCCATAACGGCGAGCACGCTCCGCTGATGTCGAACCTCGATGGGTTCGAGGTGCGCGGGGAGGATCGCCCGCGCGTCCGGGGTGGCCATCTCGAAGAAAGCCGTGACCCCGGTGTGGAAATCGTAGGTATCTACTGACATATCCCGTACCTTTCGAGGACCTGAATGATGATCTCGGCCCCCTTGTCCAGCTCCTCTTCCGTGTGGGCGGCGGATATCGACATCCTGAAGCGCGACTTGTGCTTGCCCACCGCCGGGTACTTCACCGGATTGATGAACACCCCCTCCCGGAAGATTTCCTCGCCGATCTGGAAGATGCGGGCATCGTCCCGCACCATGATCGGAATCACCTGTGAGGTAGAATCCCCCACCGGTACGCCCGCGTTCCTGAGGCGATTCTGCATGAACTCCACATTCCTCCACAGCCGGCGCCGCAACTCCGGCTCGTTCCGCGCGAGCTCCAGCGCCTTCAGCAGCCCGGCCACCACTACCGGCGACAGCGCGCACGAGAAGAAACGAGACCGGGAGAAGCCCCGGAGATAGTTGACGAGCCGGCTGGAACCCGCGATGTAGCCGCCTTGTCCTCCCAGGCTCTTCGAGAACGTGCCGAGGTGGATGTCCACCTCGTCCTCGAAGCCGAAATGTTCGACCACTCCGCGCCCGTTCTCCCCGAACACGAAGGCGCTGTGCGCCTCGTCGATCATGAGCCGGGCGCCGTGCTCGCGGCAGACCTCCACGATGTCGGCGAGCGGCGGAAGGTCGCCGTCCATCGAGTATACGCCCTCGATGACGACGAGTTTCTTGCCCTCGAAGCCCCTCAGCTTCCGGTCCAGGTCGTCGACGCGATTGTGCCGGAAGAAACGGGAAGTGGCCTTCGACAGCACCATGCCGTCCACGATGCTGGCGTGCGCGAATTGGTCGGCAACCACGAGGTCGCCCGAGCGCATCAGCCCGGAGATCGTGCCGATGTTGGCGCTGTATCCCGTGGGAAAGACCAGCGCGGCTTCCTTCTGCTTGAACGAAGCCACCTCTTCCGCGAGCCGCGTATGGAGCGCCGTGTTCCCGCTCAGGATCGGAGAGCCCGAGGCACCGCCGCCGTAGATCTCGGCGGCCTCCTTGATGGCTTCCTTCACCTCCGGCCGGTACGACAGGCCCAGGTAGTTGTACGACGCGAAGTTGATGAGGTCGCGCCGCAGCTCGTGGGTCTTGGTGTCCTCGACCGTCACGCGCGTGGCGGGCGCACCGTGCAGGGGCAACTCGTAGAGGTAGTATCCCGAAGGCCTGACGGCCCGTCACCACTCGTCGAACGGCTCGAGCAGCGCGAACGCATCGTCTCCGGCCCCGAAATAGAAGTTCGTATAGTCGTACTCGAGGGCCGCCGGGGTAGGTGCCCGCGAAGCCTCCTCCATCGGGGTCTGCCGGGCGAGGCGGTCGGGGGTCGCCGTGGCTTCCGCCGCGCCGGAAGTCTGGTCTGGGGTCTGGGACATGTCGCTCGGTGGGTTCAGGGCGCACATTGATACAAGCCTCAATCTCCCCAATGGACCGTGCCGAATCAAGGACGCTCGATGAATCTCCCGGATCGATGGCGCGCATGGCGTCCGCCGGCCGGATGGATCAGGATCCTCTCCGTGGACGCCCACGTGGGCGGTGAACCGTTGCGGGTGATCATGCACGGGTTTCCCGATCTCGAGGGAAATGCGGTGCTGCAACGCCGCCGCGAAGCGATCGAGAGGCACGACGCGCTACGCCGCGCGGTGATGTGGGAGCCGCGCGGCCACGCCGACATGTATGGATGCGTGGTCATGCCGCCGGTTACGCCGGTCGCGGACGCCAGCGTGCTCTTCATGCACAACGAGGGATTCAGCACGATGTGCGGGCACGGCGTCATCGGCGTGGTCACCGTGCTCATCGAGACGGGCGTTTTTCAGGCGGATGAGCCCGAGACGGTCATCGGGCTCGATACGCCCGCGGGCTTCGTCGAGGCCACCGCGCGCGTAGAGGGCGGACGTGTCCGCTCGGTCGAGTTCGTCAATGTGCCCTCGTTCGTCCTCGATCTGGATGCCGAGGTCGAGGTGCCGGGGCTCGGCCGGGTGCGCTACGATCTCGCCTTCGGGGGGGCGTTCTACGCCTATGTCCGCGCCGCCGACGTCGGGCTCTCGCTCGTGCCCGAGGAGGTCGGACGCATCGTCGGGGCCGGCCGGGCCGTCAAGCGCGCGGTCGCCGGGGCAAGGCCGGTGCGCCATCCCCTGGATCCCGATCTGGGCTTCCTGTACGGCACGATCTTCGTGGGGCCGGCGCGCGGGCCGGGCGCCGGGTCGCGCAACGTGTGCGTGTTTGCCGATGGCGAGGTGGATCGCAGCCCCACCGGCACGGGCGTCAGCGGCCGCCTGGCGCTGCACCACGCGCGAGGTGAGGTGGATGTGGGCGAGACGATCGTCGTGGAGAGCCTCGTGGGCTCCCGGTTCACGGGCAGCGTCGCCGCGCGAACGACGGTCGGTCCCTACCCCGCGGTGGTGCCGAAAGTGGGAGGGGACGCGCACATCATCGGTCGCAACGAGATCCTGATCGACCCCGAGGATCCGTTCCGGGCGGGTTTTCTTATCCGGTAGCGCCGCGGTCGTGCCGCGGGAACGCTCGCACGCCGGGAGCACGACACGCACCGCGTGCGCCGGGTGGCCCCGCGCACGCCTCGGGCCTACTCTTGTGTGGCCGAAGTCCGCCTTCGGCCGTGGGAACCGCGGCGCCCACCGCGGACTTTATACATGGAATCCTTTCATCCCCTGTCCGTCCACCCCGTAACGCTTGAGGAAGTATCGATGGTCCCGCTTCAGATGGAATCCGCCGTAAAGGAAGCGTACCGCGACGGCGCGGAGCGCCGCGTCGAGGAGCTGTGCTGCCCCGTGGACTACGATCCGCGCTATCTGGAGATCATCCCCGACGAGGTGATCGAGCGCGACTACGGGTGTGGCGATCCGAGCCGGCACCTGCACGAGGGCGAGACCGTCCTCGACCTTGGGAGCGGAACGGGCAAGATCTGCTTCATCGCCTCGCAGGTGGTGGGCCCGCGGGGCCGCGTGATCGGGGTCGACATGACCCGGGAGATGCTGGAGGTGGCGCGCCGCAACGCGCCGGTCGTGGCCAAGCGCCTCGGATACGCGAACGTGGAGTTCCGGCGGGGGCGGATTCAGGATCTGGCCCTCGACCTGGACCGGCTGGACGGGATCCTCGCCGAGAGCCCGGTGCACGACGTGGACGCGCTCTTCGAGGCGCAGGCTGTGGCGGGAGACCTGCGCCGCACGGAGCCGATGATCGCGGACGGCTCGGTCGACGTGGTCGTGTCGAACTGCGTGCTCAACCTCGTCGACGCGCGGGACAAGCCGAGGCTTTTCGCGGAGATCTTCCGCGTGCTGAAGCGCGGGGGGCGCGCGGTCATCTCCGACATCGTCAGCGACGAGCCGGTGCCCCTGCGCATGCAGCACGATCCCGAGCTGTGGAGCGGGTGCATCTCGGGAGCGCTGACCGAGGAAGGGTTCATCGCGGCGTTCGAGGAGGCCGGCTTCTACGGAATCCGCATCCTGAGCCGCCAGAGCGAGCCGTGGCGCACGGTCGAGGGCATCGAGTTCCGTTCGGTGACGATCGAGGCATTCCGGGGCAAGGAAGGGCAGTGCTTCGAGCGCAAGCAGGCCGTGATCTACCGCGGCCCGTTCAAGGAAGTGCTCGACGACGACGGCCACCGGCTGGTCCGCGGCCGACGGGCTGCGGTCTGCGACAAGACGTTCCGCATCTACTCGGGCGAGCCCTACCGGGAGCACTTCGAGTTCGTGGAACCGATCCAGCCGATCGCGCCGGAAGACGCCGAGCCCTTCGACTGCTCCCGCACCGCGCCGCGCCATCCCCGCGAGACGAAGGGGATGGAGTACGACGTGACCACGGAGGCCAGCGGGACGGTATGCGGGCCCGACGGGTGCTGCTGAGGAGCATGCGCCGGGGCTGAGCGGGCGTCGCCGGCGCGTCCGGGCATGGCGCCGCCCTGCCAGGGAGATACATTGCCGGGTTCCGGGACCGTTGGGTTCCGGACCCGGAACCTGCATCCCGTTTTCCCTGATCCGCCCGCGCCCTGTCCACTCCCGATCCCGACACCGTCCTGCGTGAGGTCTTTGGCTTCACGGCGTTTCGACCCGGTCAGCGTGAGGTCGTCGACGCGGTGCTGGCCGGTAAGGACTGCATTGCGGTCATGCCGACCGGCGCCGGGAAGTCGCTGACGTATCAGCTTCCGGCGCGGATCCTCGAGGGGACCGTGCTCGTCGTCTCGCCGCTGATCAGCCTGATGAAGGACCAGGTCGACGCGTTGCAGGCGCTGGGCTTCCGCGCCGTCGAGATCAACTCGGCGCTGGATTCGGCGGAGCGGAGCGCGCGGGTGGCGGCCTTTCGCCGCGGCGACTACGAGTTGGTGTTCCTGGCCCCGGAGGCGCTCGAGGGCTCGCTCGGGGAGTTCGTGCGCGCCTGTCCCGTTTCGCTCGTGGTGGTGGACGAGGCGCACTGCATCAGCCAGTGGGGGCACGACTTTCGCCCCTCGTACCGCAAGCTGAGGGGTCTCAAGGAGGGGCTGGGCACGCCGGTGCTGGCGCTCACCGCCACGGCGACGCGCGCCGTGGCGGCCGACATCCTGCGGCAGCTCGGGATGCGCAAGCCCGCGGGGTACAAGGGGGCGTTCTTCCGGCCCAACCTCCACATCCGGTGCCGCAAGAAGGGAACGGGGCACACCCGCAGCGAGATTCTCGCGCTGATCCGGCGGCGCTCCGGAGAGTCCGGGATCGTCTACTGCCTGAGCCGGCGCGGCGTGGAGCAGACCGCTGACTTCCTGCGTCGCGAAGGCGTGCGGGCGCTGCCCTACCACGCGGGCTTGCCGGACGACGAGAGGGCCCGCAACCAGGAGGCGTTCCAGCGCGACGAGGTCGACGTCATCGTGGCCACCGTCGCGTTCGGCATGGGAATCGACAAGTCCAACGTCCGCTTCGTCATCCACCGTGACATGCCGAAGGACGTCGAGTCGTGGTACCAGGAGATGGGGCGGGCCGGCCGCGACGGCCTCGAGAGCGATTGCGTGCTCTTCTACTCGTGGGCCGACGTGAAGATGCACGAGCGCTTCCTTGCCGGGATCGACGATCCGGATCTGCGTCGGGCCAGGCACCAGGCCAGCGTGGCACTGTTCCGACTCGCCGACTCCGAGCGGTGCCGGCATCAGGCCGTGCTGGCGCACTTCGGCGAGGCGATGGAGCCGTGCGGCGCCTCGTGCGACGTGTGCAGCGGGGTGGGGGTGGTCGACCTCGTGGGCGAGGGCGCGACGCCGGCCGGGCTCCGTACCCGCAGCCGGCGGGTGGCGAGAGGGCGGGGCGAGGCTGCGCGATCGCCGGACACCCCGGCGCCCGGCTGGCAGGTGCCGGACGACGCCGAGGAGGCGCTCTTTCAGCGCCTCAGGACGCTGCGGAAGACCCTGGCAGACGCGCAGGGCGTGCCCGCGTACATCATCTTCAGCGACCGCGTGCTCCGGGAGATGGCGGCCCGGCGGCCGGCCACGCCCGCCGAGCTGCTCGAGGTTTCCGGGGTGGGACCCGCCAAGCTGGGGCGCTACGGTACGGCATTCCTGGAGGTGCTGGCGGGCGCGTGACGCTCAGGCGCCGTGCTTGGCGGGGATCGCCACCATGAGCTTCGCGAGGGCGTCGTCGAGAATCCGCATCCCCGGCCCGTTGCCACGGAAGTGCCCGAGGCGTACGACCACGAGGTCCCGGTCCGGCACGATGAACGTCCGCTGCCCGCCGCCGCCGGCCATGAAGTAGGCGTTCCTCGGCAGCTTCCACGAGCCGTCACCGTTGAGCCAGAACAGGCCTCCGTATACGGGCTCCTTCCAGGCGGGCGCGGGCGTGCTCACGAACTTTGAGAACCCCTCGGGCAGAATCCGCCGGCCCTGCCAGACGCCGTCCTGGAGGAAGAGCATCCCCAGGCGGGCCCAGTTGCGCGCGGTGCCGTAGTCGTAGCCGGTCAGCACGAAGTTTCCGTACGGATCGGTCTCGAGCACCTGGCGCCGGATGCCGATACGGTCGAACAGCGCCCGCTGCGGAAAGGTCAGGTACTCCTCGCCGCGGGCGCGCACGGTCTCGCGGATGATGTAACCCAGCGTCAGCGGATCGCAGTTGCGGTAGCGGCCCTCGGTGCCGGGCTCGAACTGCAGCGGGCGATGGATCGAGAAGTCGAAGACGTCGATGGCGCCCGTGTAGACGTACATGTGATCGGGGTAGCCGCTGTCGGGCCCGAAGTCCGGATCGCGGGGCGCGGTGAAGCGCAGCCCGCTGCTCATGTGCATGAGGTCCGCGATCCGGATCGCGGCGCGGGGATCTCCGGGCTTGTGCCAGTCGGCCACGGGAGCGGGGTCGTACAGGCCGAACGCGCCCTGGCGGATGAGGATGCCTACGAGCGCGGCCGTCAGGCTCTTGCCCATCGACCAGCTCTCGAGCTGCGTGTCCTTGTCGATCCCGGGCGCGTACCGCTCCGCGATGATCCGGCCTCGGTGGACGACGAGAAATGCCGCGGTGTAGGCCGCCGGATCCGAGAACGCGATGTCCACCGCCTCGCGCAGCGCCGCCGTGTCGACATCCGCCGGAAGGGGCTGGTCCGGTATGACGTCGCCCATGGGCCACGGTGTCCGGTCGGCGGGCGGAAGCGTGGTCGTGACCTTCACCGGTTCGTAGAACGGTTCCGTGCGTCCCTCGGGCAGCAGAACGCATCCCTGGTCGCCCATAAACTTCGCGGTTCGGCTCAACGAGTCGGCGTATACCATGCTGACGGTGCCGGCCGCTCGGTCGATGACCGGGCCGGTGACCCGGTCCCGGTCACCCTCGGGCACCAGGAAGAAGCCGCTGTCGTGGGCCGCCTCGTCGGGATCGCGACCCGACACGAACACCGCCGAACAGACGACCTTGGCATACCCGGCCAGGCCCAACTCGACCGGGCTGCCCTCGGGGATGTAGCGGATCTCCGTCGATTCGGGCTGCCCCTCGTGGGCGGCGGTGCCCGGCGCCTCGCGCGAGCAGCCCGCGACGGTTGCCAGGAGTCCGAGAGAGGCTGCGGCGACGGCGCGCGTGTGCGTCACGTCACGCCACCGGTGCGGTGGCACGGCGTTCCAGCATCGCCCGGACTTCCCGCACGTCGGTCTCCACGTCCTCGATCTCACGCCCCTGCGCCAGCGCGACCTCGGCCGGATCCCACCCCTCGAGGCCGACGAGCGTGAACGCCCTCCGCTGGATCCGGGGCAGGGTACGGAGCTGGTCGAGGATCCATTTGCGCTCCTCCTCCTCGTTCAGCTCCACGGAGGCTTCCATCGCCTCGTCTGGAATCAGGTCCTCGAGGTGAAGCTGGTCGCGTTGCGGCCAGAACCAGAACTCCTGGTCCGCATCGAAATCCTCGCGAGCCCTGTAGCGTGCGAGCTCGTCTGCCGGCTCGGTCTCGAGCGAGAGCAGCTCGGCCTCGCCCGTCTCCTCGACGCGTTCATCCACGACCTCGTGCAGGAGTGTCACCAGCCAGCGCTCCAGGTACTGCGCGGGCAGGTGTGTGTCGAAGCGCTCCCACGCCCGGATGAGCACGTCGTCGAGGATCCCCGCTACGGTGCACTCGCCGGGCGCGAGCTTGCCCTCGAGCTGCGCCATGACCAGCTCGTGCGCGGCCAGCTCACGCAGATTTCCCAGCAGGGGTCGCAGGACCTCGAAGAACGCTTCGGAGCGTCCTTGTCGGTGGTGTTCCTCCAGGAACGCCGTGACGTCGGCGAACTCGCGCTGGCGCCGCCGCTTGCGTTCCGACGCGGCATCACCGTGGAGGCGCTCCTTGTGCCGCCTTGCCTCCTTCACACGCGGTCCGCCAGATCGTCCAGCGCGTCCAGGTTCCTTTCGCCGTGCCCGTGCGCCACCAGAGTACCGGTGGGCAGGGCAAGGACGGCTTGCGCCTCGAAGCCCCGTTTCTGGCTCTCGAGGGTGATGCTGAGCCGGCGTTGATCCTCCGGAAAGCGCCGGAGAAGCTTGTCGAGTCTCTGTTCCAATTCGGCCCATCTCTGCCGGGATTCCTCCCGGAGCTCGGGGTCCACCCCCCTGAACACGAACCGGGTCTGCATGCTGTCTCCTCGCGTGTGAGTCGGCGCGTGGCCGGGCCGGGTCGCGCAAGACGATCCGGCCCTCCGCTCCCGATGTCCAACAGGCAAGCCCCGTGCCGCGTATGTCTGCCACAATGGCCGGGGCCGGGTCCGTTTCGGCTACCGTCCGGGCCCCAGGAGGACCGCGTTGATGAAGAGGAGCTCGGTGGCCTCCGCGTACGCCCGGTAGTTCGGGTCCTCCGCGAACGCGATGATGAGGCCCCGGCCCACGGGCTGCTTGATCAGGAACGCCTTGTGGGCCAGTTGGGGCTTGGCCTCGCTCCATACGATTCCCCCCAGGACCAGGTGATCCGCGGCGGCGAACCGTCCTACGTTCACCCCGCGGTCCAGACGGATGGGGCTGAACACACGGCTGCCCTCTACCAGTACCCCGATCTCGCCGTCGGTGCCCGCTGCCAGCCAATCGGTAGTGTCGAGGACCGTTCGCACGATGGCGCCGGGCGTTTGCTCGGGAGGTTCGTCGCGTGGGGTGATCGCCTTGAGGTAGTCGATCGGTTGGGCGGGCGTGCGCTCCGGCGGGGGCGGCTTGCCCTCGGGTCGGCCGCCTCGCCGCTCGGCGGTTGTGGCCAGCAGCTCCACGCCCTTGCGGGTGGCCCAGTGCGTCGATTCGGCCATCGTCACCAGCGTGCCGCCGTCACGGAGCCAAGCCCGCAGCTTACGTACCATGGGTGCGCCGAACACCGAGCCGTAGTTGCCGCTCGGCAGGACGATGACGTCGTAGTGCGAGAGCACCGCCCGGTTCATGGTCGCTGCGCGGATCGCGGTGACCTTCAGCCCGTAACGGCGCTCGAGCACGTAGCGCGCCCACCCGACGGAGTACGTCGAGCCGGGGCGGTCGTAGGCCAGCAGCACGCGCGGCTCGCGCAGCGCCCGCACCCGCCGGCTGCCGAGCGACATGCCTTCTCTGAGGTAGCTGGAGTCGACGCGCACGACCTCGGCGCCATGCCTGGCCGCGATGCCCGCCAGCAACCCGGGAAGGTTCGGGGGGTTCTCCGCGCTGCGGACGATGGCGGTGCCGACCGCGTACTTCCGGCCATGCAGCGTGAAGGCGCCTGTGGCGGAGCGCACGCGCAGGCCCTGCCGGAGCGCCTCGGCCACGGCTGCCGCGGCGTTCGTCCCCCAGGGCAGGAGGTAGCCCACGACGGCGGGACGCAGCGAGACGGTGTTGCGGGGCGGGCGGCCTTCCAGGAGGGGCCCGGCGGCTCCGGTGGACCGCTCGGCCACGACCAGCTCCACGTCCCACAGGAGCGGGAGGCTCCACGCCGTGACGTCGTAGATCTGATCGCGGAGCCGCTTGGCGCGGCGCTCGATCTGCCGCTGGACGAAGTCCGGGTCCATCGGAGTGGTGGGGTCGAGCAGGTTGCGAACGAGGCGGTAGGCGGGCTGCGCCATGGGTACGATGAAGGTGCCCCTGGCAGGCAGCGTGCGGCCGCCGACGCGCACGGGACCGCTCGCACGATGCACCTCGATGCCGTTGCGCACGAGCGTCCACGCGAGCCGCTCGGCCATCCCCGGATCGTGGGACGAGGAGAGCACGTACTCGGCCGGACCCTTCCGGCCCAGCGCTACCGCGCTGCGGCGAAACGCCAGGAACTCCCGCAGGATGCGGTCGCGGTTGCGCGCCGCGGTGGCCATCGTGGTCCATGCCGCCGTGAAGTGGTGCAGCACGCCGTCACCGTACGTCAGCAGATCGCCGTCGGCCCTGCGGTAGACCAGCCCGCGGGCGGATGCCTGCTCGTACGTGGCCCCCAGCGCTCCCTGCGCCATGGGCCACGACACCCCGTAGCCCGGGTAGAACGCGTCGTAGGTGTCGCGGTTGAAGTATGCGAAGCCCCGCCGGTCGAACGCCGCCGCGTTGGCCTGCCCGAAGATGTCGATGAGCCGGCGCTGGATGTCGGTCGTCCACGTGTTGCCGGGCACGGCGTTGGGAGGAAAGTAGTAGGTGGAGTTTCCCCCCATCTCATGGATGTCCGCCACTACGTGCGGCGCGAAGTCGAGCAGGACCTGCACCCGGCCTCTGGACTCGGGTTGGGTCTGGGCGAACCAGTCGCGGTTGAGGTCGAAGAGGTAGTGGTTGACGCGGCCGCCCGGCCACGGCTCGTCGTGCTCGGCGGCGAGCGGATCGGGGTCGGGCCAGCGCGCCCGTCCCATGCGGTTCTGGAAGACGAAGCGGGCCCGGCCGTCGGGGTTCTGCATCGGGTCGATGAGCACGAGCGACCGCTCGAGGATGCTGTCGACCACGGCATTTCCCCGGGCGGCCAGCAGGTGGTACGCCTCGGCCATCGCGGCGCCGCTCGACGAGATCTCGTTGCCGTGGACGCCGTGGATGAGCGCGGTGACCACCGGCGCGCGCGCCAGCACGGCCTCGGCGTCGGACGCCGAGAGGCCGCGGGGGTCGGCCAGGCGCTGGAGGTCGGTCTTCACGTCGTCGAGGTGCGCGATCCTGTCCGGCGACCCCACGACCAGCATCACGAGCGGCCGGCCCTCCCAACTGTGGGCGTAGCGGATCAGGCGGGTGCGGTCGGGCGCGGCGTCGGCCAGCGCCTCCATGTAGCGTATGACCTGGTCGGCCGGCGTGATCTCTTCCCGGAAGTCATGGCCCACGACCTGCTCGAGCGTGGGGACGTCCGGATCGTATCGGGTACCCGGCGCCAGCTCGGGGAGGCGCGTCTGCGGAGGCGCCTGGATAAGCGCGGCGAGAACGAATGCTCCGAGCATGTGGCATCTCCTGGGTGGGGTGGATAGTCCGGGATTCGCATGATGGAGCGCCCGGCCGTCACCGGCGAGGAGGGGGTGGAGGGCCGCCGCCTCCCCCTCGGCGGCCCGGCCGGCGCCAGCGAACCGGCGGCTGCGGCTCGGGCTTGAGCTCGACCGCTTCGGTCTCCAGCAGGCGGAGCGCCTCCTGAACCGCGCGTTCGAGCTGGGGATCGTGACCCTCGCTCACGGGCTTCGGGTCGTTGCGCACCTCGATGTCGGGCGCGATGCCCTTGCCCTCGATATCCCACGCCCCATCCACGTTGTAGAATCCTCCGCGTGGCGCCACGAAACGGCCGCCGTCGATGAGGGGCGGCGTGTCCCAGGTGCCGACCAGACCGCCCCACGTCCGGGTGCCCACCAGAGGTCCGACCTTCCTGAAGCGGAACAGGTAGGGCAGGAGGTCGCCGCCGGAGCCCGAGCGCTCGTTGATGAGCATCACCTTCGGACCCCATAGCCCGGCCATGGGCTGCGTGAACGGACGGTGGTCGTCCGCCCGGGAGTTGAAGTAGCCGGTGAGCCGGCGCGACAGCACGTCGACGATGTAGTCGGCGGCCGAGCCGCCGCCGTTGTTGCGCTCGTCGATGATCGCTCCCTTGCGGTCCTGCTGCGCGAAGTACATGCGGTTGAAGTAGGTGTATCCCCCCTGGCCGGTGTTGGGCAGCCATACGTACGCCAGCTTGCCGCCGCTCATCTCGTCGACCTTGCGGCGGTTGGCCTCCACCCAGGCCCACGAGCGAAGCTGCCGTTCGCTCCCGACGGGTTCGACGACCACGTCGCGTGCGCCCTCGGGCGTGGGGTGCGCGTTGACGGTGATCGTGATCGTGCGACCCGCCGTGCCTTCGAGCAGCGCGTACGGGTTCGTCGGCGCGCGCAGGGGACGTCCGTCGACCGCCAGCAGGTAGTCCCCTTCATGGACGCCGAGCCCGGGCGCCGAGAGGGGCCCTTCCAGCCCGGGGGTCCATTCCTCGCCGGAGTAGATGCGCGTGATCCGGTAGAAGCCCCCGTCCTCGGTGAAGTCGGCGCCCAGGAGCCCCGTGTGGGGATTGTCCAGATCGGGGTAGTCGCCACCACGCACGAACGAGTGGCCCACCGACACCTCGCCGCTGACGATGTCGAGCAGCTCGTTGAGATCGGAGCGGTGGCTCACGCCGTCCAACCACGGGGAGTACCACGTCCAGATCTCGTCCCACGGGGCGCCGTGCACGTTGTCCACGTACAGGAAGTCGCGCATGAAGCGCCAACCGTCGCGCAGCATCTGTGCCCACTCCGCGCGCGGCTCGATGTGGATGCGCATCCCGCTCACGTCGAGCGTGCCCTTACCGCCCTTGGGCGGAGCACCACCGGCGTCCGCCACGCGCCATGCGCCACCGGCTCGGAAAAGGATCTTCCTGCGGTCGTGCGAGACGGTGGCCCGCGTCACCCCCGAGGCGAACTCGGTGGCCTTGCGGTCTTCCAGCGCGTAGCGGCGGAGTGTGAGCCCCCGCGCATGGGGGATGCGCTCGCTGACGAACACCTTTCCCTCGGGTCCCTCGAGCAGGCCCGCGTAGTCGCGCAGCGGAAGTCCCGGCGCGTAGACGATGCGCGCGCCGATGCCGTCGAAGTCGATGACGACGTCGGGTCCCGGGGCTGCACCCCCGGAGGTGTCGGCTCCAGCCGTCCGCGCCCCTTTCGCCTTGTCCTTTCCACCGGCGCCGCGCGCACCCTCCTCGTCGCTGCGGGCCAGGAACGGCGACGGCTCGCCGGCCCGGAGCAGCGTGACGTACAGCGCGCGCGTGACCGGGCGGTCGTAGGAGGTCATGTCGAGCCACCCGGTGTTGAGCCCGAAGTCGGTCGATGCCAGGAAGTAGAGGTAGCGTCCCGAGGCGTCCCACACCGGGGTGATCGCGTCGGCCATGCCGTCGGTGAGCTGGTGGTTCTCGCCCGAACGCGTGTCGTGGATGAAGATCGCCCGGAGCTGGTTGTCGAGGCGCCGCGCGTACGCGATCCAGCGGCCGTCCGGTGACCATACCGGGTTCAGCGACCGCTCGGGGTGCGCGTAGCGGTCCGAATCCACCGTGGTCACGCGTCCCGTTGCGACGTCCACGACCAGGAGGCGGTAGTCGGCGTCGGTAAACGCCAGCCGCGTGCCGTCCGGCGACCACGCCGGCACGAAGAAGAACGACGGATCGGGGAGATCGATGCGGCGGGGCTCATCCCCGTCCTGGCCCGCCACGACCAGCCCATACTCGCCGCCGGCGTCGCTGAACCACGCGATCCTGCTTCCGTCGGGTGACCAGACGGGGTAACGGTCCGCCACGCCCGAGCTCCGCGTGATGTTGCGCCAGCTCCCCTTGTCGGTGGGCACCGTGAACACGTCGCCCCGGTACTCGAAGAGCGCCCGCTTGCCGGTCGGCGAAAGGCGGGCGTTCATCAGCCCTGCGGCGGGGACGTCCTCCCAGCGGGGCCGCGCCCAGTTGAAGTCGCCGGCGACCCGGATGTCCAGGCGGCGGGTGCGGTCGGTCGCCGGATCCAACGCGTGCAGGTAGCCACCCTGTTCGTAGACCACGACGCCATCTCCCGCGTCCAGGCTCTTGACGTCGAAGTCGGCGTGGTGCGTGCGCTGGCGCAGCTCTCCGCTGCGAGGGTCCTACGACCAGATGTTGCTGGCCCAGTCACGCTCAGACAGGAAGTACACGACGCCGTCCATCCAGACGGGCGCGAGCTGGCGCTCGCCCTCCCACGGCGGCGTTCGGCGCTCGAGCGTCTCGAGCGACACCACGCTGATCGGCTGTGCCTGCCCTCCCCGGTAGTTACGCCACTCCGGGTCCCAGAGGCCGATCTCCTGGTAGGCGAGCCAGCGTCCGTCGGCGCTCATGCGGCCCGCGTACGCCTGCGGCACAGGCAGCGGCGCCGGCAGGCCGCCGGTGACCGGCACCGTGTAGAACCGCCAGAGCCGGGTCGGCCGGCCCTCGCGCCCCGACCGGAAGAGCACGCGGCCGTCGGGCGTCCACCCCTGGACGACGTCGGCGCCCGGGTGCCAGGTGAGCCGCTTCGGCTGTCCCCCGGTGGCGGGCATCACGTAGACGTCGGTGTTGCCGCCGTACTGCCCGCTGAACGCGAGCCAGGTTCCATCCGGCGAGAAGCTGGGGTTCGTCTCCGCCCCCTCGGCGCTCGTGAGACGCACGGCGTCGCCCCCGTCGCGGCCGACGAGCCAGATGTCGTTGGCATGCACCAACGCGATATGCGTGGCGCTCACGGCGGGCTGGCGGAACATGCGCGTGTCCTGCGCCCTCGAGGGAGCGGGGGCCAGCGCCAGAGTAACGGTGAAGAGGGCCGGGAGAAGGGTTCGGCGGCGCATCATGGATCCTCCGGTGGGGTGCTGCGAGCCCGGCGCGCGCGGGTCGGCGCGGGCCAGGGGAGAGTAGAACGGGACTCCGGTGCCGTCCAGGGCGATTGCGGGTCAGTCGCCGTCCGCTCCGATGTCCTCGTGCTCCTCCTCCCTCGACGCCCGCACGACCTCCAGCGGTGAGCGGCCGCCCAGATCTGCCCGCGGCGTCCGCTCCCAGCCCCTCTGTCGCTCGAGGAGCGCGTCGAAGACCTCGCCGGTGTCGGTCAGGCCGCTCGCGATCAGCTCCTCACGCCATATGAGCCACCTGCGCTGAAGCTCGCGCCGCTGGCGCCACTCCGTGGGGCCCATGAGGTTCTCCCACCGGTCGTCCTCGCCGAGTCCTTCGTCGTGGAGGAACAGACGGGCGGAGAACTCCCCCACGAGCTCCGCCGTCCAGTCGGCCATCTCCGTGTCCCGCCACGGCCGGTCGGGATACGTCTCCAACCGCCGCCGGTACGTGGCCAGGTCGGAGAGGACGCTGCGCGCCCAGGGGAACTCCAGCCCCTCATACTTCGCCAGGTAGGCCAGGAAATGCTTCAGGGACGCAGGCATGGCGCGCGCCGCGGTCCTGCCGACGACGCCCGCACGGTGGACCCAGTCGTAGAGGAAGGTGAGCAAGTCGTACTCGTGCATCGCGCACGGGGGCACCTGTCCGTCGCCGACGAGGAACACCAGGAAGTTCACCGCGTTGCGGAGGTGCTTGTCGATGGTGCTGGCTGCCAGCCCTCTGCGCGTGAGGTACGCGTCGAACCCCCCGATCAACTCCACGCCCCGCGTTTGCCACCACACCTCCGGATCGTCGAGCGCCAGCGCGGCCCAGGGGTCGGCGCGTGGTCCTTCCGGGCCGCCCGGGGTAAGGGACGGCAGCGGCGCTCGGGTCGGATCGGGGTGCTTCGCCAGGATCGTCAGCCCGCTCTCGACGTCCGTCCACATGCCCGGGATGTCGCCCGATCTCGGCTCCCGCACCGCCTCGAGATACGGGGGAAACGCCCGAAGGAGCTGCGTCAGGTCATCCCAATCACGGGCTGCGAGTCCGCCGCCGGGGCCGGCCAGCACCATGAGGAGCGGGTAGGCCTCGGGAGCGGCGACTTCCCACCCCGCGGCGGCCACCTCGCGTTGCATCTTCCTGGGCAGCTCGCCCCGGGGTCCGAAGAGCAGCGAGAAGACCCTTCCGGTGTAGTTCTCCCATGACCGATCCGGACCCATCGTCATCGTCACGAGATAGTCGGCCGGGTCGGAGTACAGGGCCAGGCCGTAGATTTCCCCGGCGGCGCCGAGCACGGACAGTGTCCACGCTCTGCCGGAGGGCATGAGCGCCAGCAGCGGGGGATGGTCTCCGTACGTGTCCCAGGGACGCGCCCGGTAGTACGCCGCCGCCGCCGCGAAGAGCGAGGACGTGCGGGCCGGCGACATGCCCCACGCACGCCATGTATCCGGGTTCGAGGCGGGCGGCCAGCCTCCGGTCAGGTGTTCCAGCATCGACCTGGCGATCTCCGTGAGCCCGGGCATGGGTCCCTCTTCCGCCACCTCGATGCCCCGTTCCTTCAGGAGCAGATCCAGATAGTCCCGAACCTCGGCGTCCCGGGCCTGCACCGCGAGAGGAAGTGCTCCCACGGCCTCTCCGGCCTCGACCACCGCGTCCGCCAGGACGGCGGCCACCTCGTCCGGCTCCGAGGACGGTTGTTCCAGGAAGTCGGTGTGCAGCGGTGCGTCACCGGCCACGACCAGGACCACGGCGGGACGTGCGGCCGGGCTGTCGTCGATGCTCGCGCCCACCGGCACGACGGCGGCTTCCCACACGGGCGTGGTCCGGGCCGTCTCCCTCACGTGCGGTGGCAGCGCGCTCAGGCGGGCGCTCACGCGGTCCTGCTCCATGCAGCAGTGCTTGTACTTCCTGCCTGAACCGCACGGGCAGGGATCATTCCTTCCTACGCTCATGAGATCGGCGCTCCTTGGGCGCGACCGCCCGGCCGGCGTTTCTCCTTACCATGATACCAGAGCGGCGCGTGGAGTGACACCCGGGCGGCGTGGGTGCAACGCAGATCCTGGCACGACCGTGCAGGAATCTGCACAACCCGCGGCCGTGCGGTGAGGACGAAGCGTGCGAGAAGCCCCGATTCACGGCGCGCAGTCCTCGTGGCCCGCACCTTGCCCTACGAGCACGTGACCGAACAAAGCATCACGACTTCGACTCCAGCGATTCTTCTTGTATGACCGTAACGCTTCCGCTGGCACTTGCCGTCCGTCTCGTTCTCGCGCCCGCAGCGCCGATGGCTTCCCGGCGCGGTGCCGATACGCTGGACGTGGCGCGGCGCCTCCGGCCGCACGCTGAGCTTCTCGTGATACCGCCGCCGACACGTGTGTCGCGGACCGTCCGGGTGGGGAGGGGGACCTCTGCTTCTACCGTGACAACGGTAGCCCCCCGGGCCCGGCGGTTCGTGGCGCGCTTCGGCGCCGAGACCGATTCCTCCGACAACGCATCCTCGGCACCCCAGCTCGTCGAGTACAGCGACGGATACTTCACGCGGCTGACCATTCACAGGTGGGCCAGCTACCTGACGCTGCCGCTCTTCGCTTCGGAGTGGTACGTGGGCAACAAGCTTCTCAGCGATAATCCGCCCTCGTGGGCCAGGGGAACCCACGGCGCGCTGGCGAGCGGGCTGGCCGCACTCTTCGCGGTCAACACGATCACGGGCGGGCTGAATCTGTGGGAGGCCCGCAAGGATCCCGAGGGTCGCACGCTACGCACGATTCACGGCGTGCTGATGCTTCTAGCCGATGCTGGTTTTGCCGCCGCGGGGGCCACCACGCCGGAGGATGAGGAGGGGGGATACGGGTCCTACCGGGCTCGCGCCAACCGGCACCGAAACATCGCGGTGGGCTCCATCATCACGGCGACCATCAGCTACCTGATCATGCTTCCGCCCTTCCGGAGGAATTGATGGAGGCCGCGGCCGGGTGGCTGGCGGGTCTGCTGGCTCCGTGGGTGGATCTCTACTCGTCGACGTCCTGGCTGGAGGTGGTGATCTCATTCCTCCACGTTGGCGCCCTCGTGGCCGCGGGAGGCATGGCCTTCGCGCTGGACCGCGCCGTCCTGCATGGGAAACGCCACGGCCGGTCACGCCGGACGGAGTTGGCGAGCGAACTCGAGTCGGCCCATCGGGCGGTGGTCGTCGGGCTCGGCGTGGTCGTGCTGAGCGGCGTCGCGCTGACCGCGGCGGATCCCGAGACGTACCTCGTCTCGTGGGTGTTCTGGGGAAAGATGGTGGTGGTCCTGCTCCTGCTCGCGAACGGGTGGTTTCTCAAGCGGGCGGGGGAACGCATTGCGACGGATCCCGAGGACGGGGTGGCAGTCCGCCGCCTCAGGGGGGCCGCATTGCGGAGCGTGGGTTTGTGGGCCCTGGCGGTCCTGGCCGGGGTCGCCTTGACGGTGAGCGCCTGACGGCGATGGGTCGTGTACGGGAAGGAGGCGAGATGAAGCTTCTGCACACGCGCGAGGTTGGTCGTGCGAAGGAGTGTGTGGCGTGCGGCGGGTGTGTGGGCCGCCGGGAGTTCTTCCGCGTCGGTCTCGGCGCGACGTTGGCTGGCGCGGTCCTCGGTGCGCTGCCGCGTTCACTCGCCGCGCTGCCCCTCGATTGGATCGATGGTCGGGAGGACGGCACCACGATGCGTTACCCGGTGCCGACTGAGGATTCGATCCGCGTCGATCGCAGCCGGGAAGTGATTCTGGTGCGCCACGAAAGCATGATGTTCGCGTTTGCGCTTTCGTGCCCCCACCAGCGCTCGATGCTGCGTTGGCGCGCAAAGAAGGGGCGCTTCCAGTGCACCAAGCATCACTCCGAGTACTCCCCCGAAGGGGTCTACATCAAGGGTCGTGCGACCCGGAACATGGACCGCCTCGCCATCCGGCTGGAGGACGACCAGGTGGTCGTAGACAGAACTGTGGTGTACCGAAGCGACGAGGACCCCGAGGGTTGGGCCGCGGCGCAGGTGGTGGTGTCGTGAGCGCGGGCGGTCTCGACCGAAGAGCGTTCCTGGAAGGTGGGGTGCGCGCGGCCGTGCTCGCCGCTCTGGCGAGCGCGTGCGGGAGCCTCGATCTGACGGCACCCACACTGGACAAGGAGATCGTGGTGAAGCTGGCCGACTATCCCGCGTTGGCTCAAGTGGGAGGCGTGGCGCGCATCGACGGGGCGAACATTCCATTGGCGGTGGCCCGGCTGAAGGACGCCGACTTCGCAGCCCTCTCACTGGTGTGTCCCCACGCGGGGACCACGGTTGCTTGGCAGGATGCCGCGGACATGTTCGTGTGCCCGCTGCATGGAGCGCGTTTCGCCATCGACGGTCAGTGGATCGGCGGCCAGCCGACGTCGGGGCTGGTGGACTATCCGACGACGTATGATGCGGGAGCCGGCACCCTACGCATCACACCGCGCTGAACCCATGGCGCCTTCTGCCCCGGGCGACGCCCCGTTGGGGCGCCCCGCTACCGCATGCCGAGTTTGTCAAGCTTGTACCAGAGCGTCCGGACGCTGATACCGAGGAGTCTCGCTGCCTGAGCCTTGTTGTCACCGGTGCGCTCGAGGGCGGCGGCGATCGCCGCGCGTTCCGCCTCGGCCACCGCCCGGCTGAGGGGCAGCAGGTCGTCCGCGTCAGAGAGAGGCGCGCCTGGCGACCCTTCTGCGGTGGGCAGGTTGACATGCTCGATGACGCCATTCTCCGAGAGCAGCACGGCGCGTTCCAGTACGTTCATGAGTTCCCGCACGTTGCCCGGCCAGCGGTAGCTGTTGAGCTGTTCGATGGCCGCCGGCGTGAGGCGGGCCTGCACGCCCAGGCGCGCCGCGAAGCGTTGGAGGGCCGCCCGGCTCAGCGGTTCGATGTCCTCGATCCTCGCCCGCAGGGGCGGCACGACGATAGGAAAGACGTTGATCCGGTAGTAGAGGTCTTCCCGGAAGCGCCGCTCCCGCACGAGTCGGTCGAGGTCCTGGTGCGTCGCGGCCACGATGCGGACATTGACATTGCGGGTCACGTTCGAGCCGAGGCGCTCGATGGCACCTTCCTGGAGGACGCGCAGGAGCTTGGGCTGCATGCCGAGCGGCATGTCACCGATCTCGTCGAGAAAGAGCGTACCGTCGTCGGCCACCTCGAGCTTGCCGGGCCGGTCCTTGACCGCACCGGTGTAGGCGCCCCGCTCGGCACCGAACAGCTCGGCCTCCAGCAGATCGTCGGGGATCGCGGCGCAGTTGACGGCCACGAACGGTTTGCGGTGCCGGTTCGAGCGCTGATGGAGCGCCCGTGCTACGACCTCCTTGCCGACCCCTGTTTCTCCGGTGATCAGGATCGTCGTCGGCGCGTCGGCCACCTGATCCACGAGCTTGCGAACGCGAACCATTCCGGGACTCCGGGCCACCATCCCGGAAAAGTCTTCCTCGGCGACCTCCCGGGCGGTGAGGCTGCCGCCGGCGCCTCGGCTGACCTCGAGCGCGCGGGCCACGAGCGCTTCAAGTTCGTCGATCCCGAAAGGCTTGAGCACGTAGTCGAAGGCGCCCGCCTTGATGGCCTCCACCGCGGTCTCGACCGTCCCGAACGCGGTGATGAGGATCACGGGCACGGCAGGGCGGTTCCTGCGCAGATCGCCGAGGAGTTCGAGGCCGGAGCGACCGGGAAGCTGGAGGTCGGCGATGACCAGGTCGATCTCATGGGCGGACATGATCTTCTCGGCCTCTTCGGCCGATCCCGCGGTGAGCACCTCATAGCCGCGGTCTTCGAGCGCCATCTGGACGATCCGCCGGATACGTGGCTCGTCGTCGACGATCAGCAGGGTTTCGGTCATGCGGTCTCGGGTCCGTTCAGCGGCATGCGCACGCACATGCGCGTGCCCTCACCGGGGGTACTGGCCACCTCCACGTGGCCTTCATGAGCTTCCACCAATTGCTTGACGATGGGAAGACCCAGCCCCGATCCCGAACGGTGCGTGGTCACGAGCGGTTGCCAGATCTCCTCGAGTCGCTCGGGCTCGATGCCGCACCCGTCGTCCTCCACGTCGAGGGCGGCCATGCCGTTTTCTGCGCTGGTGCGGACGGTCACCGTGCCTCCGACCTCGCACGCCCGGATCGCGTTGCTCACCAGATTGAGGGCCACCTGGCGGAGCTGGTCGGGGTCGCCCCTGAGCGCGACTGGCCCTCCGGTGAGCTGAAGCGTGACGCCGGCCTCGGCGGTCGGGCGGGCGAGCATGTCCAGCGCCTCGGACGCGATGTCGCGCAGGTCCGTCTCGCGAACCAGCGGAGGCGAGGGTCTTCCGAACACGAGCAGGTCGTCGACGAGCCGCGCCAGCCGTTCGACCTCCACCTGCAACATCTCACTGACTTCCCGCTCCCGCTCTCGTCCCGAGATGGCGGGCGAGCGCACCAGCACCTCGGCGCCCGCGCGGAGCACCGACAGGGGGGTACGTATCTCATGAGCCAGACTCTTCGTCAGCATTCCGATGGCGGCCAGCGACTCGGAGCGCGAGAGCGCTTCTCGCGCGTGCTCGAGGCGCTCGATCATGAGCCCGATCGCCTCCGCGAGCACGCGCACCTCGGTAGGAGCCCAGGGCGGTGGTGGTGGAAGAGGCTGGGGGTGGGTGGCGTCCATGGCCCTGGCGGCTCGGGTCAGGGCCGCGAGGCTGGCCGTCGCGGATCGCACAACCAGGAGCGTGCCCGGCAGTGCCAGTGCCAGGAAGAGGAGTGCGAGCGTCAGAAGCTGGCGTGCGCGGCTTCGCAGCTCCCGGGTGATCCCGGCCAGATTCCGCGTGACGCTGAGGGTGAGCGTGCCGGCGCGCGTGGCCCCCGTATGCTCGGCGGACAGGCCGTGGCCCGCATCGGCCACCGCGGTCGCACCCCGGAAGAGGACGGCGCCGTCGGGACCCCTCACGACCAGTTGGTCGACCTCCAGCGGAAGCGCGCGCTCGATGAAGCGGTCCAGCGGCGTCCAGACCTCGATCCGGCCGAGGCGGGATCCGTCGGTGCGCGACACCACGTCCTGGGTGACGATGACGAAGCCCGCGGTGGAAGATCCGCCGCCGACCAGATGAAGGCCGGGGTTCGGCGCCCGCAGCGCCCGGCGCACGGGGCGTGGAAGAGGTGGGGCCGACCCTTCCAGTCGGGCAGGATCGCTGGCGGAGAGGACCACGCCGTCCGGCCGCACGCCCACGGCCTCACTTCCGTCGGCGAGTGTCCGCACCAGATCGGCCAGCGAGGCCGAAAGCCGGAGGTCGACGTCGTCCACCGCCAGATCCTGGGCGGTCTCCAGGCCGGCCCACAGAGCGACGAGGCGGACGCGTTCCTCGAGGCTGGCGGCCAGTCGTTCGGCCGCAAGCGAGGCTCGGTCGGCGAGCGTCCGAGTGGCTTCGGCTACCAGGCGCTCCCTTCCCACGCGATATTCGCGGACGACGACGGCACCGGTGGCCACGATCATGAACGTGGAGAGGATGCCCGCGAGGCGTCCGGCCAGCGTGCCCGTCCACCCGACGAGCGGGACCCGACCCAACCGCGAGATGCCGGAAAGTTGACCCAACCGTCCTGTTCCTGTCTCCGTGAGAAACCGACGCCGTGCGGTGTGAGGCTCGTGACGGACGTGGTGCTGGCTTTCGCCCTCTGCGCGGCGCCACTCCACGCACAACTCCCCGCGCCCCCGGTCGCGGCCGACGCTCCGCTACAGTGGGGGGGCTACGGCAGCATCGTGCTCACGCGGGCCGAGCACCCCGAAACGTCCGAGGGCGCAGAGGTCAGTGAGCTGGCCGCCGCACTGATGGCGTGGGGCCAGCTGGCCCCACGGGCAACCTATCTGGTGGAGATGGATCTTGCTACGCGCACGAGAGATACCTGGACCGGGCGCGAAGCGGACCAGACGCTGACGGCGGTGCGCCTCTACGCCGAGTACACCGCTTCCGACATACTCCGGGTACGGGCCGGGCGGTTTCTGACGCCGATCGGCCAGTGGAACGAAGCACCGGCCGAGCCGCTTACGTGGACGCCCACGCGCCCGCTGGCGACATACCGACCGTTCAGCAAGTCGATGACCGGATTCCTGGTCGGTGGCAGGGGATCGTACGGCGGGCATGACGTCGGGTACGCGGCATACTGGGCTCCTTCCGGAACGCTCCGTGGAGGGTTGGACGAGGCGGAGGAGAGCTCGTTCCGGGGGGCGCTGGGCGCGCGCGTGGCAGCGGAATTGAGTGCGGACTTCGCGGTCGGGGCCAGTGTGGCCCGCGCGCGGAGGTCCCGCCCCGCCGAACCGGACCACTCCTTGGATGCGGTGGTCTCCCGATTCTCCGGCACGAACGGAGCCGAGCTTCGCGGAGTCCCCGATTCCGAGGAGGG
>Ga0114931_10001617_pt1 | contig 28739 bp, 10 predicted proteins | sample 2SBtaG_FD_89579 | JGI IMG/M metagenome (GOLD analysis project Ga0114931, IMG submission 89579) | Deep subsurface microbial communities from Kolumbo volcano to uncover new lineages of life (NeLLi) - 2SBTROV14_V59a metaG | ecosystem: Environmental > Aquatic > Marine > Volcanic | place: Kolumbo... | reverse complement strand
TCATATTATGTTTAAGCGACAATCAAAATTTATAAAACCAATAATTTTATTATTTACGATTTTTATTGTTTCGTTTGTTCAGGTTAAGCGTGTAGATGCACAAAATGCATTCAACGGTAAAATGAAATTTAAGGTTCAGGATGAAAATGGAAAGAGTTCATATATAACCTATTTGTTTCAAGACGGAAATATGCGTGCTGATTTACCTGCATCTGATATGGGCGGTAAGGTGTACATGATTGTTAAGAATAAATCTATGTATGTAGTTATGCCGGGACAAAAGATGTACATAAAATATTCGGGGAGCCTTAATAAGTTAATGAAATTCAACTCCGATAAAAATGAGAAGAAGCCGGATTGGAAAAAAATCATGGCAATGGCAAAAACCGGTAAAACTAAAACTATTCTCGGTTATCATTGTTCTGAATTTTTTCTCCCTAATGATAACGGAGGTGGAATGCATATTTGGGCAACCACCGATTTGGGAAATATTGCTATGGCGCAGAATCCCATGACCCCGAATCCAATGCTGAGCGCAATAAATAAATTAGGCGGATATTTCCCATTATTAACCGAAGAAACAAACGGAGCCGGTAAAACAGTTTCAAAATCTGAAGTAGTAACAATGCAAAAGAAAAATATAGATGATAATTTATTTAAGATTCCTTCAAATTATAAAAAAATGAACATGCCGGGTATGAAATAATAAGCCTTGTAAAGAAAAATAGTAATTCAGTCCGGTGGAAGTTACTGGATGAATTAAAAGTTAAAATTATCGTTATGCTTTTTCGTTAGTAACAAAAAATATAATTCACTTACTTCGACAATTTGGAATTTAAAAGGGCTAAAGCCCTACTTGTTTTTTGCTTTGTTTTTATCCCCGACATAAATGTCGGGGTAATGGAAATGCGCTGAGAATTGTTTGGTGAAAGTGAAAAAATGATACACAATACTTTTACGCTAAGCAAAAGTAATAGCTAAAAAAGATAATTCACTTACTCCGGCATTTATGCCGGGGAACAAGAAGGAAAGGGAAAACTTAGGGCTTTAGTCCTATGGAAAATTTGAATACGGAAACAATATTCTAAAAAATCATATTTTCATCCGATTGTTTAATGTCCCTTTCCCATTTATTTTGTAGATGAAATTTGGGCTATAAACATGCTAATATTAAATATTTATGAAAAGGTTAAGGAATACAATTATTTACTTACAGAGTCCCGTGGACAGAACTCTGTGAGTGAAAAAGCATTGTTTCATACTTCGCAAAAATCCTGTATCTGCCGGACGGGATTAAAAGCGAGTAAATTTAGAGGAAAGGACAATTTTTGTAACACAAGGTATTCTTAAACATAATCATGAATATAATTTTAAGAGATTTTATAGGCATCATGTTACAACGGGTACAAAGGTTATATATTAAAGTTACGTATAATAAAAAGGAAATTAAATTGGTGATTATGTCGTAGATTATTTAAACATTAGGAAAAGAAAAATGCATTTACAGCATAAGTTTATCGAAAGATTGTTGAGTGGAAAAAACATAAGATATATTTTAACTTTGATTATTTTTCTCTCATTGGTTATTCTGTCCGGGCAAATATTTTCGCAGGAAAGGTTTTTTGGGGGAGAAACAAATATAAAGCCTTTCACTTTACACGGTAGTGCGCATGTTAGCGGACAATTTTATAATACAAATGGAATTCGTAACAGACGGGCACCTGCACTTGGTGAAGGTGGCATCGATCTTAACTTTTCGGTCTTCGGTATTAGATCCGGCATAAATCTTCTTTACTCTTCAGATAATCCGAAACTTCGTCAAAACATGAATAAATTCAGTTTTAGTGGGCAATGGAAATTTATTTCATTATCTGTGGGAACAGTAAGTCCAACGTTCTCCAAATATAGCCTGAGCGGTGCTACAATTACCGGAGGAGATATAATAATCAATCCGGGGATCTTTTATCTTGAAATTACAGGCGGACGCTCAAAGAGGGCAGTTAAACCTGATTCGGGATTAGGGTTTAGAGGTGCTGCATACGCACAACAGATGTACGCTGCTAAAATTGGTTTGGGAAATCAAGATGGTTCACACTTTTTCCTAAGTGCAATTTATGCGAAAGATGATACAAATTCTATTAAAAACACAAATAGCATTAAACCACAGGCTAATATCTCTCTTACACCGGATTTAGAAATAAGGTTATTTAATAACCGTTTTGCATTAAAAGGTCAGGTAACGGTATCGGCTTTTACAGAAGACCTTAGAAGCAAGAAAATAGATGTAAGCAATTCTGGTGTGCCTTCGTTTTTAACAAACATCTTTACACCGCAGGTAAGTAGCAGAATTAATTACGCCGGCGATTTGGGGGTGAGTTTAAATCTTACAAATATGAGTTTACAATTTGGATATATACGAATACAACCGGGTTTCCATTCTCTGGGGATAAGCGATATAAGAAACGACCAGCAAAAATATAATGCCCAAACACAATTCAGAATATTTAATAACAAACTTAATATAGGCTGCAACTATTCACGTTCGGAAGATAATCTTTTGGGTGACAGAATATCTACACAGCAGACTTCTAATTATGGAATAAATGTAAATGCAAGGATTACCAAAAGATTTAATATTAATTCGTCATACACTTTGTTAGTTAACGATGTAAATCCGACCACAGTTTATTCGGATACTGCTTCAACGGTAATAAAGAGCAGTCAAAACGCACAGACAATAATGTTGCAGCCTACATTAAGTTTTCAAACCGGAACAGAGATGCACAACATTTCATTGACGGGTACATACATATCATTGAGTAATCATATTTCAGGAATATCGGGAATTTCAAATCAAAATTTTGACTCAAAGACTTACACTTCGTCGCTTGCTTACAGTCTTTCGTTTAGGTCCGGGTTAGCAATAAATTTAGTGGGGAATTACCTCAAAAGCGATGCCGGCAATACAAGTACATCAAATACTGGCGGTAATCTCGGAGTTACCTATGCATTCTTTAACCGGAAAATCACCTCGAATTTTAATTTTGGCTTGCACCGCAATTTTACAGAAAGGACTACCGGAGGCATTAATGTAAGTACCAAGATGAGACAAATTATATTTAATCTAAATTTTTCTTATAGACTAACACATTCAGACAACTTGACGTTATCGGCAAGGCGGCTGGATAATTCAACCATTGAAGGTGGTGGCTATTCTTTTATAGAAAACGAAGCAAGATTAATATTTCAACATAGTTTTTAATTGAGGATTATAATGAATAACATGAACAATATAAAACGTTTATTTTGTAAAACAAAACATTTTACAACCAAATTTTTCTACATTCATTTACTTATATCCTTTCTGTTTTTTAGTAGTGTGAATATAATTGCTCAAGAAGTCAGCCAGATTACAATTATGGGTATCCCGGCAGTACTTTCTTCGCCAAACATTAGCGACCAAAAGAATAATTTTGACAACGGTATGTACACAGTCCAATTTAGCTATACCAGTCAGAATTCAGGACAGGTACCGTTTGTTTTTCATGTAGTTGTAACAAAAGACGGGGAAACTCTTGCTGATATAAAATCCTCTCCGAAAAATTTTTCACCCGGAACATATTTTTTCCGTTCAATATTTAATGATTTAAATTTCCCTTATTCGTTCAGTGATATTTTAGATCAAGTAGGCAGCAGTATTAAGAACCAAATTCTACAAGGTGGAGTAATACCGGAAGGCAATTATATGATAAAAATTGAGGCTACACCTCAAGAGCAGTCTCAAGTTGTAACTGTAATACCCGGTATTGCAAACATGCAGGTAATTTACCCTCAGCCTCCCATATTAGTTACACCGGCAAATGAATCAAATGTAATACAAGATATTCCCACATTTTCGTGGACACCTGTTGTTGTACCGGGGGGAACAAGCATTGACTACAATTTTCTGTTAGTAGAGGTAATTGATTCACAAACCCCACTGCAAGCAATTAGTAGTAACAGAGCATACGCTGATGTGGATTTAACGGATCAGATTACCTATTCTTATACCCCCGATAATCTTCCGCTCGAAAAAGGTAAAAAATATGCTTGGCAAATAACAGCAAAAGATGCAAATGGTGTTATCCCGTTTAAAGATAATGGCAAAAGCGAGATTTATACTTTTACATATAAAAACAATAATATTGTTTCCAGGAATAAAAATAATTTTAAGGTTATTCCGCTCGTACCGCGTTTTGCCGATTTAATTGATTTGCAAAAACTAAATTTCGATGATCAAGGGTCTTTCTATTCATTAAATGGATATGCCTCTCTTTATCTGAAAATACCCGGACTTACCAAAGAACAATCTACTGTAACGGTTAATGTAAGCAATCTCATGGTTCAAAAAGGGAGCTCGAAACATCCGGTTTTGTTAGGCGGGGACGTATCGGGAAATACTTTACCTAAACTGAGTAGCGTAAAAGGTTTTAACTTAAAGGGTTTGGATAAGTTCATTGATATAAAAGGTTTCCGGTGGAGCTTGGGGCAGGGTTTTGCGGTTGATGCCGATTTCTTCGATTCTAATGATAATACTACACACCCTTCCGGTAATTTGAAATTAACAAAGCTGGGCTTACAGGGTAATTTAACTTTCTCCCCACCACTTGAATTATCTGGCAACCAGCCAAACAGTCAAGTGAAATTTGAAATTAAAACTTTAAATTGGAATTCAAGTCGAATTAATGGAACCGGTATGATTTTATTAAGCAATAAAATAAAGATACCGGATGTGAAATTTGTTTATAGTAGCAATCAATTTTCAGTTGATCTTAGTGGTAAGGTAAATGCTCCGTTTTCACTTGTTGTAAATAGTAATAAACTTATAATTAAACCTGATAATGTTGAAGGCAATGTTAAGTATAATATAAAATCCAGGCAAGTTTCCTACAATTTAAATTTAACGGGTCTAATTAAACTGAAATTAATGAGCAATGCAACCTGCGGTTTTAATGTAAAGCTGAATTATGACTCTCAGAAAGGTTTCTCGTTAAAGTATGCAATGCCAATTAGCAAAATCACTATACCTAAGATTGATTTGGGCGCTGTTAAAATGGCAATTAAAAATTTTAAACTTGCCAATTTGGACTTTAATTCTTCCAAAAAAATGTGGGATTTCAATATTAATTTCGATGCAAATTTTATCCTACCAATGTTTTCTAATGTTACTCTTCCTAAAATTAAAGGCATTTCGCTAACTACAAAAGGCTTTAGTTTTCCTGCAATTAATTTATCGGGGACAGATCTTAATAATTTACCGGAATTAAAAATCGGCGGATTCGGTATAACATTAAAGAAATTTTCTGTGAATAAGTTTACATTTCCGTGGTTTAAGTGGAATGGAAATAATTCGGGACCGTGGGATTTCAAAGCCGATTTTTCTATGAGTTTACCAAATTTACCGAATAACTTTTTGCCTTGTTTTAAAAACAAAAAAATAGAAATCAAAAATGCAGAATTTACCAATGGAACGCTCAAAGCTAAAATAAATAGCGAGCTTGCCGGTAATTGTGAAATTCCCCTTGGCGGAAAGAACAAAATAACTGTAAGTAAGATAGCCGGTAGTGTTTCTTTTAAGTATGCTAATAATAAGGCTGCGGTAAACAGCAATATTACATTAGCAGGAATCAAACTGGTACTGGGAAAACCTTTTGCATGTAATGGCAAATCTTTAACTGTAAAATCCACATCAATAAAAATATTACCGGAAGGAATAGTAGAAGGTTCAATTAATAATTTAGTGCCGGGATGCAGTTTTAAAATTGGTCCTTATACTGCTTCCGTAACAAAAGCGGATATAATATTAAGTAAGAAAAATAAAAAACAATCCGCTGTGCTAAACGCATCTGCAGAATTGAGCTTAAACAGCGGGAATAAAGTTACCGGAAGTGCAAAAATCGATTTGATGACAGGCAAACTAATTAGCTATGAATTTGATATAGACAAACCTTTCAAATGGAAGCTACCTGAAAAAAATCCCGTGATAGTTTTTAATATTAAGAAAGCGAAGATAAGTCAGGATGGTTTGTTCATAGACGGACGGGAAACTTTGAAAGTGGGCAATACTTCAGTCGGTGCAACTTTCGATAAACTACTACTTGACCTATCGAATTATTCTGTAAAAAGCGGAAAAGTAATAATTGATAAAGACTTTGCTTTTGAAGCTGGTATTAATCAGCAAACAAATTCATTATCCTTCAAAGCAGTAGAGAACGGAAGCAAGCTTAATTTGAATCCAGGCTTGCTGATGCAGCTTCACGGAACATTAACAATTGACACTTTAGGTTTACACAGCAGCGGGAAAGCAAACTGCAAAATTAATTTCAGCGGTTTCAAACTTGATTCACTTGAAGCTGTATATTCAAAAGACTTTGCGATTGGTTTCAAACCATTTGGAGTTAAAAAAGGAAAAGTTGAATTCTTCTGGAAAGATCAAAGAATTGCGTTGATTGACCCAAACGGTTTTCAAGCCGATCCATCTTTTTTTGCTAAAAAACTTATTCCCGATCGTTTGCCGTTACCAAATGAAAAGTTTGCTTATATCCAGTTGAAGGAAAATAAAACTTTATTGGTAAACTTTACTCGTAAGAATGACGGAACTGTTAATATTTCAACAAAAAAAGGAAAACCTGTTGATATTGTATTTCCCGGATTGCAGGGCAATAGCCGGGTAGCTCCAACAATAAAAGTAAAATTAAATGTTGATATTAATCCTACGACAGCACAAATTACTAATGGCAAGGTTACAGTCGAAGTACACGAAAATAATCCGCTTTCCGATCTTTCAAAATATGGAATACCCTTGAAACTTAAAGAAATATTTTATGGGGAACAAAAAGTAAATGGAATTCCCAGAACTGCTTTATTCCTTAAAGGAAAATTAAAAATCTTTAAAAAGAAGCTGGGACAAAACGGAGATGTATCGATTTATTATGATAACGGTGATGTTAAAGGAAGTATTGCCTTAAATAATTTATCTACTCCAATTCCAATAATTAGTAATAGGGTAATATTAAAAATTGATTCGGTTAATGGAAGTGTTGATGTGCCTGTTTTGTCAGGTGGCAATGTAACATTCAATCTAAATCTCGCCGGCGGTTTTAATCTGATGAATAATAACAATGAAGTAACTGCCAAAGCCGGAGTAAATTTGGAATACACACAGAAGCAATTGAAGATAAAACATATTTATACTTCGGGCAATTTCACCGGAAAGAAATTTTCGATTGGTAAAAACTTTAGTTTTAAAGTAGATAAAATCAATAATCTGAATATTAGCTATAGTAAATCTTCAGGATTCAAATTTGATGCAGGTTTGGATTTTACTATCAGCGCTTTATTCGGACAGAACAAACAAATAACAGTGCCTCTAAAAAATATAGAGCTTAACAGCGATATTGGAATAGTAATTCCTCACCAGGATATAAATGATGGCACCACTCCTCGATTCCAAGCTCCTGCATTTGACCTTGGTATTTTCCATTTAAAACCTCTTGCATTAAGAATAAAATCAGATACATTAAACTGGAACATGTTGTCCTTAAATTCAGCGTTAAATCTCATCCCGAAGTTTGATTTTGCACTGAGTTTTCCTTCATTGCGTCAAACTGCACCTGATCTTGCCAATGCAAGCATAACATTGTCTGATGTTGGTTTTAGCAAAGGTGTTTTCACCGGAACGGTTCAACCTTCTTATACTTTTTCTAATAATGGAGTCTTGCTTCCTCTCGGCGGAGGGACAGGAATTTATGTTAAAAAAATCTCCGGCGGGTTATTGGCGAATAAAGACGGATCACAGGGATATAATATTAATTTATACGGAAGTTTTAAACTCCCGGATTATTTTGCTAAAAACAGTCAGCCTTGCAGTAATAATACGGTCTCGGTTAAATTGACTTCTGCCGGCGGTCTGGTTGGTACTATAAATAATTTTACACCCTGCGGTACATTTAAATTCGGTTCGTTTTCATTATCTTTCCCTAAATCAAAATTGAGTTTTGCATTTAGCAACAATAAGCAAAGTTTAGAATTAAACGGCAATGTAACGGCAGCCTATAAAGGTAGTAATAATCAAATATTAACCGTCAATGGAAATCTTGATTTTGATGTATTGAATGAGAAAATTTTAAGCGGTTCGCTCGCTATTAAAGGTCCTTTCACCTGGGGTTACCCTAAAGGACAAAATCCTTTATTTGAATTCACTGTCTCATCTGCCGAACTTAACAAAAGCGGTTTTGTATTTACCGGGAATGGTTCATTTAAAGCCGATAATTCAACTGTAAGTGTTAATTTCAATCAGCTTGCTTTAAGCTTGAAAACGGGAAAGATAAACAGCGGGAATATTAAAATATTAAATTCATTTGCATTCGATATAGGGTTGAGCCCTGTTAAATGGTCTGTAACTAATTCCTCTTCAAATTTTAATTTATCTACGGGAATAAGACTGGAAATTCCTAAAAACTTAACGGTTGATAAAAACGGACTTACGATAGATGGGGCAAGCTCCGCCAAATTAAAATATGCCGGTAAAAATTACCCAGGTTTATCGGCTAAATTTAATAGTTTTTTATTAGGGTTTAATCCTTTTGCCGTATCAAGCGGAAGCGTTGATCTGAATTTAACGGAGCAGAACAAACAACCGGTCAGACTGGCATATTATGATAAAAACGGATTTCACGCGGATAATATTGCAGGGGCTTTACCGGATACTTTAGGGCTGCCGACCAAAGACATTGCCTACATTGTTTTGAAAGATGAAAACGGGAACTCTTTAGTTACCTCAAGTGCCGTTTCAGGAGGATTTAAAATTAGCACAGGTACAAACAAATTACCCCTTGTTTTTGCTTGTTTAATAAAAAATGGCAACTCGGATGCACCAAGCATTGATGTTAGTTTTAGCAATGTTGTAATAAACAGTGCCGCACAAGTTACGAGCGGCAGTATAACAGTTACTTCCACCGACGGCAACTCATTGATAACATTGCCGGATCAAATTCCGTTAAAAATTACCGAATTACATTATGATAATTCTTCCAATAATAATTATCACCTATATGCAAAAGCGGAATATAAATTACCGGCAGCATTAAACAGCGTAAAAATTGATGTTGATAAAATAGGATTTGATAAAAATGGATTTACCGGTACTGTAAAAGCAACTAATTTAGTAACTAAATCTTTTGCTAAAGATGCATTTATATTTAAAGTAGATAGTACGGAAATATCATTCGGCAGCACCAATTCATTTAAAATTTCCGGAGAAATTAAAAGTAAATTATTTAAAAATTCTAAAAATAATAATTACAGCGTCATTCAATACACGGCAAATTTTAATAAAAAATGGGCTTTTAATGTAGATTTTAGCAATTTACCTAGTAATACGATTGAACTCGGTGCAGTGCAATTCGTTCTAGAAAATATTGCACCGTATTTCGCCAATGGTAATTTCGGACTTAGCATAAACGGCACATTCAAAGCACCGGATTTGTTTGGTAACGATTTTGCAGTGGAACTTGACAGTCTTCATATTGGAACCGATGGAATATCTGTTGCCAAGGTAAATACAAATACTAGTGGATTGCTCCCGCAAAGCATAAGTATGTTTGGCGGTAAAGATAGTCTTTATATTAGTACTCTTAAAGTAAGTGTAAGTAATGCTGCTCTTTACATAACTATGGATGGCTCGGGAAAGTTTCTTGGTAAAACTTTTAACTTTACCGGTATGAAAATAGGCTCTGATGGTTCACTCAAAATTGGCAAAGGAGATGTAAATCTTATAAAAACGCCGGTAAATTTGTTAAGCACTTATCTTGTTTTAGATACATTAAAGATAGGGATTGTTAAGAACAAACTTGAACTATCCGCATTTGCAGAAGCAACACTGCCCCACTTTAAGAAAAAAGCAGATGTAAATATATCAATTGATAAGGATGGGAAACCAACTGTAACAGGACCGACATTTAAAAATTTTAATCCTATTACTATTCCCGATGTTGGCAATATTAAAGTAACGGAATTGGGGCTCGACTTTAGTAATTGGAGTAATATTAAATTATTTGCTTCTGTGGATGTTAATCTTAATAAACCCGACGGAACCGGAAAAAATACCATAAGTTTCGGCAAAGCAGATAATAAGGTTAGTGATGCAGGATTTACATACTCTATAAATGACGGTCTGAAATGGGGTAATATAAATGCCCCCGCCAATTTTGAGTTTGGATTAAAAGCATTTAATGTTACTGATGCGAGCTTTGATGTAATTAAAGATAAAGAACTCGGATTAAAAATCGGTGGTGATGCAAATTTAACGGTACCGGGCGTTACCGGAAAAATCGGGTTTAAGGGAATGGAAATAACAACGACTAAAGTTGAAAGTTTTGGGAATTTTACAGGCGGTACTCTGAGTATGCTTTCCGGTGAAGTTACGATTAAAGTTCCTAAGGTGGAATATGGAAGTGGTGATACAACTCTAACCTTTACAGAACAAAAGGGCATAAAAAAAGATCCCGGTACTCAAACTGTAACGGTCAAAAATGTTAAACAATATTTCATCATGGGTTCAGCTGGTATATCAATTGGTGGTGATAAAAATAATAAGAAAACAGGTTTTAGCGGTGGTATTGAAAAATTAATTTATTATCGAACAACAAAAGGGATGTTTCTTAATATCGAACATGCCGAGTTAACATTATCCGGCAAAGCTTCTGTTGATATTTCTATGAAGTACATAACCAAGGGTTCCGATTATTCCTTTATGGTTGCAGGCAAAGCTCAATTCAATAAGACTCAGTTTGCTGCTATGGGCAAAATATCTAATATACAAGGCACATTTAAATTTGGCGTTTTCGTAAAAGCTTCGGTAACCATACCGATTATTTCGGGCGTGATTACTCTTACCAGAGTGGGAGGCGGATTCTTTATTAATCCTGATGCAAACGATTTTAAGGAAGTATTACAGTTAACAAATTATACTATACAAGATTCAACTAATTGGGAGAAAAATATACAGTCCGATCCTCATTTTGCTGTTATCCTGTATGCAGGAGTAGGAATAATTGGTGGCGGCGATGAAGCTTATGCTTTAAAAGGACAGACCCTGATTGTTGTTACAGATAAATTTTTCGATATGGATGTTAAAGCTGATTATATGATTGTAAAAAAAGCCGGGCTTGGTTCTATAACTGCGGGCATGTATATTGATGTTACATTTCCTGACGGGGGTAAGCCTTTTAATATTGCAGCAGGAGGTAATTTAAATGTTGAAATTAAAAAAGGAAGCGTCGATTTTCTTAAAGGAAATGCATCCTTTAACTTTAATGCGACCAAAAGTGGTGGTAAAATGGTTTGGGCACTTACGGCAGGGGCGAATCTTCACATACTAATTGTGGACGCCACGTCGAATCTTGCGGTTAGTCCGGACGGATTATATTTCGATTGCAATGTTTCAAGCTCTATTAATGCAAGCATTGTTACACTAAAAGCCGGCATGACTATGAAAATATGGTATTTGGCAACTACTCAAAATAATAGCGCCGAGTTCGGGGCGTTCGCAAAGGTAGATGCACACGCATCGGTTTTGGGTCTTGGAGTAGGAATTAGTCTTAAGGGTGCATTGTTGGTTAAAAGTAAATATTATTTAATTTATTTTGCCGGAAGTGCTGAAGTGGATTACGGAGTTGGAAGTGCGTCTGTGTCGGTTTGGGCTTCGCTCAATAATAATAAACTTGATGCCGGGATAGGACATAATAAGGCGATGGATAAATTAATAACAGATGCTTCAAACGAAGCAAAAGATATGAATAACAAAATGCAGAAAGCCATTGCTGCAATGAATGAGGCAAAAAATGCGCCGACTATTTCGTCAATTAATCCAAAAGATCTTGCATTAGCCGGATATAAATTACTTTCATCGGATTTACAAACCAGAAGTCAATATGGATATGCAATGTATCATAATGAAAGTAACTTTACAAACTCTATATCTCAAGTCCCGCAAATATTTAATGATATTAAAAACAATATTATTGAAGGGAACCAACCTACAGATTATTGGGATGAGATAGATAACGATAAAGCAAATATGAATGCTTCTTTATCCGCAATTCCATCAAAAGTTGTAAGTGTAACAAATGAACTTAAAAATCTGAAAGCAACCGGAATTCAGTTACAGAACCAAAATGAAACTTTAAGCGGAAAAATTAAAAATATTTCTTCGCCGGTTTCACGAGCCGTATTAGATTGGAATCCAAGCGACCCGCCTGGCTTTACAATTAATTCTACTGCGGCAAGTGAAAATAAAACAAGCCTTAATTCTTTTAAAAAGACAATATCACAGATGAATACGCAATATTTGGATGCGATTTCGGCTGTAACTTCGAACATTGCCAAATTAGATAGAGCTTTAGCCGGGAAAAAACAACAAAACTTCAATTTTATAGATGTATTGCCGCAAATTAAAATCAAAGTAAATAATTTACTTATTGGAACAGGTATTACCGGACTTAATAATAGCGGTATAAAACCAAGTATTGACGATATGGCTAATGCTTTTGTTGAAGCTTCGGAAAATATGAACAGCTACTACGGCAATTATATCTCGTTTATGTGGGAAATGAAAAATTTTGCTAATAGTAAATTGGGATATTTGAGCGGAGGAGTAAAAACTCAAGTATCAAATGCATTGGTTTCCCAATTATCATCTGCTATCGGCTATAGTTTTTCACCGTCAAATAAAACAAGCACACTAAATAATACAAGTATTTGGCGCCAATTCAATCGTAACCCTGGATTGAAAAGCCGGTTTATCGAGGCTATTGCACAAAGGAGAAAATATATTAACAATATATTGCCTAATAATAATGCGCGGCAACAATATCAAACCGATATAACGGAATATACTAACGAGATAAATAAAAAGCATTTTGATGCACTTGAACAGAACTTCTATAATTCCGGTATGGACTTGTGGTACAACATGATCAATGATGGTCTTAATTCAATTGTTCAAAGAGATACCAAATATATAGATACCTTGAACACTCAATACAATAATCTCAAATCATTTTTAGAACAAAAACATCAAGCTTTTACAAAACTTGAGGATCAAATTTATACAATAAAGTTCAATATGTTAACTACACTTTACGGAATGCTTGAACAGTATGAAACTTGGAGAAGTGCGGCAGCCGGCGACAGTTCCATCTCTTCAGCTATAAAATCACAAAAGGTGGATTTGCAAACTGAAATGGAAGCTCCGCAGATTACTAAAATTTCAGTTTCAAAGTCATTAAAAGGATTTGACAATACGGTAAGTGTAAACTGGGATGTAAATCATCCGACGGGCAATATTGCCGAAGTAAGTTATAAAATTTTAACGGGGACCGGCAACTCGGTATATAGTTACGGCTTACAATCAGCGGGTGTTTTAACGGGATTAAATTTTCACGCATTCAAAGAAAATCCGAATGATTTATCACACAATTACAGGTTTATTTTAAGGGCAAGAGGTCCGGCGGGTAATACCGTTTCCAGGGTGGCAACATTCACAGTCCCTATTGCCGCAGCCAACGGCGGACGGGGAACAGGGAATTCTACTAATAATAATGCAATTACTGCGGATAATACACCACCTATCAAACCCATTCTTTTAACAGGGCCTCCTTATGATTATAGTTCAAAAATGGAATTAACATCAGCTTATAAATTTAATCAGCCTAAATGGACATCAGTAAATACATACTGGACGCATATAAATAACAAAATAGAACTTGGAATTGTAATGAGCAGCGATCCTCAATCGGATATAGTTTCTTTTGCGTTTGCTGTTGGTAAAACAAAAGGCGATTCTTCAATTATAAACTGGCACGACATTCAGGGTTCGAGAGTTTACAGTAATAACTCATCCGGCGTTGTAAACGCGAAACAAAAAATTACTATTAACGACCTGATAATGAAATCCGGTAAATTATACTTTGTCAGTCTTAAGGCAAAGAACGGAGCAGGACTATACAGTTCTGCACTGAAACTTGATGCAATTGGTTTTGATCCCACACCACCTGGTAAGCCTGATAGTCTTAAAAACGGAATATCAGCCGTCGAAAATCTTTCATATATTGGCGGATTTGGATTTGGTTTTTTGAATGGTAACGGAACAAGCAGCCGGGCGGAGATATATGGCATTCCTAAAATGGATTTACCTCCGACAAATAAAACTATGAAAGAACCTAAAACAAAAATACAGTGGCGGACAGCATCGGATGCTCAATCGGGAATAAAAGGATACGAATATGCTTATGATCATAATGGGAACGCTGTGAATGCTTTTAAGAACCCGGACAATATACATTTTACTTCAAAAACAAATGTAGAAGTTGACGGCGACCCGTTTTCATATACGAATCCGGTTTATGTGCATATAAGGGCTGTAAACAATGCAGGTTTACACGGAAAGACAATAACATACGGACCATATACTGCACCTGATATATCTTCTCCTTCTACTCCCGGTGTTGAAGCAATGGTCATTCCTGGTAATGTAAAATTGTATGTTGTAAGTCCTTCATACGATTTGGAAAGCGGAATAGACTATGTTCAATATGCAATAGGGACAACTGCCGGCGGAACAGATATAACCGATTTCCCATCAAACGGAAGTAATTTACAAGGGCAGAGGCTTTACATTGTACCTGAATGGCGTTCTGCAGTTAAAACCCAAACAAGCTGGTCACAGAAAAAAGATGCACTTGCATATAATATTTCAGCAACAAACCTGCCTGCTGATAAAAAACTTTACTTTAGTTACAGAACAGTTAATAAGCAAGGGAAAGTTTCGGGCAAAGCTATTGCAGGACCGGTCATCATAGACAACACTCCGCCGGAATCGCCGGGGATCAAAATTATTCCTATAATGAATAAGGGTAAAGCTGAAATTACCTTAACATTAAGTAATATATATGATCCTGAATCAGGAGTGGAAAAGGTTGAATATGAAATCAAAACAAAATCGGTTAATGGAAGTTGGTGGATTACAGCTAATAACTGGACCGATTTAGTAAATAATGGAATCCAAAAGAACAAACAAAATTATACTAAGTATCTGCCGGTAAACGGTAATATAAGTCAAACTGATATATTTAAAGTTGGTATTCGTGTTACAAATGGCAACGGTAGGCAAAGAGTTACCTGGAGTAATGTTGCAAAAATTATTGTGCAAGTTAAAATAAATAATGTATCAAGATTTAACGGTTTTAATCACTAAAAAGATAATAACATGAAAAAGAAATTAATATTCGGTTTTGTTTTTGGTTTTTTGTGTGTAAGTACAACATTTGCTCAAAATAAAAACAAGATAAAGATAAGAATCGGAGTAAAAGGAAAAGATGTATATATATATCATACAAAACCTTTATCTGCAGGGGAGGGATTTAATATCTACAGAAAAGATCAGGGAAAAAGCAAGTTTAAAAAATTAAATGTACAGCCTGTTACAGGTATAAAATATACCTCGGAGCTACGCGGTTATCTTGGCGATAAATATAATGAGATAGCAAAATACTTAAATGTACATAACCCTATTGCTCTGTATCTAAAGCTAAAAACGAACGATTTTGCAGCAGGTCTTTATACTTTTTTATATCCTGATATTGCTAAAGTTTTGGGCAGGTTATATATCGATTCTACTGCCAAAATTGGTACTTCGGTAACTTACAAAATTGAATTTGTAAATAGTTCCGGTTTGCCTACCGGTGAGCCAATCAGTAAAAAAATATTATTAAAACATATCACTATTCCTGTTCCGTCAAATATATCCATCACGAATAAAGGCAACAATATTAAACTTAACTGGACTTATCCTTTCCCATCTAAAAAACTTCCCGACAATGTAATCCGTTTTAATGTTTATGGATATTATGGTAACAGGGCAACCGCACACAAGTTAAATGACTTAATTATTTTAAGAGATTACAAAAAAAGAAAATTTTCGTTCGATTACACAACAAACGGTATTCAAAATAATTTAAAATTTTTTGTAACAGCAATTTCTATGATGGGAGATGAAAGCAAACCAAGCGAGACCACATCATACAATATGATAGACAATGTCCCGCCCTCGCAGGTTACTAATGTTAAAGCATCTTACAGTAACAAAAAAGTTATTGTAACCTGGAATATAAATCCTGAGCTTGATGTTAAAGGTTACAATGTTTTCAGGACTTTAAGCTCAGAGGCACATTATAAAAAAATCAATAGAAGGTTAATAGGTGCACTTATTCCCGTATATGAGGATTCTTTAATCAATGAAGGTAACCTTTATAAATATAAAATTACTGCAGAAGATTCAAGCGGTAACATCAGTAAAAAAAGTATTTATGCTTATGTAAGAATACCATACACTGAAAAACCGGCTGAGCCTACCGATTTTAAAGCTGTTCTAAATAAAAACAATACGGTAAGTTTAAAATGGAATTATAAAGGTTCCAAAAATGTTTTGAAATCCTTTATAGTTTTAAAAAGAGCCGTTCAGGAAAATGGAATCCCTTTTTCCAGAATAAATAAGTTGTCTTTTTTATCAAAAACTTTAATCGATTCCGGTGTTGCCGGTTCAGGTTTTAAAGAAGGGTGGACATATATTTATGCTCTCTTTGCCCAAGGTAAATCTGATATTCTCAGTGATACGTTATTTGCAAAAATAATAGTGCCTGACACCACTCCGCCAAATCCGCCGAGATATATTTATGCAATGAACAAAGACGGATATAGAGTTAATTTGTCTTGGTCGCATTCAAACTCAAGAGATATTAGTTACTATTTAATAAATAAAAAAGAGTTAAACCGTAAATCGTTTAGAATGACTAAAAAATTAGATAAGAGTATAACAAATTACAAAGACGATAGTGTAAAACTAGGAAGAAAATACATATATACCATAACGGCTGTTGATACTACCGGGAATATTAGTAAACCATCAAAAGCAGATACGGTTTTGTTGCGGGATTTTGATCCCCCTGCACAAATTAGAAATGTGAGAGGTAAAATTTCTTCGGGTAAGGTAACTCTTACGTGGGAACCGGGTTTTGACAACGACCTTGCCGGCTATAAAGTGTTTTACTCGAATATATCTACAGGAATTTATAAACCGCTTGAAAGTAAAATAATCAAAAAAACAAATTTATCTTTCACCAATAAAAATTCTAAATCATGGTATATTGTTAAGGCAGTAGACACTTCAGGAAATGAAAGCAGGGGAAGCATTCCGGTTAAGCCGGTTGCTGCGAAAAGTGCTAAGAAGAAATAGTTCCGGAGCTGAACATACGTTCATGGTGCAATATTTGAATATCTATAAATTTATTCGTAATATTTTAGTAATTTTGACAGAAATGAAAAAAAAAATGTTATTTACATATAACTCTTTCGGTTTTATCCTGATTCTAATTTTTTGTTCGGCCCCTGTTATCTTTGCCCAGAATAATTTTGTTGATAACTTCGAATTAAGCAATGGAATAAAGTACTATAATTCGCATAATTATAAAAAAGCCGCTCTGAAATTTAATCAATATATTGCCATGGATTCAACCAGGGAAGGTACTTATGTTTATCTTGCCGCTTCATATTTAGAATTAGGCAAAACCGCGAATGCTGAAAAAGTAATTAAAACAGGCTTGCTTAATTTCCCTAATTCTCAATCACTTCTCTGGCTTTTTGCTGAAAATCTTCTTTCTAAAAGAGAATTTGATAAGTCATTAAAATATTATGAAAGGATAAAAAATAATTTTAGCAGGGACAGCAAAAAGAATTACATATTCAGCGATAAACAACTAAATATTCGCCTTGGGGAATTATATCAAATAAAAACCTCAAAGTACTTTAGCGGGAAAAATTATAAAGCAGCATTAACTTATGCTGTAAAAACAAAAAAGTTTTTTCCCGATTCATTAAACTCCTTCACAAATTTGGCAGCAGTTTATTTGAAACTAAAAAAATACAACCAAGCATTAAAACTTTCTAATCAAGGGTTGAAATTATTTCCTGGCAGTATCCAATTGATAAAAATTAAAAGTTCCGCTGAGTATGGTTTGCATAATTATAAATCAATGTTAGAACAATACAAGATTTTATATAAAAAAAATCCTGACGATGTTGATAATGCAATTATTTACGGTGAACTGCTTAATATGAACAGGGAATATCTTAGAGCAAATAAATTTTTTCTTAAATTATTGAAAAAGCACCCTTATAATAAAAAAATATATAAAGTGCTTATAGCAATGAATGAAAATAAAGGCAGTGAAAAAGGCGAGCTGAATGTTTTAAGATTAGAACAAAAACATTTTCCAAAAGACACTTCTGTTTATAATAAAATTGCATCAACTTATGAAGCTATAAAGAAGTGGAAGAATGCCAGAATGGTCTATGACACATTAATAACAATTTCAAAAGATTCTCTTAAGTATGGTATTGCAATAGCCGGAACTTTTGAGCAGCAAGATAGCTTGCACCGTTCTGAATCATTATTAACAGATTTATTAAAAAAATATCCCTCAAATATACAATTATTAAACTATATCGGTAAACTGCAAAAAGATCAGCAGGAATGGGAAAAAGCCTCAGAAACTTACCACGAATTAAACAAGTTTAACCCCGGTACGAATACTTTTATTAACCTTGGTTATGTGAACGGTAAACTGCGAAACATAAAAAAAGAATATAATTATTATTTAAAAGCTATTAAGAACGGTACAAATCAACCCGTACCTTATTGGGGACTATCAAAAATATTCTTAGCAAAAAATATAAATGATTCAGCATTTGTTTTTTCGAAATCGGCATTGCTGAAAAGCATGAAAAAACTATATAACGATGAGGATGAGAGCTTGAAAAAATTAAATTCGACTAATGATGTTTCAAAGTTGCCAAAAGTGAAAATAAAAAAGACAGACATCAATAATGAAAATGAGTTGACAAAAAATATATTCAAATACTTTACAGAAAATTTTCAAAATAAAAAAGTAATGCCTGTTTTGGACACACTAATTATTTTGTACGCCGGCTCCGGGAGATTGTTGGCGATGGAAGGGGAGTATTATTTAAGTCAGGGAGATTCAGTAAGAGCGATACAATTTTACCGTAAAGCACTTGGATTGATGCCAAAATTACGCGATGCACAAATGAAATTAGCAGATATTTATTTCAAAAGGAAACAATATCAGTCAGCAATACAATTTTACAGCAGAGCACTATCACTTAATTCAAAGAAGGACGATGCATATCACGGACTTATAGCCGCTTATGAAGCGGAGAACCGGATGGATAAACTATGTGAATTATGGAGCTTTAAATATGAAACCAATAAGGGTAATTTAAAATTAAAGGAATTTCTAATTGAAGCTCTCGATAAAGCCGGTAAATATAAACAAGCAAAACGGATAATTGCCGGGGAATAGTTTCTATAATGGGGGGGCCAGTTAACCAAATATTTAGTAAAAAGAATTTATTATATAATTTCACTTAAAATATTTCATAGTATTTGTGTGACTTTAACAAAAGTATTCTGTAAAATCGCTTGTATTCAAAACAATTTAGCAAGTGCCGTATAAGTCAGAATTTATTCCTTGAACATTATACTAAATTATTATTAGTTCCACATCATCGAAACATATTAAAGTTGCCTATATCACATCAAACATAATTAAAAATTATAAATATTTGAAAATCAAGAAATTTAAAATTTAATAATGAAATTTGTATGCAGCACATAGTTTTAAGTCAAATAAAATTTAAAAAAATGTGATAACCGGTCTTTTTTTTTTTGATTTAATTACAAAATTATTATTTTTGTGAATTATAATTTAGAAAATAAATTATCATTCTGAATTATTATCATATCACAAATAGAGTTATTCAAATATTAAAGTTTAATATTTTATTGGGATAAAAAATTATTTTATGAAAAAGTCTGTTCTTGATTATACTCTAAAAATACGAGTACCTATAACATTGTTTGTTGCCGCACTTGCTTTTATAGTTGCATTCTACGGAGGACGAGAAGAAAGAGATGGTGTCGGCTATCATCCTGACCAACCAATACAATTTTCACACAAATTACACGCGGGTGAAATGGGTATTGATTGTCAGTATTGTCACGTTGGTGTCACAAAAGAAAGGCACGCACTTTTGCCATCTGTAAATATTTGTATGAATTGCCACACAGTAGCTCGTAAAGATAAACCGGAAATAATAAAACTCCGTGATTACTATAAATCCGGCAGACCTCTGCAATGGAAACGTGTTCATAAAGTACCGGAGTTTGCATATTTTGATCACAGTGTGCATATAAATACCGGAATTAACTGCGAAACTTGTCATGGTAATGTTAGAGAAATGACAACAGTTAAACAGATGAAAGACTTTACAATGACTGCTTGTTTGGATTGCCATCGTTACCCTAAAAAGTATGTTTCATATATCAAAGATATAAAACCAGGTCCGCGTTATTGTGCGGCTTGTCATAGATAGGAATTTGGACAATGAAAAAATTTAATTATAAGAGTAGAAGACAATTTTTCAAATTGACAAGTATCAGTCTTTTGGGATATGGACTTTTGTCTTTAATTCCGTTTGGTAATTTCAAAAGTTCAAAGAATAAAAAATTATTAATAATTAAGCCAAACAAATCAGCAGTAAAAAGAAAATAACTATAACAGTTTTAATTGATTGATAATGAATAAAAATTCAAATAAAAATAGTGATAACACCGAATTGGAATTAAAAGAAAATCACGAATTTATGGAAGGTGTTAAGGACGAATTTGATCCGCGAAATATGAAAGGTATTTCCCGAAGGAATTTCCTAGCACTTCTTACTGCTTCGTCTGCATTTGCAGCGGCATCTTGTTCCGATTATCACGATCAAGGTGAGCTTGTTCCATATACAAACAGACCTGTTGATGCTTTGCCTGGAAAGCCGGTTTTTTATGCGTCAACCTGTACTGCTTGCAGTAATGCATGCGGAATGCTAATTAAAACACGAGAAGGACGACCGATTAAATTAGACGGAAATCCTGATCACCCGATTAGCAAAGGAAAAATTTGTGCCGTTGGGCAAGCAAGTATTCTAAATCTTTACGATCCTGAAAGATTGAGAGCACCTTATAAGGGCAAACGAAAATCAAATTGGAGAATTGTTGATGCTGAAATTATTCCCGCTCTTAAGAATACATCAACAACCGGAAAAGAAGTAGCAATTGTTACAAATAAAATCATTTCTCCGACAACAAAAAAAGTAATACAAGATTTTTCAGCAAAATATCCGAATACCAAAGTTTATTCGTATGAACTTTTTGACGATAACAATAGAAGATCCGCTTGGGAAAAAACTTATCCCGATATGCCTCTTCCGTCAGTTGACTTGACCAAAGCTGATATAATCCTTGCGTTAGAAAATGATTTTCTCGGTCGCGAAGGTAACACAATTGAAAGCACAAGACAATTTGCTTCTCGCAGAGATGTAATGATCGGAACAGAATTTAATAGATTATATGTTGCCGAAGGCGGAATGAGTTTAACCGGAATGGATGCCGATTATCGATTGAAAGTTCGTCCTGATGCACAGTTTGAATTTGTAATGTCGTTACTGAACGAAATTGTAAACAAAAAATATATTGCAGGTGGAAATCTTGATTCAAAATCAAAATCTATGCTCGGTAAATATGACTTGCATTCCGTAGTTAAAAAACTTGGTTTGGATAATAAACAAGTTAATCACGTCTTGGATGATTTAATTGCCGGCAAAGGAAAATCATTTGTTTATGCAGGCAACAGCTTGTCTGAAAATGTTCATATTGCCGTAAATCTTTTAAATGAAGTTCTTGGCAATACGGCAGTTTATAATTTTGATTCCCCTTATGTAAAAAATAATGCAGGCAGCATTGAAGAATTATCCGCACTTGTAAATTCTTTGAATGCCGGTAAAGTTGGTGTTTTAATTCACTTTGATTCTGATCCTGTATATCATTTACCTCCGGAATTAAAATATACAGAAGCAATGCAGAAAGCTGAGATGAAAATAGCTTTAACCGAAGCAAGAAATGATACTTCCGAGTATGCAAATTATATTTTGCCGATAAATAATGCATTGGAATCGTGGGGTGATGCTTATGTTCGCCAGGATGTTTACAGTTTGCAGCAACCTGTAATTGATCCATTATTTGATTCGAGACAAAAAGAAGCTGTACTTCTTAATTGGAGTAATGATGGTAGTGTCAAATACTCAAATGATTTGTATCATCAATATTTGAAGAAATCGTTTAAGGAAAATGTTTTCAGTAAATTAAACATTCCCGTAGGTTTTGAAAGTTATTGGACAAACTCATTACAGCTCGGTTTTGCAAAAATAAATGTTAACAAGAATAAAATAGCTAAATTTAATATATCGGAATTTAACTCAATTAAACCGACAAAAAGTAGTAATGGTTTTATCGTTAAATTAAGTCCGAGTTATTTTGTTGGTGACGGTAAATATGCGAATAACGGCTGGCTTCAGGAATTACCGCATCCTGTAACAAAAGTAACTTGGGATAATTGCGCAGCAATTGCACCATTAACTGCTGAAAAATTGAATGTTGTTAATAACGATTTGATTGAAGTAAGTGTTAATAATAAAAAATTAAAACTTCCTGTGATGATTCAACCTGGAACGGCAGAAAATTTAATTGAAATTGAACTCGGCTACGGAAGAAAAGTTATTGGAGAGGTTGGAGCAGAACACGGATTTAACGCAAATATTTTCCAATCTGTAAATTCAAAATATTCACGTTGGGTTTCCGATGCTGAAGTAAAAGCCGATAATAGTTTTGGAGTTTACGAATTAGTCTCAACTCAGCAACACCATTCTCTTACTGAAGAAAGAGTGAAAGATTTACACCTTAAAAGAAAAATCATACAGGAAGGAACTCTAGAAGAATACAAGGAAAACCCGAATTTTATTCAAGATGAAAAGGAAGAAATATACAGCATTACAAACCAACTTGAGTATAACGGAAACAAATGGGCAATGGCAATTGATTTGAACAAATGCACCAATTGTGCAGTTTGTGTTGCTTCTTGTAATGTTGAAAATAATGTTCCTGTTGTTGGCAAAGAACAAGTTTCAAAAGGTAGGGAAATGCAATGGATACGTATCGACAGATACTATTCAGGAACAAACGAAGCTCCAATTGTAAGCGGGCAGCCAATGCTTTGTCAGCAATGTGATAACGCACCTTGCGAAAATGTTTGCCCTGTAAATGCAACAAACCATAGTCCGGATGGTCTGAACCAAATGGTTTACAATCGCTGTGTTGGAACTCGATACTGTGCAAATAACTGTCCTTACAAAGTAAGAAGATTTAATTTCTTCAATTTCCGCGATCATTTCCAGGATTCTTATTATGATAATGAAGTAACACCGCTTGTTTATAATCCGGAAGTAACGGTTCGTTCACGCGGAGTAATGGAAAAATGCACTTTCTGTGTTCAGAAAATTTCCGAAGCACGTGAAGATGCTATTAGAGAAAAAAGAAAATTAAAACCAAATGAAATTGTTACTGCTTGCCAACAAGCTTGTCCGGCGGATGCAATTTACTTTGGAGATTCAAATAATAAGGAATCGGCAATTGTAAAATACAGAGAACATAAATTGGGTTATCATGTTTTGGAAGAAACAAATGTAAGACCAAATGTAACTTACATTGCAAAATTACGAAATACTCATTCGGAGGAAGCATAAGTGAGTAATATTGTTGATTATACAATTGAGCCTCAGTTAGTTGAGGGAAATCTTTCTCGTCGTGAAATTGACGAACTAATATCAACTCCTTTAAATACCAAACCAACAAAAGGTTATTATATAGGGCTTTCGATTACACTTACAATGTTGTTAATGGGTGTTATCGGGGTGGGATTATCATTTTATTACGGAGTTGGAATGTGGGGAAACAACAATCCTGTTGGCTGGGGTTTCCCGATAGTAAACTTCGTATTTTGGGTCGGAATTGGTCACGCAGGAACTTTAATATCCGCTATTCTATTTTTGCTGCGTCAAAGATGGAGAAACGGAATTGCGAGATTTGCCGAAGGAATGACAATATTTGCAGTAATGACAGCCGGATTGTTTCCGCTTATTCACGTCGGGCGTCCTTGGCTTGCCGGCTATTTATTCCCATATCCCAATCAGCATTCACTTTGGCCGAACTTTAATTCGCCATTGCTTTGGGATGTTTTTGCGGTTTCAACTTATTTTACAGTTTCGTTTATTTTCTGGTATGTTGGTCTAATTCCTGACTTTGCAATTTTAAGAGACAGAACAAAAAGTAAAATAAAGAAAACAATCTATTCTATTACAAGTCTCGGATGGAGAAATTCAAACAGACATTGGCAGCATTACGAAATGGTTTATCTTGTTCTTGCCGGTTTTGCAACGCCGTTAGTTTTATCAGTTCATACAATTGTAAGTTTCGATTTTGCGGTTGCAATACTTCCCGGATGGCATTCAACTATTTTCCCGCCGTATTTTGTTGCCGGAGCAGTTTTTTCGGGTTTTGCAATGGTTCAGAATGTTTTGGTGATAATCAGAAAAATTTTCCATTATGAACATATTATTACGCTTGATACTTTGGAAAAGATGAATAAAGTAATCATTTTAACCGGTTCAATGGTAGGTTACGCATATCTCATGGAATTTTTCATTGCTTGGTACAGTGGAAATCCTATTGAACAATTTACATTTGTTAATAGAGCCTTTGGTCCTTACGCGTGGGCTTATTGGATAATGGTAAGTTGTAATGTTATTTTCCCGCAATTATTCTGGTTCAAGAAAATCAGGCGTTCAATTCCAATTATGTTTGTAATTGCAGTTTTTGTAAATGTCGGTATGTGGTTTGAACGATATGTAATTACAGTATCATCATTAGCAAATGATTATCTGCCTTCAAGTTGGGGCTATTTTACACCGACATTAACTGATTTGGCGATCTTAATTGGCAGTTTCGGGTTTTTCTTTACTTTTGTACTTTTATTTGCCAAAACAATGCCTGTTGTTTCAATGGTTGAAGTTAAATCAATTACGTCCGGAGCACAACCTTCTCACGGAGATCATTAGAAATGAAAGAAAAAATATTATATTCATATTCAGCTTTATTCGATTCGCCCGATAAAATAATTCACGCTGCAAATGTAGTGCAAGAAAAGGGCTACAAAAAATACGATATTCATACTCCATATCCTATTCACGGAATGGATTCTACTATGAAACTTGGTACCTCCAAAATGGCTTATGTCGCTTTGGTTTTTGGTTTGCTCGGAACTTTCGGTTCGTTATTTATGATGTATTGGATGGGGTCAATCGATTATCCGGTTATTGTCGGAGGGAAACCGTTTTTCTCATTTCCGGCTTATGTACCGATTATGTTTGAACTTACTGTTCTTTCGGCTGCAGTTATGACGGTAGTTTCAATGCTCTTTGTGTTTTTCAAACTTCCCAATCTAAGCCATCCTCTTCACGATACGGAATATATGAAATCGGTAACTGCAGATAAATATGGAGTTACAATCGAAGTTTCGGATGAACAATATGACGAAGAAGAAATATCAAAATTATACGCAGAACTCGGAGCAATAAAAACATTTCATATCTATTATGATAATGAAGAAATTTCTACAAAGCATATTGCCATGCAGCCGAAATTTCTCGGATTTTTATTGTTTATTTTTATTTTTGTTGCAGGTTCCACTTATTTTACACTAAATAAATTTATGTTTATGCAGCCATATAATTGGATGAGGGAACAATCCAAATTAACTGCACAGGAAGGCTCTACATTTTTTGCAGATGGTTTCGGTATGCGTATGCCGGTTAAAGGAACTGTTGCTCGCGGAACAATGCCGTATCTTTTCAAAGGTAAGCCGGAATTGGCAGCTACAACACTGCATAATCCGTTATTACCGACAAAGATGAATCTTGAACTTGGTAGAAAGAAATTTAATATATATTGTTCACCGTGTCACGGATATTTTGCAAAAGGGAAAAGCAGACTTCACGGACAATTCCCAAATCCGCCAAGTTTGCATTCGGTAAAAGTTCGTAATTGGCCGGACGGGAGAATTTATGCGGTTATTATGGACGGACAGAATGTTATGCCATCTTATGCTTCTCAACTAGATTACAATGAAAGGTGGGCAGTAATTCTTTACATAAGAACACTACAGAGATCATTAAACGCTAAGGAGTCTGATTTAAAATGAGCATTTCTTCAAATATAGGTTATGAAAAGAAAGGAATTCCCGCTTCATTTTACAAAGTTGGTATTTCGTTATTTGTAGTAGGATTAGTGATTGTGGTTTTCGGATATTTTTCTAATCCGGTTAGAAGTGCTTTTAACAATGTTGTTTTGTTGATGCTTCTCGTTAGTGTTGGTGTCGGCTCGTTATTCTTGATTGCCGTTGAATATCTTGCCGGAGCAGTTTGGAGTACTCCGTTCAGAAGGATTTTTGAATTCCTTGCATCAACAGTTTTGATTTTGCCATTGGTGTTTATTCCGATCTATTTTAATATGCACAATATTTTCCACTGGATGCACCAAACCGAAGTTGTAAAAGATACTGTTTTAAGTTCTAAAAGCGGATATTTAAATCAGCCGTTCTTTTTAATTAGGTGGGTAATTTATTATGTGATTTGGTCGGCATTTTATTTTTTATTTACCGGAAATTCAAAAAAGCAAGATAATACCGGCGACCAGAGTTACACAAGGAAAAATGTTCGCATTGCAGCAGCTTTTATTCCCATTTTCGCACTAACTATTTCTTTTGCTGCAATTGATATGATTATGAGTTTGGAACCACATTGGTTCTCAACAATTTTCGGTGTTTATTATTTCTCAGGAACAGTTCTTACTGCATTGTCAGCGGGCACTTTTCTAGTAGTTTATCTTAGCAAAAAGGGCTATTTGTTTAATGGAATAAATCAAGATCATTATTACAGTTTCGGTGCTCTATTATTTGCATTTATTAATTTTTGGGCTTACATAGCTTTTAGTCAGTATTTGCTTATTTGGTATGGTAATTTACCGGAGGAAACTTCGTGGTATTTACATAGATGGCACGGGACATGGATATATTTTTCGATATTTCTTTTGATTGTTCATTTTTTAATACCATATGCTTTCTTATTATCGCAACCGGCAAAAATGAATCCGAAACGTTTAAATTAGATGTCAATTTGGATATTCTTCGCGGCGTTAATTGATTTAATTTGGTTGATCTTGCCTGCATATTCAACCGGTGGATTTATATTCGGATGGATTGAAATCGGTTTTATTGTTTTAGGTTTAGGAATTGTAATGGTAATGTTTTCACTTAAGGCGAAAAAAGAAAATCTCATCCCAATAGGTGATCCGAAGTTACAACGCGGAATAAATTTTAGACTTTAATATATTTTTGGATATGGATAATAGAAAAAAGAAAATAGAATCAGAAATTGATTATAAAGATGTGGTAAAAAATCCCATCAGAACATTCCCATTTGTGTTTGTTTATATTTTTACGATAGCCTTGTTACTCGGGATTTATTTTGTTCATCAAATAGATACAGTTTCATTTAATACAGTCCCAGGCACTTCATTGGATACTCTGAACGTTGTTCATGATATTCCTATAAAAAAAGGAGAAATTAAACCTGCCGTTGATTTGGACATTTTAAAAAATCCAACAAATAAATGGATAGCAAAAGGAAAGAAAATATTTGAATCTACATGTGCCTCGTGTCATGGAAAAGATGGAAAGGGAGATGGGATTGTAAGTGCAGCATTAAATCCCAAACCCCGTAATTTTCATTCAAAAGACGGTTGGACAAACGGAAGAACCTTTTATGATATGTATAAAACTGTGAAAAATGGAGTCAAAGGTACGGGAATGACCGGTTACGACTATCTTCCTCCTGCGAATAGAATTGCCGTAATATTATTTATAAGAACTATGGCAGATTTCCCAAAAGTAACTGACGAATCAATTGCAAAACTTGATAAGGAATTTAATTTATCAAAAGGTGTTTATGTCCCTAATCAAATTTCTATTAAATTAGCTATTAAAAAGATAGAAAAAGAAAATAAATTATTAATAGATAAAGTATTAAAATATTATGCTGCAGACTTGGATAATCAAACTGCTGGTGCAAAATTATTCGAAAAATTTACATTATCACCCAAGAAATCACTGCCGGTTTTAATATTAAATTTTAAAAATGTAAAAACAGTTGAAAATTTTATCTCATCAATTTCGTATTCACCGGAAGAATACGGTTTTAAAAGTTCAATAATCAATTTATCTTCCGCTCAGTGGGAAGCTTTATTTTCTTATTTTAGGGAAATATCAACAGCCGTATTTTCAGGTTAGATAAAACTGATGTTTCAAATTTTAATAAAAAAAAATATTGCAACATTAATAATGCTGTTGTTCCCGATATTAATAATGTTCGGTAATCAGCAAGATGAAATTAAAATAGGAATTGATGAGCATATTGGTGCTAAGCTTCCTATGGATGCAGTTTTTGTAAAAGCAAACGGTGATACGCTTAAACTTAGTGAAATGATAAATAAACCTTTTTTACTGGATTTGGTTTATTACAATTGTCCGGGAATTTGTCATCCGCTTTTATCGGAATTAACTTGGGCGGTT
>Ga0114931_10001616_pt1 | contig 28740 bp, 29 predicted proteins | sample 2SBtaG_FD_89579 | JGI IMG/M metagenome (GOLD analysis project Ga0114931, IMG submission 89579) | Deep subsurface microbial communities from Kolumbo volcano to uncover new lineages of life (NeLLi) - 2SBTROV14_V59a metaG | ecosystem: Environmental > Aquatic > Marine > Volcanic | place: Kolumbo... | reverse complement strand
CCTGGGCCGAGGCCAGGAACAGATAGGCGCCGGCGACGTCGTCGGGCTCCATCAGGCCGTCGATCGCCTGGGTCGCGGTGATGTCGGCGAGGGTGGCGTCCTGGTCGCGCCCCTCGCGGGCGGCGATGCGGGCCAGCGAGCGCATCGAGGCGTCGGTCCGGACCCAGCCGGGACAGACCGCGTTGACGGTGATGCCGCGCGGCCCGAGCTCGCGGGCGAGGGCGCGCATGAAGCCGATATTGGCGTGCTTGGAGGCGCAATAGGCGGCGAAACCGGCCGCGGCCGACTTGCCCCAGACCGAGGCGGTGATGACGATCCGAGCGCCGGCCGTCATGTGGGCGACCGCCTCGCGGGTGACGTAGTAGGTGCCGAGCACGTTGATCTCGATGATCCGGGCGAAGGTCCGCTCGACCGCGCGGCCGGGCTCGTCGATCGGGGTGATGCGTTCCAAGCCGGCGTTGTTGACCAGCACGTCGAGCGCCCCGAGCCCGCCGACAGTCTCGGCCACCCGGTCGCGGTCGGTGATGTCGCAGATCAGGCCGCGCACCGTCGAACCGGTTTCGGCGGCCAGGCCCTCGGCGGCGGCATGGACGCGCTCGTCGGTGGCCAGGACCCACAGATCGGCGCCGGCGCGGGCGAAGCCCCGGGCGATGCCGAGGCCGATGCCCCGGCTGGCGCCGGTGACCAGGACCCGCTTGCCGGCGAAGTCGAAGGCGCCCGCGGTCGTCATCCGATGCCGATCTCCTCGCCGAGCTTGGCCTGATCGCGCATCAGGTCGCGGACATGGTTGCGGAGGTGGAAGAAAGCCTCCGATTCCTTGGTTTCGATCGCGCGCTCGCCGGGGATGTGATCGGCGACGCGGATATCCTCGATGATCGTCGCCGGCCGCGCCGAGAACATGAAGATGCGGTCGGCCAGAAAGACCGCCTCCTCGACGTCGTGGGTGACGAAGATGACGGTCTTCTTCTCGATCCGCGAGATTTCCAGGAGCTGGACCTGAAGGAATTCGCGGGTCTGGGCGTCGAGCGCGCCGAAGGGCTCGTCCATCAGCAAGATCTCGGGGCCGGCGGCGAGGGTGCGGGCGATGGCCACCCGCTGGCGCATGCCGCCCGAGATGCGGTTGACGTAGTAATCGGCGAAATCGGTCAGGCCGACCAGGTCGAGGTAATGGCGGGAGACCGCGTCCTTCTCGGCCTTGTCGATGTCGTCGCGGTAGCGGGTACCGAAGCGGATGTTCTCCAGCACCGTCAACCAGGGAAACGAGGAATAGGCTTGGAACACCATCCCCTTCTTGCGATCGGGACCGGTTACCCGCGCGCCGGCCAAGGTGATGGTGCCGCTGGTCGCCGTCTCGAGACCGCCGACGATGCGCATCAAGGTGGTCTTGCCGCAGCCCGAGGGGCCGAGATAGATGGCGAACTCGCCGGCATCCAAGGTCATCGAAACGTCGTCGATCACCCGGATCGTGGGGCGCAGCGCGCCGTCGCCCTCGAACACCTTGGTGACGTCGTCGACACGCAGGAAAGGGGTTTCGCCGCTCATGGAGCCATCACCCTAGAGATAGCGGAAGGCGCGCCGGTGAAGGAGGCGGATGGCCTGGTCGGTGATCAGGCCGATGATGCCGACGGTAAGGATGCCGCCCATCACCTCGGGCGTGCGCACGAAGCGGCGCATCGACCAGATCGCATAGCCGATACCCGAGTTGGCGGCGACGATTTCGGCGATGATGAGATAGGTCCAGCACCAGCCCAAGGTGATGCGCAGGTTGTCGACCATGCTCGGCAGCATCGAGCGCAGGATGATGTCGCGGGTGATCTGGCGCGGTCTGGCGCCGAGGGTGTAGCCGATCTCGATGAACTCGCGCGGCACCCGCTTGGCGTCGTCGGCGATCAAGAGCACGAGCTGGAAGAAGGTTCCCATCCACAAGACCGCGATCTTCGACGATTCGCCGATGCCGAACCAGATGATCAACAGCGGCACCAGGGCCGGCACCGGAAGATAGCGGATGAAGTCGATAATCGGCTCGGTCAGCGTGCCGACGATACGATAGTTCGACATCCAGATGCCTAGCGGCACCGCCATCACCACCGACAGCAGAAACGCCGACCACACCCGGGCCACGCTGATGCCGACGTCCTTGATGAAATTGTGCTCGGCGAACATGCCGTAAAGCGCCTTCACGACCCGCCAAGGCGAGGGCAGGAAGCGGGGCGAAATGACTTCGAACTCGGCCAGAAGCTCCCAGCCACCGATAAAGAGAATGAAGGCGACCACCGCCAACACGACATCGGCGCGGCTGCTACTGGAGCCGCGATAGGCGAACAACGAACGCAATGTCACGGCGGTGGCCAGGCCCTGTCAGCGGTGGAAACGATGCCGGGCGCGCCCAAGATGGAAACCGTCGGGCGCGCCCGGAGCGCGGATGGCCTTAACGCTTCTTGCCGTCGAACAGACCCTTGACCAAGGTCGGATCGACGATTCCCTCGAAGGTCAGGGGCTTGTCCATCAAGCCGAGTTCGACATTGATGTCGTTGAGCGCCTCGAAGACCTTCTTGAGCTTGGACGGCTGGCCGACGCCCATGAACTCGAGCGCATCCTCGTAGGAGGTGTAATAGACCCCGCCGAGATCGGCCTTCATGGCGTCGGGGGTTACGTCGAAGGTCGGCGCGGCGGCGGCGAGGAACTTCTCGGGGTCGCTCTTGTAGAGATCGACGGCCCGGTAGATGCCGCGCAGGAACTTGGCGTATTTCTCGCGGTTGGCCTCGTAGTCCTTGCGGTTGACGATGATCACGTCGGTGATCAGGCCGTTGAAGTCCTTCGACGACAACAGAATATGGGCACCCTTGCGCGAGGAGTTGGCGACGATCTCGCTCATCATCGGTTCCCAGGTGGCGACGGCGGCGATGGACGGGTCCTCGAAAACGGCCTGGGCATCGTCGGTGGCGATCAACCGCAGATCGAGGTCCTTCATGCTGTAGCCGGCCTTCTGGAGGGCGAAGGCGGTCATCACCGTGCCGGGATGGTTGATCTCGCCGGCGAAGACCTTGCCGACGAGGTCTTTCGGCGTCTTGATGTCGCCGGCGGCGACGACCCCGTCGGCGCCGACCGAGACGTCGATAACGCCGATCACGACCTGGTTCGAATCGGCCGTGAGCGGGCGCGACATGTGTTCGCCGATGGTCCGCATGGTGCAGTCGAGATCGCCGGTTTCCATCGCCGGCAGGACGTTGGCGCGGTCATTGTCGAAGACCGTGGTGATTTCCAGGCCCTGTTCGGCGAAGTAACCGAGCTCCATCGCCACCGGCACCGGCGCGAAGCCGAACCAGTAGGGATAGGCGCAGCTTATCGTCTCGGCGGCCGATGCCGCCGGCGCGGCCAAATTAAGGCCGAGGCCGACGACGGCCGCGGCAAGGCTCAGGCGTTTTGCGTTGGTCATCGTACCCTCCCGTTCAATTATGCTTTCGGACGTGTCGTCTCCGTTATCATCGGCTCGATTTCCGATCGTGCACCGGTTCGGCGAGCAGGCAAAGTATTTCGTACATCATGGTCGCGGCCACCAGGGCGGTGTTGCCGCTGGGATCGAACGGCGGCGCGACCTCGACCACGTCGCCGCCGTGGAGATCGAGACCGCGCAGGCCGCGCAGCAGCGCCTGTGCCTCGACCGTGGTGAGGCCGCCGATCTCGGGCGTGCCGGTGCCGGGCGCGTAGACCGGATCGAGGCCGTCGACATCGAAGGATATATACGTAGGCCCGTCGCCGACGACGCGCCGCGCCTCGCCGATGACCTTCGCGACGCCCAGCGCCGTGAACTCTTCCATGAAGATCACGCGCATGCCACTGTCGAGCGAGAAGGTCCAACCGTCATCGGTGTTCTGGGCGCCACGAATACCGATCTGCACCGTTCGTTTGGGGTCGAGAAGGCCGGCCTCGACGGCGCGACGGAAGGGTGCGCCATGGGTGAACTTCGACCCCATGAACTCGTCCCAGGTGTCGGTATGAGCGTCGATGTGGACCATCCCCAGGGGGCGCTCGGCGGCGATCGCTTGGAAGATCGGATAGGTGATCGAATGATCGCCGCCGGCCGAGAGCGGCACCGCCCCGGCGGCGTGGAGGCGACGATAGAAGCGGGCGATATCGTCGAGGCTGGCCTTGAGCTCGAAGCCGTGCGTGAAGGGTACGTCGCCCACGTCGGCCACCCGGCAGAGCACATAGGGGTCGACCTTGGTGACGTGATGGATCGAGCGCATCAGGCTCGACATGTTGCGGATTTCACGTGGGCCGTGGCGGGCGCCCGGGCGATTGGTCACGCCCCCGTCGAAGGGCACACCGACCAGGGCGATGTCGACTCCCATCATGTCGCGCCGCAGCGGCGCCCGCATGAAGGTCGGGATATCGGCGTAGCGTGGCGCGAACATCGGCTCGTGTCGGCCGAGCTGCGCTGGCCCGTCGACGTCGTGGTTATCCGGCATTGATCACCCCAATCACCATTGCGTCCCGTTGGCCGGGACTGCATTGCAAGAGGGTGTCGTCCAACACGCGCACCACCCAGATGACCAGACCCAGATGACGGCGATACGCGTGTTGGACACTCCCTCCCCGATCTGGTCCATGGTCAGCATGGCAATATTTTTCCATTAGGAATATACGGTATTCGCAATTTATACATCGTTGAATACCGATGTAATGCGATATCATGTCGTTCGCTGTCTCAATTCCAACAAGGTCGCACCGTGCTCAATCCCGCCGATCTCCGTCTCCTGCGCGTCTTCGCCACGGTGGTCGAATGCGGCGGTTTCGCGGCGGCGCAGGTCGAGCTCAATGTCGGCCAATCGACGATCAGCACGCAAATGGCCGATCTCGAAGCGCGGCTCGGCATGCGGCTGTGCCGTCGCGGACGCGCCGGCTTTGGCCTCACCGACGACGGCCATGCGGTCCACGAGGCCACGCAGCGCCTGTTTCGGGCGATCAACGCCTTCGGCTCCGAGGTGGGCGCCATCGGCGGCCGCCTGGTCGGCGATCTCCACATCGCGGTGCTCGACAACATGATCAGTAATCCAGCCTACCGGATGGATGAGGCCCTGGCCCGGTTCAAGCGCCGCGAGGGCGCGGTTCACATGGTCATCCACGTCGCCTCGCCGATCGATATCGAGCGCGCGGTCCTCGACGGCCGCTATCACGTCGGCGTGGGCACTTTCCCCAACCACGCGCCAGGGCTCGCCTACGCGCGGCTGTTCGACGAGGCGATGGCGCTCTATTGCGGGCGCGGACACCCGTTGTTCGCGGCGGGCACGGTCTCGATGGAGGCGGTCGAGAATGCCGATTACGTCCATCGCGGCTATGCCACCGCCGGTCGCGCCGGCGGCCGACTGCCCGCCAACGCCACGGCCACGGCCTACAACATGGAGGCGGTGGCGGTGATGGTGCTGTCGGGGCGTTTCATCGGCCATTTGCCGACCCACTATGCCGCCCGCTGGGTCGATGCCGGGGCGATGCGGCCCTTGCTCCCCGGCCGCTACGGTTTCGTCTCGCGATTCGAGACCGTGGTGCGCCGGGGTATCCCGCGCACGGCGGCGATCGACGCCTTCCTGGCCGATCTCGCGGCGGTCCACGATGAGGGCGTTTCCGATGGGATGGACGCGCTAGCCTCGCCGGGCGCATGATCGCACCAGTAAATCTATCCGGCCTATCCATAGCGAGAGGAGAGGGCGACCCATGGCGATCGGGGAACGCATCACGATACCGGCCCGACGCGGCAAGGCGGCGCGGTTGCTCGCGGGCCAGCGCATCAAGGTCATCAACACCCATGGCGAGCAGGTCATCGATACCTGGGCCTTCAACGCCGACGATCCGACCGAGTTCATGTCGATGGAGCATTCGCGGGCGACGCTGCTCAAGATCATGCCGGGGGTCGGGGACGCCATGGTCACCAACCGCCGCCGGCCGATCGTGACCCTGATCGAGGATACCTCGCCGGGCATCCACGACACCCTGCTCGCGGCCTGCGACGATTACCGCTACGGCCTGCTCGGCTGTACCGAGTATCACGACAACTGCACCGACAATCTTCACGCCAGCATGCGCCAGCTTGGGCTGGTTCCGCCCGAGGTGCCGAGTCCGTTGAACCTATTCATGAACATTCCGCTGAGCGAGGGCATCGGTCTGGCATTTGGCGAGCCGGTGACCAAGCCTGGCGATTACGTCGTCCTGCGCGCCGAGATGGACCTGGTGATGGCTTTCTCGGCCTGCCCCCAGGACATTCTTCCCATCAACGGCAAGGACGGCGCGCCTACCGAGGCCCATTTCGAAATCCTGGCTTAGACCATTTTCCGGTCACCTTTACGCGGTAAAGGTGTCCTGCGTTCAATCGCCACGCAGGCTCCCGCCGCACGAGCGGCGGCCCGCGCTTGCGGGCTGGCGCGATCCGGGCGGTTCCCCCTATTCGGATTGCGCTCTAGTCGTGGAGGCTCGGGAGGGCGTCCACTCGGTCCGGAGCGAGGAAGCGATCGCGCCGGGCCGACCGGGCGCTTATCTCTCGGCGGATTGTAGCAGGGTTCGGGCGGGTTAGCGGCCGATGCGCAGGTTGCTGAGCTCGGCGCCGATGGCGTTGAAGACGCGGCCAAGCCCGTCGACATCGGGCGAATCGAAATATTTTCCGGCCGAGGCGCAGTTTTGCATCAAGGTAATGGTCGCCGGGTCGGTCACCTGGAAGGTGATGGTGTAAAGAGTAATGCCGAGGCCCTTCATGCCCGAGCAGACCTCGAGCAGGCGACTGTCGAGTTCGTTTCGCGCCGCCACCGGATCGCTAGTGGTGCCCAGGCGGCCGTCGCACAAGCTGCCGTAAGCGGAGTAGTTGTCGCAATTGCTGCTGATGGTGTTCTCGCCATCGGTCATGATGATCCCCACCTTGACCGTGTCCGGCTCGGAATAGGCGGCGCCCTCGGTGAACGGCGCGCCCGGCGACAGCACGCGCCATCCCCACATCGCGCCGACGTTGAGCATGGTGAAGCCGCGGGCGTCGAGCGCGTTGATCTTGGCGATCACGTCGTCGTGGACATCGGTCAGGGGCAGCAGGCTGACCGGACAATCCTTGTTGGGGCCGCGGATCTGGCCGCGACTGCCGCGTACCGTGGGCCACAGATTGGTTGAATTGGACGGCCAAAGATAGGGCGCCCAAGCGCCGCCGTCCGGGTCGAAGATCGCGGTATCTCGAACGTCGGCGGGGTGGGGTCGAGCCTCGACGCAGCCGCGCCAGACATCGGGACTGAAGTTGGCCGGATCATAGGACGCGTCGAGCAGGCCGACGTTTCCTGAACCGATGTTCACCGCCGACGCGAACGGGACGACGGCGAACTTGACCACGCTGGTTCCCGAAACCGAATCGAACAAGGTGTTCACCATCTCGGTCGAGGCTTCGCGCAGGGTCATCATCTTGAGGCCGCCCATCGAACCGGTATTGTCGAGGACCAGGGCGATCTCGAGGTTCTTGGTTTCGCGCACGATAACGGTATCGACCGCGACCTCGATGTTGTTCACGCCGATCACGCTCATGATCAGGGTGTTCACCTCGGCGGTGGCCGACAGCCGGATTTCGTTGTCGACGATCGACATGCTGGGCTGGGCCGGAACGCCGATCTTGGTGACGGGGTAATTGGCGTAGAAGTAGCTTTCGAGGATCGTTTGCAGCTCTTCCTGAGTGCCGGAGGAAGACCCCACCGCCAATCCGGCGGCATCGAGAGCATAATTCAGGCGCGATTTGACGATATAGGCGCGGCTCAGATCGACCGCCATGCCGGCGCCGATCGCGAGTGGCAACAGCGCCAACGCGAACACGATGGCGACCACGCCACGCGTGTCACGCAGCCAACCCCTGGGCCGATGGTTTTCGCCATCACAACCCGCCGCCGCCGCGCGACGTCCACCATTCACCGCCGCTTTCGCCCATCGCGTAACCGTCGCGATGTCAAGGCCAATGGCGTCTTTCATCGCTCGCGCGCTCCATCGAACCATGGACCGTTATCCTTATGGCGTGGCGCGCTTCCCCCCTCCAAAATGCCAAGATCCCATCTGGGGTCTATAATGCCCCTTTATACCTCGTTACCCGCGGATTCACATTCTCCGCGTATCTTGGCGATCTGTCCCGATCGCCCTTACCTGGCCGACACCACCAGTGACAAACCGGGCCCCGTATCGTTCCCGCTCCGCTCCGAAATTGTACCAGTCAGTTGACTGTTCGCGCGATATTCCGAGTCCGTCGCGGGCGAAGATAGGCTTTATCTCCTAGCTCTACTTCCCCGATAACCAGATCGGCGAATATAGGAGTATACATGTAATTCATCTCCGCGACAATCACGCTTTCGCCTTCATGCAACAGGCCATCGGGGATTTCGGTCGTCGGTGTCGGCGCGTTGGCGCCCTGGGTTTCCGACCAGTCGATGGCCACGTTGCCGTCGGCATCCATGTTGACGCTGTAAACGGTGACCCCGGCGCGGGTCTCGTCGAAGGGCTGCAAGACCAGCATCATGGCCTCGAAGATGTCGGCCATCTCGCTGTCGGGCATCGTTTCGGCCTGGGCGACGAGATCGGCGCCGGTCTGAATGGCGGCGGTGACCTTACGGTCGATCAGCAGCGCGTTGCCGATTTCGATTGCGCCGATGAGAAGCGCCAGCATGACCGGCAGGATGAGCGCGAACTCGGAAGCCGCGACGCCGCGCCGATCACGCCTCCAACGCCGAAAAATATGGTGTTTTCCAGATGATGTGGTCATCAGTTTTGAATCCCATCGAAGGGTTCATTGCGGAATGACGTGCTCGCCATCAGGAGCTTTCTGCTGCTCCCGTCGTCGGCCAGGAGCCGGCCCAGCATCGGTGTCTTGATGTTCCAGTTGAAGGCCACTCGGACAACCACGATCTCGCCGGCGCCGCCGGGGTCGAAGGTGCTGCCGTTGTCCTGGCCGTTCTCGTCGAGGAACGGTGGCGGGTTGACCTGGTCGAAGCGGCTGTATTTGCGGACGTCGATCACCAGCCGGTCGTCGCAAGTGACGACCGTTTCCAGACTGTTGCACAGCAAGGTCCGAAAGGCCGCCACCGGATCGCCGTCGGTCTGCACGTTGCCGGTGCGGATCTGGCGCGCGGCTTCCTGGACCGAGCCCTCGAGCTGGGTGGCCACGAACATCACCAGGGTGGTCTCGATGATGCCGAAAGTAATCAGCAGGAAGGGCGGCATGATCAAGGCGAACTCAAGCGCCGTGGCGCCGGCGCGGTCGAGCCCGAAGCGCCGCGCCAGCCGCGCGGCATAGGCCGTTATCCACGGAAATCCTCGGCGTCCGTTGATTGGCTCGTCGGTTGGTTCGACCGGTGGCGCGTTCATTAGTAACCTCATTACCGCTTCATTACAGTCTCGCTACAGTCTCGCTCGCTTCATGACGGTTTCGACCGGGCCGTGTGCCGACCCTGTAGTGGCGCCCACGTCAAGCGAAAGCGGTCTCGATACGGATTCCCACGTACATGACACGCAGTTTGCACCCAAATCAAAATTCTTGCAATAGTCTTCGCGTCGTGCTGGACCTCGACACCATCATAAACGGACACTGAAATTAAGTGTTTCAATACATAGCAAAAACAAAAAAATAAGATGTCGCGAGTCATGATTTATAAACATGATTCCTTTGTGCCATGAATATACTCAAATTATTAATGATTTATTAACTAATTTATTCATTTAAGGAAAAATGAGATTATTTATTTAGTACAATTTTATTTATATTTTTGGGAATTTCGTATGAGCCCCTTTCGTGTCGAGGATCGCTATCCCTCGTTCCATCGTCGCACCGTCGTCGCGGTCGCGCCGTGACCGTGGTCACAAGCCGTCGCCAAAGAGCCTCGGCGTCGTCGAGCGAGCGGCGCCGGGTCATCTCCCGGGGCGCGTTAACATATCGGCGATGGCGATCGGTTAGGCTGGACGCCGGCGCGCGGTTGTCACGAGGCTCGCGACGTCCATGGGCTCATGAGATGATATCGAGTTGATATCGCCAGGCTCGATATTGCCGGCTACCCTGTCGAGCGCCTCGCGCTGGGCGATCGCTCGTGCCGCGCCGGCTCGGCTGGCGATCGAGCCGGGGGGTGTTCCTCGACATCACCGGTTGATCGTCGGCGAGTTTCAGAGCCCGGCTGAAACAGAGTTGTCGCGTTTTAATTTCTCGCGATCCTTCCGACGAAGAGCCGGGTGCTAGCGATCGGACTCCATGCTCGGCGTTGGCTGCCGCGATATCCTTGGCCCGCCGGAGGTTGCGCGACCGTATCGCGCATGGCCACGCGCGGGCGGCGGTCAAAAGACCGATCACGGCCCAAACCTACGCCGTCTGAGCGCTTGCGTGGCGCGGCCCCGATCGCTCATACTCGGGCGGCGTGCCCTCGGTCCAGATCCCGTGGCTCCATCGCTGGTTGATCACGACGACGGAGCTACAACGAACTGATCGCACTCAACTCTTTTTCGGTCAGCCCCATAGGACCAGACTGGCCCGCCGCCGCCGGTTCTTTAAGGAACACCACCTTCCGCGAGTATCGCCATGGACCGATCCTTTCTCGACGACCTACGCGCCAAGACCGAGGCCCTTCATTCATCCGGCCTGTATAAGGCGGAACGCGTCATCGCCTCGCCGCAGGGCGCGGCGATCGCGGTCGCCGGCGGGCGCGAGGTGCTCAACTTCTGCGCCAACAACTATCTTGGCCTCGCGAACCACCCGGCCCTGGTCGAGGCGGCGAAGGCGGCGCTCGCGCACTACGGTTTCGGCATGTCGTCGGTGCGCTTCATCTGCGGCACGCAGACGGTGCACAAGGAACTCGAGGCGCGGCTCTCGGCCTTTCTCGGCACCGAGGACACGATCCTCTATTCGTCGTGCTTCGACGCCAATACCGGGTTGTTCGAGACGCTTCTCGACGAGAACGACGCGGTCATCAGCGATGCCCTCAACCACGCCAGCATCATCGACGGCGTCCGGCTGTGCAAGGCGCGGCGCCTGCGCTACGCCAACAACGACATGGCCGACCTCGAGCGGTGCCTGGAGGCGGCCAAGGACTGCCGCCACCGGCTGATCGCCACCGACGGCGTCTTTTCGATGGACGGCGTCATCGCCGACCTGCGCGGCATCCGCGATCTCGCCGAAGCCTACGGGGCGCTGGTCATGGTCGACGATTCGCACGCCGTCGGCTTCATGGGATCGCGCGGGCGCGGCACGCCCGAGCATTGCGGCGTCGCCGCGCGCGTCGACATCGTCACCGGCACCCTCGGCAAGGCGCTGGGCGGCGCCTCGGGCGGCTACACCTCGGGGCGCAAGGAGATCATCGCCTGGCTGCGCCAGCGCTCGCGGCCCTATCTGTTCTCCAACAGCCTGGCGCCGATGATCGCCGCCACCTCGATCACGGTGCTCGATCTCCTGGAAACGAACGCCGACTTGCGGACGACGCTGCATGAGAACAGCGCCTACTTCCGCGCCGGGCTCGCCGACCTCGGCTTCGACCTCGTCCCCGGCGAGCACCCGATCATTCCGGTCATGCTCGGCGACGCCAAGCTCGCCACCGAGATGGCCGACCGGCTTCTCGACGAGGGCGTCTACGTGATCGGCTTCTCCTACCCCGTGGTGCCCGAGGGCAAGGCGCGGATTCGCACCCAGATGTCGGCGGCGCATACGCGTGGGCAGCTCGACCGGTCGCTGGCGGCCTTCGCCAAGGTTGGCCGCGCCCTCGGCGTGATCGCATAGGCGGGGCTGGCTGCCATGAAAGCACTGGTGAAAGCGAAGCCCGAGCCGGGCATCTGGATGCAAAAGACGGCGCGGCCCAAGGTCGGCCATAACGACGTGCTGATCCGCATCCGCAAGACCGCGATCTGCGGCACCGACGTTCACATCTACAACTGGGACGACTGGTCGCGGCGGACGATCCCGGTGCCGATGACGATCGGCCATGAGTTCGTCGGCGAGGTGGTCGAGATCGGCGGCGAGGTCGCCGGCTTCGCGCCCGGCGACCGGGTCTCGGGCGAGGGGCACATCACCTGCGGCCATTGCCGCAACTGCCGCGCCGGGCGGCGGCATCTGTGCCGCAACGCCGTCGGTGTCGGCGTCAACCGGCCGGGCTGCTTCGCCGAATACCTGGTTATTCCGGCGGCGAACGCCTTCCGCCTGCCCGACGCCATCGACGACGACATCGCCGCGATCCTCGATCCGTTCGGCAACGCGACCCACACCGCCTTGTCCTTCGACCTGGTCGGCGAGGACGTGCTGATCACCGGCGCCGGACCGATCGGCGTCATGGCCGTGGCGATCTGTCGCCATGTCGGCGCCCGCTTCGTGGTGATCACCGACGTCAACGACTATCGTCTCGCGCTCGCCCGCGAGATGGGCGCGACGCGGGCGATCAACGTCGCCCGGACGACCATCGACGAGACCATGACGGCGCTCGACATGAAGGAGGGCTTCGACGTGGGGCTCGAGATGTCGGGCAATCCCGAGGCGTTGCGCGACATGCTGCGGACCATGAACCATGGCGGCAGCGTCGCCCTTCTCGGCATCCCACCCGGCGAGGTCGCCATCGACTGGACCCAGGTGATCTTCAAGGGGCTCACGCTCAAGGGCATTTATGGCCGCGAGATGTTCGAGACTTGGTACAAGATGGCGGCCATGCTGGAAAGCGGGCTCGATATCGCGCCCGTGATCACCCACCACTTCCCCATCGACGATTTCCAACAAGGCTTCGACGTCATGCGCTCGGGCCAATCGGGCAAGGTCATCCTCGACTGGACGTGAGCGCGCCTTGCGCGGCCCCCGCGACTGACGTGGGCGGGTCGCGGACGGATCTTTTTCGGCCAGACACCGAAATGGATCATTATCCGCATCCATGGGCTTGCCGTGTCGCGGATTTATCCCATGATAGCTGCCAGGACGTGGGCATTCGACAGCGAGGAACGGGAACGATGTTCATTCAAACCGAGGCGACCGGCGACCCCGAGGCACTGCGCTTCTTGCCCGGTCGCGCCGTCACCGGCGCCGGCACCCGTCATTTCGCCGATTGGGCGGCGGCCGAGGCGGGATCGCCCTTGGCGGCCCGATTGCTGGCGGTGGAGGGCGTCGTCGCGGTGGCGTTGGGGGCCGAGCACATTACCGTCACCCGTGCCGGTGGGGTCGATTGGGCGGTCCTGAAGCCGGCCCTTCTGCAAGAGATCGCGACCCATTTCGCCGCTGGCGAGCCGGTGCTCGTCGCGGCGCTGGCGGACGATGATCGCGCGGGCCAAGACGACGACGGTCTCGTGGCCAAGGTCGCCGAGCTGATCGATACCCGGATCCAGCCGGCGGTCGCCCAAAGTGGCGGCGCGATCGATTTTCGCGGCATCGAGGACGGCGTCGTCCTGCTCGCGCTCGAAGGGCGGGCGGTGGCGCTCAAGCAGGGGATCGAGAACATGTTGCGCCACTATCTGCCGGAGATCGTGGCGGTGCGCGATTACGAGGAGCATGTCCGCCTGCAAAGTGCGAGCCTCAACACGCCGCAGGCCCTGGCGGTGCGCCGCGTGCTCGACGAGGATGTCAATCCGGCGGTGTCGGGTCACGGCGGCCATATCGCCCTGCTCGACGTCAGCGACAACACCGCCTATATCCGCCTCGAGGGTGGCTGCCAGGGCTGCGGCATGGCCGACGTGACCTTGAAGCAAGGGGTCGAGGCGGCGATCCGGCGCGCGGTGCCGTCGATCGTCGCGGTCACCGACACCACCGATCACGCCGGCGGCGCCAATCCCTATTACCAGCCCGGCAAGGGCGGCATGTCTCCGATTTGAGCGCGTCCACCGGGGGACCGCCCCGGCTGCTGCTGCTGATCCCCACCGCCTCCTATCGCGTCGCCGACTTCATGAACGCCGCCGCCCGGCTCGGGGTCGCGGTGGTGGTCGGCACCGACCGGCGGCCGGTGCTGGAGGCGGTCTCGGGCGGCGGCGCCGTGGTCATCGACTTCGCCGATTCGGACCGGGGCGCGGCCGAGATCGTCGCCCTGGCCCGCGAACGGCCCTTCGCCGCCGTCGTCGGCAGCGACGACGCGACCGCGCTGGTCGCGGCCAAGGCGGCGGCGGCGCTGGGCTTGGCGCATAATCCGCCCGAGGCGATCGTCGCCAGCACCGACAAATACCGCCAGCGCCGGTTGATGAGCGCCGCCGGCGTCGCCGTGCCCGGGTTCCGCCGCTTGGAGCTCGACGACGATCCGCTGGCGGCGGCCCGGGCGACGCGCTATCCCGCCGTGCTCAAGCCACTGGTTCTGTCGGCCAGCCGAGGCGTGATCCGGGTCGACGACGCGGAAAGTTTCGTCGCCGCCTTCGCCCGCGTCGCCGCCATTCTGCGCGGCCCCGACGTGGCGACGCTCGGGGCGCCGGCGCGCCATCTCCTGGTCGAGGATTTCATTCCCGGGCGCGAGGTCGCGCTCGAAGCGCTGCTCATCGACGGCCGGCTCGCGCCGCTGGCCCTGTTCGACAAGCCCGATCCGCTCGACGGTCCCTATTTCGAGGAAACCCTCTACGTCACCCCGTCGCGGCTGCCGGCGCCGCTGCAAGCGCGCATCTCGGCGACGGCGGCCGAGGCGGCGGCGGCGATCGGGCTCGGCGAGGGGCCGCTTCACGCCGAGCTTCGGATCGACGACGAGGGCGGCGTCTGGCTGATCGAGTTGGCGGCGCGCAGCATCGGCGGCCTCTGCGGCCGGACCTTGCGTTTCGGCGCCGGCGTCGGCCTCGAGGAGGTCATCCTGCGCCGGGCGCTGGGCGAGAGCACCGCGCCGCCGGCGCCCGAGCCCGGCGCCTCCGGGGTGATGATGATCCCGATCCCGCGCGCCGGCGTGCTGCGCGCGGTCTCGGGCGAAGCGGCGGCGCGGGCGGTCCCCCTGATCGAGGACCTGCGCCTGATGATCGCTCCCGGCCAGCGCCTGGTGCCGCTGCCCGAGGGCAACCGCTATCTCGGTTTCTTGTTCGCGCGTGGCGACGATCCGGCGGCGGTCGAGGCGGCCCTGCGCGCGGCCCACGCTTATCTCGACTTCGAGATCGAGGCGGGTTAGAGCGCGATCCGAACAGGTGGAACCACCCGGATTGCGCCAGCCCGCGAGCGCCGGCCGCCGCTCGTGCGGCGGGAGCCTGCGTGGCGATTGAACGCAGGTTACCTTTACCGCGTAAAGGTGACCGGAAATTGCTCTATTCGCCGTCCGACCGGTCGGCGTAGCGGCGCACGCTGACCGCGCCATAGGTGGCGACCCCATAGGGCACGGCGTAGGTGAGGGCGAGCTTGAGGTAATCGAGCGGGGCGCCGGCCATCATCACGTCGCCCTGGTTGATGACGTTGAGAATGGTACCGACGATCACCGCCACAACCGCCGAGCGCCGGGGCACGCCATCCTCCAGCGCCAGGCGCAGCCATGAAGCCCTGGTTGTCGCCTCGGGCGCTGTCGCCATTCGCTCGTTCCGTCCGATCCATTGTCGTCCCCGGGCGCGATCATCGGTCAAAGCGGGCCGGCGGGCAATGCCCAACCGAACCGCGCGGTCAAGCGGGCCGGCCCTTGCCCATGAAGCTGTATGACAACAGCCTGGGACCGCCGTCGAGATAGCCGCACTCGAAGGCGGCGAGGCGAAAGCCGGCGGCGCGAACCAAGGCGTCGATCGGCCGGTCGAGGTTACAGCCGCCACTGAGCCGCGACCAGATCGGGTTCAACCGCGATTGCCAGCGCGCCACGGCGGCGGATGGCGCCCGGCCGTGTTCGACGAACAGGAAGGCGCCGTTGGGCTTGAGCACGCGGCGAACCTCGGCCAGGGCGGCGGCGGCGTCGGGGATCGAGCACAGGGTCCAGGTACTGACCACGGTGTCGAAATCGCCGTCGTCGAAGGGGATGGCCTCGGCCGAATGCTCCACCAGCTCGACCGGAACGGCGGCCGCGCCGAGCCGCCGGCGGGCCTTGGCCAGGAGCTCCGGCGACGGGTCGAGGCCGACGACGCGATCGACGGTGGCGGGATAATGGGCCAGGTTGTGGCCCGAGCCGACGCCGATTTCCAGCACCCGGCCCCGGGCCGCCGGCAGCAGGCGCGCCCGGCGCTCCGCCGCCGCGCGGTTCTTCATCGCGATGTCGATGCCCCAGGGCAGGATGCGGCGTCCGTAAAAGCTCATGATCGGGCGCTCAGCGAACGCGCCGCTCGGGACCGCGGCCGCGAAAAGTGTCGATGAAGGCCGCGGCGGCGGCCGGGTCGAAAGGGTCGAGCCGCAAGATACGGTTCCACGCGGTCAGCACGATGGCGCCGTCGAGGCCCGGCTTGGGCGCCACGACGATCCCGTCGAAGGGGCCGGCGTAGAGACCGGCCCAGTCTCTGAGCTGGTCGAGAACCCCGGGCGCTGGACGGTCGTAATAGACCACGATCATGCCGTGCTCGAGACTGTGAACCAGCAATTCGTTGCGCTGAACCTGGTCGTAGACGCCGCCGATGACGGCGTTGGGATCATGCGGGCTCGAGGTCGGAATGGGGTCGGCATAGCGCACCGTCGCGCCTGGCGCGACGTGATCGCGGCCCGCTTCGGGGCGGCGTTCGACCTTGTCGAGGGCGCCCTGGCCGGCCTCCACCAGGGTCATGAAGGCGGCCTCGCCGCGGCGCCCGTCATACCACGACCAGGCGCCGGCCAGCACCAGCAGGACCGCCACCGCCGCGACGATGACGCGGGTCCGGGTCGATGTCTTCGCCGTCGCCCCGAAGGGCTTCTTTCGGGCTCGCCGTCGCTTGGATTTCGCCATCGCTCCCTCGCTGGCCGTTTGGTTCGGGGGAAACGTGGTGTCGGCGGGCGCCGGATGCAACGATCTTGTTAGCTCGTCCCCCGGGCGATTTTCGGAAGGGCGGTTCCGAAGTGTGGGGAAAGAGTAGGGGCATGAAAAATGTCGGAATTCTTTACAGTTTGTTCCGAGACATTGATTGCTGTGTTCATAACGTGTTGTCATGAAACAATTCAATAATGTGGCATGATGAAGGAAAGAAAGAAAAGGGGAAAAGAAAAGAAAGAAAAGGGGACGCTACCCTTTTCCGCCTGATCCGAGCCCGCGCCCCTGCCCGAAGGCCACGACACGGCGCTGGTGTGATCGCGCCAGCGGCGCGCGATATCGCGGTACCCCGGGTCAAGGCCCTTCGCCGCTCGCGCCCGGATCGAAGTACCGTCCGGGTGTCGCGCCGAAGGTTTCGCGAAAGGCCGCGATGAAGGCGCTGGCGCTGTCGTAGCCGACCGCGAAGGCGACGCCGGTCACCGGCTCTCCCGCCGCCAGCCGTTCGAGCGCGGCCAGCAGTCGCGCCTGGCGGCGCCACTGGCGGAAGGTCATGCCGGTCTCGGCGGCGAATTTTCGGATCAGGCCGCGCTCCGACAGCGCCAATTCGCGGGCCCAGTGCTTGAGCGGCCGCCGATCCGCCGGCCGGGCCGAGAGCGCCTCGGTAAGGCGTCGCAGGCGCGGGTCCGACGGCTGCGGCAGGGCCAGCGGCAAGGCGTCGATCGTCTCGATCTCGGCGAGAAGGAGGGCGAGCAGATGCCCCCGGCCGCTCGGATCGGGGGTCGTGGCGATGCGGACGACGATCTCGCGCATCAGGGGCGAGACCGACCACACCGCGCAAGTCTCGGGCAGCCCCGGCACGACGCCGCGCAGATAGACGGTGCGCATGCGCGCGGCGGTATGGCAACGGATCGCGTGAACCCGTCCCGCCGGCATCCAGATCGCCCGGCCCGGCGGCACCACCCAAGCCGCCCGGTCGCTGACCACGCGCAAGACGCCGACGCTGGCATGGACGATCTGATGCGCGTCATGCGCGTGGGGCGCGATCCAGTGGCCCGCCGGATAGTCGGTGGCGAGCCCCTCGATCTCGATTGGCGGCGGCGTTTTTGGCATTTTAGAGATATTTGTTGGCTTTCTGTCGGGAGAAGGATTGCATCTGCCGGCTTACCCTGTCGAGACAGGATCGACAGGAGGCCAAGACGTGACCCCTCGACGCCGACTGGCGTTTCTCCACGCCGCTCATTTTCTCTGCCATTATTTTCTTCTGATCTTTCCGACCGCGGTGATCGCCATCGGGCGCGGCCGGGGGCTCGACTACGGCGCCGCGCTCGCCCTCGGGACGCCGCTCTACGTCTTGTTCGCGCTCGGCACGCTACCGGCCGGATGGCTCGGCGACCGCTGGGACGGCGACCGCCTGATCGGCCTGTCCTTCATCGGCTGCGGCGCCGCGAGTATCCTGGTCGCCTTCGCGCCCGACCAGGTCTGGCCGATGGTCGGCTTGGGCGCGCTAGGCCTGTTCGCCGCGATCTACCATCCCGCCGGCCTGGCGATGGTGACCCGACTGACCGAGCGCCCGGGCCGCGCCCTGGCCGTGAACGGGGTCTTCGGCAACCTGGGCCTCGCCGCCTCGGCGCTCTCGACCGGCCTCCTCGCCGACGCCTTCGGCTGGCGCGCCGCCTTCCTCGTTCCGGGCGTGGTCGCGCTCGGCGCCGGGGCTGTGTATCTCCTGGCGAGACGCCGGTTCTCCGCCACCACGTCCACATCGTCCGACGCACACACATCCCCGGAATTAGCGGTGCCGAGGGCGATCCAGCTTCGGGTCGTCGGCGTGGTGGTGCTGGCGGCGGTGTTCAGCGGTTTGGTGTTCAACGGCGTCAGCATCTCGTTGCCGAAACTGTTCGACGAGCGCCTGGGCGGGATCGCGCCCAGTCTCGCCAGCGTCGGCGGCTACACCGCCCTGGTCTTCGCGGTCGCCGCCTTCGCCCAATTACCGATCGGCGTCCTGCTCGACCGGATCGGCGGTCGATCGGTCATGCTCGCGCTGTTCGTGGCCGAGGTCGGGGCCTTGGCGATCCTGTCGCGAGCCGGCGGATGGCTGGTCATTCCATCGGCGCTGGCCGCCGTCACCCTGATGTTCGCGGGCATCCCGATCACCGGCTGGCTTCTCGGTCGCTACGTCGCGGCGTCCTGGCGATCACGCGCCTTCGCCGTCGAATACGTGCTGGCGCTGGGCATGGGCGCGATCGTCGTGCCGATGATGGCGGCGCTGCATCGGGCGGGCTTCGGCTTCGACCGCCAGTATGTTCTATTCACGCTCGCGGCGGGCGTGGTGGCGATCGGCGCGCTCTTCTTGCCGCAACCCGCGCGCGCCTGACGCCCGGCCCCTGACACCCGACCCCAAGGCCACGACACGGCGCTGGCGTGAGTATCGGGCCGGAATGCTGTCTTGCGATGGGGCCGGGCGGGGTACCGGGACGGTACCGCCGAAGGGTGTTCGCGGCATGGGCGGAGAGGGGTGGGCCATGACCGTCCATGGGGCGTCAAGCGCCAGGGTGAGCGGGTAGCCCCCCGTTGTCGCGACGAACGCAAGGCGTTGGTTGGTCCGCCGCGCGGTCGCGCCGACTCAGCATCGGATATGCCCGACGGTTTGGGATAAAGGGTAGCGTCCCCTTTGGGTACGCCAGGGTATTTTTCGAGGTGCCCAGTCATTTTTTGACTTCTGACAATAGTTCAACTATCGTTGTATAATGGAATTATTAGACCTCCTTAGAACGTTTGAGGCATTGGCGCATGAGACGCGCCTCGCTGTCTTTCGGCTGCTGATCCCGGCCGGTCGCGACGGCCTCTCGGCGGGGACGATAGGCGAGCGGGTCGGCGTGCCAGCCAACAGCCTGTCCTTCCATCTGGGACGGCTGGTCAATGCCAAGATCATTCAAAGCCGGCGACAGGGGCGATACCTCTTTTACACGGTCGATTACGCGCGCCTCGCCGGACTCGTCGGCTTTCTCGCCGATGACTGCTGTGCCGCAGCGCCGGAAGGCTGCATGCCAGAATGCCCCAGCGCCTCGGTGATGGTCGGCCAGCGATGTGGCCGGGGACGCAAGCCGCTCAAGTCAACAAAACAGAAACAAAGAGGAAGATGATCATGCGCTTGCACAATCTCACTACCGGCGAATGGCTGAAAGCCGTAAGCGTCGGTATTGGAACCGCCATACTGCTCTCCGCGGTGATGGTGCCTGCCTTGAAACTCGGCATCTCGCCGCTTCCCAAGCCCCTGGGGCTCGCCTTCGCCGAGACGATCCTGGGCCAATCACTGCCACTGCCCATTGGGCTACTGTTTCATGTCGCCTACGTCACGTTCTGGTCGGTTGCGTTCGTTGCACTGTGCCGAAACTGCCTGGGCTTCCGCAATGCTCTGATGCTCGGCGTGGGACTTTGGATTCTCGTGCTCGTAGTGTTCTTCCCGATCGTCGGCTGGGGCTTCCTCGGGCTTGCCGTGAGCCCGAAACTCATCGTCGCATCGTTCGTCCCGCATGTCCTTTTTGTGCTCTTCCTCTGGGGTCTTTGCCGCCTCGCATTCAAGCCGCGGCGAGCGGCGGCATCCACGGCTGAACAGGATGACGCGGGTGCTGGAGAGGGATAAAGGGGGATAAAGGGGACGCTACCCTTTTCAAGGGGGATAAAGGGGACGCTACCCTTTTCCGCTTGATCCGAGCCCCACCCCCTGCCCGAAGGCCACGATACCGGGGTAAAGGGTAGCGTCCCCTTTTCTCCCTGCCTCACGCGTTCGGGTTAGAGGACCGCGAGTTTGGTGACAACGTTGCGCAGCTAGCAGCGGCCACTAACATATTCGTTGCTGCTTCAAGGCCGCGAGAACTTTTGTCATGCGCCCTGCGCAAAGAAGCTGCTAATGAGCAACTGATCGCGTCCGCCCGTGACCAGGGTTGGCATATCCATGATTTGACGCCATGAACGCTGAGCAAAAAGATGTATTGATGCGTATGGGAGCAGCGCTGCTTTTTGTGCAAACTACCGAGCAACTGATCCGTTTTTGCATGACGTGGGTTTTGCAAAAGGACGGCCCGCTCACGCTTGAGAAACTTGAAAATCAAACCAGGAAAGAGCACCTGAAAACACTTGGATATTTTCTGAATGAACTACGCAAGAGGGCCGACCTGGACGAGAATTTCGATGTTTTGCTGGAAGAATTTCTGGAAGAGCGGAACATTCTTGTTCACAGCCTGGACGATATTCCCGGCTGGAGCCTCCGGACCACAGCGGGCCGCAAGATTGCCGGCGCTTTCGTGGACGGCTTCATTCGAAAGACGGTTGAAGTCATGAAAGTATTTATGGGGCTTATAAGCTCATGGCAGGAACAGGCAAATATTGACATTTCTGTTCCAGGTGCCAACGAACTATTTGCCGAAATTGACACCGATTATAAATCTCTTGTCGATGAACTCTTCTTTGAGAAGGGTTCGTAAAAAGACGCGTCTGACCACTTAAGGAGCGATCAGGCCGGGCTCTCGTGTACCGAACCCCGTCACGAACAGGTTTCGGCCATTCGGCTTCGATCCCTGGATAAAGGGGGATAAAGAGGACGTTACCCTTTCTCTCTCGATCAGGGAACCCCGCAAGCCGGCTCCTCGCGACCCACCGGCGTCAGGAGCGCGCTCAAGCGCGGGTCCATTCGGTTCTCCCTTGGAAACGGGTGCGTTCGCGATACCGGGTTCCTCGGTCTTGACCGGGCGGGCGGCCTCGCGAGACTTCCACGGCTGGGCCGCTTGGCGAATTTCGATCGATCCCGCGAGCCCATGCGACCAACCTGCGCGCTCACGCGACCAAGGGGCTGGAAAATCGGGGCGAGAGGGCGTAAACGTAGCCGTTTCCGCGCTCCGGCGCGGCTCGCGAGGTAAGGAACCGAGGTCGGTCATGACCAAGACGTGGGAGCCCGAAGGCTGGCGTTCGCTGCCGATCAGGCAGCAGCCCGACTATCCCGATCCGGCGGCGCTGGCCGCCGTCGAGGCCAAGCTCCGGCGCTTTCCGCCGCTGGTCTTCGCCGGCGAGGCGCGACGCCTCAAGGCGCAGCTCGCCGAGGTCGCCGAGGGGCGCGCCTTCCTGCTCCAGGGCGGCGATTGCGCCGAGAGCTTCGCCGAGTTCCACCCCGACAACATCCGCGACACCTTCCGCGTCTTCCTGCAAATGGCGGTGATGCTGACCTATGGCGCCAACTGCCCGGTGGTCAAGGTCGGCCGCCTAGCCGGCCAGTTCGTCAAGCCGCGCTCGACCGATACCGAGACCCAGAACGGGGTCGAGCTGCCGAGCTATCGCGGCGATATGATCAACGCCATGACCTTCACGGCGGCCGCGCGCGCGCCCGACCCCGAACGCCTGCTCCAGGGCTACGGCCAGGCGGCGGCGACGCTCAATCTCCTGCGCGCCCTGGCCCAGGGCGGCTATGCCGATCTCCGTCAGGTGCATCGCTGGAACCAGGGCTTCGTCGCGCGCAGCCCGCAAGGCGCGCGCTACCGCGAGATGGCCGACCGGATCGGCGACGCGCTCGACTTCATGGAAGCCTGCGGCATTACCTCGGCCAGCGCGCCGCAGCTTTCGACGACCGAATTCTACACCTCCCACGAGGCCCTGCTGCTGGGCTACGAGGAGGCGTTGACCAGGGTCGATTCGACCACCGGCGCCTGGTACGACTGCTCGGCCCACATGCTGTGGATCGGCGATCGCACCCGCCAGCTCGACGGCGCGCATGTCGCGTTCCTGCGCGGGGTCGGCAACCCGATCGGGGTCAAGGCCGGGCCGACGACCGAACCCGACGAGCTGTTGCGGCTGATCGATATTCTCAATCCCGACAACGAGCCCGGGCGGCTGACGGTGATCGTCCGCATCGGGGCCGACAAGGTCGAGACCCTGCTGCCGCCGATCCTGCGCGCGGTCAAGCGCGAGGGGCGCAAGGTGGTGTGGGCCTCGGACCCGATGCACGGCAACACCGTGAAATCGTCGACCGGCTACAAGACCCGCGCCTTTGACCGTATCCTCGCCGAGGTGCGGCGCTTCTTCGCGGTTCACCTGGCCGAGGGCACCTATGCCGGCGGCGTCCATTTGGAGATGACCGGCCAGGACGTGACCGAGTGCATCGGCGGCGCCCAGGAGATCACCGAGCAGCGCTTGTCGGATCGCTACCATACCCATTGCGATCCCCGGCTCAACGCCTCGCAGGTGCTCGAACTGGCGATCCTCATCGCCGAGGGGCTGAAAAAGGAACGGACCGGGTCGGGGCGCTTGCCCGAGGCCTCCTGACGGTCGCGGGTAGGCGGACGTCATGGCCCGGCGACCCATCGATCCGTGCCGTCCCGCGTCCGTCCCGGTGAGCGAGCGGGAGATCGCCGCCCGCACCGACAGCTATTTCGTCAAGACCAAGCGCATCGTCGAGCGCTTCGGCGATCGCCGCGTCACCTATACGGTGTTCATGCGCCGGCCGGTGTGTTTCGCGCCCCGGCTGATGCTCGACTGGCTGGAGCGGGTGGCGGCCGTGCGCGGGGTCGCCGTCGACATCGAGACCGAGTACCGCGAGGGCGAATGGGTCGGCGCCGGCGAACCGCTCTTATACATCAGCGGCCCGATGGCCGAGCTGGTCGATTTGGAAACCCTGTTCCTGCAACGGCTGGGACCGCCCTGCGTCGCCGCCTACAACGCCTACGCGGTTTGCGCGGCGCTGCCCAAGGTCGCCTTTTTGGCGATGGACGCGCGCCACTGCGCCGGCACCGAGATGGCCGAGTTGATGGCCTATGCCGCCAGCGTCGGCTCGCGTTCGGCCCAGGCCGAGGTCGGCGCGGTCGGCTTCATCGGCAACGCCACCGACGCCACCGCGCATTACTTCGGCAACGAACACGGCATGGGCACCATGCCGCACGCGCTGATCGGCTATGCCGGCTCGACCGCGCGCGCGGCCGAGATGTTCGCCGAGACCTTTCCCGAGCGCCCGCTGACGGTGCTGGTCGATTACTTCGGCCGCGAGGTGAGCGATGCCCTGGAGGTCTGTCGCCGCTTTCCCGAGCGGGCCGCCGCCGGCACGCTGGCGATGCGCGTCGACACCCATGGCGGACGCTTCGTCGAGGGGCTCGATACCGCCCGCTCCTACGCCGTTCTCGACCGCCACGTGCCCAAGGCGGTGCGCCAGTACCGGACCGAGACCGAGCTTCGCTGGCTGGTCGGCACCGGGGTCTCGGCGGCGGCCATCTTCCACCTCCGCGACAGCCTCGACGAGCAGGGCTTCGAGCGCGTGCGCATCGTCGCCAGCTCGGGCTTCAACCTCGGCAAGTGCAAGGTGATGGCCAGCGTCGACGCGCCGATCGACGTCATCGGCACCGGCTCCTTCCTGCCCGAGCGCTGGGACGAGACCTACGCCACCGCCGACATCGTCGCCTACGACGGCGAGCCCCGGGTCAAGCTCGGCCGCGAATTCCTGCTCAAGCGCCCCTGACCGCGCCGGATCATATCGCGAAGCTGAAGCGCATCCCGACCGCCTTGGACCGAAGTGGCGGGCCTGAAGGGATGGACCTGCCCAGCTTTCGATTGCACCGGCTAAAAGGCGCCCTCAAGGGTCATCACGCGGTGTCGGTCTCGGGCGACTGGCGGGTGACTTTCCGCTTCGAGAATGGCCACGCGGTCGATGTCGACTATCTGGACTATCATTGAGGAGGTTCTAGGATGGCGATGAAGAATCCCGTGCATCCGGGCGCCATTGTTCGCGAGGACTGCCTGAAACCCCTGGGGCTTACGGTCACCGAGGGCGCCAGGAGGCTGGGCGTCGGGCGCCAGGCCCTGTCCAACCTGGTGAACGAGAAAGCGTCCGTGTCCATCGAAATGGCTTATCGGCTGTCGAAGGCATTCGGCTCGACGCCCGAAACCTGGCTCGGCATGCAGTTGGCCCATGACCTCGCCCAGTCGCGTGGCTTGGAGCGTAAAATCAAGGTCGAACGGGTCGGGGCGGCCTGACGGTCCGATTTCCGGTACGTGAGTCACTTCGAGATGGTTGCGGGGGGATGGGACAGGGCATGGCGATGGACGCCCCGGCGAAAGCGCGCGGACGATGACCGCCTGGACCGCTTTCGGGGCGAGCGACATCGGCTGTGTCCGCGCGCGCAACGAGGACGCCTTCGCGGTCGCGGACGATCTCGGCCTCTATCTGGTGGCCGACGGCATGGGCGGCCACGCCGGCGGCGCCGTCGCCAGCCGCCTGGCGCGCGATGGGGTGGTCGACTATCTACGCCGCGCCAATCGCGCGTCGTTCCCGGTCGGCGACCTGCTTGCCCGCGCCGTCGCCGCCGCCAACGCCGCCGTCCGCGCCCGGGCCGCGCGCGAACCCGATCTCGCCGGCATGGGAACCACGCTCACGGCGCTGTGGCTGCCGCCGGGGAGCGCCGGCGGCATCGTCGCCCATGTCGGCGACAGCCGCGTCTATGGGCTCGGCGACGATGGCGTCCTCGCCCAGCTCAGCGACGATCATAGCGTCGCCATGGAGCGGGTCCGCGCCGGCGCGATCAGTCTCGCCCAAGCTCGGCGCTCGGCCGGCTGGAACTGGTTGACTCGCGCCGTCGGGATCGACGAGTGGATCGCGGCCGATGTCTTTCCGGTCGCTGGCCAGCGCGCCTTTCTCCTGTGTAGCGACGGCCTGACCGGGATGGTCGACGACATCGAGATCGGTCGCCTGCTGCGCCATCACGCCGACGATCCACGGGCCGCCCGCGAAGCGCTGATCGAGGCGGCGATTACCGCCGGCGGCGACGACAACGTCACCGTGATCGTCGTCCATGATCGAGGATCGCCCTTGCCTCGGCCGAATTCGAGACCATGATAATCCGGTATGGTTAATCGACAATCCTTGCACGGGCGGAGGGTGGATCATGTAACCAAGACAGGGTGGCTTCTCGCGGCGTCGGCCACGGCGCTATTACTCGCCGCGCCCGGCCCGGCGCGCGCCTTCGAATGTCCCGGCCACATCGCCAAGGCCCAGGCGATGATCGACAAGGTCGCGGGCGATCTGAAGACCGCCATGGGCGGCGGCCAGATGGCCAAGGGCAAGATGGCCATGGTCCATGCCCTGCTCGACGACGCCAAGATGATACTGGCCGGGGCCAAGCACAATCACGCCAAGCCGCAAGGCCCCTATGATCACGCCCGCGCCATCGCCAAGGCCGACAGCGCGCTCGGCTATGCCCGCGCGGCCGATCTGCTGCGGGCCAAGATGATGAAGATGTAGGCGCGCCCCGCGCCGTCGTCCGCCGGGCGAACGGGTTCAGCCGCCGAGGAACAGGCGGCCGACCTCGGGGTTTTCGAGCAGCGCGTCGCCTTCGCCGGCGAGCGCCACCTGGCCGTCGACCAGGACGTAGCCGACATCGGCGAATTCGAGCCCCTTCTTGGCGTTCTGCTCGACCATGACGATGGTCTTGCCCTCGCCGCGTTGGAGGTCGTCGAGAATCTCGAACACCATGTCGATGAAACGCGGCTCCAGGCCGATCGAGGGCTCGTCGACCAGCAGCACCTCGGGGTTCATCACCAGGGCGCGCGAAATTTCGAGTAACCGCCGCTCACCGCCCGAGAGCACGCCGGCGCGCTGGCGGCGGCGTTCGGCCAAGCGCGGGTATTTGGTGAAAACGCGTTCGGCCGCTTCCTTGGCGGCGTCGGGCTTGTCCATCAGGAAGCCGCCCATCCACAGGTTCTCCTCGACCGACATGTCGGGGAACACCGAGTTGTCTTGCAGAATGTAGGCGACGCCGCATTTCAACTTGTCGTTGGCGCCGAGCCGGGTGACGTCCTTGCCGGCCACCGTGATCGAGCCGGCGGTGATGGTGGTGAAGCCGTAGATCGAATGCAGGACCGTCGACTTGCCGGCGCCGTTGGGGCCGATCAGGCAGAGCGAGCGACCCTTGGCGATTTGCAGATCGACGCCGTGGAGGATTTCCATGCGGCCATAGCCGGCGACCAGGCCGTCGATGCGCAAGATCGGCTTGCCGCCGGCGAGGGCGGCGATCTCGTCGGCGCTCGGCCCCTCGGCGGCGAGCTCGCGGGCGTCGCGGGCGACGTCGTCGACCGAGATCACCGTATCGACGTCGCCTAGGCCATAGCCCGAGATGAGGCCGCCCTTGCCTTCCTTGCCGTCGGATTTGTCGCTCATCAATGCGCCCCGAGGTAGGCGTCGATCACGCGGTGATCGTCGCGGATCGCGTCGGGCGGCCCGTCGGCGAGCAGTTCGCCATGGGCCAGGCAATAGATGTGTTCGGCCAAGTTCATGATGACGCGCATATTGTGCTCGATCACGAACAAGGTGATGCCGAGATCGGCGTTGGCCCGTTTCAAGCGGTCGATGATTCCGTTGATCAGGGTCGGGTTGATGCCGGCGGTGGGCTCGTCGAGCAGCAGCAGCTTGGGCTCGTTCATCAGCGCCATGGCGAATTCGAGCAGCTTCTGCTGGCCGAACGAGAGATCGCCCGCGCGCAGCCCGCGCTTGGAGTAGAGGCCGACGAATTCGAGCAGCGCCTCGGCCCGATCGGTCACCTCGGGCGGATAGCGCGAGAACATGGTGGCCAGGCCCTCGCCCCGGTGCGAGACGCTGATCCGCATGTTCTCGACGCAGGTCATGGCGCCATAGACGCGGGTCTGCTGGAAGGTCCGCAGCATGCCGAGGCGGGCGATCTCGGCCACCCGGAGATGCGAAATTTCATTCCCCTGGAAGCGGATCGAGCCCTTATCGATCGGGTGGTAGCCGACGATCGAGTTGAACAGCGTGGTCTTGCCCGAGCCGTTGGGGCCGATCAGACCGATGATGCGGCCCTCGGGCACGCGCAGGCTGACGTCGCGGTTGGCGACCACGCCGCCGAAGGCCTTGCTGACGGTCTCGACCTCGAGGATCGCGGTCATAAGCGTTGCCCCCGCTCAGCCGCGTTCATCGACCGTCTCGCCGAAGCGCTTGGGCCAGCGCTCGCGCGCGAAGCCCATGATGCCTTGTGGGAAGAAAACCACGATGGCGACGATCAGGAGGCCCAACGCGACCCTTTGGAAGTGCGGCAACTCGGTCCAAAACAATTCCTGCATGGTGTGGAAGATAACCGCCCCGATGACCGGCCCCCAAAGCGTGCCCTTGCCGCCCAGGATCGCCATCAGCACCATCCAGACGCCATATGTGGCGCCGGCGAAGGCGACGTCGGTGGGGTCGATGAAGCCGATCAGGTTGCCCGCCCCGGCCCCGGCGAAGGACAGGAAGAAGGCCGACACGCACCAGGCCATGGTCTTGTAGCGGGTGGTGTGCAGGCCCATCGCCTCGGCCTTGTCCTCGTCGTCGCGAATGGCGTTGATGGCCAGCCCGAAGCGGCTCGCGTAAAGCCGCTTCAGGGTCAGGAAGGTGGCCACCGCGAGGATCAGGAAAAAGAAGTAATAGAAGGTCGCCTTGTCGCCGAGGGCATCGGGGAAGACCGGCGTCACCAGGCCCGAGCCGGCGCCGACGTAATCCCAGCCGCTGGCGATCTCGCCCCCGGCCAACCCCAGGCCGAGCGTGCAGATGGCGAAATAATGCCCGCGCATGCCGAGGATGCCCGCGCCCAGGACCGCCGCCGCGACGACGCAGATGACGGCGCCGAGCGCCAGGCCGAGGCCAAGGCCGGCGAGGTATTGGGTCGGCGTCAGCGCCGCGTCGATATTGCCGGCGACGGTGGCGAATTCGTCGATTGAGAAGAACATGTCGCGCTGGACCACGGCGGTGACGTACATGCCGAGCCCGAAGAAGAAGATGTTGCCGAACGAATTGTAGCCCATCTGCCCGCCGACCGCGTCCCAGGTCAGCGACAGCACCACCATCATCCAGAGGAAGGCGATCTGGGTCTGGTAAGCTGGAAACAGAAACGGCGCACCGATCGCGGCGACGGTG
>Ga0114931_10001615_pt1 | contig 28743 bp, 24 predicted proteins | sample 2SBtaG_FD_89579 | JGI IMG/M metagenome (GOLD analysis project Ga0114931, IMG submission 89579) | Deep subsurface microbial communities from Kolumbo volcano to uncover new lineages of life (NeLLi) - 2SBTROV14_V59a metaG | ecosystem: Environmental > Aquatic > Marine > Volcanic | place: Kolumbo... | reverse complement strand
GCACTTGATGAGTTACGGGAAGTATCTGTTGTCACCAAGGACAGAAAGTACTATTCCAGAATGGGAAAGGCTTGGGAGGTGGTCGTTCAGGAATATCTTACAGAATTCTACTCTTCAGATCAGCACGTCACTTTTATTCCGAATAAGAGGATACCCTCGACACTTGATAATTGCCAGTACAGGTTATTAGATGGAGCAATTATCCAGAATGAATCTATTGAGAAAATCATTGAGATCAAACTCAATCCCTCCTCATTCACATACAAGGATCTTGTTTATCTCTATGAGTTACCGAACTCCCGAATGGAGGTTATCCTCTTCTTCCCGAAGAGAGTCACCAAACTTGAGAAACTGAGAGTACATCTTCTATCTGAGTATGACAAGTTCAGAGAGCAATATGGGGAGTCAATTCCCGATTTGCAGGATCGGATTCTATTTTTGGGAAGGGAAGAGGTTTCCACCGTACTCCCTAATTCTCTGGACAGCTTCATAAAACAGATGAATTACGAGAGATTACTGATTGTCAAACTCGTTAGTTGTGTTTCTGAGGGTTATGTCGTAAAGAAGGATCTCACTCATCTAGGTATCCATCACAGCTATGTGGATAAACACCTGAATTACCTTGTTGAGAATCAGATTCTTCTTCTGTCAACTCTCAACTTACTAAACAAAGTAGGTAGAGTCTCTGGTGAAGTAGATGTCATCTCCCTAAATCCAGTACTAAATAATCAAAAAGTTATGGTCAAAATGATATCCAACATTCAGATCGATCCTTCAATTATAGAACAGATAAAACGTGACGCTTCTATCCGTAAAGAATTGAAGGGGTGGCGATCAAGTTCAAAACTGGTACTCTCAGTGTTGAAGGAGTTCCAAGGACATTATTTGACACAGAAAGAAGTGAGAGAGCGAACGGGACTCATCCAGTCTGAGGCTAACCGAGCTTTGAATCGGTTACAGAAGGACGGACTGATAGAAGGTTCTTCTTCGTATTTTCTCAACCCTCACAATTCCAGAACTAGAGTCTACCACTCTCGTGTTTACAAATTTCATGGCGCAAAAAACAAACAGACCCCCTCTCGAATTCTCACTCCAATAAATACCGGTCTTATAGGACATTTGATCTTGGGTATCCTCCTTAGATCTAGCTATCCTATGAGTGGGATAGATCTCGCTACTAATACAGGAGCTAGTTACAGTGCAGTTCACCACACCATTTCCAAATTGCTCAAAGGAATTGACACTGAAAGATGGGGCAAGGTGATATTTATCACGAAGTTTAATTCTTGGTACTCCAGCAATCAGAACAAATACAACAAGCTCAAGAAGATTGCATTCTATCGACTAAGGGATGGTATATTCCAGAATACCGAGATCAGGCAATGTATTCTTGCAATCAGTGAGCAACTCACCTGCCCTCAAAATCCACTTATTACCTTATTTCCAATTCCTGTACCTCTAACTTCTCTTGAGTTGGAAATCGTACAATTTATTGAGACGAATGAGTCATCTTCTCTTCACACGCTTAAGGAGAAATTCACTATGAGTGGTGTTCCAGCACCTAGACTGAAAAGGATTCTCTCCCGACTGTGCTCTCCTGAAGATATGGAGAAAAGAGGACCATCTCTTGTCTCACCTCTAATAGAAACCGAAGGTGGCTATTCACATAACCCAGAGTTCAGAAAACTGTACTGGGATGAAGTCAATCCATTCCCGATTTACTTCGGATAACTATGTGGTACTCAGAGGATATTGAGATTTTATACTTCGAGAAATCCACTATTCTATCGATTAGATTATTAAGAAATACAGGTTGACTATTGATAGTAAGGAGTGGAAAGAATGCAATTAGAGCTTGAATTCTCTGCGGACGGAAGTACAATCAAACCGGTGGTTCACCCGGGTCAGAACTTCTCGGTAAATATCCATTCAGATGTGAGCATTGATAATGTATACTACACACTGAAAGATCCAGAGAATAACATTAGAAATTACGGCAAAGTTCGAGTTCAAAGCAAAGATTTCAACATTCCATTTGTTCTTCACTCCAAAAGATATTTCGGGAATTGGTCCTTCTCTCTTACTGCATTTGTGGATGAGGAGAGTTCTTCCGTAACTTCTTACATTGAACTTGCTAAAGAATCTACAAAACCTAAGACTAAATCCAAGAAAAAGAGTAAGTCCACGGAAATGAGTAAATCTCCGGAAACGAGCAAATCTAAGAAAAAGAGCAAATCCAAGAAAAGGGGGAAGAAGAAAGTGGCTAAATCCGCTCAGACGGAGGATAAAACCCCAATAACTGATAGTTCTGACACCGAAGAGATTGATAAGTCTGTAGAACTTTCTTCAGATGAACCGAAAAGTGTAGCCGAAGAGACTTCTGAGAGGACAGATTCTAAGAAAACTGAAGGTTCACAGAATGCTCTTGAATCTACTGAAAGTGCGTCTTCACCAGATGATTCCGTGGGTGATGACAACAAGGCTGAAGAGGAGAAATTTGCGGAAGTTGTAGTACTTCAAGATGATTCACCTACTGATCCCCAATCAGAAGAGGAAAATATTGAAGAAAGTGAGATGGACGAATCAATTGCTACAGCTGAATCAAATAACAGTGACTTCACAGCAACTGAGTCAACCGCTCCTGATCCTAGTGAATCTTCAATCTCCGAGGAAGAAGATGATAGTCACGCAGACGAGGATTTAGCTCCCACTGAGGTGAAAACAGATTCAGCAGAAGCTGAGGAGCAAGAAGAAGTCCTCACCGAGGCAGTGGAGGAATATCCATTTTCAGATGCGCACTTTGCCAGCCTCAAAGAAGAGGATGATTTGAAGAGTATTGAGTCCCTGAGTTTAGATAATGAGGAGATTAGAGAGCTTGAAATTCCATTGCAAGAACTTGATGAGATGAGCAGTGATGAGGCTGCAATACTCTTAGAAGCAGGGAAAAAGTACATTGCTGATCTTCTACAATCTGAGGCATTTGATGTTTCAAAGCTTCTTCCTGAGACATCTCCCTTACGAATTTCTTACTGGTATGACCAGTGTAATGCTATCCGATTGAATTATGACAATGAGCTGAGAACTGAGTATCGTGAGACTCGGGAGTTGCAGGATAAGCAGAGACTGCACTTGGAGAAACTGCTCGACACACCTCAGGGTAATGACTACCTTGACGAATTGCAAATCGAACTTCAAATAATTGAAAAACTTCAGGAAGCTGGTTATGAACTTGTCAGGCACTTAGTCATGGCAAATTTGGCAGAGGTAGTAAGTCACGGGTTTGAGAGGAATGAGGTTAAGAAATGGATGCGAACTGCCAAGTTCTATGTTGGTCTCGATAGGGTTGACAAATCTCTTTGGGAATAAATCACAACTATTTGCATTGATAGTCCATTGAAATCAAACTGTAGATGGATGGATATTTTCATTGGTTCATTGGTTGCTACTTAAATTCATTCAATCTATATCTCAATGTATTCTTATGGTGTCACAAATTTAATAAGATGCAATTCAACAATCCGATTTAGAATAAAATGGTTGAATTCTTAAAATCTGAAGAGACAGTTTTTACTAAATCTAAAATCAATTTGGGATGTGGAAATAAAACAGAGGAGGGGTGGATAAATATTGATATAGCTCCTACAATTCCAAATATCGATATCTGCATGGATCTTGAGACAGAGAAATGGCCCATTCCCGACAATTCAATTGATGAAATCAAGGCTATTCATGTTCTTGAACATATTGTCAATCTCAAATTAGTTCTCAAGGAGGCCTACCGAGTGTTAAAACTTGGTGGGATATTCTATATAATTGTTCCTGCATATCGCTCTATGGGGGCATTCCAAGATCCGACTCATGTACGTTTCTTCACTGATCGAACTTTCAAATTTTATCTGACTGGATTACATTTCAGTTACTACTTCGATGGTATTCGCTTCAAGCTTAAGAGGTTGAGGAAGAAAAGAACACATATGTACTTGAAAATTTTGAAAATATGTTATCCCTTTGTCAAAATTTTTGGGAAGAAAAGATTTGATATGTTTGTTGATTCATTTTTTATGCAAACGATCTCTCAGTATGAAGTGACAATGGAGAAGATTGAAAAGGATAAACTTTCAAAATAGATACACCATAGAATTATTCCAATTCACAATGAATTGTTAAAAATACATGATGCGCTCTTGTAATGGAAGAGAAATGAAAAAACAGAAGCAATACTCGCCCAGTTGAAATCTTCCTCAAATAACGTAACCTTATTACACAAAATTGTCTCCCTTAATCAATCAGATTCCTCAGATTTCATTAACAATAAATCGTGTCGACCCAACACAAATCTCAAATGTATTCATATGATGTCACAAGTTTAATAAGATGCCATTCAGCATTCCGATTTAGAATAAGATGGTTGAATTCTTAAAAGCTGAAGAGATAGTTTTAGCAAAATCTAAAATCAATTTGGGATGTGGAAACAATACCGAGGAAGGCTGGATAAATATTGATATTGCCCGTACCATTCCAAATATAGATATTTGCATGGATTTTGAGACAGAGAAATTACCAATTCCTGACAATTCAATAGATGAGATCAAGGCTGTTCATGTTTTTGAACATATCTCCAATCTCAAATTGGTTCTCACAGAATGCTCAAGAGTGTTAAAACCTGGAGGGGAGCTTACAATTATTGTCCCTGCGTATAGCTCATTGGGCTCTTTCCAAGATCCAACTCATGTCCGTTTCTTTACCGATAACACATTCAAATATTATCTGACAGGATTAAGATTCAAGTATTACTTCAATGAAGTCAATTTCAAGTTAAAGAGGCTTAGGAAGAAAAGAACTAAAATGTACTTGAAATTTCTCAAAATCTGCTACCCTTTTGTCAAACTCATTGGAAAGAGGCGTTTTGACATGTTTGTGGATTCATTCTTCATGCATACAATTCTGCAATATGAAGCGATAATGGTAAAGGTCAATCCAAATTCAGTCTAAGTATCTGTGCTGTTTTCATATACACTCCTTACGTCTGTGACGACCTAAGAAGTCCAATAGCAATTTTCTACTTTTCATAATTCATCTCAGAACCTGGAAGATTAGCAGAAGCGTTACTTGTAGAATCATCTGATACGATTGAGACAATTCGACCTTGAATGTCCCAATCATTGAGGAATCGTATGGTTGAGGAACAGAGCAATCCTTTCAATTTTCCATTATTCACGATCTTCAGTCTGATTTCTGTTGCAGAATTAATTGCCCTGTCAAACATGGGGATTGTCTTTGTTTTAATCCCAGTTTCTTGAAACAGTCGTAAGGTAAATGGATTGTTGCTGTACATCACATCGAAAGATGGGCTTAACCTTCTCAAATGATACACCCAAAGAGAATTATCACTGACATCCTGAGCGGGAATTATCCATATTCTGTCCATAGGGAGATTCTCCTCTTCCAATGCGGCCCTTACAATCGTCATCCTCTCTCCACCTGTAAGTGGGTTCTTCATGCTGTGACTGAGTTGTGCAGCAGCAATGAGTACAATAATTTCGTCCACCTCGTTTAGGATGTGCTTTATCACCTCGATGTGACCGCGATGAATCGGTTGGAACCTTCCGATGAAAATTCCTCTCATAGCTTTTCAAGGCTTAATGGAATAATAAACTGTCCTGTTGCCTCGCGTTATCGTTCTAAAGTTTTAAAAGAAATCCTGTTTTTTTAGGAGATAGGACTATGCCATCAGTTGATGGCCTCTAGTAGGTGATCGAACATTACAGCAAGATCTCAAACAGCACCGCACAGGTCTTCCCTAGGATATAGGAGAAGCCGTGCCAGTAGTCATAAACCACACGTTCGCGGATATCCTAAACATGAAGGAACGCCGAAGATTCTCGCTTTTCCTGGCTTCAAGGCAGGAATGTCCAGAGTAATCTACAAAGAGGATAGACCAAAGTCGCACGTTGCTAATACAAACAGAATAACCGCAGTCACTGTCATTGAGACTCCTCCAGTTGTTCTCCTTGGTGTCCGTACATATCAGATGACACCTTATGGGCTGAAGATCCTCGCAGAGGCAAGAACTCACACAGAGCACAAGCACTTCAAGAGGTTCTACAGCGTATCGAAGGAAAATATCTATGAAGCTCAGATTAAGAAGGTGGAAGAAAGCATCAAAGATGCAGTTCAAGTTAGGGCAATCGTCCACACTCAACCAGATCTTACCGGCATCAAGAGTAACAGACCATACATTCTCGAATTGAAGGTTGGAGCTAAGAGCACATCTGAAGCTTTTAAATGGCTGAAGGAGCGGATTGGTCAAGAGTTAAACATAGACGATTTTACCCAGGCAGGAAACTACGTTGATACCATTGGTATTACAAAGGGTAAGGGATTCAATGGTCCAGTCAAAAGACATGGGATCACCCTCCTGCAGAAAAAGTCTAAGCACACAAAAAGAGGTGTAGGTTCAATTGCACCTTGGACTCCAGCACGTGTACAGTGGGTCATTCCCCGTTATGGACAACTCGGCTACTTCAGAAGGACCGAGTACAACAAGCGAGTTATGGGAATCGGTACAGATCCAGAGACAATTAATCCCCTCGGCGGATTTGTCAAGTATGGACTCGTGAAGAATAGATACATCGTGGTCAAGGGTTCAGTCCCAGGTCCCAAGAAGAGGATGGTTATCCTCAGGGACGGTATCAGATCCCAGAACAAGATGATCCAAGAACCCGATATTAGCTACTTCAGTAGACTTTCACAACAGGGTTCTTCAGGTAGACAGGAGGCAGACAGCAAATGGTAAAACTCTTTGATCTCAAAGGTAAAGCTGGGAAGGAAGTAAAACTTCCAGCAGTCTTTGAGACAACATACAGACCTGATCTAATCAGGAGAGCAGTGCTCTCGGAACAAAGTAAGAAAAAGCAGAAACAAGGTCGTTTCCCTCTTGCAGGTAGAAGAGTCGCTGCTGCTAGTATGGGTCCAGGAAGAGGTGCATCTAAGGTTCCTCGAAGCACTGGAAGTGGAACTCACCACGGTGGTCGAGGAACACTCATTCACTCTACTGTTGGTGGTAGAATGCTTTTCCCTCCATCAACCGATAAGAAGATTATCGAGAAGATGAACAAGAAGGAGCACAAGTTGGCATTTAAATCTGCAATCGCAGCAACCAGCCAAAAAGAACTTGTTCTCAGTAGAGGTCACAAGGCAGAGGATGTAGAGGAGACACCCATCGTCGTCAAGGACTCCATTATGGAGATCTCTGGGACAAAGAAACTTCTCTCCACTCTTCAACTACTTGGACTAGGCAATGATCTTGAGAGAACTAGTACCCGGAAAATCAGGGCAGGTAAAGGTAAGATGAGAGGAAGGAAGTATAAGACGAAAACTGGTCCCCTTCTTATTGTCACTGAAGACTGTCCAGTCATGAAAGCTGGTAATAATGTCCTTGGTTTTGAGATTGTCACAACCAGGCAGCTCTCCGTCGAGAATCTTGCACCTGGTGGCGATCCAGCTAGGTTCACTATCTGGACTGAAAGTGCAATAAAGCATTTCAAGGAGCTCTAAGGAGTACGATAATATGGATCCATATAATATAGTCATAAAACCAGTCTTCTCAGAAGCAGTCTATGAGCTAATCGTCGATTCCGGTCAGAATAAGCTTGTTTTCGAAGTCGACAGAAGATCGAACAAGTATCAAATCAAGGAAGCCCTTGAGGAATTGTACAACATTAGGATTACTAAGGTTAATACCCTCATCACACCATATGGTAAAAAGAGGGCAGTTGTGACCTTGGCTCCCGAGTATCCAGCCATTGACTTGGCTGCGGAACTCAATCTCTTCTAAGGTGAGATATTATGGGTAAAAGAATTAGAGTTCAAAGACGTGGAACTGGTTCACCAATCTACAAGACTGCTGGCCACAAGCGTATTGAACCAGTCAAATACAGAAAGATTTCAATCGAAGAGATGGAGGAATCCTTTACAGCAAAGCTTCTGGAACTCACTCATGAGCCTGGTAGGTCTGCTCCTCTCGGTAGAGTGTTATTTTTTGACGGGCAGTATAAGTATATTCTCCCTGCTGAAGGTGTCGCTGTTGGTGACACTATAAAGTACGGAGCAACTGCCGAGATTAAACCGGGTAACGTCCTTCCTTTGAAGGATATCCCAATCAGAACCCCTGTGTTCAACCTAGAACTCAGAGCTGGTGACGGAGGCAAACTTGTCAGGAGTGCCGGTGGTTATGCAATCATCGATTCAAAGGACGAAAAATTCGTCCATGTCAAACTTCCTAGTGGTAAGATTAAACCAATCGTCCCAAAGGCAAGAGCGACAATCGGTGTTGTTGCTGGTGGTGGTGTCACACGAAAACCACTCCTTAAGGCAGGTAAACTCTTCCACAAGAAGAAGGCTAAGGGTCAGAAGTATCCAAGAGTAAGGGGAACTGCCATGAACCCTGTAAACCACCCACATGGTGGTGGTGCTCACCAGAGTCCTCCAAGAGCTACAACAGTCAGCAGAGATGCACCGACTGGTAGAAAGGTTGGTCTTATCGCTGCACGCAGAACAGGTCGTAAGCGCGGTAGAATCGTCAAGGAATAAGCTTCTAAATTCTAATAAATTCAAAATCAATTAAATCGTTTCAAATTTATTCAATATTTACTTCCAATGAGGTTATTGAGAAGTATATTTCGACCCCCTAAATCGCTATGATCAGTAGCTATGCTTGATAGCTATGCTTGGTGATTAACCCCAGAGCTTTATGTGACCCTGAAATTTCATCAATGGTGGCTCTCATATCACTCAAAGGAGGAGTTCTAAATAAATAGCATCCTTCTAGAATTTCTTCAGCCATTCAATTAGGGCAGACTATATTTATTTAGCAGTTACTCAATAACGTACGTATTCGCATGAGACAAGTACATCAAAGATTCACATCCAGAGGTATCCGTGAGAATATAGACGTGTTTCGTACTCTACCTAAGTCCAGAGACCAGTAGCACAACTATTTTTAGATACTCAAAAGAACTTCAGGTGTTTACTATATCTAAATAATCCTATCCACTTGCCTATTGCATTCACTCTGTTTCTCAATTTCCATTATGCTATCTTTATTTTCTAAGGTTCAAAGGTAAGTATTGTTAGATAATTATATTGTGATTGGAGCTTGATATTTCCCCCAGACCTTACGAAGTGATTCAGAGATCTCACCAATGGTAGCTCTCAATCGAACCGCTTCAAGTATCAATGGAAATAGATTAGTATTTCCACTCGCAGCTACCTCCAATTCCTTTAGAGCTTTTGCAACTGCATCATTGTCTCTCTTCATCTTTATCTGTCTAAGTTTTGATATCTGATCTTCTCGAACAGATTCATCAACAGTGAGAAGATCATACTCCTCTTTATTCTCTTGGATATACGAGTTCATTCCGACAATCTTCCGGTCTTTTCTGTCTATGGATAGCTGGTACTGAAATGCCGATTCTTGGATTTCTCTCTAAATAAATCCTTGATTGATTGCCTCTAAGACGCCAATCTCTTCCACCTGTCTAATGAGATCAGACGCTTTTTCCTCAAGTTGATCGGTAAGCCATTCAATATAGTAGGAACCTCCAAATGGATCAATGAAATTCGTTACTCCACTCTCTTCTGCAATAATCTGCTGTGTCCTTAGAGCAATAGTTGCAGCTTTGTCAGTGGGGAGGGCAAGGGCTTCATCCATGCTATTAGTGTGTAGAGATTGGGTTCCACCCATGACTGCTGCGAGGGCCTGAAGCGTAACTCTTACAATATTATTCTCGGGTTGCTGGGCAGTTAGCGTACTTCCTCCAGTTTGTGTGTGGAATCGTAGTCGCATGGACTTCTCATTTTTTGCATGAAATTCATCTCGCATCATTTTAGCCCACATTCTTCGCGCTGCTCTGAATTTTGATATTTCTTCAAGAAAGTCGTTATGAGCATTGAAGAAGAAGCTTAAACGAGGTGCAAATTTGTCGATATCCAGTCCCTTCATGATCGCTGCACGTACATATTCTCTGGCATTGGCCAAGGTGAATGCTAATTCTTGAACTGCTGTACTTCCTGCCTCTCTGATATGGTATCCACTAATACTAATAGTGTTGAATTTCGGATATTTTTCTGAGCAGTACTCGAAAATATCTGTTATCAAACGCATCGAAGGTTTTGGGGGGAAGATATAGGTTCCACTGGCAACATACTCCTTCAAAATATCATTCTGAATTGTACCTGAAATCAATTTTGGATCTATTCCAGATTCTTCTGCCACGACTGCATACATAGCCAGTAAAATGATTGCTGGTGCATTGATTGTCATGGAGGTTGAAATTTTCGAGAGGTCAATCCCCTCGAAAAGTTGCCTCATATCTTCCACTGTGTCAATTGCAACCCCGACTTTACCGACCTCTCCTTCGGAAAGAGGATCATCTGAATCCAATCCCATTTGAGTTGGAAGATCAAAGGCTGTGGAGAGACCAGTCTGGCCCCTCTTAAGTAAGAGGTGAAATCTCTTATTGGTTTCTACAGCAGTAGAAAATCCTGAGTATTGTCGCATTGTCCATTTCCTCCCTCTGTACATTGTGGGATATACACCTCTGGTAAATGGAAATTCTCCTGCGTCTGATTGCTCTAGTACCGACGAACTCATCTTTGAGTTACTCTTCTCCGGAATTTTGATATTAGAGAGTGTTTTCTTCTCTGTCATTCAATCACCTTTACATTGTCTTTGACGAATGACACAATTTCATCTAAAGGAGTTCCTGGGCCAAATATTCCTATAACGCCTTCTTCCATCAAAGCCTTAGCATCATCGTCTGGAATAATTCCCCCTCCAAAAACTACAATGTCTTCAGCTTTCTTCATCTTGAGAAGATCAAGGACTTTTCTAAACAGATGGTTGTGTGCTCCTGAAAGCACTGACAACCCAATTGCATTGGCATCCTCTTGAAGTGCTATTTCAACAATCGATTCTGGGGTTTGGTGGAGCCCTGTATAAATGACTTCCATCCCTGAATCCCTTAGGGCACGTGCAACAATTTTTGCACCTCTGTCGTGGCCATCAAGTCCCGGTTTTCCGATTACCACTCGGATCTTCGAACTCATTCTATACCTTCCTGAATTCTTGTTCTCTTAAAATATATGACATGAGTGGAGACGTTTAACCAAAGATCTCTACGGTATCAAAGAACTTTTTCAAATTGTGATGTTCCCACAATTGGCGGATCTTCACATTCAACGGATTACCTCTTAAGTCCAGATGCATTAGCCGCTTGCCTTGAAAAACTTCTGGAGGTATGGATGTCAATTCATTATCTTGGAGATATACCTCTTTCAGACTATCCATCAGCACAAATGTTTTCACATCCAAGGAAGTTAATTCATTGGAATTTAATCGAAGAATTTTTATGTTAATTCCATCCATCATTCTGAATTTCTTCAAAGAATTATTAGAAAGGTCAAGTTCCTTTAGATCTTTGAGATTATCAAGTAAATTAGCTATATCCCAGATGAAATTATTTCTTAGATTTAGAACTTGGAGCTGGTCACACCGACTAAAAATACTATGATTTGATGAGACAAACTCTCCGAGATTATTTCGGTGAATATCTAAGCGTCTAAGTTCAGGAAGGTTGTTGAAGATATTCTGTGGGATCTTTTTCAGTCGATTCTTTGATGTATCAATAGTTATTAACTTCTTATTAGAGGAGAAAATGTGTTCCGGTAATTCTTCGATGGAATTTTTAGAGAGGTTCAATTTCTCGAGTGATACTAATTCAGAGAATATTGTTGGTTGTAATTCTCTTAGGTCATTAAACTCTAATTCAAGACTTCTGAGATATCTAAGGCCATTGAAGAGACCATCTGGGATCTCAACCATTCGAGAACCAGAAAGATTGAGCTCGACTAATTCCTCCACTCCATCTATCATCTCGAATTTGTAGTGAGTTGGATTGACTTGTGTCTTCCTTACTATGTCTCGAAGGTCAGTCTTGCCACTCATCAATCGTTCTTTGACTTATTGATTAATAATAACTAGGGATGTTACACCTTGTTGTTCTTGAGAAATTTCAGCAGCGCTAGGATACTTTTCTTGATATCTAGATCTTGCTCGTTGATTGCTAGTCTATTCAATACGAATATTTGACCGAGATGCAGGGAATAATCAATCCACTCATAGAGGCTCCTAATAGCAGATATTCTTTGATCCTTGGATCTAGATTTCACCAGGATCTCCATATAATCATTGACGATAAAGGTTGTCATATCATCTACGAGTGTCAAATCTTCCTTGAGAACTAGTTCCTCAGGTATATCATAGAAGGAGGTATAACTAATGACCTCGCTATCTTCCTCGATTGGATACATATAGGATGAAATTGACATATATAGAACTCTGAAGAACTTTGTAATTAATGGAGAAAGGGTTGCTTTCAAGTGAAGTTTTTGAGTCTAGTAATTCTCTACGCAGATTCGTTGATGTCATAGTGAAAAATAAACTTTCAGAGATATTGGATAATCTTCATGTTCACTCGTGTTTGTGAATATTACAAATAAATATAGCTTCAATCTTGAACACTCATACCCTTTGACAAGCCTTACTTTGAAAGATGAGGTGGTAATTTCTCCAGAATATTCCGTAAAATTATGTTAAGCATCTGTTTCTATTGTTTAAATACAGGATATGTGTGCATTCAAAGAACTATGAGAATCAATCGGGTTTAGAATTGCTCACCTTGATTTCGTTTATAGTACTTGTAGATTTCAAGTGAACCAAGTGGTAGAATAGCAAAGAAGATTGCGACTATCCAATCAGTGAAATCTAACATCAGGAGATGAATCCCTATTGCACTCAAGGGAGTATACATCACAATGAGGTGAAGAAGAAGTGGGAGTAAGGTCATCAGAAGAATGAATTTATCGGAATCCTTCAGCCCCTCGATGAAGCTTCTGTTAATTCTTCTAATTGAGAAAATAATTGAGGTCTCAACTAAGTAGATCACTGTCAGCACCAATGTTCGTGCCTTAGCATGTGCAATATTATACGCAGATTGTTCATTAGCTCCAAAAATTTCTGAAATGCCAAATTTGTTTAATCCATTGACTGGTATCACTCCATTTATTGTGGTAGCATAGATAATCAAGAGTGATGTGCTGAAAGCTACTACAAACAAAACCATAGCCTGAAGCATATTTCTTGGTATAAGTGCATCTTGCTTTCTAGGCTTAAGCTTCATTATATCCTCATCATCCTTCCCAAAAATGATAGCCATTGGTGGAATGGCATGGACGACCATGAATATGTATGCTCGTTGAAAATCATTCAAGAGGAATGGGAGGAAGAAGGCAGAAATAAAGTACATAATGGCTTCAGCCACATTGAGAGCGATGTAGAAGAAGATCATAATTCTTATCTTCTCGTAAAGATTACGACCTTCTGCCACCCCGTTCACAAGCGAGACGTATGAGTCATCTGCTATGACAATGTCAGCTGCCTCTTTTGCAACTTCAGTTCCAGTTATTCCCATGGCAACACCTCCATCCGCACGAGTAATTGCAAGAGCATCATTCACTCCATCTCCAGTCATGGTTACAACACCACCTGCCTTTTGATATCTATCAACGATAATCTGCTTGTCCTGTGGACTAACTCGAGCAAATACACTCACTTTAAAGAAGTCTTCATTACTCAAAGTTTCGATATCTTTACCCTCTACGACCAATTCATCTGGATCAAGAATCCCAACTTTCCTAGCAATGGTACCTGCAGTTGTTGGTGCATCTCCTGTGATCATTATTGGGAAAATACCCGCATCGTCAAGTCGTGCAACTGCATCCTTGACACCTGGTCTCGGAGGATCGAGTATGCACATGAAACCTAGATAAATTAGATCAGATTCAACTGATGCTCTTTCCTCATCCATGTCTTCGATCGAAGGAATTTCCTTAATCTCTTTGTATGCTAATGAGACCAGTCTATATCCCTCAGTTGCAAAGGAATTGATCTGCTTCATGATCTTCTTTCTAGTTGTTGCATTCAATTTTGTGGATGATTTCATAGATCCTACTTTACTGCACCTCTCAATGAGAACTTCACTGGCTCCTTTGGCCATAACCACTAGACTGTCATTATTCTCTGTATCCTTGAAGACTGCAGACATTCTCTTAACTGCAGAATCGAATGGGTACTTCTTCTGTACGATGAATCTTTGATTCAAGTTGTAAATATTGATATTTGATCTAAGCCCGAGATTCATCAGCGCAATGTCGGTGGCATTTCCGAGAATATTTATCTCGTTGATGTTGGGACTTGTTTCCACCAATGTTGCATCATTGTTCAGCACTCCTGAAGAGATAATGAATCCCAGACTTGAATCTGGTTCTACACGTTTGAAGACCTCCTGCTCCTCTCCACTGTCGTCAGCAATGAAGATCGGTTTATGCTTAAGTGGTGGAACCTCAAAATATCGTTCTCCATCCCAGATTTTCACAACTGTCATCTTTGATGTCGTCATAGTTCCAGTCTTGTCCGAGCAGAGTACTGATGTGCGGCCAAGAGTCTCCACCACTGTAAGTTCTTTGACAATAACGTTCTTCTGTGCCATGTGAAGTACTCCTGTGATAAGTAGCACAGTCGTGAGAAGTGGGATATTAATTGGCATTACTGCCATTGCAGTAACCATAGAACTCGTCAGTACCTTTGCAATATCGGAAAATGAGGAAATAGCTGTTGTCGTCAGTCGAAATGCAATCAGAAGGAAGAGAAATACCAGCATAAAAAATCCGAGCCACTTCCCAATTGCATTCACCCTGTTTCTCAGGGGAATTTCCATGGTATGCATCTCACCCATACTTGAAGCGATTTTACCCAATTCAGTCTCATTTCCAATAGAGGTGATTACAGCACTTCCATTCCCTGTCTGTATGAAAGTCCCAAAGTACACCATATTATTTCTAGAAGAGATGGGTGCATCGTCTGGTAATGGTTTCTCAAGTTCAGTGTTCTTCCTCACTGCTACGCTCTCCCCCGTCAGACTTGCTTCATTAACTGTGAGATTAGACGCTTCAATCAGCCTGCAATCTGCAGGGATCTTATCCCCGAGAGCAAGGTCAATTATATCACCTATGACGAGATTCTCCGCTAAAATCTCAATATTAAGACCATCTCTTAAAACCTTAGCCTTTGGTGGAAAGAGGTTCTTGAGAGCCTCAACTTTTTTCTGGGCTCTGTACTGCTGGAAAATTGCAAGAACCATATTAATCGAGATAAAGGTCAACCAAAACCAAACCTGTCCTCTTGTCTCTGGAACAAATATTGAGAGAAGAAAGAGAATACCAGTCATAACTAGGTATATGACGATCAATGTGTCAAGTAAAGGTGCAATATAGACCTCGATGACACTTGGCTTTTTACTGTAGACAACATTTAAACCGTACATCTCTCGTCTTGCTTCAGCTTCTTGACTACTGATACCTATTCTGAAGTCTGTTCGAAGGGTTTCCTGAATATCAGTCAGAGCTGAATTATATCCTCGTATTGATCGGGGTATGTCAGGAGACATTTTGAGGGATTCATCTTCCATTATATTTTGCTCGAATATTCATTTATTTGTCTATCGAGATGAAAGAAATGAATTGGCAATTATTTCATGAAGAATGGTGAGATAACCGTTTTTTGAGGACAAATAATAGTCTGTCTCCTTCAGTTAGTTTATGACTCTCATATCTTGCATAGGTCGTGTTGTTTGCAAGAATAAATGCCACATCATCTTTCTGAGCCTTCTTCAACTTTTTATTCCAATAGGTGAGATTATCCTGGTCAATAAGTTGTTCAAAAATATGCCTATTTCCGTAAAATAAAGATGGAGGTATATGATTGTCATTAAAAAATTCCTTGAGAATAAGCTCTGCAATTGTGAATTGCGCTGGAATGACGTAGGATGCCCCTACTCTAATAAAAGGTTTGACCTCTCTCTCATAGAGCACGATCTGTATTATCGTGTGATCCAAATTAGTCTTCTTTAAACTTAGAGAAAGTAGGAGGGCATCAGTTACATTTTCGAAGAAAGAGAGAATAATATCTCCCTCCTTCACAAGACCAGACAAAATTTCTGTGCTCTTAGAAACTTCCCACTTTACTGGTAAATAACCATCTTCAACTGTTCGCTCGTACTCATCTAGATCTGTCCATAATACTGTTATCTTCCGATCTGGTAGATTTAACTTCTGCAGGACATCCTTGACAACTGGGGTATATCCTGCCACAATTATGCTACGATTCTCGTCAAACAAGAGACTTTTTCCAGTTCCATATCTCATTCCTAACTCATCTCTGTCGACAGAGAAGAGATACTCATACTGATCTAAATCGCTATGGATATCAAATTCTGACAACTCTCCTGCAGTCTCAATTGTGTTGAGTGAAATATTCACTGTACCAAGTAAGTAACTCGTTCTGAATTCCTCACTAATCTTTTTGATGTATTTGGACTGTAAATATCCAATATGTGCTCGTTGGCTCACAAGTGTCTTTGTATCGTGTGGGACCTTCCAATTTCCTTCCGAAAGGAGATCTCTGATCTTACTAGCAATCGAGGTGGATTGTAGAACAGGATTGTTAATTCCAACGAATTTTGCAATCTCATAGGATTCAGGATGAATTAATTCTGCATAGACCGTTACTGAATTTGAGAGGGATCTTGCATGAATGGCAGCATGAATGGTCGCGTCATCATCATTGAGTAGAAGAAATATTCCACGTGATTGGTCCAGAGATAATTTTTCAAGGATATCAATTTTGCTGATGTCTGCAATAATGGTTCTGTATCCAGCAGCAATTGCTAATTGTGCAGATTCCGATATCATTTCTATTAGTATAATCTTGAAGCCTCTATCCTTGAGTAGTTCTGCAACCCGCCTTCCCTTGGATCCATACCCCCCAATAATAATATGATTCTTGACCGGGAGCGGTTTTAATGGTATTTCACCTCTCGTAGACATTCTCTCTCGGATAACATTGTCAAATATATCATCAGCAACAAATGCAAATGTTGTGAAACCAACAATAACAAGTAGAATTACAAATACTCTTGTCAAATCTGTAGTTGGAACGACATCTCCAAAACCTATTGTGGAGAGAAGAATAATAACAAAATATATTGAGGTAATCCAAGAATATTCCTCGATGAAGTGGAATAAGAGGATGTTTAAGATAAAGAGTGCAATAAATAATGGTAATGTTACGCGGGATCTTAATGGAAGTTGAACGAATCTTCTGAATATCCAGAATATTCTTCTCCGTATCTCCACACTCATATCTCATTCCAGACATCCCTCATTTAACTTAAAGCATTCTAAGAGCTCCTGATAATTCTCCAAGAATCCGGAAAAATCCTGTTATTTGTGCTCACAAATCTCTGTACTTTTTCCGATATGATATTCTCGCTGTGCACATAGACAGCATAAGTAGCAATTATTATAATGCATGAAGTGACACTCTACTTGTATGGGTTTCTTAAGGATAATCTCAAGATCATCCAAGTTCGCAGTGAGAGTTAAAAAAAGATTTATCCCACTCTTACTTATTTATGCGTTAATCGCAGGTTTTGTCGGAGCATTGGTTGATAATCTTGACACTTACCAAACCTCTGACTATCTTGATCAGAGGGGGGTCTATATTGAACAGGCTCGTGATTTTGCAGTCACTGGTACACAAGGAGCGACCTTGTTAAGTGATCTAAATAGTGCTCAGCTTGGTTTTTCACTCGATAAAGTGCAAGTCTTCAAGTATGCAGTTCTTGACAGTCAGTTACGTATATACTCATTCGATTTGTCCCGTCCGTGGTTACATCCAAGTTTAAATCCAGATATTGTGGTGTCAGGAAGTTTCCCTGACAAGGTAAATGAGGCGCTTGTTCCTCGGGGTGACATTCAACAAAGAAATTCTACTACCGGTGTAATTATTGAGAGCACAATTGCAGTCAACAGTAAATTTACCTTTACAAAAGGAACAGATGCTGTGACGATAAAAGTTTCTGGAATCATGGATCCTTCGGATTACGCGGGATCAGAGAATAATGACCTCTGGTTCTTTGTTCCCGATGAGACATTCAATTCAATAATCAATCTCTATGGCATGGATGTTGAAACTGATACCTTTGTCCATAGCATGGCAATCCCTGTTGCAGTTACGGGTTCAGGTATACCTCTGTTTGACATACCTTCAAACAAAGACTATACGAATGTTGCAAGCCTTGAAACCTCAATCCAACAGGATTTTCTTCCAAATTCAGCTCAGTATGGTGAATTTAATGCAAATGCAAAGACCTCGGGTCTAGATGTGAAGGAGAAAAATAGGGCCCAAGCTTTGACAATCCTTATGCTTGCAGTGGGTGGTGGAGCTGTCTTCGTTCTTATCTTTGGTGGGATCATCACCCGATTTAGAAAGAGAGAAATCGCAATTTTGAAGGCTATGGGGTATTCAAGAGGTACTATCCAGACTTCTCTTATCACTGAGATATTCACAGATGCACTTGTAGGGTTTCTAGTCGGAATGGGTGGAATCCAAATAGCTTTGCTCTACATGTCGAATTTTGCTCAATCATCACAGTTTAGACTGCTCTCTGTCTTGATATCATTCCTCATTGTGGTATTAATATCACTTCCAGGAACAGTGCTAGTGACTTGGAGAAGCCTCGGCGTGTCACCGATGACAATATTTAGGGATAAGTGATAATCATGAGCGCAGAAAAATTACTCATAGCAAAGAATCTTGTGAAGATTTACAAAAGAGGTAGGTCTGAAAATATTAGAGCTATAGATAACGTAAGTTTGGAGATTCATCCAGCTGAAATGGTCTTTCTATACGGGCCCTCTGGATCCGGAAAATCCACCCTCCTCCAGCTCCTTTCAGGAATGGATAAACCAACTGAGGGAACAATAGAGTACAAAAATGAAGATATCACACAATGGGATGACAAGCAGCTGACAAAATATCGTATGACAGAGGTTGGCTTTGTCTTTCAATCATGGGAACTCATAGACCATCTTACTGCTCTTGAGAATGTAGAGTCTCCACTCTACCCTACAAAAACCCCATCTGGTGAACTCAAGACAAAAGCTATCCAATTGCTCCGAAAGATGGAACTCCTTGATAGGGAGGAGCACTATCCAAAAGAACTGTCTGGTGGTGAGCAGCAACGTGTGTCACTTGCTCGTGCACTCATAAAAGAACCCAAGATCATTTTCGCTGATGAACCAACAGGGAATCTCGACTCCGAAACTGGAGAGATGATTATGCGTATGCTGAAGATAGTGTGCAGGCAAGGGACTGCAGTGATCATAGCTACTCACAATGAGACCCTTAGAAAATATGCAGATCGGACTATCAAACTTTTCGATGGAAAAATGGCTAGAAAGTAAGAATATGTTGAACATATTCATCCCAAATTATTATTAGAAGCTCTACAATTTCTTTTTATATTAGATTTCATGACACCCTTTAATAGTGAGGACTTACATCAGTCAATATAGATTAATAGGAGTATATTACGATGGCTTCCAGACCCAGTATTAAGCTGAAATTCCAAAATTCAAGCCTCTCCGATGCCGAGAATAAAACAGCCGAAAAAGTTGGGATGCTTGCTCTTGCAGCAGACTTTCTCAAAAGTAAGAAGGTTGGAAAAGCAGATAGAGTAGCAAAAATATCCAAAGCATATCTCCCAATATTTTTGGGAAAAACTCGAACAGGTGGATACATAGGAGTTAATCCCAATGCAACAAATAAAATCAAGATCCCTCTTACGAGATTAGTAGATTTACCCTCATTCAAGGAATTTCTAAAAGATGAGTCCAATCTTGAGGTAAATAGGATCTGCAAGAAAATCATGAGCTTCTCAGTTGAAGAAGCTTACCTAACAGGTGGGATATATAAGAGTGAAGCAGAGTTGCTTAAATCTATTCTTTCGCTCCCTCGAGGTGAAGATGGTGCAGCTAAGGTTATCTCTCCTATCAAGCCAGTATCAGAGATCAAGACTGAATTAGCCAGCATTAATGATCTAATTTACGATGATAAGACTGTCAAAGCTGAGACAAAAAACCTTCTTGATACTGCAGAGAAGGCATTAAAAGATAATCTCGAGAAGACTAATAAAGATCTCCAGGAATTCCAGACAAAATGGAAAACTGATCTGAAAACTTTGGAGACTGAGGAAAAGAAGAACCTTGCTGCAAGGCAGAAAAAACTTGAGTCTGACAAGAAGGCTATTGGCAAGAAGACAGAAACTGACAAGAAGAAAAAGCTTGACCTTCTTCTCAAAGGGATCACCAAGAATATGAAGAAAGACGCCCAAGAGATACTCACTCAAATCGAAAAATTTCAAGGGGAATTAGGGAGTCTCTCCGCTACTCCTTATGAGGATCTCATCAAGAAGATACAATATATAGAGGATGAGGGTTCAAGTTTTATGGCAGCTGTAGGTTTGGCTCGTGATAACGTCTATCGTACAAAATCTGAGGAAGGAGACATTGATCACTTCGCTCTTCTTGCCGTCGAGGATTTAGAAAGTGCTTATGAGAAGGATGTTGCAGAATTAAAGGCAAATAGAGAAAAGGAGGAAAGCAAGAGTGAATCTGAGATACTTACAATGGTCTCCAAAAGAGATGATGCTCAGACCAAGTACGATAGCTTTCTTAACCAAAAAGACAAATGGGAACAAGAAATCCGAAAAGGAGTTCTCACTGATGATACTCTAATGCTTCCTGCAGACTATCTTGATTTACAGAATAGCCCCGCTCTTGTCGATTTGCTTATCCCAGTTTACCTCTTCCAATACAAGAATAATAAAGGAAGGGTAGTCAATGTGGTCATTCCCCCAGTCAAGCTTCCGGACAATCTCTCAAAGGTGAAGGAGAAAAATGTGATCAGAGGAAAGAACAAGATAATTCAGTACATTCCAATCCATCCTGATATAGAGAAACTCACCTCTTGGGTGGAAAAGATGTTTGAAGAGAATATTGATCTTAGGCAGTCAATTGATGGACTGCCAAGTATGATCACAGATCATGCTTCGAATTTCCAACTTCTCACATCTGGTAAGACTATCTTCACTGGCTCTCTCATGATGAAAGATAAGGATTACCAGAAGATTTTAGCTGTAGCATCTGAAGCAGGTTTACTCGTTTAAGCACATCATACTGACCTAAAGCGCATCATATCTATTACTATTTAACCATAATATTTGCGTGAAATACGTGCAAACGATACCATTCTCCGAGCCTATGGAAGGAAAGGTCTACCCATCAAATGGATCAAGGGCTCTCCTCTTTACTCATGGTGAGAAAACTGATATAGAGGACAAGCTCTTCCATTTCATTGCAAAGGATTTACAAAAAAATGGTGTGACTGTTGCCTACTTTAGATTCCCATTTAGGGTCAGGAAGAAGAGAATATCCGATCCTAATCATATACTCGATGAGGCTTTCCAAGCAGCTTGGAGATGGATCCAATCAGATTCGGAACTGGCAAAAAAACATTGGGCAATAGGAGGACACGGTATCGGTGCTTCAACAGCTATGAGAGCTTCAGGGCTTCTGGGTGAGATTCCCCCTATTGTAGCAATCAGCTATCCTATGTTCCCTGCAAACAGACCTGAGTACTTGGAGGTCTCTGAACTGTACGCAATCATGGGACCCATCTTCTTTATAACCGGAGATTCTGGGAACAGAGGTACTCATGAGAGGTTGTTAACTCAGATTAATATGATGGCTACTTTTGCCGAGGCTAAGCAAATTCGAGGCGCAGATCATAATATGGAAGTTAAGGGAAGATCCCCTGGTAAGATTGCATCTTGGATGGCTAATGACATTAACAAATTTCTTCTGTCTGTATTAGATTAGTTTATTCGATGAGGAAGAATATGGCTTCAATTACAACTTTTGAGCATCTCATTCAGACTGGAAATTTCCTAGATAGCTGTGGTAATTCTGTAGCAATATCTGCAAGTGTAATCCCCAAAAGTGCAATCCCTGTGAGTGCAATTACAAGTACAACAATAATTGTAGCAAATATCTGTGAAATTCTAGGTTTTCAGATCTAGTTTATAAACGACTCAAATAGCTAAAATATAGCATCAAATAGAAGGGCTGAAAGTGCATCCTAGACGGAAATTTCAAGAGGGGGATTCCGAATTTTACACTTTCGAAATCCTTATCACTGAGGGTTGAGTAGTTAAATTTGCCTGCAGCTACAGACGCTAAAATTACCCATTAGGGATTGAAACTCAAGCAATTCCTTGATTACAGGCACACTAGAAGTGGCTACAGACGCTAAAATTACCCATTAGGGATTGAAACTTCAGGAAGATACTTGTATACTTCCAATGCTTCTTGTACGCTACAGACGCTAAAATTACCCATTAGGGATTGAAACGTGACATTTGAAGCGGACTCAGTGGGCTGGATCCAGCTACAGACGCTAAAATTACCCATTAGGGATTGAAACCGCAGCATTATTCATGTTGAATAGCTTCACGTCTGCGGCTACAGACGCTAAAATTACCCATTAGGGATTGAAACTGAGAGTCAAGGTTGTATTGCTATCAAATAGGAAGTAGGCTACAGACGCTAAAATTACCCATTAGGGATTGAAACGGAGGTAACTGACATATGAAGCGGACTAAATGGCAGGGTGCTACAGACGCTAAAATTACCCATTAGGGATTGAAACGTTTCTCGTGAGCTTCCGTATAGTCTGAGCTCTTGGGCTACAGACGCTAAAATTACCCATTAGGGATTGAAACCCCCAGCCACTGGCGCAGCACTCAGCGTTTTACTCCACGTGCTACAGACGCTAAAATTACCCATTAGGGATTGAAACCCATTGCGAGTGATGCTGAGTATACTGTACACTGTGTTCTGGCTACAGACGCTAAAATTACCCATTAGGGATTGAAACCCATAAAAAACGGTGCTCCCCCTATCATAACGTTTTTAAGCTACAGACGCTAAAATTACCCATTAGGGATTGAAACCAACCAAATTCTGACTCAAAGTCAGACATTTGATCGGCTGCTACAGACGCTAAAATTACCCATTAGGGATTGAAACGGTTGAAGTAGTCCAGAGATGCAAGAGAGAAGGCAAGGCTACAGACGCTAAAATTACCCATTAGGGATTGAAACCTTAGAGAGGCTATAGTAACCGCTATGGTAGACTCGCTACAGACGCTAAAATTTCCCATTAGGGATTGAAACATTACGAGAACGTACCGATCACCCAGGTTTTCGTAGGTTGCTACAGACGCTAAAATTACCCATTAGGGATTGAAACGCGGTGTACTGGACGCCCTGCTGGACTCGAGTCTCGCTACAGACGCTAAAATTACCCATTAGGGATTGAAACTCATGTGAGGATTTATGTGGGTGAGATGAGCTCTTCTGGATTGAAACTATAATTCATGTAGATCTCATCTTTTAATTCTGACTTGAGGTGATCAGAGAGCGTTGCTTTCTCATTTTTCATTAAACCCATGAATATCCCTGAATGGATCAATTTTGAGATAATCCGATCTATCTTGTGATCTATTAGAAAACTCTGCCCCTTGTAAATATAACTGATATTGAATCTCTCTGAGGTTCTTGAGGCAATACTGTATTCTGAGCTCTTAATTTCCCTTATTGACCGGTCGTCCTGAAAGATGTTCTTGAAAAATAAATTGATTGCCTCTAGTAGAGATGAAATGAGAAACTCATCGATTTTATTATCCTCCCAGAGTACCAATTTATCATGGACTAAACCGGAATGGTTTGAAATAATCAACATGATGGGAGTTTCTGAAATCCCAGACTTTGTGGAAGTCTCATATAAAATATCCTGTAATTGGAGGGAGAGATCCAAAGACTCTATGTCTCTCGTGAAGCTCCTCCTTTTTGTTTCCGATAGACCTATGAGTATTTCCATCGTTTTCATATCTTCCAGTATCTTCTCACTGATTTCCAGAAGATCAAAGGACTTTGATAACTTATATGCATCAAACAGCAGTTTATTTGCCTTAGACGTTTCTCTAAGCAGGTAGTGAATCTTTGCAAGCATCAGATCAGAATTAATTATTGTTATGTAGGATTGTTCCCTTTTACCAATCTCTCGAATGGATGTGATCTTCTCCTTGATCGCATTTAGAAGGTCATAGTTCTGAAGATTTATCACCTCGTTCAAGAGGATCTCAGAAATGAATACTCCAGACAACCTTTGGTAGAATGGGAGCGCAAATCTGTCAGAAAGAATCTTCTCAAATTTATGAAGAGCAGCTATTTGCGAAGAGTACCTTCTTACCTGCTTATCGATCATTGCTTCTGCCATTTTTCTTCGGGTATGCACAACAATGTTCTCGGTTTTAGTGCTGATAATTGTCAATTTATCGAGATATGTTCTTGCTGATTCCAGATCTCCAATTTGACTGTAGACGAATATTATATTGAATAGAGGAAGCGAGAATTCGGTGTAATTTCCGAATTTCTCAAGCTTTTTTATTGATAGTTTTAGGTATCTGATAGCTCTACTCTGGTCATTCGTGAAATGATAGCTCAGTCCTAAGTTTGCATACGTTCGTGCTGGATTAAGTACGAGATTCTTACGATGAACGAGTCTTAAACTCTTTTTGTAATTCGCGATGCACCTTGGTAAATCTCCCATTAATGTGTAGCAGTAGCCTATATTATTATAGATTAATGCAGTTTCTTGAAGGATCCCCTCTTTCTCAAAGAGTTCTGCTGAATATTGAAAGAGTGATATAGCACTCTTTTGATCTCCTCGTTTAGATATCAAAATTCCCTGCATCAGGAGCACTTTTGGATAGAGATGAATGGTATACTCATCTATGTTGTTGAATATGTTGACCATCACTTCATCCAGCACTTCTTCAGCTTCAAGTAATAGTCCGAGATTGAAATATGCAATAACCAGTTCGATCATTAATTCAATCTTTTTGTCGATATCATTTTGCCATTGCAATTGCCAATTATGGATAAGTTGAATTTGTTGGAAGTACTCTCCCTTTTCTTTAAAGATCTTCAAGGTATCTAGCTGTTTTTTATAATCTGAGAGTTCTTTTCCTGACAATTCAAAAGCTTCTTTGTACCTTTCAGTGAGGTTCAAAGAATCTTCTGTCATACCCTATAAATTGATTTAAAGATAAGAAATCTTTCTGTTTACCATCTGAACAAAATTCATAAAGTTCATCATAATATTATCAATTATATGAATGAGTTATCAACCACCTTTTTCACGAAAGATGACTTCTCTGGGAAATTGACTTATTTGGCAACTGGTGATTTATCTGAAAGTATACAAAAAATACTGGGAAAGATGACTCTGGAAGAGATTATCAACGTAGTGGAGCAGAGCGAAACTATTGTAACAGGTGTGACGGTATCGAGCGTTTCCATGGACACCCCAATCAAATATTTTGTGAGTAAGGAGCTCACTGAAGGGAAACAGAAATCAAGTTTCTTTTCTAAATTTCTCAAGAAGTAATGTCTATTCTACACTCCCATATGTTTCAATTGCAAAAATCTGAAAATTAAGAATGGTGGAATTCAGATATCAACTCTAAAATCACAGCCTTAGTCTGGGGCCATCCAACTTTCTGGTGGAAGTATGTGAAGTGATTTCCTTTCACTCTTGCTATTCGTTCCGATGGAATTCCATCCAAGCTGTCAATTGAATATGCTTGATCATTCTGTGCGAGGATAAAATCGATAGGAAGTTCTTGAATCTTCATGATCTCATCAGGAGAGGGCATGATGTTGTCTTCTGATACTAAATTTTGTTGAATCGAAGAAAGTAGATTTTTCCAATAGGGGCCATGTCTCGCCCTAAGCGTCTTAGCGACATTCGGGGATTGGTAGTTACTCGGTTCAAAAAATGTTTCAATCTTCTTGAGAGAGATTTCATCACTCCTCAAACCTGATCCAATCATCACTGCTCTATAGCTTTTTCCCAGTCTGTTAGCAAAATATTTCGTCCCTAAGAGGGCTCCTAAACTGTATCCAATGAAGAAATAAGGTTGCTCAATAGCATCCATGGTCTTTGAAAATTCTCTCACCATATCAGAGGAAGATAATGGCTGTGCATCTCTAATCTGTTCATCCCCATGACCTGGTAAATCAAAGACAATCACATCTCCATACTTAAGCAGGAACCTAACTAATGTATGTCTCTGATCATATCTAATTTCCGTGGATGCATGTGCTATGACGAATTTGACCTTGCCATCACCCACTAATTTATGCGTCGTCATCTTAAATCCAGTTTTGCTATCTTCTTGAGATAGTCAACTATCTCATTCTTCTCAACCATATTTTTAATATTAGGGTTTTGAGCCAGTGCTGTTTGCCAATATTCGAAGTTTTCGTCAAGAAGGGTCAGCTCATTCTTCACTTTCGTTTTGATTCTCTGGATCTCTCCTTTATTCGCTAACTTTTCAGCGATTTTAAGGTAAACTCTTGATTTTTCAAATCGTTGTTGTAGAAAGCACAATCTTGCAAGAATAATATTCATATTCACCTCGAGAGATAAAGAATGCTCCTTCTTCGCGTATTGACTCAGTTGCTCAATATTCTCTTCTATCTCCTCGAGAATTGCCATCGGGACATCAGATAATTGCAATTCAAGAAAAAGAAGGTGAATGACTTCGATCAAAGCTTCAGTTTTCAGTTCGACAACTGAGTTTTCATCCGAAATAATCTGCTGGAAATTATTCTTTGCTTGGAATCGGGCGAATACCCTCTTCTGATTTACATTTATCTTGCCCTTAGCCATCTGCCAATATTGGTAGACTCTCAGCTCTCCGGTATCTAGGCTTAATTGTTCCAATTCTCGCAAATAGGTCAAAGTATCTTCCGACCCAATTTTGCACATCACTTCGATAAGATGGTACAAAGATTCTGCTAAATCAATTGGATGATTCAACCCTTTTCTAATTAAATATGATGACATTAAATATTTTTCAGCATTTTTGTATTCTCCCATCGATTGGTACACTCTCCCATAGCTTTTGAAAACTACCCCCAAACTCACTGAATCATTCAATTCGGTAAAAATAGATTCTGCTATTCTGAGACACTCAAATGATTTTTCAAGCTTACCCTGCATCTGGTATATTTTTCCTAAATTTGCGTATGGAAATGCAATTTGGTGCTTTATATTCAATCTATCAAGAATCTGAATACTCTTTTCGATGTTGACAACAGCATCAGAGAGCAATCCGCTATCGATATTAATTATTGCGAGATCATTGTATACAATCCCCTGTCCCTCCTCATCTGCAATTTCAACATATATTTCCATCGCTTCAACAATGTATTTCTCTGCTAAAATTAAATTACCTTTTTTCCATTGAACCAATCCCAGATTATCTAAAATATACGCCTGAGTCTTGTTTATTTTCCCATTGAGATAAAATTTTCCTAAATTCTGGCTTTCAGAATATTTGCCCAATTTATAAAGTGAATAAATTAAATATGATGCATATTTTTGTGCATCAGGTGATTCAGGGTATGAGTTGAGGTACTCTTTCGAAAGTTTAGCTATCTCCTCAAACTTTCCAGAATTGACCAGTCGTCTGAGATAATCCACTAAGTCTAGACAATTGCATGATACATATATCTTTCTATCAACGCTCCATCCTACAAAGAGCGGCTTTTACCATCCTAATCTTATTTCCTAAATGGGACATTTTTCCTCGTTTGAAAACTAGTGGTTCTTCACTCCTCAAATATTCCTTCAATTTAGCATATCTCAGATACATGAGTCCGAAGAATACTGATACTACTATATCTGAGGACTTCTAATATTATTCCTATCACCCCCTCCTCCTACTAATTGCATCAGGTTATTGAGTAGAGAATTATTCCAAAGGCTAATGTAAGTAATGACAATATTAATGGGCGACTGCCTTGAACCTCAAAAGTGCCTCTCAATCCAAAATACAGATAGATTGACGAAATTATATATCCCAGCAGAAGAAAAATACCTGTTATTTGGTAATATTGCTGCGAAAAATCTTTGATAATTATGATAGCAGTCTCTGGACTATTCAAAATCTTCTGGGGGTCTGTTGTAGTATATTGAACGATCTGACTTTCTCCCATGTAAAGGAATATGCTTCTCACAATGTATAGTGGGATAAAGAAGAGGGATCTAATTGCATTCAATTTCAGTACGGCATCTCGTGAGCGATATCTGAGTGGGGAATTGATTGGCATAGAACTTCTAAAAAGAAAGGAGAGTATTATTGAACCTGCAAAGAATGAAAGCAGAAAGAATATCACTTCTTCTATTCCCGATACAGTTGGTGATACTTGTCCTGCTTCTCCAATGTACGTAGTTTGACTTGTAACCATATATCCCGAGATAAATGTAAACAATGCTGACAACAACACTAGAAATGTAATCCGGGGAGCTTTTACATTCTCAAAATTCCCTTTTGAGCCACTAGGTGATTTCAGAAATTGAATGAGAGACTGGAAAATTGATGAGGCAGTTGGTTCAACCGGTGGTCTAATAGCTATTGGTGCAAATCCTTGTTGATTGAACATCATTCCTGTAGTAGGATTAATATAATTCATTCCTTGATACTGATGATTAGGAAATTGCTGATTTGGTGGTTGATTAGGAAATTGCTGATTTGGTGGTTGATTAGGAAATTGCTGATTTGGTGGTTGATTAGGAAATTGCTGATTT
>Ga0114931_10001614_pt1 | contig 28750 bp, 22 predicted proteins | sample 2SBtaG_FD_89579 | JGI IMG/M metagenome (GOLD analysis project Ga0114931, IMG submission 89579) | Deep subsurface microbial communities from Kolumbo volcano to uncover new lineages of life (NeLLi) - 2SBTROV14_V59a metaG | ecosystem: Environmental > Aquatic > Marine > Volcanic | place: Kolumbo... | reverse complement strand
ACTGAAATTTGAGCACTCATTATGAGCAATCTTGGTGTGTGCCAATTCGATTGAAAGGAGACGATAACAATGTCGAAAATAATTGGAATTGACTTAGGAACAACGAACAGTGTGGTAGCAGTTATGGAAGGGGGCGACCCTACTGTCATTGCTAATAGCGAAGGGGGGCGCACAACGCCCAGTGTGGTAGCCTTCAACAAAAACGGCGAACGCTTGGTGGGGCAAACTGCCAAACGGCAAGCAGTTACCAACTCTGATAACACCGTCTACTCTGTAAAACGCCTGATTGGGCATAAATTTGATGAAATCGCAGAAGAAGTGAAACACCTTTCGTACAAGGTGGAAAAAGGCCCGCAAGGCGATGCTCGGGTGCGCATTCCGGTGGTGAACAAAACATACACCCCGCAAGAAATTTCGGCGATGATTTTGCAGAAATTGAAAACCGATGCTGAAGCCTATTTGGGCGAAACCATCACCGATGCCGTTATCACCGTGCCCGCATATTTTAACGATAGCCAGCGGCAAGCCACCAAAGATGCCGGTAAAATTGCCGGATTGAACGTGCGCCGCATCATCAACGAACCGACTGCCGCCGCGTTGGCGTATGGTCTGGACAAAAAATCGAACGAAACCATTTTGGTCTTCGACTTGGGTGGCGGAACTTTTGACGTCAGCTTGCTGGAAGTGGGCGATGGCGTCATCGAAGTAAAATCCACCAGCGGCGACACCCATCTGGGCGGTGATGACTGGGACCAACGCATCGTGGAATGGATGGTTGCGGAATTCAAAAAAGATCAGGGCATTGACCTGAGTAAAGATAAACAGGCACTGCAACGGTTGAAAGAAGCGGCAGAAAAAGCGAAAATCGAACTTTCCAGCATGATGGAAACCGAAATAAACCTGCCATACATTACCGCCGATGCCAGCGGCCCGAAACACCTGCAACTCCGTTTGAGCCGCAGTAAATTCGAGCAACTGACTGACGACCTGCTGAAACGGGTTGAACAACCCTTCCACAGCGCGCTGAAAGATGCCGGTTTGAAAGCTAGCGATATTGATGAAGTGGTATTGGTTGGTGGTTCAACCCGCATGCCGATGGTACAGGAACTGGTTAAAAAACTGACCGGTGGCAAAGACCCGCACAAAGGTGTAAACCCCGATGAAGTCGTCGCCATTGGCGCGGCAATTCAAGGTGGCGTGCTTGCCGGTGATGTGAAAGACGTGCTGCTGCTTGACGTAACTCCGTTGAGCCTCGGTGTGGAAACGATGGGTGGCGTGATGACCCGCTTGATTGAGCGGAACACCACCATCCCTACCAAGAAAAGCGAAATTTTCAGCACCGCAGCCGATAACCAAACGGCGGTTGACATCCACGTTTTGCAGGGTGAACGCCCGCTGGCGGCAGACAATATGACCCTTGGACGCTTCCGGCTGGATGGTATTCCGCCTGCGCCGCGCGGTATTCCGCAAATCGAAGTGACCTTTGATATTGATGCGAACGGTATCTTGCACGTGACCGCACAGGACAAAGCCACCGGCAAAGAGCAGAAAATTACCATTACCGCCAGCACCAACCTCAGCGAAAATGATATCGACCGGATGGTGAAAGAGGCTGAACAGAACGCCGATGCCGACCGCGAACGGAAAGCGCTCATCGAAGCGCGGAACTTGGCAGATAACCTGGTCTATCAGTCGGAAAAAACGCTGAAAGATTTGGGCGATAATGTGGATGCCACTTTGAAAGCCGATGTGGAAAGCAAAATTGAGGCAGTGAAAAAAGCGCTGGAAACCGACGACAAAGCGCAAATTGTCAGCACCAGCGAAGCCTTGCAGCAAGCCTTATCGCAAATTGGGCAAGCGGCATACCAGCAGGCAGGCCCGCAAGCCGCACCGGCGGATGGCGCAACCCCCAACGGTAACACCGGCGGCGAAGCCCCCGGCAGCGATGAAGATGTCATCGAAGGTGAATTTACCGAAGCATAATTGAAAATGCTTTTTAACCTCGACGGGAGAAACCCGTCGAGGTTTTTTTTATAACCCCAGCATCACCCGCGCGATTGAAAAATAGATAAACAGCCCGGTGGCATCCACCAGCGTGCTCATTACCGGGCCCGAAACCACCGTCGGGTCGATTTTCAATTTTGCGGCAACCAGCGGCAGCAGCGAGCCAATACCCGTTGCCCACAGCACAATGCCGATAATGGCTGTGGCAACCGTCAACGCCAGCGCCGGGTTGGGTTCCCATGTGATGGCGCGGATGTATGCCGCAATTGCCATGCCCAGCCCCAGCACCAACCCGGTCCGTTCTTCTTTCCACCATACTTTCAGCGCATCGTGCCAATCAATTTCACCGACTGCCAGCGCCCGGATGATAATAGCAGTTGTTTGCGACCCGGCATTGCCCCCCGTGCCGATGAGCAGTGGCACAAAGATAGAGAGTGCCACCATTGTTTGCAGTTCATCCTGAAAAAGCCGCATAACCGAACCGGTGAGGGTGGCGGTGAGAAATAGCATTAGCAGCCAGCCGATGCGTTTTCCGGTCATTGCCAGAATGCCGGTGTTGAGATATGCCCGGTCGAGTGGCTCGCTGCCGCCCATCCGCTGGATGTCTTCCGAAGCTTCATCTTCCAGCACGTCCACCACATCATCAATGGTGATAACCCCCAATAGTTTGCCGTCTTCATCAATAACGGGCAATGCCAGCAAATCGTAGCGCGTCATCACCCTTGCGGCTTCTTCCTGGTCGATTCCGGCTTGCACGGCGATAACATCGGGATCCATAATTTCTTCTAATGGGGTGTCCGGGTCGGCGATGACCAAATCTCGCAGGCTGATGACGCCCCGTAATTTTTGCTCGGCATCCACCACAAAAAGATAGTAGATATTCTCGCGGTCGGGTTTCCAATCGCGCAGGGCTTGGATGGCAGCGGCAGCAGTGGTGCGGCGACGCAACGCTAAAAACTCGGAAGTCATCAGTCCGCCGGCGCTGTCGTCGGCGTGCAGCAGCAGCGGGCGCACCTCATCCGAGTCTTCCAATTGTGCCAGCATTTCACTGACTTGTTCGGGAGGCAAATCACCGAGCAGGTCGGCGGCTTCGTCCGGTTCCATCCCGTCCACAATGCGGATGGCATCGTTGGGGTGCATTGCTTCTACCAACTCGGCGGCTTCGTCCTCGTCCAACTCTTCTAAAATGTCGGCAGATTCCTCTACCGGCAATTCATGCAGCAGAGCGAGTTGCTCGTCTTCATTCAACTCCGAGAAGACTTCGGCTTGGTCGGCGGGGCGCAACTTTTCTATCAGTTTTGCAGCTTGCGAGAGGTTGTTTTTTTCCAGCGCAGTGCGGACTTGCGCCAGAATGCTATCTAAAACAGGGGCATTCATTTTTCACCTCCGGGAATAGCCTCCCAGAGGCGCAAAAAAACCTGCCAATGGGGGCTTATATTATTCTATTGACAGGTTCGAGGCGGGACAATTGTCCCAAAATACTGGATGCGGATATGTCGTCCACTTTTACACCTTTTTAGTAGCAAGAAGTATGGCGCATAGCGCACAGTGAAATGTTTCTTTTGCTTCCTGTTTCTTGCTTCTTGATTTCTAACGCAAAAATTTTACACCTGTTGAAAATAGCTGTCAATTTGCGACGGGTTCTACTGTGCCGATGGGAACCCAGCCCTGCAATTGGTCTCCCGGCAGACTGAGACGCACCCATTTTCCGCGCGTTTCTTTGATGATTACTTCTGTGCCGCTGTGAAGCGTGAATTCGGTGATGTACTGTTCACCGGGGCCACTGGTGACATCAACCACTTCGGCAACGATGATTGCGGCAGGTTGCCGCTGGGCGGTGATGGTGCGGCTGGCAAACATAGCTGCGCTTGCCAAAAACAGAATCGCTACGATGGTGGCACTATATCGCAAAATTCTTTGTGCCACGGGATGATACCACCAACTGATGGCAATGATGAGGGCGGCTAGCAGGATCCACATCACCAATGTGCCCCATGCCAGTTCATTCATAGTGAACCATTGTTCGCTGGATGTGGCAAGTTGGCTGACGAGAGATGCGCTGTTGCTGTGGATGTTATCGGTGGTTTTGCTGCGTGCCAACGCCAAATTTGCCCGAATGTCATCGTCTCGCGGCGATAATAATTGTGCGCGGCGATAGTTGAGAATGGCGTGCCCCAAATCTCCGTTTTTAAAATAGGCGTTTCCCAAATTGTAATAGACGGTGCTGTTTGCCACCCCAAGATTTATCAGTTGCTCATAGGTGTCGATGGCTGCAGAAAAATCACCCGCTTCGTATTGTTTGTTGGCACGTAAAAACAATTCGGTGGCAGAAATCCCATCCTGTGCCAGCACGGCTGTCATCGGTAAAATGAAGATAATAGCGGCGAGAAAAAGTCGTTTCATAATACTTTTTCCAAGTCATCAATAAGTTGTTTGGTGTCGCTTAACAGCGTTTCTGTGTGACCCGCCTGCGTCGCCATAGGCGAAAATCGACCCATGTCACAGGCGGTCAAAACAGATTGCACCCGTTGCAGTGTGTCGGCATCCACCCCGGCATCGGTCAGCAGCTCGGCGAGTGCGGGGCGGGTGAGGCCGCCCACCGGCCGCGCCAATTTATCGCTGAGATAATCTGTCAGTGCCTGCCCAATGGTGTTGTACGGGTCGGTGGCATTCAGCGCCCCCGCCAGTGTTTTTAGGGCGCGTTTGCGGGCGTGCAACTTTCGTGCCAGTGCGGTATTCTGCCGCAATTTCGATTGCCGCCGTACCCACACAAAATTACCAGCCAGCGCGGCGAGCGGTAACAGCCACAGTAGCCAATATCCCGCCGAATGGGTGATGGGCGGCTGTGCCGTTGCCAATTTTGGCGGCACGGCTTTTATGTGCCGGATGTCGGTGGCCAGTTGTGAAATGTCTTGCTTGCCGTTTGAAGACACGGCGGGAATTGGCGGTTCATCTTTTGCGGCGGCGACGGTGACGCGAATGGGTGGGGTTGTCAGTGTGCGATACGCTGCTGCATCGGGGTCGAAATAAACATACCGGACGGGGGGCAGCGTGGCGGTTCCGGCAACGGTGGGAACCAGCAAACGCTCGTAAACCCGTGTGCCGGAAAACTTGCCGTCTTTAAACGAACTGTCGGTGGTGGCTTTACTTTCAAACGAACGCCACCCGTCAATATCTTCCCAAGTCGGGTCGGGCAGGTTTTCTAAATTGCCATCACCGCTGATGGTTACTTTCAGCGTTATCGGTTCGTTGACGGTGGCTTTGTTGCTGTCAACGGCGGCATCCAGCGTGAAATGCCCGACTGCGCCATTGAAATCGGCTGGCGCACCGGTGGGCAAGTCTTTCACCGTCAAGTCAATCGGTTTGGTTGAAAGTATATCGCCGTTACTGAAAATGTCGCCGGGAATAGTGAGTACCGCCGGCTCGATGGTGGTTTTTCCGGCAACAGTGGGAAACAGCACCGTATGCAGTTCGGTGACGCGGTAGGTGCGCCCGGCGGCTTGGGTGGTGTATTGTGTTTGGTTCGGTTGTTGTTGGCTCCAAAAACCGGTGAAATTTGGTGCGTCATATCGTGGCTGGTCAAACAAATTGACGGCTTGGTAAAAACGGAAGGTGTATATCACCTGCTGCCCGATATATGGTTCGGGATTGTCCACTTCGGCTTCCACAAAAAAATCTTGCCCGTTGAGGGTGTCGGGTGCGGGGGCCGATTGCTGCGGCGCGGTAGTTGGCGGTGCGGTAGAACTGCCCTGCGCCACGGTGATGGTGATGGGGTCGGTGCTGTATGTCTGCCCGTTCAGCGAAATGGTGATAGCCGGGATGGTGAGTGTGCCCGTTTTGGTGGGACGCAGTTGAAAGCGGTATTGTCCTTCACTGGTGATGGTGGTTCCCACCATACTAATTTGGTTGGAGGTGCTGGTTCCGACAATATCGAACCCATCCAGTGGCGGAAGGGTGGGACGCGGTGCGGTCAGCGATTGGCTGTTGACAACCACCGTCAAGGTGACGGTTTCGTTGTCGGAAATAGTGGTGCGGTCTACACTTGCAGTAATCGGCGATTGTGCCAGCGCAGGCACGGTCAAGCTAAAAAAGGCAAGCAAAACAATTAACCGGCGAGATAAAGTTCGAATTGTTGGTAATTGATAATTGTTCATTGAAAACTACCAATCCTCCGCAGGAATTTTGCCTTCGGTGGGCGGTGCGCCGTACAGTTCCATCAATTTTTGCTGTAATGTCTTTGTATCACCGGCGACGGATTCCAGCAAACGGCGGGCTTGTTCCGGGGAAAGTTGCTGTGGTTGTGATGGCTGCGCCTGCTGTTGCTGCTCGTTTTCCGATTGCTGCTGTTGCCCCTGGTTTTGGGGTGTGGGCGTTGCGCCGGCGGTGGGTGTCGGTTTCCCCTGTGATTGCGGCGTCGGTGTGCCGGCGGTGGGTGTTGGTTTCCCCTGCGATTGCGGCGTCGGTGTGCCGGCGGTGGGTGTCGGCGACGGTTTCGGGGCGGGCGAGGGTGTCGGTGTGGGTTGGCTGTTGTTCTGATTGTTTTGGTTATTTTGCTGTTGATCCTGTTTCTTCAATTTTTGCAGGGTCAATTCCAAATTATGTTTTGCGTCCATATCGGCGGGTAAAATGCGCAGTGCCTGTTTGTATGCTTCGGCGGCCTCTTTAAACTGCCCGTTTTGAAAATAGATGTTCCCCAGATTGTAATATGCCTTTTCTGCCAATGGCGCTGCTGCACGCTGCAATGCCTGCTGTGCCTGCAATTCTGCCTGTCGGTAATCCTTTTGACGATAGTAGGCATTGGCGGCATTATAATACGGCTCGGCAATTTCCGGCGACTGCGTTTGGGCTTGACGGTATGCTGCCAACGCTTCATCAAACTTCCCGTCGGCAAACAATCGGTTGCCTTTATTATTTAGTTGTCCCACCTGCGCACTGCACGCCGAGGTGAGAGAGAGCAGAATGACAAAAATTATAATTATTTTTTTTCGCATAAAATTTTGGTACAATTATATAAAGTTATAGATAGTTTATCAATATGCCTGACAGCAATTGGAACTGTGCAGGAGGTTTTTGAAAATGTGTGATATTGAGGCATTGTTATCTGCATATGAGATTGATGTTCGCTTTCCGGATGTGAGTGGTATGGAACATTTGGAAATGTTACGTTTGCGCAGTGAGTTGGCAGAATACATTTTTGAATTGTCTCCTGAACAATCTGTGCGGTTGGCAGCCGCTGATAGAATATTGTTAAACCAAAGTAAATTATTTGCTAACGCCATCAAAAAAGTTGCAAATTTAGCCGACTGGAGACGCCAATTACACGTTTCCACATCGCATTGGTGGTGGTATTTGGATGTTATCCAATCTCTGCCACAAACCTCCTCTGACCCGACTTCACGTCTCGCGGCGTAATCTCCGCTCCGGTATCAACTCTGCGACGACGAGCGCGAGCAGGGCGATGGCCACAAACCATTGAAAACGCTCAACTTTCCGTGTTTCAAACCGGTTTTCCAGTGTGGTTTTTTTCATTTTATCCAGCGCATTTGCCAGCGCGTCGAGTTCTGCGCCACCGGCATCGGCGCGGAAATATTGACCGCCGGTAGCCAGTGCAATTTTTTGCAGGGTTACTTCATCCAATTTAGAGATGACGGTATTGCCGTTGGCATCTTTTTTGTAGCCCACCACTTCCCCCGCATCGTTAAATTCCGGGATGGGACTTCCGTTTGGCGAGCCGAAGCCGATGGTGAAAACGATAACCCCCTGCGCCGCAGCCTCTTTTGCTGCGTCAACCGGATTGGTGTTGTGGTCTTCACCATCGGTCATAATGATGATGACCCGCTGGCTGGCGCGGCTTTCGTCAAAACCGGCGAGTGCGCTGCGGATGGCGTCGCCGATGGCAGTGCCGGGGCGCGAAATAACCTGCGGCGATGCGGCATCCAAAAAAGTGCGCGCGGTGGCAAAATCGGATGTCAGCGGAAATTGAATGAAACTTGCGCCGGAAAACAGCACCAGCCCCATTTCGTCGCCTGCCAGTTTATCCATCAAATCCGAAATTTCCAGTTTGGCGCGGGTCAGCCGGTTGGGTTTGATGTCTTCTGCCAGCATACTTTTGGAAACGTCCAGCGCGACCATAATTTCGATGCCCTGCTGTTCCACCGTTTGCACTTCGGTGCCCCATTGGGGACGTGCCAGCGCAATGATGATGGCGGTCAGCGCGATAAACCACAAGGCGATGCGCCAGCGTTTGCCACGCCGGTTGACTTGTGCGCTTAATTGTGCCAGCAGCGCCGGGTCGCCCAGTTGTGCCAGTGCAGCCGCCTTTCGGCGTGATGTCCATAGCAGAAAGAGCATCAGCAGCGGGATGAGTATTAAACTGGTTAAAAAACGCGGTTCAGCAAAAGACATGTCAAGTTACGAGTTACGAGTTACGAGTTGTGAATTACGGTATGGTTCTGAAAACAGTTTTGCGCAGGATGAATTCCAGCAGCAAAAATACCAACGCCGGAACGAGTACCCAGCCTGCCAGTTCGCGGTAGCGGGTGTATCGTCGAATTTCTACCTGCGATTTTTCCAGATTGTTGATTTCTTCATATATTTGCTGTAATCCGGCGGTGTCTTCTGCGCGGAAGTACCGCCCGCCCGTTTTTTGGGCAATTTGGCGCAGTAAATCTTCGTCAATTTCGCTTTGGCGATAGACGATGGTCGGGCCGAAAAAACCTTGCTGCGGTACGGGGACTTCCCCCGTTTTTGCCGCGCCGATGGTATACACTTTGATGCCCAGCGCTTTGGCGGCTTCGGCGGCGGTCAGCGGGTCAATTTGCCCGGCATTGTTCACCCCGTCGGTCAGCAGGATGACCACTTTGCTTTTGACGGGGGAGTCTTTGAGCATGTTGGCGGCATTTGCCAATCCCAACCCGATTGCCGTGCCGTCATCCAACCCCAATTCGGTAGAGAGTTTTACCTGCGCCAGCAGTCGTTCCAATACGCGATGGTCAATGGTGGGTGGCGCCTGATTAAAGGCTTGCCGGGCGAACACCACCAGTCCGATGCGGTCGTATTTTCGCTCTTCCACAAATTTGGTGATGACCTGTTTGGCGGCTTCCAGCCTGTTTTTTGGCTGAAAATCGAGTGATGCCATACTGCCGGAAATATCCAGCGCCAGTGCGATGTCCACGCCTTCGCCTTTGACCACTTCGCGGGTGTGTCCCAGTTGCGGGCGAGCCAATGCGATAATTATCAGCGCCAGAGCCAGCAAACGCAAAGCGGGCAGCACCGGGCGTGCTATCTGCCGCCACGAACGCGGTGCATCGGCGAAAAAGCGGGTATCGGCATAGCGCATACCGGCGGGACGGGTGTATTTTTTTAACAGGATGGGTTTTGCTGCCAGTACCGGAATTAGCAGTAACAGCAGTAAAAACCACGGCGATGCGAAGGTCATAGTTTTTAGGGTTCAAAATTTAAGGTTTCTCGCTCGCGTTCGGCGAGGCATTCCATCAATTGTCGGGCATCGGTAAAAAAGTGCCACGCTTCATCCGGCGTGGGGATGAACCGTGCGAATTTCACCAAATCGCTCATCTCAAAAAGCGAGAGGAATTGATGCCGGCATTTCTGTTCCAGCGAAGTGTGCCGCAGCGATACCCGAATTTCGGCGGTGGTGTGTTCCAGTGCAGGTATGTGATATTCGTTTTCCAGATATTGCCGCAAACAATCGCTGACGAGTGTGTAATGCTCTTTAAATCGTCCTTGCCCCGGCAAATCAAGCCGCTCGATACGTGCCAACTCTGCCAACCCAATTTGCACCGGGGTGCGGGTGTCAATCGGCTCGGCGGGTGCTGTATCGGTTGTGCCGGGGCGGCGATTTGCCAACCACCGGCGCAGGTATTTCCAGCCGAAATATGCCAGTGCTGCGGCCAGCAGCGCGCCCAAAATCCACAACCATGGCGGCGGGACGGGCATATCGGCTTGCGGTTTGATGTCGTGCAGGTCGGTATCGCCTTCTTTTAAAACCGATTGCACGGTGATGGCAACTTGCGGTACGGCGCGTTTTGTGTTGTTGCCGTGGGCATCGGTGAGGGTGATATCCCAGTTGGGGGTGCGGAATGTGCCCACGTCAAATAGCGCAACGATGATGGTTTGTACGGTGGTGTGTGTGCCGTCATCGTTGGCGGTTATTTGGGGTGCAGATTGCGTGCGCACTTCAAATTTACCCCAATCGGTTTCCAGTTTCGGGATGGAAACGGTTTCATCGGCGGGGGCGACGATGCGCAGGGTCAGCGTGATGGGGTCGCCGATGGTGACGGTGTCGGTATCGGTTTTGAAAGACACATCCACGCCGCCGGAAAATTGCGCCCACACGGAAAATACCGCCAGCAAAACGATTGCCAGCGCTATGGCGAATATTGGTTTAAAGCTTTCGGCTTTCGGTTTTCGGTTCAAGGTTTCAAGTTCAAAGTTTAAGGTTTAAGGTTGCGAGCCGCACTTTCACGCATCACGTTTCACCGCCGTTTTGCGCGTTTTTTGAAAAAGGTTGTCAGTGCCGTCACATAATCATCGGTGGTGGTGATGCGGATGCGGTCGGTTTGGGTGCGGGTGAAAACTCGATCCACTGCGCGGTGGTGGTCGTCTACCCGACGGATAAATGCCCGTCGCCAGCCTCGGCTGGTGGTATCTGCCTGCACCACTGCACCCGTTTCGGCATCGGTCAGTGTCAGCAAGCCCACCGGTGCGATTTGGGTTTCCAGCGGGTCGTGCAAATCAATGGCGATGACATCGTGGCGGCGGTTGGTCACAAACAATGGCTGGCGGAAGGTTTCTGGGTCAGCCAGAAAATCAGAAATGAGAAAAACGATGCTGCGCCGTTTGAGCACGCGATTCACCGTATCGAGCGCGAGTTTGATATCGGTGTTGCGTCCGGCGGGTTGAAACGCAAGCAATTCGCGGATAACGCGCAGCACGTGTTTTCGCCCTTTGCGCGGCGGAATGAACAGCTCGATTTGGTCGGTGAAAATGAGTACCCCCACTTTGTCATTGTTGGTGGTTGCCGAAAACAACAGCACCGCCGCCAACTCTGCCGCTAATTCACGCTTGAAACGGCGCACCGAGCCAAAGTTGCCGGAGCCGCTGGCATCCACCACCAGCATCACCGTCAGTTCGCGTTCTTCCACGTACCGTTTGACGAACGGTTCGCCCATACGGGCGGTCACATTCCAGTCAATATCGCGGATTTCATCGCCGGGTTGGTATGGGCGCACTTCGTCGAATTCCATCCCGCGCCCTTTGAACACAGCCTGATATTCTCCGGCAAAGCTGTCGTTCACCAGCCGGCGGGTGCGAATCTCGATGTGTCGGATTTTTTGAAACAGTTCAGAGGTGAGCATACTTTTTACGGCACTTCGATTTCATCCAAAATGCGCTGGATGATATCGGCGCTGGTGACATCTTCTGCTTCGGCTTCGTAGGTGGTGATGATGCGGTGACGCAGCACATCGGGCGCGACCTGTTTGATGTCTTCCGGCGTGACGAATCCGCGTCCTTTCAGAAAAGCGTGTGCCCGCGATGCCATAATCAGATACAGGCTGGCGCGCGGTGATGCGCCAAAGGCAATGAGGTGTTTCAGGTCTGCCATCCCGTTTTCACCGGGGTGACGGGTGGCAAATACCAAATCGAGGATGTATTCTTTAATTTTGTCATCCACGTAAATTTGCCGCACCGATTTTCGGGCTTGCAATATCCGTTCCGGTTCAATCACCGGGCGCACGGGGGGGAGTGGCGCACCGGTGAAGCGTTCCATGATTAGCCGTTCTTCATCCCGTTTGGGATAATCAACCATCACTTTCAGCATGAAACGGTCAACCTGTGCTTCGGGTAGTGGGTATGTGCCTTCTTGTTCAATAGGGTTTTGGGTTGCCAGCACCAAAAAAAGCGCATCCAGCGGGAAGGTGGTATCGCCGATGGTGATTTGCCGTTCTTGCATGGCTTCCAGCAGCGCCGATTGCACTTTGGCAGGGGCACGGTTGATTTCGTCTGCCAGAATCAGGTTGGTGAAGATAGGCCCTTTGTGGGTAGAAAATTCGCCGCTGCGCGGGCTATACACCTGTGTGCCGAGCAAATCGGCGGGAAGGAGATCGGGCGTAAATTGGATGCGGGCAAAATCGGCGTGGATGGCTTGTGCCATAGTTTTTACCAGCAGCGTTTTTGCCAGTCCCGGCACACCTTCCAGCAGAATGTGTCCGTCTGCCAGCAGGGCGATGAGCACCCGCTCGACCAGTGTTTCTTGCCCCACCATAATTTTGTTCACTTCTGCCAGTAAATCGTGCAAAAAGACGGCTTCTTTTTCCACCTGCTCGTTGATTTGTTGGATGGAAGTTAAGTCCATGATGGCAATCTCCGGTTGTGGTGATTGATTGCGGAATACGGTTTTCACAAAAAACGTGATGCGTAACGTGAGGAATGGTAATTGGCGATTAGCGATTGGTCAAATCTTGCACACCTCGGTTAGCGCGTGCCGAAATTGCCAACCTCTAATCGCCAATCTCATTTTCACGCATCACGTTTGCGCAATGTTATTTACGGCTGTTGTTGCTGTTGCTGCATCAGGTCTTCTGCGTTGGGGCGCGCCGTCAGTTTGACTTTGACGGTTTCTTCTTTGCCATTGGCGCGAATGACCGTCAGTTTTACGGTGTCGCCCGGTTTGGTGTTTTCCATCAGGTAGGTAATCAGGTCATCCATTGCGGTAACCTTTTCGCCATTGATGCCGGTAATCACATCACCGCCAAGCGGATATTCATCTCCGGCGACTTTCAGCACTTTGTCGCTGCCGCGTAACCCGGCTTTGTCGGCAGGGCTGTCGTGCGCCACGTTGATGACCAGCACGCCTTTGGTTCCTTCGGGCACTTTCATATACTGTGCCACATCGGGGGTGAGGGTTGTGCCGGTGATACCCAGCCAAGCATGCTCCACTTTTTCGCCTTTGATGAGTGTGGGCACAACTTTTTTGGCGATGTTGATGGGTACGGCAAAACCGATGCCGGAACTGGAGCCGCTTTTGCTCAAAATCATGGTGTTGATGCCCACAACTTCGCCATTATGGTTCAGCAGGGGACCGCCGGAGTTGCCGGGGTTGATGGCGGCATCGGTTTGGATGACCTCCGGAATGGAGAAGGGGCTGGTGCCGCTTTTGATGGTACGTCCCACTGCACTGATGATGCCGCTGGTCATAGAAAATTCTTGTCCGAACGGGTTGCCCAGCGCAATTGCCAGCTGCCCCGGTTTCAGCGCGTCACTGTCGCCGAGGGGAAGGGGTTTCAGTTGGTCGGCGGGCAGGTCAACTTTGATGACCGCCAAATCGGCGTCCGGGTCGGTGCCGAGCACTTCTGCCGGTGCAGTCGTGCCATCGGCAAATTCTACTTCCACATCGGTGGCGTTTTCTACCACGTGGTTATTGGTGACAATGTGACCGTCAGTGTCCCACACAAAGCCCGAACCTTCGCCGTGTGCAAATCGTTCTTGGGGCTGCGACGGGGCAAACCCGAACGGGCCAAACGGGCTGAACGGCGAGCTAAATTGTTGCTGCACCGGCACTTGCTGTTTCACTGTCACGGTGATTTTCACCACAGACGGCAAAGCGTTGTCGTAAATTTGGGTCAGTGCATCTTCATATTGTGCCAAAATGTTGCCATCGGTGGTAGCGGGTGCAACTGCCGCACTCGTTTGCGGTGCGGCAATATCGGCGCTGGCATGCCCGGTAATGTAGGGCGATAACACCATTCCTCCCGCAAAAGCAATACTTAATGCCAAGAAGAAGACGATGACGACACCTAAAGTTAATAAAATTGTTGAACGTTTCATAATATCACCTCCCGGTGAGTTTTTGGTTTAAGGTTTCAAAGTTCAAAATATCCGGCATTTTGCCGGTTGTTGACCTCTGACCACTGTTCGCCGGTACACCCCACTATTTACTTTCCGGTGTGGGTGTGGGCGGCTGTTTGATGAAATCTTGCTGCGATTTGTTGGCAAATGTATCTCCCACAAAGCCTGACACGCGCACCAGATAATCGGATGTTGACGATTGCAGCGCATATTGATTGTTGTCATCCTTCGCGCCGAATTTCAGAACGATAGTTTGGGCATCGCCCGATTTGGGCTGCACGTTGATCGTCACGGTGGCTTGGGGGTTATCCAGCCCCAGCGACGGATCGGCGGTTTTGCCGATGGGCGCGTTCAGATTGATTTTACTGGCTTGTGTCAGCATCGAGTTTACTTTTCCGCTGTCAAGTTTTTCATCGGCGCCCAACCCGGCGAGCGTCCAATTACCGTCGCCGTCTTTGGTGAACGCCAGCGTGCCTTTTGTATTTTTGATGGTGACAGTGGTAATATCATCTTTGTTCACACTGACAAACGCCGGTTTTACCCAGCCCGATGCTTGTGCCGGCGCATCCCACGCAGTGACGGCATCGGTTAAAAAGGTTTCGTTTTGCCCGTCAAGCCGAACGTGGGTGGCTTTTGCCCCGGCACTGGTGCCGATAAAGACGGTTTGCGTGCCATCGGCGGTGGTCAGCACCACTTTTCGCTGAAATTTGTCGGCGGCAACTTCCAGCCGTTTTTGACTGGCGGGTGTTTTGGTGATGAGTTTGTCCGTTTTAATGGCGATGAGACTGTCGAGCATTTTGGAAACCCGTTCCCCGTCTGCCGGATAATCGTCCGCATCGGGGAGTACCCAGCTGTCGCCCTGTTTTTGCAGCGTAATTTCGTTCCCTTTGGCATCGGTCACGGTGATGGCTGTTACCCCGTCAGCGGTTAAACTGCCCAGCAGCGGTGCGCCGCCGGTGACGGTCTTCCCTTTGGGGAAATAGACGACCCCCACCACTATCAGTTGTATGACCAGCAGCCCGGTCAAAATTTGGATGAGCCGGCTATCGGCGATGGGATTCAATGAGCGTGTTTTAGGCGTGTGCATGGCGAACCTCCTCATCAAGTTCGGCATATTCCGGTTGGGGCAGCAAATCCATCGGTGTTTCGTGGCGACGGCGCATGTTCCAAATGACGCCGATTGCCAACAGCGACAGCAGCGCAATCGCATAGTTCGCCATTTCCCAGAAAGATTGCTGTTGTTCGGTCATCGGGTGCAGCACGTGCGCTTGCGAGCCACGCGAGCGAATGCTGAGCAAATCGAGGTCTTCCACCGACCAATCTACCGCGTTTTGGGCAAATTGCAGGCTGTTCAGATAACGGTCTCGCGTTAAGCGGGATGAGATGTTGAAAATGGTATCATCCAAAAATTCCGCGCTGCCGACCACCACCAGACGCGCCGTGTCGGGCGACGATTCAATCACCCCGACGGCATCGGCGGGCGCAGGGGTGGCGGTGGGTTGCGCTTGGTTTTTATCCCCGGCAGATGTATCGGCGGCTGCCAGCGGCGATTCTTTGCCTTTAAAGTAACTTTCAAACGAGCCTTGGATGGCAACTGCCAACGGATACGACTTTTGTTCACCCTCGACGGGGAAGCCGAGTTGCGGGTATGCTTTCATATCCGGCTGGATATTGGTATCGCTGCGCAGCCACGATTGCGGGCTTGATTTCAGCAGCACAGTGACAGTGCGGTCGGCATTTTTGCTTTCGTCAACTACCAGCGGCGATACCCATTGCATGGTAACGGCGGGCAGATTTGCCACAATGGGATTGTCTTTTGCCATACCGTTGGGGCGCACATCCACAAAGAAGGGGTAGTTGACTGCTTGCACTTCTTGCACGGGAATACCGTTGAGGTTGCGGCTGACCAACAGTGGGAACGGCTCATTTTGCGGGTCGAGCACCAGCGATTTTTGCACATCCACGCCGTAACTTGCCAGCATCTCTTGCAAACCGCCGTCAAGCGGTTTCAGCGCCAGTGTGCCGCTCATTTGGTCGGGTTCCACCGCATAATTTCCGGCGGCAACCACCACCGACCCGCCGCGCATCAAATATTGGTCAATGGCGAACCGCGCTTTGTCCGTCATCTGCTGGGGCGCGATGACCAGCAGCACATCCACTTCCGGCGGCACAGTGCCGTTGCTCAAATCCACCGGACGCACTTCATAATCCTGCCCCAACTGCTGTTGAACGGTGCTCCATGATGAAAACGGTTGCTGCATCTGCCCGAACATGTTGGGTGTGGGTTGCTGTGGCGGTGTCCACACGCCGACAACTTTCAAGAAGCCGCCGGATGACCGTTTCAGCGCGGATTCGATAGCGCTGCGCACTTCCGCTTCGCTAAAATCGCCGCCGGGGAAAATCAGCTGCCCTTTGTCGCCCACTTGCAGCACCATATGCAAATAGTAACTGGTGGGCGAAAAGAGCGAGGTGGCAATCGGCTGCAATCCGTATTTTTGCTGCAAATCCTGCCGGTTGACTGCCGCTTGCGGGTCGTCGGGGTTTACCATTTCAAAGGTGAATTTACCGTTGCTGCTGTCGGCAATTTTTTGCGCCACCTGTTTGACGGTGTCCGGCGCGTCTTTCAACCCGTCGGGCAAGGTGTCTGGCGTGACGAACAGCGTTAATTTTGCCGGTTGAGGCATCGCCGCCAATACCGCGTCCACGCTTTGGAAACCGTACACTACTTTTTTGATGGAACGGGTCAGGTCATATTCCAAATTTCGCAAGCGAACATCGACGGTGCCATCGTTGCGCGGTTCCACTTCGATGAGATCGCGGAAATTGAGCACCACATTTTGGTCGCCATATCGAATCAGAATATCGAAATACGAGTTGACCACCGAGGCTTCGTATCGCCCCGAAATTTGGAAGGGTGTGGGGCGAATGCCATACGTTTGGTTTGCCTCCGCTTCCATATCCGGGTTTTTCTGCGGGTCGACAAATTCCACCGTCACTTTTCCGTGCGAAGCGATGGCATATTCTTTCAGCGTATCTTCAATTTGCGGAACCAATGGTGCCAGCAGCGGATGGGTTTTCTCGCTGAAATAGCCGCGAATGAGCAGCGGTTCCTGCAAATTGCTCAGCAAATCGCGGGTGGTGGGCGACAGCGTGTATGATTTGTCGCTCGTCAAATCGAGCCGGATGCCGTTGAACGGCGCTAGCCACAGGTTCAACGCCAGCAGGTTCAACGCGATGAGCGATGTGACCAGTACCGCGTTGCGGCGGTATGGCAACGTTTGGTTGCTGATGCTCCATCGTTTGCTATCCAGCGACAGCACATTCAAGCTGAGGAAAAAACTCGCCAGCGACAGATAGTACACCAAATCGCGCAGGTCAATCACGCCGCGCTCGATGCTTTCGAAGCGGCTGCCGGTTGCCAATCCGCGCAGAATATTGCCCACCGTTTCGCCGGCGAAGGCGGTGAAGCCATTGGTGCCGATGATATAAAATAATCCGCCCACCAGCACCGACAGAATCAACGCCACAATTTGGTTGGCGGTGCGCGATGATACATACAGCCCGATGGCGGCATATGCCGCAGCCATCAGCAGCGCGGCGATGTAACCGCCAACGACCGGTCCCCAATCGAGGTTACCCATCAGCGAGACGGTGATGGGCAGGAAGATGGTCAGACCCAGCGCCACAGAAATGAGCGCCATCACCGCCAAAAATTTACCGATGACCAGTTGTATCGGGCGCACGGGCAGGGTGAGCAAAATTTCCATCGTGCCCGATTGCTCTTCTTCACTCCATTGGCGCATGGTCAGCGCCGAAACCAAAAATATCAGCAGGATGGGCATCCAGCGGAACATCGGGCGTACATCGGCGATGCCCCGTGCAAAAAAGGTGTCTACCCAGAAAACCGAAAACAAAATTGCCGCCAAAAATGTGCCCAAAAAGATGAGCGCCATCGGCGAACCGAAATAATTACTGATTTCTTTTCGTGTGATTGCCAGTGTTTGTTTCATCGTTCTCATTCCGTGTTTCAGGTTTTATGTTTCACGTTTCACGCATCACGCATCACGTTTCACGTCTATTGTCGCCAATTCATTAAAAACGGTTTCCAGCGTTTGGGTATCGCGGCGAAGTTCGCGCACGAGCCAATTTTTTGCCTTTGCCATTTCAAACAGTACCGGGGTTAAATCGGTGGTTTCTGTGCCCAGCACACGGTATGCGGGGTAACCATCCATTTCGCCGAGCGATTCCACGCCGTGCACACCATCCAGCGACAGCAGGTCGGTTTCGATGCCGGGGGTTGCCTGTTGCAGCACCAAAATTGCATCGGCGGTTTGCGCCAATTCCGACAAGCGGGCATCAGCGCGAATTTCGCCGTTCATTAAAATGATGACGCGGTCGCACAGGGCTTCTACTTCTGATAAAATGTGGGTTGAGAAAAGAACGGTACTGTGTTGCGCCAATCGTTTGATGAGGCGGCGGATTTCGACAATTTGGGTGGGGTCAAGCCCCACGGTGGGTTCGTCGAGAATGAGCAATTTGGGTTGATGCAAAATGGCTTGAGCCAAACCGACCCGTTGGCGGAAGCCTTTGCTCAATTCGCCGATGGGACGGGTGAGATGGTCAGCTAATCCGGTGGCGTAAATTGCTTCTGACAGGCGGGCGGGTTGTTCTGCGGGCGGAATTTCTCGCAGGTCAGCCATCATTTTCAGGTATGCCTGCACCGAAAGTTCGGGGTACAACGGGGCGCTTTCGGGCAGGTAGCCGAGGCGTGCCTGCACGTCGCGGGGGTGGGTGAGCACGTCAATGCCATCCACCAGCACCGTGCCGCTTTCGGGCTGCAAATAGCCGGTGAGTGTTTTGATGGTGGTGGTTTTCCCGGCGCCATTTGGGCCGAGCAAGCCGACGATTTCGCCATCATCAATGTGGAAGCTGACATCTTTTAGGGCTTGAATCGCCCCATAAGACTTGCTTAAATGTTGAACGTCAATCATGGGCTCCTCCATTTTGCCTGTATTATGTTTTCCACCCTCAATTTTCTGACCGGAACATTAAACTAGCTTTAAATGAATATTAGAATTGTGTTAATCTTTTCGAAAAAATTTTGCGTTTCAGCCAATCATCGGCTATAATAGTGACACGCTTGGTGGTTGTAACCTAAAAGGTAATTGCAACGGTGTAATTACAAATCACCATTAGTTCATTCAACCCAAAAAACTTTAACAAAAAAAGGAGAGGTTTATGAAGAGGGTACTGAGTGTTTTGTTGTTGGTGGTAATTCTTTTCTCTATGGCTGTGCCGATGGTCAGCGCAGAGGGAGGAACGGACTATGTCGTTCAAAAAGACGACTGGCTGAGTAAATTAGCCGACAAATTCTTGGGTGATATTTTTGCGTGGCCTGCCATTTGGGAAGCAACCAACGCCAAAGCGGAAACTGATTCCAGCTATGCCCACATTGATAACCCCAATATCATTGAAGTGGGACAAAAACTGTATATCCCCACAACCGAAGAAGCCGCGACACTGCTAGCTGCGCAAACCCCTGCTGCCGGAGAACTCGGTAGCCCGGAAAACCCGATTCAGGTACTCTTTGTGCCGTCGGTGGATGCGGGGCAAATTGTCAGTGGTGGCGAAGTGATGGCTAAAGCTTTGAACCAAGCCACCGGCTTGACTTTTGAAGTGAGCGTGCCGACCAGTTATGCCGCTACCATCGAAGCGATGTGTGCCGCACCGGAAAATACAATGGGTTTCATCCCCGCATTAGGCTATGTGCTGGCAAATAACCGCTGTGGTGTGGAAGTTGGCGGCGCAGCCGTGCGCTTTGGCTTGTCGTGGTATACGCAAGAATATCTGGTTCAGCGCGACAGCCCCTACAAAACGCTGGCAGACTTGGCAGGCAAAAAATGGGCAGTGCCCGACCGTGGTTCAACCTCCGGGTTCCTCTATCCCAGTGCCGAATTTAAAGCCAACGGCATCGAACCGGGCGAAATTGTCGAAGCCGGTGGACACGGTGCAGCCGTGTTAGCCGTGTACAACGGCGAAGTTGACTTTGCCACTGCTTACTTCTCGCCGCCGCTGCTGCCCGATGGTAAATGGTATTACGGTATGGACCCCGAACCGTATGACCCGATGACCGCCGCGCCGAACGACAAAGGTAAACTGTATGCCGGTGATGTCCGCATTTTGGATGCCCGTGCATCAGTGGTGAGCACCGCGCCGGACGTGGTAGAAAAAGTCCGCATTCTGAAAATCGGCGACAAAATCCCGAATGACACCGTCAGCTTCGGCCCCGACTTCCCGCAAGGGTTGCGTACCCGTATTTTGAACGCACTGGTCGTGTTTGCCGGTTCGGATGAATGCGCCCAATCCATCTGCTCCGACCAATTCTACAACTGGACAGGCGTAGAACCCGTCGGCGACTCTTTCTACGACCCCGTTCGGAAACTGATTGACGTGCTGGGCTATACTGAAGAAGATATCTTCAAATAAACCGAGACTAACGTGCAACACACCGAAGACAATTCGTAATGTAGCATAACCGTTGGGTGGGAAGGTATCCCCTTCCTGCCCAACTTTTTATACCTTCGATTTACCGCCGTTTCTCCATCAACCCATATGGGGGATGTTTTTATGCTTGAAATTAAACATTTGACAAAAATATACGATAACACGGTACTTGCCTTGGACGACGTTAGTTTTACCGTGCCACAGGGACAGTTTTTGGCAGTGGTCGGTTTAAGCGGCTCTGGCAAATCTACGCTGCTCCGCTGCATCAACCGCCTCATTGAACCAACATCTGGACAGGTAATCTTGGATGGCGTGGATGTGACCGCTGCCCAACCCGATGAACTGCGCCGCATTCGCCGCCGCATCGGAATGATTTTTCAACATTTTAACCTTGTGTTGCGTTCGCCGGTGATAACCAATGTGCTGGCAGGGCGGCTGGGGTATACCAACCCGATGTGGAGTCTCATCAACCGGTTTTCAAAAAATGATATTGAAATGGCACTTAAACAGCTTGAACGTGTGGGCATCAAAGATAAAGCCTATGTTCGCGCCGATGAACTGAGCGGCGGGCAACAGCAGCGGGTGGGCATTGCGCGTGCTTTGATGCAAGAACCGTCCATTATGCTCGCCGATGAACCTGTCGCCAGTCTTGACCCGGTATTGGCGCACAGCATCATGCAATATCTGGAACAATTGCGTGACGAAGGCATCACCGTTATTTGCAGTTTGCACTTTTTGGATTTGGTGCAACGATATGCCGACCGGGTCGTTGCTTTGAAAGGTGGTGAATTGGTATTTGATGGCTCGCCGCAGGAAATCGACGACGCACGATTTAAAGAAATTTACGGAGAAGAAGCACAACGCATCGGGTAACCCCCGGTTGCAACAAAGGCAGGTGCGACAATGAAAAAATCATCGCCGAGTATTATCCGGACGTTAGGGAAAATCGCACTGATAATAGCGATTATCATTGTATATGCGTTTGGTTTGCAGGTAACCAAAGTCGATTTGGAAAAACCGCAAGAAGCCAAACGCCAAGAACAATTGACCAATATTTTGCGCGGCTTGGCGCATCCCGATTTGATCAGTTATGAAATTGACCGACTCACCGTAGATACACCCATTATTGTGCCCTGCACGGGGACACCTCCTCCCGTTCCCGCGCCCGAGCCCGGACAACCGGCTATTTCACTATCCAGCAATTGTGCCCAACCCGGTGAGAAAATCACTGTAACCGGCACGGGGTTCGAGCCGGGTGAAGATGTGTTCATCTTTTTTGTGCCATTCGCGCCGACCGTCAAAGATGAAGTTGAGTTAAAACTGGCATCTCACGCCGTTACCACCGATGTAGACGGTAATTTCACGGAAGAAGTAACCTTAAAGTCAGACCGCGTTTCGGAAAATGTGCAGACTGTGCGTGCCGTGGTTAATCGTCGAGTGGGCGGCCCCAAACCGAGTACCGCGTTGAAAGAAACGTGGGAAAAAATCATCGAAACAGTCTTTTTGGCATTTATTGCCACCACATTTGGGGTGTTGCTGGCAGTACCGCTCAGCTTTTTGGCGGCACGAAACTTAATGCTGCAAGTTACCAGCAACATCATCAAGTTTATGGCATCTATGATTATTATGCCCATCGGCGCCTATTTGGGCTATTTGGTATTCGTCAAACTCTCGGCAATCGGTGCACAGCTGGTGGGCGCAGGCGGCGCCCCACCCAAAGAAGCCGTGTTATGGACGGTATTGCCGTTGGTTGGGTTAGCGGTGGCACAATCTGCCGGCAACCGCACGTTCTTTAAAACCGTTCAACGCTGGTTAATTGCGGTCATCGTGGCAGTGGTAGCGGTGATACTCCTGTCGGCGGCGGGGCAACTTGGGCGGCAAGCCGGATTAACCCTGAAACAGAGTTTGGGCGGTTGGTCATTCTTCGGTAATTTCCTGCTCATCTTCTCTGATGCCATCGTGTTGGGATTGCCGGCATTCGGCGGGTTAATCGGATTATTCTCGCTGAATCCACTGTCGAACCGTTTGTTGGAGCCCGCGCTACCCAAACTATCGCCCTTCGTCAAACGGATAATCGCTGTTGTGTTGGGTATATTCGCCGGCGCAATTTTGTTCGGCATTATCACTGCCACATTGAACTGGTTTTATGAATTTGGCGATTTGTCGCAGGTGGTTATCGTGCCGAGTCTCATCGGTGCCGTGCTTTTTGCCGCACTGGCTGTCTTTTCCGACCCAGACCGCGAAATTCCCACCGGTATGTTTGTCTATTATACACTTCGTACTATAATGAACACGTTCCGCTCGATTGAGCCACTGGTAATGGTGGTGGCGTTTGCCGTGTGGGTTGGCATTGGTCCCTTCGCCGGGGTGATGGCGCTGGGGTTACACACAATCGTTGCCTTGGGTAAACTCTATTCCGAGCAGGTGGAAAACATTTCTACCGGGCCTATCGAAGCCATTACCGCCACGGGCGCGAACCGCTTACAAACCATCATATACGCCGTAATTCCTCAAATTGTGCCGCCGTACATCGCTTTTACGCTGTATCGCTGGGACATCAATGTGCGTATGTCAACCATCATCGGCTTTGGTGGTGGCGGTGGTATTGGCTTTTTACTCAGCCAAAATATCAATCTGTTAAAATATCGACAGGCGAGCGTCAATATGATTGCCATTGCAGTTGTAGTCGCCAGCCTCGATTATCTTAGCGCTAAAGTGCGCGAAAAAATCACTTGATGGCAAGTGCCGTCGTACAGACGAGGGTTGTTTATGCCGGATATTCCCGTTCTTGAATTGCGCGGAATCACCAAACAGTTTCCGGGCGTATTGGCAAACGATAACGTGAATTTAACGCTCATGCCGGGCGAAATTCACGCATTGTTGGGCGAAAACGGCGCGGGCAAAACCACGCTGATGAACATTTTGTACGGGTTATACAAACCCACCAAAGGCGAAATCTTCATCCGTGGCAAGCACGCCGAAATCCACGGCCCTACCGATGCTATTTCGCAAGGCGTCGGTATGGTACACCAACACTTCATGCTGGTGCCGGTTCTCACCGTTACCGAAAACGTGATGTTGGGAGAAGAAACCGTCAAAAACGGCATCTTTCTCGATAAACGCACCGTCGCCCGACAAATCCGAGAAATTTCCACCCAGCACGGGCTTGATGTTGACCCAAATGCATACATCAAAGATTTGCCCGTCGGCGTGCAACAACGTGTCGAAATCATTAAAGTGCTCTACCGCAATGCCGATATTCTCATTCTGGATGAGCCGACGGCAGTGCTGACCCCGCAAGAAGTGGAAGACCTGTTTGAAATCCTCCAATCTCTGGTAGATAAAGGCATCTCCATTATTTTCATCACCCATAAACTGAAAGAAGTGCTGGCCGTTGCCGACCGCATCACCGTGTTACGGCGCGGAAAAACCGTCGGTACAGTCACACCGGAAGAATCTACCGAACAGTCACTGGCAGAATTGATGGTCGGGCGGGCGGTGGAATTGACCGTCCACAAAGACGAAGCACATCCGCAGGAACCGGTGCTGGCTGTCCGCGATTTGGTGGTAAAAGATGACCGCGAAAACGTCACCGTTGATGGTGTTTCGTTTACCCTGCGCGCGGGTGAGGTGCTGGGCATTGCCGGGGTACAGGGCAACGGACAGACTGAATTGGTCGAAGCGCTGACCGGTTTGCGGCAGGTTTACACCGGCTCCATCCGGCTGTTGGGCAAAGAAGTTACCAATGCTACCCCGCGTACCGTCACCGAAATGGGGGTGGGGCATGTGCCGGAAGACCGTCAGCGTGACGGCTTGGTGCTGAGCTACCCCATCAAAGACAACATGGTGCTCAACACCTACTATCGCCCACCGTTTGCACACGGTGTGGTGATGGACGAAGAAAAAATTGTTGAAGAGGCGGAAAAACGGGTTAAAGAATACGACGTGCGAACCCCCAGCATCTATGCCACCGCCGGCACACTGTCGGGTGGCAACCAGCAGAAAGTTATTGTGGCGCGCGAATTTTCTCGCCCGAACAAATTGCTTGTTGCCTCGCAGCCAACACGCGGTTTGGATGTCGGTTCCATCGAATATATCCACCGCCGTATCATCGAACAGCGTGACGGCGGCACGGCAGTTTTGCTGGTCTCAACCGAATTGGATGAAATCCGTGCCCTTTCTGACCGTATCGCCGTTATGTTCGAAGGCAAAATTGTAGCGGTTGTTAATGCCGCCGACGTGACCAAAGAACAATTGGGGTTGTTGATGGCGGGCGCAACGCCGCAAAATATGCCGCCATCGGCAGTGGTGGAACAGCAATAATGACCAAACCGGTGTTGATGGACCACGATGGCGGGGTAGATGACCTGCTGTCGCTGATGCTGTTGCTGACGATGCCGCACGTCGCCTTGCGGGGGGTAGCCATTACCCCCGCCGACTGCTATTTTGAGTGGGCGGCAGAGGCAACGGCAAAAATTTTTGATATTTTCGGGCGGCATGATATTCTCATCGCCCGCGGCGATTTGCACGGTGTCAACGCCTTCCCCGCCGAATGGCGCGCCCAGCCGCGCATCATCAATGCACTGCCGGAAATGCTGGTGCGTCGAATTGATGCTTTGCCGCTGGCATCCGTTCCCGCCAGAGAATTTTTGGCGCAACAACTGGCAGCAGCATCCGAACCGGTGACGGTATTGATGACCGGCCCCGCCTCGAATTTGGCGGCGGCGTTGGCGGCGCATCCCGAATTGCGCCAAAATGTCGCCGAAGTGGTGTGGATGGCAGGTGCGCTCGATGTGGCGGGCAATGTTCGTATCTTTGCCCACGATGGCAGCGCGGAATGGAATGTTTTCTGGGACCCCGTCTCGGCGCGAAAGTTGTTGGAAATGCGATTGCCGGTAACCATCTTTCCGCTGGATGCCACCAATCACGTGCCGGTAACACTCAAATTTTTGCAACGGCTGGCACAGCAGCGGCAGCATCTGCTGTCAAATTTGGCGGGACAGTTTTGGGCAACCACCATCAATACCATCCCACACGTTGATTTTATGTATCATATGTGGGATACACTGGCAACCGGCTATTTTGGTTGTCCGCAAGCGATAACCTTCCGCAAAATGGAAGTAACGGTGGTTGACAGCGGGTTCAATGCCGGACAGATGATTCTCGCGCCCGGCAGCGGACAATGGGTACAAGTTGCCGATACGGTCAATGTGCCGATGTTCCACGATTATATTTTGCAACAATTTAACCAAGATTGCTGAACACCGAAGATGACCACTGAATACTGATAACTTTCCTCATAGGAGTTTCAAGCGTGGCTGACGTGAAAAATAACGCGAAAAAAGAAAAGAATGGCAACGGTTTTTGGCGTCGTGCCTGGCGTGCAATGCTCATCCCGATTCTGGCGGTTGTTGTCGGGCTGCTGTTGGGCGGGGTAATGATTGCCATTTCAGACCCGGTTGTTTTGCGTGGGTTATCGCCAAGCCCGTGGCTGGTTGTTTCCAGCGGCGAGGTTGACCCGGCGATAGCCATCGATTTGCAGACCGCCCTAAAATTTCATGGTAACGAATTGCAGGTGGGCGATTATCTTGCTTTTAAACGCGGAACCGGATACGTTTTCCGCCAAGTTGTCGAAGAGGTGACCGACCGCGATACGCAAATTGATTTTGCCCGTGCCAAAGACCGTGCCCCAAATCTAGAGGCGGGAAATGTGGCCATTGTGCTTTCTTTCTCTGACCGGCCCTTATTTGTGTTCGAAGCCGCCGGTCGAGCGGTGTGGCAGGCATATCGCGCGCTGTTCATCGGCTCCATCGGCGACCCGCAACGGATTGCCGCCGGTTGGCAAACGGCAACATCAACCGGAGACTGGCTTGCTTTCCGAGAAGCGATGCGTCCCATAACCGAAAGTCTGGTCACGTCTATCCCGTATATTTTTGCCGGGTTGGCGGTAGCACTCGGTTTTCAGGCAGGGTTGTTCAATATTGGCGCAGAAGGGCAAATTGCCATCGGCGCGGCACTATCAACCTATTTGGGCTATAGCCTGACCGGGCTACCGGCGGTGCTGCATCTGCCGATTGCGCTGCTGGGTGGCATGATAGGTGGTGCATTTTGGGGGATTATCCCCGGCTATTTAAAAGCGAAAACCGGCGCGCACGAAGTTATCAATACCATTATGATGAACTATGTGGCGTTCCGGTTTATGTCGTGGTTGTTGCGCGGCCCGATGCAGCGTCCCGGCGCAGGTAAACCGGTCAGCCCGTTTGTGCTGGAAAGTGCCTATTTGCCAACACTCTTCGGCTCGCCATTGCGGATACATGCCGGTGTGTTTGTGGCAATTCTGGCTGTTATTTTTGTGTGGTGGCTGTTGTATAAAACGACAATCGGGTTTGAATTACGAACGGTGGGCACCAACCCGAACGCCGCCAAATACAGCGGTATGAGTGTGGCACGGAATATTGTCATCGCTATGGGTATCAGTGGTGCATTAGCCGGGCTTGCCGGTGCAAATGAAGTGCTGGGGTTAAACCACTTTTTGGCAGAAGGATTTTCGCCGGGGTATGGGTTCGATAGTATCGCGCTGGCACTGTTGGGCAAAAGCCATCCGTTGGGGGTGTTGCTGGCAGCACTGCTGTTTGGCACGTTGCGGAGCGGCGCAACCAGTATGCAATCACTGGCGCAGGTACCCATCGATATCATCACCACCATTCAGGCACTGGTTATCGTTTTCATCGCCGCACCGGAAATTATTCGTTGGTTGTTCCGCATAAAAGCCGCCGGCGAAGAAGAGAAAACAGTTATCACCCGCGGTTGGGGGTCGTAAGCAGTTAAAAATGACAATGAACAGTGGGCAACAACATATACAAATTGCCATTGTTCGCGATTTTACGGAGTGATATATGAGTGCAGTAACAACAGCAACGTCTCAAAAACTGGTGTTGACATCGGCAGAAAAACGGCGGCGATTCCTTTTCGGCGTGATTTTCTTGCTGATTGGGGCGCTGATTTTTTGGCTTTTTGCGCTTGAGTCGCACCCGGGGCAGTACACGACCTTCGGGATGAACCCCGGTTTCACATCGGAGGCGCCGGAAATCCCCGATTTAACTTTTCCCACCCAACCGGTGTTATATGTGCTGGCATTTTTATCGCTGTTTATGGGCGGCTGGCAGCTGGCGCGTGGCTTCAAATCCATCGGCGTAATGTTCGGGATAGTTTTCGGGTTGTTTGTGCTGGCATTTTTGGCTTGGGCAGCAAGAGACTCCGCATTCAATTTGGTGGGGATGCTGCAATCAACACTGGTTCGTTCAACACCGATTGCGTTGGGAGCGTTCAGCGGCGTTATTGCCGAGCGTGCGGCGGTCATCAACATTGCCATCGAAGGGATGATGCTGGCGGCGGCGTTGGTATCGGTGGTGGTTGCCAGTGTTACCGGTGTACTGTGGCTGGGGCTGATTGCCGGTGTTATCACCGGCGGCATTTTGGGCTTGCTGCACGGTGTGATGGCAATTCAATTTAAAGTTGACCAAATCATCAGCGGCACCGCTATCAACATTTTGGCAACCGGTATCACCGGGTTTGTGGTCAAACGTTTTTTCATCGACCCGAATATCAACGATAAATTTAACCATTCGCAGATTTTTCCGCCGGTTCACATCCCGTTGCTCAGTGCCATTCCCGTTATCGGGCCGATTGTCTTTTCGGTGAACGTATTGCCATATTTGATGTTCCTCGTTTTGATTGCCCTGCACATCACCCTCTTTTACACCCGCTGGGGCTTGCGCACCATCGCGGTTGGCGAACACCCCAAAGCCGCCGACACACTCGGCGTGAATGTTTTCAAAATTCGTTATATCAATATCACCCTTAGCGGGATGATTGCCGGATTGGGGGGCGCATATTTCACCATCGGGCGCGTGGGGCAGTTTGACGAAGCGATGACTGCCGGACGCGGCTTCATCGGTTTGGCGGCTATGATTTTCGGCAAGTGGACACCCATCGGTTCGCTGGGCGCATCACTCCTTTTCGGTTTTGCCGATTCATTCCAACAGAAAATCCAAATTCTCATTCCCGGATTCCCTTCCGAGTTTTTACTGATGGCGCCGTATATCATCACGATGATTGTGTTGGCCGGGGTGGTCGGACGTGCCATTGCGCCTGCCGCCGATGGTATTCCATACGAGAAGGATTAACGGTGCTATGAACAAACGGCAGATAAAAATTGCCATTGCTGTCGTTTCGGTAATGCTGATGGGGTGTATTTGCTGCGGGGGCGTGGCGGTGATGGGCATTTGGTCAATCGACCGGGCAATGATAACCGACCCGACGCAGGCGGCGCAATTGGGCGCGGAAATTGCCGACTATACCCTGCCGGTGGGTT
>Ga0114931_10001613_pt1 | contig 28759 bp, 30 predicted proteins | sample 2SBtaG_FD_89579 | JGI IMG/M metagenome (GOLD analysis project Ga0114931, IMG submission 89579) | Deep subsurface microbial communities from Kolumbo volcano to uncover new lineages of life (NeLLi) - 2SBTROV14_V59a metaG | ecosystem: Environmental > Aquatic > Marine > Volcanic | place: Kolumbo... | reverse complement strand
TTGTATTAGTGTGACTTTACAAAGGCTTAGAAATCTTTTGATTTCTTGAATTTATTTGGAAAAATAGTATATACCCATTATTTATAATTGAAGGGGGAAGTCTAAAAATTTTTTGTTTGTTAACAATTAATTTTTAAAAAAATATAAAAATACAAGTAAATAATTACTCGTCTTTTGCAGTCATTATTATTGCTCTAATAGCCACAACTAATGCTGCCGGAACTATAAGCGCAATTAAATTTGAATAAAATTTTTGCAAAAATCCTGTTTGAATTCCAAGAACTTGCACAAAAGAACCTAAAAATGGTCCTAGTAACAACACAATCACAAGGGTTGCAACCAAAAATGGAACGGACTCCGAGTTTGTTACATTTAAGAATCCTATTAATAAACCAATTAACACAAAGGTCCCAAAAAGAATTCTTAATGAGGTTGACCCTTCTATAGGAACCAAAGCTCCAATTACTGTAAGTACAATACCTACAATGAATACTATGCTCCCGTATTGAGACAAACTCAGATTGTTCCCTGTTTTTTTTTTTACTTTTTTCATGTGAATGTGTGGGTTTAAATTATTATTTAAATGTTATTTTAAACAGAAAGTAGTAAATAGTTTACTATGAACCTATTAAAAATAAAAAAACTGCAATGAAAGAACCAATCCCTATTGTTGAAAGGATAGTTTTTAAATCCGAAATTTGTTCAGAATTTAAATCTGTATTTGACATGTTTTCTAGATTATCATTTGTTCTTTTCTCCTTTTTTAATTTCAAAAACGCTTTTTCTTTTTCAGTTATAATAGAAGAATTTCTAAGTGATTTTTTTGTAAAATTATTATTAGTGACTTCTTCTTTTTTATTCTCAGACAAATTTTGGCTAATTACAGTATTCTTTTCATTAAATGTTGTGTCTTCATAAACCAAATGTGAATTCCCTCCTCCACCAGAACCCGATGAGATAAAGATTGATTTTGAATTTTGAGTCTTTTTTTTATTTTTCTTATCTTCAGGCCAAAAATAAATATTATTCATTTCATCTTCCTCTTCATAAAAATCATACAAATCAACAACAATCACCAATTCATTATACGAGTTATTGAGGTATATTGTCTGCATAATTGAGGAATTTATTTTTAACACATCTACCATATTTATTTTTATTTGTGAAAAATTCTCGTCATATACTCCATAATAGAATAATCCAATATCTTTTTTTCCTATGTTTTCAATATTAAATTGAATAGAGTTGTTATCCTTGTTGTAATTGAAACTTGTAATTTTAATGTCTGCCAGAAAGGGTTTTTGTAGTGTTTGATTTGTAATTAAATTCTCTATATTTACATATTTCTCATATTTTAAACCCTCGTAGGAATAATTTTCTTCTGAATTTAGAAATTCAAATTGAAAAAAAGAATAATTCTTATAATAGGTTATATTCTCATTCTCTATAAATAAACTAAAAGTATAATTATTTTTTGGAAGCTTACTCAAATTTATTATAATATCTAAAGGCATATTATCATTTAATGTTTTTTTAGTTGAATTTTGAAGATAAGTTGTAGAATTAGCTTTAATTTTGTAATAAATATCATAGAGACTATTTAATATTTTAAAATCTACTTTTATGTTTAATAAATCTCCTGACAAATTGTAGGTTTTGTTCTCGATTTGAATTGAAGCGTCTTGATATGAAAAATCATATGAATCAACCAATTCATCAATACTAATTGCATAGCAATTATTTAATAGTAATACTATGAAAGTTAGTAAAAATAATATTTTTTTCATATATGTTTAAAATTGAATTTTCAATATAAGAATTTACCAATAGAATATAACTAAAAAATATTTTTAGGATAAACTTTATTTATTTTTTAAATTGATTCTGGTTACATTGTAATATAAATCAACTATTTTTGCAGTACTAATTTTTGTGGTACAATCTATTTGTCAATTCCAAGTTCTAAATTATTTATTTCTCTAGAATTAGTATTAATTTTATTAGAAAAAGCGACCCTAGCCGGATTCGAACCGGCGCTATCGGGGCCGAAACCCGACACACTATCCAGGCTATGCTATAGGGCCATTATTTGCTGTTTTTGAGCCATTTTGACTCACTACTGGGTATAAATTTAAACATATAAATATTTAATTTCCTAAACTTCTCCATCCTAATATAAGAACCATAAAGGAATATATGCAAACTACGCTACAAGGTAGTTATAAATATTAAGAAAATGTAATTTATAACTTTTTGCCTATAAGAATTATAAATAAGGTGGTATTTTCATTGAATATGTTTGTACAAACACGAAAAATGAAAAAAGTAAGTCTTGATGATATTTTTTGTCTCTTTTTTAGGGAAAATAAGATTAGTGCAACAACCAATTTTAGAGAAAAAGGAGAAAAAAGAAGATATTATCTCTTTAATGGAGAAAGATATGTTAAAAGTGAGTTAATGCAAAGTTCTGAATTTATTTCCTTTGTAGATGGATATGTCCAAAAAAATAGAGGAAATGTTGATAATTTAGTAGTTTCTTTTTTAGAAAACGATAGTATAATTTTAGGGATGATTTTATCTACATATTATAAAACAAATAGTGAAGAGGAAAGGTTGGCACAGACCTTAAGATTAGTTGATGATAAGATAAGACATCAATATCAGTTGGGAGAGAATTGTTCTTGAAGATTAAATTAAATATCGTTAAAGTCTATTTTTTCATTAATTAGATTTTTAATAGTTTTTGTAACATTATTAATATTAATTCTTTTTTGTAGTGTTGTGTCTCTGTCTCGAATTGTCACAGTATCTTTTTTATCTCCTTCTTCTGTAGTCTCATAATCTATAGTTATACAATACGGTGTTCCAATCTCATCTTGACGAGCATAACGCTTCCCGACACTCCCCGATTCATCATAAAACGCACTCAAATTTAAGTCTAAAATGTCATTGTAAATTTCTCTTGCCTTTTTAGAAATTTGCTCTTTCTTTACAAGAGGAAAAACAGCAACCTTGTATGAAGAGAATTTAGAAGGAATTTGTAGTACATTGTTTTTCCTTTCTTCTAAATATTTTAAATTCTGATCAATTAATGAAAAAATATTCCTTCCAACTCCGAAACTAAGTTCAAGAACATGAGGTATGAATTTTTCTCTTGTCTCTTCATCTAAAACTTCCATAGAAACTTTTGAAATTTTCTGATGTCCTTTTAAATCGTGGTCTGTTCTATAGTGAATTCCTCCTACTTCCGTCCATGAACCTGTAGAATTCATCTTTATCTCTATATCAAAATGATATTTATTGTAAAATGCTTTTTCTTTATCATTTAATTCAAAGAGTCTAAAATTTTCCTTATCAACATTTAGTACATCAAAATAAAACTGTTGAACTTTCACCATGTGATAAACATAAAATTTGGGCAAACCTTGTGTCACTAATTGTTTTGCTAAAACAAATTGAGGTTCTTTCTCTCTTTTGTCCTTAAACATTACTCTTAATTTGTAGTTTTCAATCTCTTTAAAATCTTCATGCTTATTTACCTTACTTGGATTAAAAAAAATTTGTAATTCTGCCTGTTCAACTTCTCTTGTTCTAAGAAGCATATTTCTTGGAGCAATTTCATTTCTAAAAACCCTTCCTATCAAAGCGAGTCCAAGAGGCAATTTCTTTCTCTGCAACTCAAATTGAGCCTTAAAATTAACATATGGTGATTGCGCCGTTTCAGGTCTCAAATATGCTTTATTTTCTTTTTTTGTCCCAATGTTCACTTCAAACATCATATTTAATTTTTCGACTTTAACTTTAGAATAATTTATATCCCCTAAAAGTTTATTCTCAATAATTGTTTTTTGCATCTCTTCGATACTTAATCCTTCTGCTTTTTCCCCTATTTTCTCTTCAATTAAATGGTCTGCTCTGTATGTTTCATCTGAGCCTTCAATTGTAACAATTGGGTCATAAAAATTTTCTAAGTGCCCACTTGCTTTAAAGACATTCTCATGCATTATAACACCTGTTTCAATTTCTACAAAATTGTCATTTAATCTTAAAAAAAAATTTCTCCATTCGTTTTCAAAATTTTTCTTAAGAAGAGCTCCAGTGTGTCCGTAATCATAAACACCACTTAATCCTCCATAAATTTCAGAAGATTGATATACAAACCCCTTTTTTTTACAAAATACAGATAACTCTTCAATATTAAAGTTTTTTTCCATAGAAATATTTTATTACTTTTTCTTATAAATTTATCTAAAACAGAAAAATATTTAAATTTAGTCTAAATCTACTTTGTATGGAGGGTTTCATATGTCTCGTATTGTAGGTTTTGGAAATATGTTAAGTCCAAGTACTATTCCTTTTAGTGGATTGGGAAAAAGTATTAAACGTTTTAGGTATGATAAAGGATTTACAATTATCATTCCAATTACAAAATATCTTGAAGAGAATAGTGATATTATGTTAAAAGCTGAAAGAAGATTTCTTCCAAGGAAAATTCCTTCAGCTACGTGGATACAATTTATTTCTAATGTGGAAAAGGGGAATAGATGCATTTTTGATCCTAATTTAAACAAATATAGAAAACAAGCAAATGTTAAATTAGCTGAGTATTTAACTGTATTAGGAGTTACTGATATTTCACAGATTTTTGGTTTAGAAGAGAAAGTTTCAGGAGATTTTGAACTTCCAACTAATATTGAACCATTAACTTTGGAAGTGTACGAAAGGTATAAAGACAAGAAATAAGAAAAATTGGAAACTCTTTTAAAGAAATTCAAAGAAATACTTATAGAGCTCAGTTCCAAGAGTATAAAATTTGGAATAATAGTCTCTATTTGTTACAGTAATGTATTTTTGCAATACTTTAGGTAATCTAAACGTCATAAATATAATTGATTTTAACATAAAAAATGTACTAAGCCACGATCGCATAATCCGGTATTGCGCAAGACTGGAAATCTTGTCCCTTTTGGGATTCTGGGTTCAAATCCCAGTCGTGGCACTCGTTTATTCTAATCTCGCTTACTTCTGTGATTTTCACCATTACACGTTCACTCACTTTGTTCGTTCGGTGGTCATCTAAAATTTCGTAGAAATTCTTATCTGACCTTCAAATCCCAGTCGTGGCACTCGTTTATTCTAAACTCGCTTACTCCTGTGATTTTCACCATTACACGTTCACTCACTTTGTTCGTTCGGTGGTCATCTAAAATTTCGTAGAAATTCTTATCTGACCTTCAAATCCCTATCATAGCTAACACAAAAGTAAAACAATTTTTTTCATACAAATCTTACCACCTGTTTCTAAGAGACCTTAATCTTAAAAAAACTTCTTTTTCCGAAGAATTAATCATACCTAATTCCTCTCTAACTCTCTTCTTATTTAATCTGAAAAACAAATTGATTTTTCTTTCTATTTCTATGTCTGTTATAATATTTTTGTCTTTTTCCATCGCATTTTGTGCTTCATTAAGCATTTTTATTGCAAATTCATTATCTCTTTCAATACTCAATGTGAATTTCAAATTATTTAACAAATAATCGTGACCAGGATAGATGTTAACACTCTCCTCAAGAGGAAAAAACTGTCTTGAAATAGTTTCATAAAGTGTTTCTTCATCACCTGAATAACAATTTCCAACGCCAGCACAAAATAATGTGTCTCCTGTAAACACACCAGTATCAACTCCATTCTCAACAACCTTAATACATACATGTGTAAATGTGTGTCCTGGGGTATCCATTATTTCAAGATAATTGTTTGAATCAAGTTCAATTTTATCATTTGCTTTTAGTCTTTTAGAAACATCATCAATATTTGCTTTCTCATGGGCCCAGATTTCACAGTTTGTTTTTAATTTCAATTCTTTATTTCCACAGGTATGATCATTATGTTCATGTGTATTAATTATTGCTATTAGTTTTAACCCTTCTTTTTCTAAAACATCCATTATCTGTTCGGGATAATACGGGTCAATACAAATTGCTTTTGAGTTAAATTCAATTACATATGTAAAATTATCAAGAGCACTCTTAGTTTGAATTGTGTGTATTTTCATATATAATTATCAAATTAATATTTTATAAAACTTATGACAAATATTTAGTTATATTCAGTAACGAATAACATTTATAAAACATGAAGGTTGTAAACATCCATGATAAAAAGCTCATTTAAAGAAAACTTTACTTTTTTTACTGCGATTTTATTCTGGATTATGGTTTTTTTTGGAGGTTTGGTTTGGGCAGATAGTAATGGAGTTTGGCATGATGCTAAGGATGTTAGAGGTGGAACTTTTGGAAGTGATGAACAACCCAATACTAATAGTTTTTCGTTCATGAATCCTGTGACTTTTAACGACGTTCTAACTGCAAATTTTAATGCAATATTTAATGGGAACGTTGGAATTGGGACTGCAACACCAACAACAAAATTGGATGTTATGGGAGATGTTAAAGCAAAGGTATATTATGACAAAGACAACTCAGCATACTATGTTGATCCTTCAGGAATTTCAAATACAAATAGAATCGATTCTGCCCAAGCAAGATCTTCAATTTATTATGACAAAGATAACTTAGGATACTATGTAAATCCTGCGTCAACAACAAATCTAAATAGAATTGATTCTGCTCAAACAAGATCTTCAATTTATTATGACAAAGATAACACAGGGTATTATGTTGATCCTGCGTCAACAACAATTCTAAATAGTTTATGTTTAAATGGTAATTGTAGAAATACCTGGCCACCAAGTGGACTAAGTGGAGCATTAGTGATAAAAACACGAGTGACTACTGCTTCTTTTGGATGTGACTCTACCCCCGGATTAGATATACGTTTTTGTATAGGTAGTACATGTAGTCCTTATGTTCCAGTTATTCAACCTACTTCGATGTCATGTGGTTGATGGTTAACTTTCATTTTCTAATCTTTTTTAAACTAACTCCAATTTTCTTCTTTTAATGAACACGTATTATTTAATACTCAAGGGCACGAATAAAGAACTTGCAATAACCGAGTTTGAGACTCTCTTTGAGACATACTACAATACTAAAGTAATTCTTAAAAAAGTTGAAAATACACTCTACACGTTCTCAACAAATGTGAAATTACACTCTAAAGACTTTTTATACAGATTAACATATACAAACTATATTGGAATTAAAATTGAAGAAGATAATTTTTCCAAATATGAGGGGAAAACCTTTAGAGTTAGAATAAAAAAAAGTAATAAAGAAATCAAACATACTCAAACAGAACAAGAAATTGCAAAAATAGTTTGGAACAAATTAAAAAACCCTAAAGTTGATTTAGAAAATCCTCAATTTGAGATTAATTATTTCATAACAAAAGATAAATCTTTTTTTTGTGAAAAAATATTTGAAAACAAAAAAGAGTATCTAAAAAGAATGCCAAAAAAAAGACCAGTCTCAATGCCATTTACTCTAAAATCTGATATGGCAAGAGTTGCAGTTAATCTACTAGGAATAAAAAAAGGAATTGTTTTAGATCCTTTTTGTGGAATTGGAGGAACACTTCTTGAAGCAGAAGATATGAACTTAATCTCGGTTGGAAGTGACTTGTCTTGGAGAGATTTATTACATCTAAAAACAAACTGGAAATTCTTTTATCCAAAAACGAAACCTAATCTTATAATCTCAGATGCAACAACACAAATTTTCAAACAAGAATCTATTGATGGAATTGTAACTGACATCCCATATGGAAAGTCCTCTTCAAAGAAAGGTGATAGATTGTATGAAGAGTTTTTAAGAAATTCCCATATCTATCTAAAAAAAGGAAAAAGACTTGTTGTAATTTATGCAAACTTTGTAGATTTTAGAAGTTTAACAAAGAAATACTTCAAAGAAATTGCACACATTGAGCAGTACATTAACAAATCTATGACAAGATATATTATTGTTTTAGAAAAGAAATAGCCCCGCCCAGATTCGAACTGGGGTCCCAGGATCCAAAGTCCTGGATGATAGTCCTCTACACTACAGGGCTGTATATTAAATAAGGCTTGAGTACGATATGTACGAAACCTTCAAACGTGAACCCTTTTTGGGTTCGTTTTCTACACACTACAGGGCTGTGATATTTTATTTTGAGTTCTGAGCAACAAAGTTGCAAAATACTCAAATGTGAACTCTTTCTGGGTTCATTTACTACACACTCACGTCTGTATAACTATTTAAGAAAAAGAATCAATTTTTAAAACTTACTAATTATCAACTCTTGAAATATCAACATTAATTGAAGATGTATCAAAAATAACAGTATATTTTTTATTAATACTCTTCTTGTCTTTTGTACACACAATATTTAATAAATTTTCTTGAGTCTCATCAAACGTTAATCCTGTTTTTTTAAATGTATAAATCTCATCTTGAATATTGCTTATGTTTTCATAATTTGTACCAAACAAATTACTAAAGAAACGTGCAATTCCATTCAATATGCCACCACTTTTTTGTATCATGTATTGACAACTTACATCCTTTTTGTTCAAATCAAAACTCAAAGCCAAATTATCACTCTCACCAATATAAATCTTTTTAGTATTTTGATACTCTTCATATTCATTTGCTCTTCCTATAAGTTTAACATTATTAATTGAAAGCTCTGGATTTTTATCAATAACAAATGTATATTTTTTCTCTGGACCCTTTGTTCCAAAAAAATCTTTACAACTTACAACAAAATTGTGTTGTCCACTTGTAAATTCACTAAAATTTAATTGTGTCTTAAATGTTCTAGAATCAACTCTCTCAAATTCATCTGAAATTTTTGAATCTATTGTATATTCACACAAATTGAGCCTTCTGTAAACACCAACACTTTTAAGAGTTATATTTGTTGTATAAGGTTCATCTGTTAATATAAAACCTTCCTCTGAATATACTGTGTAATCAGGAAGTGAATCTACATATCTTAATGGATATGAAGTATTAAAAAATTGATTATTACCATAAATACATGAAACCCCTAAATTCATCTTTTGTTTTGGCAGAGAATTTAAATCAATAGAATAATCCTTCAGGTTAACCTCTATTCTTGAAGAAGCAATGATAGTCTCAGATTCACTTCCCAAGGAAACTATACAAGAACTAAAATTTTGTGTTGAATACAACTTTAGTTGAGGAGTAAGAGAATTTGTAACCCATCCAAAATTATTCTCATCAAAAAAAGCAGTATCACTCTCTTCTATAAACATCGCAAATGAATCATCATAAAATAATTTAATTGTTTTCTCAACTGTGTTATAATGCTTGTCTGTTGTTACGATTCTAAATGTTGTTTCCATTTGAGGGTCCAAGTTCTGAAATATTATGTCACCATTAAAAACTTTGTTTGTTGGACTAAAGTAATTTTCATCTTCATCAATATCTAATATCTGAGAGGAATGTTCACTTAAATTACTTGAGTTATATATTGGGTCTGGATAATTATCCTTAAAAATCTCAACAGATTTAATTTTTGTATTATCTTTTCCTCTAAAAGAGAGCTCAAAAGAGGACCCATAAATTGTTTTGTTAGTTGAAGTGTCATTACTTGAATAAATATTTACTTGTGGGAGGCTAAATTCCAGAGTTGGTGGTGTATTATCAACTATTAAATTTTGTGATAAACTATCAAGCAATATTCCATCACTTTTTGCTTGAGCAATAATTGTATGATCTCCTTCACTAAGAGAGCTTAAATCAATAGGAGAACTTCTAAATACAAAAAGACCATCATCATTTTCTGAATTAGAAATCTCACCAATTTGTACTTTTGTATTTTCATCTATAAGAACAATTCCATCAAAGTCTACAATACTCTTAACAACCCCAACAGTTCCATCAGAAGAGTACTCAAAATTAAAATTAACTAACATATTGTTTGTATAATTAATTGTTAAAATTGTTGATTTTAAAGCACTTTTAAGCCCCACTGCATCTTTACATATAGCATCAATTTTAAGCTGTGTCTTAAGATTTTCATGATTATTTATGCTCGAAGATTGAAGTGAGTCAAATGAATTAGACCTAACACAAATTTCATTTCCTTGCGAATTATGTTCTCCTTCAATTAAATTCAAATCATCAGTTCTTTTAGCTTGATCTGAGGAAAACTCAACTTTTCTAAGTGTCTCATTACAACTATATACACTAGTTATCGGTGTTACTTTATATTCACAAATTGTCTTTTTCTCATTTGTATCATTTAAGTTGAAATTAATTGAATCAATGATAGGAGAATATGCAAGGTTTTCTATGTTCCTTAAATATCTTAAATCCCCCCCACTAAGAGAAATAGAATTTAATTGAGGAGGTGTTACATCTTGAGTTAGTGTAAATGATTCACTAATACTCACCCCATATGAATCTACACAATTCATATCAATTTGAGCAGATGTCCCATCCGAGAGTCTAAAATTTCCTACTAAATCACTTAATTTAAATTCTAAAGAGTTAGTCTCTGGGAAATCCTTGCCAAAATTATTACCCGCAAATCCAACTTCAACACTACATTCAAAAAGTCTATACTTTGGAGAATTAAAGGTAACTTCAATATTTGGGTCTGTTTTTGATGTATAAAGGTCTGTGCTATCTTGAAGATCAATATCTCCTCCAAATACAAAAGCTGGATTGGAATTATCAAAATAATATTCTACAGGGAAATTCTTACTATTACCTGCTTTGTCATAAAATATTATATTATATTTTTTAATGTATAAATTCGGTTCAGTAGTGTTTGCTCCCCTATCCTCCTTACTTTCAAAATCTTTAATGTTAACTTTTGCAACTGAAGTTGATTCATTAAGAATTACAATTGGCGTAACTTGAACAATATTACTAAAAGCATTATTTCCTGAAGCTAAACTCAAATCAATATTATCAGCTAGATAGCTTCCTGTAGCGTCAACTTCAAAGTTAACTTCAACATCTCCTAAAGCACTTCCATATAAATCTGCACTTCTAGTATAGAATTTTCCTCCAATATTTAACACTGTATTAACCCCATTATTTGTTGAGTCATTAACAGTGTAATTTATTAATTCAGGATTAATTGTATCGTAAACATATTTTAACTCTTTTTTAACTGAATTTCCAAGTGAATCTTCACATGTAATCTCTCCTTCTTTAACGCCATCACTTGTAAAATTTAGTTGTGCTGTTATATTATGATAAAATACATCGTTATCATATCCTATATATGAAAAACCATCATAATCTGAACTTATTACAACATTATTATTCACAAAATTTTGGCTTGAATTAAAACTAATTTGACAACTAGTAAGATTATATTCAGAAGATATTCCAAACAAAGTTTCAGGAGCATTCATATATCCTACATCTAAATCATAAGATTCAAATCTCTTCGGAGCTATTAATAACAGATCAGTGTTAAAATCCACAAAAAGAGTTATTGATTTTTCACTTTCTTGATCAAAAGAGTCTAAACACTTCACATTCAAGTTATAATAATCTGAATTACTTTGTGTTGTGTTGAAAATTGGAATTCTCCACTTCAAACTCACATCACTTGAAGCATTAAAAATAAAATCGCCCTCACTAGTATAATATTCACTTGGAACTGAGTCATAAGGAGTAAGCTCAAAAGAACAACTTTTAACATTAGAATAATCCCTAAATTCAAAACTCAAATTCGAATCTGGTCCAAGAACATCAGGATAATAATTTAAATTTCCATTCACATTATCAATTACAATTTCAGGTCCATTTACATCCATGTCCAAAGAAAAATTCCATTCCCTTCCTTCATTTCCCGATTGATCAAAAACCATAAAAGAAAAGTCGTTATTTCCATCATGTAAGTCTAAATCTTGTTGTTGGAAAAAATCTTTCATAGTATAATGACTTAATAATTGATTTGAATTCGTACTCATGTAACTCGAATTACCATTTACAATATATTCAACATATAACTTGTTGTTTATATTAAAGGGATTACAGGACTCTAATAATACATCACTTGTTTCAATATAAAAATCAACATTGCCAACCCTCTTGCTTGTTGAGTCAGTAATTAATACTCTCTGAGATTCATTATCATATCCTCTAAAATAAATATAAGATTGTGGAGGCAATGTGTCACATGCTAATTTGAAATCTGAAGTTGTATAATTAGTTCCAGAAGTATAAACATAACTACCAAAATCACCTTCAACTACACTCCCATCTGAAAATTTCGCACCTCTTAGAATCGGCTCTGTTTCATATGTATCAGGTAAATTATTATTGTCTGTATCCTTAAAACATCCATGAGTTCCGTCCCACTTACACAATGTATTTCCTGCATTTGGGTGGAGTAATGTGAATTTAGAGTTTACGTAATTATTTGGGTCAACACATTGATTCTCTCTAGTGTAAAGTTCACAAAATAATTTAGCATTTGCAAGTGATTGAGATGTCCAAGAAGAATTTATAGAATAAAAATTATCTACATAACCAACATTTGCACCAGTTAAAACATATTCTTGAGCAGGAGATTCAACCATATACGAACAATCTCCTAATAAATTAGATTTACTTTGTGTACATAAATTCAAATTGTATTTGTCATAACAAAGACCACAATATGAAGCACTTGGAGGTATTATTTGTGTCGGTTTGAAAATTTGTCCTGTAATTGACTGCGTTTCTAATGTTGAAGGACCAAAACTCACAGCATCAATATATACAGGAGAACCAATAACTTTAATTTTAATTGTTAGATTTGATATGTCATTAGGTGTTTGATAGGAGAGAAAATTAATTCTTTTATAAATTCCTCTTTCATTATCTTCCAAATCTACAACAGATTCCCAAGAACCATCAACTAAACTTCCTGAACGATTATATGTTTCAATTCTAAGTGTAATTGAACTGTTTGCAGTGTCTTCAACTTTAGCATATAAAAAAAATGAGTATGAAATATCATTTGTTAAATAGTTTATATTTTGTTTAATTTCATCGCCATTAGATAATACAGCAACTTTCTTGCCATGATATGCATTTTCATCAATTGCAATACTACTTGAATCTAGATTAACCCAATTTTTTCCATCTTCTTCAAAACTAGGATTTAATATTAAATTCCCTCTCTTACTATATTCAAATTGATTTATGTTTTTCTGAGGCTTTGCATTTGAGATACATACACCATTTTTATTATCAAGGATGTCCTCACTAAAATCTTTTGCAGGGACCCAAGTACACCCCAAATCTAAAAGAACGTTTTCCCCTATTGAAGGGTTTGATTCACAATTCGTTTGAGTTTTATAATCAAAACAACTTTTAATTTGTGATCTAGGAATACATGAACTTTCAAATTCATTGAAAATTAATTTGTCATCATTTTCAAAAGAAGTACTTATAATTCCCCCTAAATAGGGATTAAACAAACAATCTCCTCCTTGTGGGTTTATTTGTTCACATGATCGACTGTTAACAAAAATTCCTAGAGGATTTCCTGAATTTGAACAAATGTTTTGTGTTATTTCATTGTTTTGTGTATTTTCAACCCTATTGTACTCTAAATTGTTGTTGTTATTATTATTTCCCCCACCCCCTCCACCAGTTGAAGTTCCTCCTTGATTTGAACTAGACCCACCTAAATCGACAGTTCCTATACAGGAACCATCATAGGGAATTCTAGTTGGGCAGGTATTGTTAGCATCTATCTCATTTAAGACTGCTGATATATTAAATACTGCTTGTCCATGTGTATTCAATGCTGCACAATTTCCATTTGAAGATTCACAACCCATACGTTTATTTTGATAGTCTTCACATGCATCTGAACCCCTCTCACTTTTACCAGGACCAAGCTCTATTTGGTTATTTGTACAAGAACCACCAAATCCAATAATAATACTTTCACTATAATCATAACAACATACAATGCCTGTAGAATAAGCATTAGAAAAAGAAAAGAGAGCACTAATTAAAATGAATATAAGAAGCCTAAAACCAAATCTCATAACTTTGAATTCCTAAAATTACTTATATAAAATATATGTGAAACTTATTAGTTAAAACAGAAATATTATGATTCTTCATTATCTTGACTTTGATCTTGATTTGAAGCCTCACCTGAACCCATTATTCTATGATAAATTTCCTGTATACTCTTTGAATTCTTAAGCTTCTGGTGCATTACTCTCAACCTTTTCTTCCTTTCAAGGTATTCTTTATCATAACTGAGGTCTCCCATTTGTTAATATTTAAGTTATAGTGTTTATTAATAGTTTTTAATTATTAAAACTACGAAACTCTATTGTACTTACATGTAGTAATAAAATAATGTTTATAAATTTTACTATTTGTCAAGGACAAAATTTTAATCCCATATTAAAGCTTGTTTTAGCTTAAACATAGCAAATTGGAATTCTAAGACATTATATATGCAAATTATAAGGATATAGTAGTTATAACCTGGCTTTTCTAATATCAAAGAACAATAATATATTAGAGGGATTTGAAAAAAATTGTATATAAGCATTCTGTGTTGTTTCCAACATCTGTTTCTTTTTGGGTAAAAAAAGAAGAAATATAGAGCAAAAAGCATATCAAATATCAAAAAAAACCACATTGTTGAGACTATTAATGCTGTTTTAAGAATAATAAATATAGAAAATATTAAATTTAGCGATATTAACCAAAAAAGTAGGTTTTTAAATTTATAATATTTTTTGTTATGCGTATCCTTTTTCTTTTTTGCAATTTGAAAACCAATAAGTAAACTTATAATATATAACGTGAACTCGACAATTAGAAGTGTATTTGCCATCATTATATATTATAATGCCTATTTCTTATATTTAAACCTTTGTCACGACGGGTTTCTTATACTTTGATTAGAATTGTTAGAAACATAAAAAGACTTTTAATTACAATATGGAGAATCCGAGATTTGAACTCGGGACCTCAGGCTTTCTTAGTATTGCCTTAGATGCAGTCAGTAAAGCTGAACTGAGTCGTTCACTTATAAGACCTGCGCTCTAACCAAGCTGAGCTAATTCTCCTTTTAAGAGAAATCAAACACTAAATTTATTTTAAGTTTAAAGTGCTTGAGAGTGCACTGGCCGGGATTCGAACCCGGATTACAGGCTTGGCAAGCCTGGGTCCTAACCATTAGACTACCAATGCAGATATAAAGTTATGACTGCGACTAATTTATAAAATTTGTTACTTACTAAAGTTTTCTTTGATTATACAACAACCTTAAGTAATAAGTAAAATTAATAAAGAGAGAGAAACAAAACAGATTATGAAATTCGAAGTATTAAAGGGAACAAAAGATTCTCTTTGTGAGGAACAGATACAAATGAACAAGATTCTAGATGTTATGAGAAGAAACTTTGAAAAATTCGGACTTAAACCATTTGACACTCCCCTTATTGAATATTTTGACACATTGATAAATAAATATAAAAAAGAAGATGAAATTGTACAGGAGATATTTAAAGTAACAGATAGAGGAAAAAGACAACTAGGATTAAGGTATGATTTAACCGTTCCTCTTTGCCGTTTTGTTGCATCGCAAAAACAACTTAAACTTCCTTTTAAAAGGTATCAAGTAGGCAAAGTCTTTAGAGATGGTCCCATTAAATCAGGAAGAGCAAGAGAATTTATGCAATGCGACGCAGATGTTGTAGGAATAGAAGGCCAAGAAATAGAGGCTGAAATGTTAAGTCTGTTTTACAATACCTACAAAGATTTAGGAATTAAGGCAACAATTGAAATTAATAATAATAAAATTTTAAGAGGTGCGTTTTTAGAACAAGGTTTTAAAGAAAAAGACCTACAAATTCTAATTTTAAGTGTTGATAAATTAAAAAAAATTGGCAAAAAAGAAGTTCTTAATGAAATTAAGACAAAAAAAATTGATTCTAAAAAGGCAAGTTTAGCAATTGATACTCTAAGTGCCAAAACAGTTGCTGAAATAAAGAAAAATGCAAAAAATAAAGAATTACTCGAAGGAATCTTTGAATTAGAAAAACTTGTTGAATATCTAAAAGTCCTCAAAGTAAATTATAGAATTAATTTTTCAATGTCGAGAGGGCTTGTTATATACACAGGAAATATTTGGGAAGCATATGATTTACAAGAAAAAATCAAATCCTCAATTGGCTCTGGAGGACGCTACGACAAAGCAATAGGAAATTTTATTGGAAATGACAAAAGTTACCCTGCATTAGGTATTTCTTTTGGAATTGTTCCGATGATGGAATGTTTAAGAAATGAAAATGAAAACAAAATAACAGATGTCCTTGTTGTGCCACTAACCAATACTTTAACAACTACTGCAATGAAAATTGCTAACCAATTAAGAAAAACAAAAAATGTTGAAATTTCATACGATTATAAATTAAAAAAAGCATTTTCATATGCAGAATCAAATAACATCGACAAACTAGCAATAATAGGCGAAAGAGATATTAAAGAAAATAGATATACACTAAAAGATATAAAAACTAAAAAAGAAAAGAAAGTGAAGATTTAAATAATTTTAAAGATAAATTATAAATTATGGGTGTTGCAATAAAGGATATTTTAGAATTTGAAGAGATAGATTTAAAATCAATTTCAAATAAGAAAATTGCGATAGATTCATTTAATATGTTGTATCAATTCTTAGCTAGTATTAGACAATCAGACGGTTCTCCTCTCACGGATTCAAGAGGAAATATTACATCACATCTAAAAGGTCTTTTTAATCGATGCGTTTATTTTAAGAAAAACAATGTCAAAGCGATTTTTGTATTCGATGGAGAGGCTCCAAAATTAAAAGAAAGAGAAAGAGAAATTAGAGCACAGCGAAAGATTGAAGCAAATAAGAAATATCAAGAAGCATTAGAGTTAGGTCTTGCAGAGGATGCAAGAAAATATGCCCAAGGACTAAACAAGCTTGATGAAAATATGATAAAAGAAGCAAAGGAACTAATAGAAGCATTTGGTTTTCCAATTGTCAATTCTCCTTCTGAAGGTGAAGCGCAAGCATCACGCCTTTCTCAAGAAGGAAAAGTTTATGCTTGCGCCTCTCAAGACTTTGATTCTTTACTTTTTGGTGCAAGTCATCTAATTAGAAATCTCTCCGTTTCAATGAGGAGAAAAGTAGCAGGTTCTTCAATTTATCGTGAGGTTCCTATTGAATTTTATGATTTAAAAAGAAATCTTGAAAAATTAAATCTTAATAACGACGAGCTGATTGTGGTTGCGATTTTGTGTGGAACTGATTTTAATCCTGGTGGGATAAAAGGAATTGGCCCTAAAAAAGCACTTAAATTAGTAAGAGAGTATAGAGATAGAACAGAAGAATTGTTCAAGACACTAGACTGGCATTCCTATTTCGATCATACATGGGTTGAAGTATTTAACACATTTAAGAAAATGAAAACTAAGGAAATTTTAAATATTGACTTTAAAAACATAGATAAAAATAAAATTGTAGAAATACTAAACAAAAAAGATTTTGATGAAGAGAGTCTTAATAGAAGCTTGAAACAAATAAAAAGTGTCAAGACACTAGATTCTTTTTTTTGAATTATTTTAAAGAAAAAAAGAAAAAAGGAAGACTAATTATTTAGATACACAACAATTTAATCCTGGAACTTTACTAAACTTACTTTCATCTGAACATTTTCCTTCTGAATTAGTATCTTGAATTATTTTATCTTTACCATAATTTGACAATATTGGATTTGTCCTATCACAATTATCAGTAACACCTTTTGTAGTCTCTCCAAGAGTTTTCCCTTGCTTTCCTATATTCGTTGTGAAGAACACAACTATTACAAGTAGTACAATAATTACCAAAATTGCAATTACAATTGTATTTAAAGGTAATCCTTGTGCTTTTTTGCCTAATTTTTTAATTGCCATATAAATTTTTAAATTTATATATTTATAAATATTTCGTATCCACAATAAAAGGTAAATAAAAGTTCTCTTTTAGAATTTTAAGGAATCTTATTAATTGCATCAATGATTTCTTTGGCTTTCAAATCCAAATCTTCATTCTGTTCTGCTTTTATTGGAGTTTGTATTTCCTCTTCTTTTTTGTGTGGTTTTTGTTCAGGGTTTGATTCTATTTCACTTTGATTTGTTTGAGGTTCTTTTGAGGGTAGTTCTTTTAACATAGCATCTAATAATTTTTCTTTTACATCCTCTAAACTCTTCTCGCTCACTGTCGTTGGTGTCCAGTCTATATTTAAATTGTCATTTTGATACCTAGGAAGTATATGAATTTGATTTTCTTTGTAATTCCAATAAATGTTTGTACCATGAGCCTCAAGTGCTTCAAATAAAACACCCGCAAAAAGTTTTGAGAAAGCAACAATGTAGCTTAACTCTTCTTCATTCAATTCTATTAATTTTTTGTTTAATCTTGACTCAATTAAAACCTCTCCTGGAACCTTGGAGTCTGACTTTAAATATGCAATAATATTATTGTCTTGATAAATAGCATACTTTCTTTCATTCTCTCGCACAATTTCAACTGGAACTTTCTCAATTGTTGCTTCACTTTTTTTATGCTCTACAATAGGTTCTTCTTTGTTCTGAGGGATTGTTTTTGTTTCTTCATTATTGGGTATTGGTGTGTGAATCTCCTTTTTCTTTTCTTGGACACCTTCTAACAACGCATCAAGTGAATCTTCTTCTTTCTTTTTTGTTTTAATTTCTCTTTCAACTTCGCTTATGTCTTTGAATTCCTCTTTTTCTTCTATTGGCTTTATTGGTTCTTCTTCTTTTGGTGTTTCTTCTGGTTCTTCTTGCTCAATAGGTTCTTGAGAAGGAAGCTCCTCTTCAAAAGTCTCTTCATATTCAATAGGTGTTGTCTTATCTTGAGATTCCTCAGGTGTTGGTTGGCTTTGTGTTTGTTTGTTTATTTTTCTCTCTGCAATTTCAAGATATTCATATTTGATTTTATTTAATTGTTCTATTAGATTATCTACTTCATTTCTACTTAAATTTCTTGAAGAACTTCTTATCACGCAATTTAAATTAGAACTTCTAATTCTTAGACATTCTTTTAACTTTGAAATTACATCTTCAATAACTTCAAAATCTTCTTTGTTGTAAACTTTGATATTTGATATAAGTTGTGTTGCATCCTTAATTCTGGATTCAATTTTAACTTTCTCATACTCATCAAGTCCAAAAATAAGTTTTTTTAAATCAACTAACATACAAATTTATCAGAATGATAATTTAAAAATGTTTGTCTTATTGATTTATAGCATTAAAGTTGAAATAATTAAAAAACTAAGATTTAAACATTATGTGGATTTGCATTATGTGAATTTATAATCTCATTTATTATTTTTTTAAGATCAGTGCATGGTTTTTTAATAAATTCAATTCCATATCTCTCTTTCATCTCTTCTCCTTTTTCAGGATTCCCAGTCATACAACACAGAATACCCTTAAAATCTCTAGCTTCGAAAAATTTGATAATGTGTTCACCAGTAATTTCTCCCATATCAAAATCCGTAATTATTAAATCTTCTGAGGAATTAAAAGAACTTAATATATGTGAATGTTCCTTTAAAAAATCATCAAATGACTGTTCTCTATTAACTAGAATTGTTGTAGTGTTGTATCCCATCTTATTTAGATTTCTTTTTAAGATTGTAAGTAATAAATTATCATCATCAAATATTAATGCTTTTTTTTCTTCTGTCATTTTGTCCTTCACATCTCCTCAAGGGTTTGTATACCTAACAAATCAAGTCCATCCTTTATAACTTTTGTTATCGTTTCTATTAAATATAATCTGTTTGTTACAATCTCTTTGTTTGTAGCATTTAAAATTGGAACTTCAGAATAAAAAGTATTGAACTCCTGACAAAGTTTTATCAAATAATTACATATTGTAGAAGGTTTTAAGTCTTTATGTGCTTCAATTAACATCTCATTATATCTCCCCAGAAGTTTAATTAAATTAATTTCCTTCTCTTGTGTGAATAAATTGTAATTTGGTTTTGTTGCTTTGATATTTGATTTTCTTAAAATTGATTTTATTCTTGCATAAGTATATTGTACATAAGGGCCGGTTTCTCCTCTCATTGATAATGATTCTTTTGGATTAAATACAAAATCCGATTTTGGATTGAACTTTAAAATGAGAAATGAAATTGCCGCATGACCAATTATTACTGAGCGTCTTTTAAGTTCCTTTTCTGATAGATTTTTACTTATCTCTCTTGAAAGTAGATTCTCTTTTGCTTGTTTTACAACTTCATTTAATAATTCATCACAATCAACAACCGTTCCCTCTCTTGATTTCATTTTTCCAGAAGGAAGAGAAATGTAACCATACGAATAATGAATATTTTTTTCTTTGGAGGAGATTTTTAGCCTGTCAAGAAGCTCAAAGAGAACTTGAAAATGATAATCTTGTTCATTTGAAGTTATGGTAATATATTTATCTGCATTGAAATCTTTTTGTTTTTGTTTTGCAAGATATAAATCTTGAGTCATATAAAGAGTTGTCCCATCTTTTCTTAGAAGATATTTTTTATCTAAATTAATGTCACTTAAATCACAAAAAACTGCACCATCTTCTTCTTTGCCAAATCCTTTTATATTTTCTTTTAAACCTTTTAGAACAATTTCTTTTCCCTTATTCCATATGTCAGATTCAAAGTATTCTTTATTATGTTTCACATTAAAGTTTGAATATGTTTCTTTATATCCTTCAAAAACCCATGACATTAATTTTTCCCACAATTTAATTGTTTCTTTCTCACCTCTCTCCCAACTAAGTAACATCTCCTGAGCTTTTTCTTCTAATTTTAATTTAGGATTCTTTTTGTTTTCTATTTCAAATCGAACATAATAATTGGCAACAAATTTATCCGATTTTATTTTCTCAGTTTTGGGTGTTTTTCCTCTACCAAACATTTGGTATGCAAGCATCGCCTTACATATTGCAATTCCCTTGTCATTGTTTAGATTAACTCTGATTACTTTATTTTTTGATCTTTCAAGAATTTTTGATAATGAGTTTCCAAGTAAAATATTTCTCAAATGCCCCAAATGTAATGATTTATTTGTATTTGGTGAAGGGTATTCAATAACTATTTTCAAAGGTTTTTTTTTTGATTTAATGTTGAAAGCCTTTTTTGATTCAATACTCTTAAATGTCTCTTTTATCTCAAAATGAGGATTGTAGAAGAAATTGAGATATGGGCCTGAATTCTCAATCTTTTCAATAAACTCAGGGAGTTTTTTAGAGAGTTTTTTTTTGAGTTCTTCAGCAATCTGAATTGGATTCTTTCTAAGTTCTTTTGAAAAAATAAAACACGGTAAAGCTATATCCCCTTGTAATTGTTGCTTTGGTGATTCTAAAAGAGAATTAAAATCTAAATTAAGTTTAAGTTCTTTTATTAAAAAATTAATCAAAAGTTCTTTCATAGTATAGACTTTATTCTTTGCTTTTTATAAATTTGTTTGTGTGGAAAAATTTTTTTCAGAACTTTGTCTTTATTTAGTAACAAAATTTATAAAACCTTATGAGTTTAGGAATTTATGAAATTTGCTTTAGAACGCTGTATTGCTCCTTCACCACAAATAACCACTGACCCTAATACTTTTTGTACTTTTACATTTTACCCTGGAATTGTTGGTTTTGATAGAGTAATTAGAACCCTTCTTCCTAATCACACAGCATATCAATGTACAAATAATGATGGAACAATACTTCCTAAAGGAATGGTAATTTCACTCACACCTAATTTAGTTAAACAAAATTTTTTATCGAAAAATAAAGGGAGTTTAGAATCTCAAGAAGAATGTAATCTAGATGAAGATGATATTGAAGTAAGATTAGCCAATATTCTACATGCTAATTGGAGAAATCGCCTTGGAGTTATTACTAAAAATTCTATCTATGAGGCCTCATATAGTGAATCAAATGGGTTTGAATTGAGAGAAAGAAACCCAAGAAACATTCTTGAATGGGGATTACAAAGAAAAGAAGTTCCAAAAAACCATAATAGAAACACATATCTCCGGTTTGGTGAATTCTCTAGTATAACTTATAGAGGAAAAGAAATTTTTGACCCTTATTTTCCTGAAAATTTAAAAACTTACTTAACACTACTCTCAAGAAAAGTAGAAGAACTTTTTGGATCAAAAGGAAACATACCAAAAACACAGGGTAGATTAAGAGTTTCTTTTAAAAAAAGTTGCGATTCCATAAAACCCCAAATTGTAACCTCAAAGAGGTATTAAAAATATTTGATCTTCAAATAAATTAATAAAGGATAACTATTCTTAGTATTAATATTATGAAAAGAAAATTCCAGATTTTAATAGTTCATGGAGGAATGACATTTAAAAACAGAGAGAATTATTTAGATTATTTAAAAACAAGAGAAATTTCTTTTGCTAAGAGAGTTAATTGGAAAGGAAGTTACCTAGAAAAACATCTTGGGAAGAGATTTGAAATCATAAGACCAAAAATGCCTTTGAAAGAGAATGCAAACTACAAAGATTGGAAAATTCATTTTGAGAGGTATCTTGAACATCTTAGAGACAATGTGATTTTAATTGGAAATTCATTAGGAGGAATTTTTCTTGCAAAGTATCTCTCTGAAAACAAGTTCTCAAAAAAAATTCTCTCAGCATATCTAATTTGCCCTCCCTTTGAGAACTCACTTCCAAACGAAGATTTGGTTGGAGGGTTTAAACTCAAATCTGACTTGTCTTTACTTGAAGAGAACTCACAAAATCTTTATCTTATGTTCTCAAAAAATGATGATGTTGTTCCGGTTTCTCATGCTGAAAAGTTTCAAAGAAAGCTTAAAAAAGCAAAAATTATAATTTACAAAAATAAAAATGGTCATTTCAATATCTCAACTTTTCCTGAAATCATAAAAAAAATCAAGCTCGATGTGAAGAGTGTTGAATCACACATTTGAAACTATTCAAACTTGTTCAAAGTGTCCTGATCTTGTTGCGAAGCAAAATTTTCTGTATTTGAAACTCTCAATTTTCAATCTCAAAGATAAGGTTATAATCAACAAATTAATTAGCAGAAATATTACTTATTAAATATCTAGAAAATATCATTATTAAGCGTAATTAATAACATTTTTTTTAGTTATTTTAGATTTTATTCATTTGTGTCATTAATTCCAAGTTTGTTTCTCAAATAGATAGTTTTATATATATTTAATTACATAAGATTATATTAAATGATACTTTTTTAATATAAAATGAACTTAAAAATAGATAAACAATTAAAAAACTCTTCAAAAGTAACGAGGTATCCTAATCTTGGCACAGTATTAATGGTAGAAGAATTTTTACAGAAAAATCAATCAACTCCTTTAAAAATATCTGAAATTAAAAAAGGAATACCTAAGAAAGTTATGCATCAAACATTAAAAGTAATTTTAGAATATTTATGGAAAAGTGGAAAAATAATTTATGGCCCTAGAGGTATTCAGTGGATATATACAAGTTCTAAAGAAATGGATAAATTAATTGGAAATAGTATTGAATTCTAAAAATGGTTGAGAGGGAGATTAGAGTTAGATTATTAGGTGAAGCTATAGAAAATTATTCGGATTTGAAAAAAAGAACAGATAAACAAGCTAGAATACTTTTAAATTCAATAGACAAGGTTAAAGAAAGATTAAAAATTAATCCTCAGTTTGGCAATCCAATTAAAAAAGACTTAATTCCAAAACAATATTCACAGTACGGTAATCTTTATAGAGTTGAACTCTCTAATTTCTGGAGGTTACTTTATACAATTAAAGGTGATGAGATTGAAATAGTAGCTTTCGTTCTTGCAATAATAGATCACAAAGAATATAATAAAAAATTTGGTTACAAAAATTAACATAACTCTATTCAAACTTGTTCAGATTGCCCAGAAATTATTTCAAAGCAAAAATTCTTGTATGTGAAACAGTGAAAATCAGAAAAGAGAAAGAGTTAATAATAAAAGATTTGAATAATTAATTTTTACTCAATAAAATTTTATCCATATAATCTATTTACTTTCATTCTTTATAAATTTACAAAAGTTACATTTAAATGTAATTATTTGGCAATAGTTACTTGTATACTAAACTTTATAAAGATTAAAATTGTAATTATTTTATGGCAATTTTAAAATATACCTATGCTAAAGTTATCAAAATTCTAGCTCAAAATGACATCATAGTTAAAACGAAAAATAATATGACAATTGACTTGAGATTAGCTGAAGTAAAACCTAAAGAATTAGACGTAAAAGAAGTAAAAAAAACTTTAAGGTTATTTCTAAAATTAATTCCTATTAACTCCACAATTTATTATAAAATAATTGGCAAGAATTACAATAGAATTATAACTCAAATTAAATCTAATGGGAAATTGTTTAATCCTAATTATAATAATATTTTAAAGAAAAAAGAATTATATGGAGTTAGATTAAAATGAGAAAAATATTATTTGTATGTAATCAAGGAAAGTATAGAAGTCCTACGGCTTGTAATGTTTGGAAATCACTATATCCTGAAGACAAAGTAGATTATGAAGGTGTATTTACAGGAAGATATTTTCAAAATAAGATTAATTGGGCTGACAAGGTAATTGTAATGGAAGATCAACAATATGATGAAATTGTTAAAAAATATCCTAAACTATCTACAATGCAAAAGATTGAAATTCTTAATATTGAAGATATTTACAAAAAAGATGATCCTAAACTTATTAAAATTTTAAGAAATAAACTTCTAAAAGTTGATTTTAAAGATCCTAATGATATTTCTGAGTGGATGATTGATATAGAAAAAGGTGTACATACAGGTGAAAATCCAATATATTTTGGAGATTGGAAAAAGAATAAAGAAGGTGATGAAAAATGAAAAATGGTGAAGATATAGCTTATCCAAATCAAATTTTTATTGATTACGAAATTAGTAAAGAAGATAAGAATAGGTTACAATTTGATTTACTTTTAAAAGATATAATAGGAAAGCATAAAGATCAAAGTTTTTATGATTTATTTGAAAAGGGAAACTTAGACCCTAATTATTTTTTCTATGATGAAGTACACTTAATTGAACATTGTATTTGGAATAATAATTATGATTTATTTGATTTTTTAATTGAAAAAGGAGCTAATCCTGTATTAAAAACATCATATCAACACTCTATTCTTTTTAAGATTGCTAGAGATCATACTTTAAAAAAATTCGAAAAAGTATTTGAGAACTTCGATTTTGATATATATGAATTAACAATTTTTAAATATAATTTATTAAGTTCATGTTGTAGAAATGTATCCTTTGGCATAAATATTTTAAAATATCTATTGAAGAGAACAAAATTAGATGTTCTTCATATTAGTAAATCTAAATATTCTTTATTAGATATCGCTTTACATCATGACAATCATGAAGTAATTAAATTCTTATTAAAAGAGTATGGATCAGCAATACCTGTTAATCATGAAAAAGATAAATTACAATTATATTTGAAGGTTTATGAAACAAAAAAAGAGGTAAAAGAAAAATGAAAAATGTTTAATTGAGGGATTAGATAAAATGAAAACCTTCATTAAGAATTGTGGAGTCCTTTACTTGTAAATTTTTATTCCAAACACTTTTTCTATTTGTTCATTGAATAAATACAGATCTTTATCATTTGAGAGTATTGCAATATTGGGATTAGATTTTTTAAGTTCAATTGCATCTGCCAGAAGTTTCAGATCTCCTAATTCTGGTAGTAGACCCTCTCTATCTGAGAGTTTCTTTAATTTTTTAGACAATTTCTTGTTTTCTATTTTATCTAAAGTTATTTCATAAAGATTTCCTAAGTAGTTTGAATAAAATTTTTCAATATTTGTTAAATTATATCGTTTCTCTTCTACTGCAACTGCATATTTTTTTATTAAATTATTAAACCTCTTTTCAAGTGTTGTAATAATTTCTTTCTTATTAAAATGTTTAAACTTAGAACAAACATTATTTACGGTATCAATTGAAAATTTAATTTGTTTTTCTAATTCTTCTTTTATTGAGTTAGTTATTACAAACTTGTTATTATTTCCCCATTTTTCCATTAAAGAATTATACTCCTCTAATTTATTGTGAGATATTTTGTACTCTCCAACATCATATAATACTTTATTTAAAACAATATTTGTATCTAAAAGAATAATATTCTCTTTTGGTTCTTCAAATTCTTTGTAGGTTAATTCTTCTTTTTTTAGATGTTTTGTAATTATCTCTTTGTATTTTTGAATATCTTCATGATCGGGTTCAACTAATTCTATTGCAATTAAACAATATATTGCCTTATCCCACATCTCTTTTTTAATAAATATATTTTCTAATAGATAGATTAAATAACTAGTATCATAAGTAATTCTTAATTCAGTCATTTGTGATTTAAGTGGGATTTTTTCTTTTTTATCATAAATAATGTCTGAAGAAAACTTATTTAATATGGAAAGCTTAACTTGCTTTAGATGTGATTCCTCAGGTTTATAGCTAAGGATAATATTTATAATAAGAATTGAGGATCTATAGTTTTGCAAGTAGTTAAATCTATTTGTATGCTTTAAATCATCTAAAGCTTTGAATAAATGTTTATTTAACTCTCTTAAATAATCTTTATTATCATCGGTTTTAGGAAGTATTTTATGAACTTCTTTTAGATGTTGAACTAAAAGATCATATATTCTCTCATTAACATCATTTTCTATCTTCTTTAAGTATAATTGTTGTTTATTCATTTTCTGTAATCTCTTCAGTTTTAATTATAAAGTTTATAACTCCTTTTTCATATTTCTCAATTAATTCTTTTGAAAAGATATTTTGTGTAGAATAACTAGCATTCTGTCTATCATTTTTTAGAGTAGTATACAAATTGGCATCTTCTTTGTTTATAGATAAATTTTCGAATAAATTAATTTCTTCTTTAGATACTAAATACTCGCTTATCAATAATAACATAGTAGCATAATGGTTTTTTGACATATAATTCTTATTTGTAATTAATGCTAATGATGAGTGATATAAAGAATAATAGAGAGTTACAATTAACCAATCATTAAATTCTAAATTATCTTTATTTAATTTGTAGAATGCGAGATTATGTTTTGCTTTATCTATATGAGATTTCACCAGTTCTTTATTTGAATTGATTTTTTTAATTTGTTTTTGTTGTTTAAAAAAATTTATTTGTTCAGCTAAATATTTTTTATCTAAAAATAGTTTATTTATATTCATTTAATATTACCTCATAAAAATTTTGTTCTTTATATATAGGAAAACCTGTCTTTTTCGCTTGAATTATAATATTGTCGCTATTAAAATTAAATTGCTTAATATTGCAATTAAATATTGAAATTGGATAATTTGAAGTAATATCTACTTTTGTTTTTATTTCTTCTAAATTTATTTTCTCATTTGATACAACTAGAACATCTATGTCACTTCCTTCCTGTTCTTCTTTAATAGAAGATGAGCCAAATAAGACTATGGTAAAAATATTATTAGGTATCTGTTTTAAGAAATTTTTAAGTGGAACTTTTACCCCTATATTTAATTCTTGAAATTTCTTATTTGCTATTTTGGAAAACTCTAACTCAAATATTTTTTTATCTTTTATTTTATAAAATGTGTTAGACTTAGTTTTTTCTTGTAAAAGTATTTTAGAATTTTTTAATTTCTTTAAGGCTCTTGAAAGAGAACTATCTGAAAGATTAGATAATTCTTTAATTTCATTATAATATAAATTATCTTTCTTAGTTTGAAAATAGCTCCCATAAATTTTAGTAACTGCATTCATTAAATATTATAAGATTTGTTTATTTATAAACTTACTTCCAAAATTGGAGCAATTACTTCCAAAATTGGAGTTGTTGTCTTAATTATAAGAAGTATTAGATTTACGAATTATCTACAATAGTAGAAATTCTATAATTATTCTAAATTTTGTCTAGTGCATTTAATATACCATCTAATTCATATTCATCCATTTCTTCATACATTTTAGTTAATTTAGATTCGTCAAAAGTTTCTTTTTCTTCTCCCATGCTATATTAGGAACTTGAAACTTTAAAAGGCTTTCCCTCTTTTTTAAAATCTCCATTATTATCTACAAAAATATAACTATCTACTTTATCTTTTAATTTATGGGCATTATTAACTACTTTGTCCCCAATATTCCCTCCAAATTCACAAGGTACATATCTCTCTTCTTCTTCAAACCCTATACTTGCTCTTTTTACAGCTTCAGCAGGTTCAACAAAACTTGCTAATATATGTACTTTATATCCATTATTTTTGAATTTTTTAATTATCTTCTCAGACTTTTCCCCATTAAACATGATCTGGTCTAAAATTATATTACTTTCAAGATTTGAATGTTTATTAACTAATTTATCTAAAATGTTTGAACTTTCGTTATGAACTAAGGCTACATTCATACTATTAAATTTTTCACCTTTATAATCTAAATGTTCTTTAATATCATCAGTATTTAAATCTTCAGCATCAATACCTTTAATATACTGTTAATCTACAATAGTAGAAATTTTATAATTATTCTAAATTAATAAAATTTATGATGTTATTTGTTTAATCTACAATAGTAGAAATTTTATAATTATTCTAAATTTTTTTACTTTTTCCTCTTCACTCATTTATATCTACAATAGTAGAAATTTTATAATTATTCTAAATTGGATTTGGAATATTGAGGATTGTTAATCTACAATAGTAGAAATTTTATAATTATTCTAAAT
>Ga0114931_10001612_pt1 | contig 28767 bp, 25 predicted proteins | sample 2SBtaG_FD_89579 | JGI IMG/M metagenome (GOLD analysis project Ga0114931, IMG submission 89579) | Deep subsurface microbial communities from Kolumbo volcano to uncover new lineages of life (NeLLi) - 2SBTROV14_V59a metaG | ecosystem: Environmental > Aquatic > Marine > Volcanic | place: Kolumbo... | reverse complement strand
TGAGTGCCACCAAAGGCCTCAACATCTTCAAAGACGAGCGTCGAATTGGCATTGTTATAGAAAAAATACTTGTTATTGATATTCCCGCTGCCGTCTCCCAGCAAGGCCTGGTTGAATGTGATATTGCGGAATATTGTGGTGCCGGTGTAATTGACCTTAAATGCATAGGTGGATGTGCCCTGCGCGGAAATGCGCACCTCCACGGGACCGTTCTCGCCGATAAAGGTGATCGTTGAGCCCGATTGTGCGCCCCCCAGGATATTGCCGTTACCCTCATCAAAGTAATTCCCGGAGGCGACATACACCGTGTGGGACACGTTGTTCCCGGTCAGGGTCGACCAGGCCTTTCCAAGGGTACGCCAGGGCGCCGACGAGGAACCGTTATTGCCATCATTGCCCGCGACACCATCAATATAAAAGTTACCCGCAAGAAGGGTTGAAGGCAGCAGCCAGAAGAGACCAAGAAAATAACAGATTAACCGGAGTCTCTGGATTGATATGCTTTCTGTATACCTCATAGCTGAAAATGCTTACTCTCTATTTCTCTTGTTATTATTCATCACATTTATTTGTTTAAAAAACGGCACAGCGCATACAAAGTGAGGAGGAACAGCTGCAGAACTGAAGGCAACTTACACCTGATACTTTATTGCGTAAAGGTTACTCTGAGTCAGTTAATTCATCAAATGACTGCAGTAATGATTGTATATAGTTGTAATAACTTAAGTTATAAAAGTTAGTTCGTCTGATTCCTGTCAGGTGCGCGCCTTTTTCTATGCGTTTGTAAACCAAATATATACAACACGGTATATTGAACAATCAGCATTAACCTGTACTGGAAGTAAGAAAAGGATACCTTGAGCAGCCCCTCATTCGCCTCGATTGCCTACGATGGCAGCAAGCGCTCTTGCCGCCTTTTTGTGCCCCTCGGCATTCCAGTGTGAATCAATGACGTAATAATCATTAACGCCAAGGAACTCCTTCCCGTCAATAAGGATTGCACCATGATCCACAACCACATCTCTGCCGAGCGGGAAATTTGACTGTATGGATTTTTGAGGAATAATAAATATTATCGGCCGTGCACCATCACGCTCTATATCTGAAATAAGCTGCAACAGCAGCGCACGCGTAAGCACGACGGCGCTTTCAGCTGTGTCGTCAAATGTTTTCAGATCCTGCTTCCTTAACAAGGATTTCTGGACAAGAGAAGACAAACGGTTCCTGACCAGATTCCATCCCTGTGAATGTTCAAACAGTCATCTTACCGGGGCTATGCTATACATAAACTCGCGCGCCTTCACACATGGTAAATAGGCTTCTGCATCGCGCACCAGGTTACCATCATTATCAATCTTGAACAGTCTTGAAACAGCATTGTTACCAATATCATTATCAAAATAAAAAACCACCACCACATCAGGATTATATTTACGCACATTTTCACGATAGGTAACCAGTTCTTCCGCCTGGCCAAATCCGGATACACCAAAATTCAGCACTTCGTAGTGGTCAACACCCGGAACGGTCTCGCCATTCAGCTTGTTTTCGAGTACTGCGCTTACAACTTCTGAATCATTAACGCCATGTCCATATATAAAGGAATCCCCCAGTAGTGCAATTCGATATGTGCCTTCAGGTTTTTTCAGGGAATAATTCTGCGTACCCCGCATTCCGGCATCATTGGTGTTGATAATAATTTCGTATTCACCGGGCATATAATGCCTGGTCGTTATATTCGGCTGCTGCGCCCTGACCCCGTACCCGGGATCCACAACAAACCCGGACATAATCGGTTCTTCAAAAACACCCTGACAATAATCTCAAATACCAGCAGTGCAATAGCTGTACCTGCCAATACCATTACTGTCCCTGACAGCATGCGTCGAAACAGGCTACTGTTTTTTCTTGTATTCACGGAAAATAAACTCCAATTCTGCCGTATGTCATTGCTGGCAACATGCCAGTTGTTCCGCGCGAGCACACACGTGCACTACTGACACACACTGGCATCGATAAAAATTCCAAGCCCCTCATCCAGCCTCACACACGGCTCCAGCCTCAAGGCTATGGCACCCTTTTCTATTGCTGCCAAAGAGTGCCTGATATCACCTGATCTCGGCTGATCATGGACCGGCTTGAGGTCTTCTCCGCATATATCGGCCATCACCCTGAACAACTCATTCAAAGTAACCTTCTCACCGGTTGCTACATTGAAAACGCCACCGGCAGCTGCGCTCACTGACGCTGCATGAATATTCGCACCAACAATATCAGATATGTAGATGAAATCACGTGTTTGCTCACCATCACCGTAGATTACAGGTTGAACACCTTTCCTCAGCCTGTCTGCAAACACGGATATGACGCCCGAGTATGGCGATGAAGGATCCTGCCTGGGACCGTACACATTGAAGTAACGCAGGCACACCGTTTCCAGGCCGTACAAATGAAAGTAAGTCAGGCATGCATATTCCGAAGCCAGCTTGTCGACTGCATAGGGTGACTGCGGCTTCGGCGTCATGTCCTCGGTTTTCGGCAGACGCGGATCATCACCATAAATGGCGGCAGAAGATGCGAACACGACACGTTTCACAGAGGCATGCCTTGCTGCCTCGAGTACGTTCAGCGTACCCTGATAATTTATTCTCTGACTGCCTAACGGGTCTACGATAGTTTTGGGTACTGACGCAATAGCCGCCTCGTGGAATACAACATCCACGTTTTCCACTGCAGCCGCCACAGTATCCGGATCACCGACATCGCCTTCAACGATCTCTATATCACCCGCAGCCGCAAGATTCTCCCTGTGCCCGGTGGAAAAATCATCCAGTATCCGCACCCTGCACCCGTCTGCAACCAGCCGGTCGACGATATGTGAACCGATAAAGCCGGCACCACCTGTAACAAGTGCGTATTTCATTTAAAATCCTTGTATATAGTTATATCTACAAAAACCAATATGCATGCAGGTATTAGACAGGCTGACCCGAAACTATCGACCAACGCCATGGTACTCGAAACCATGGCCGGTGATCACTTCAGGCTCATAGACGTTACGCAAATCAATAAAAACCGGCCCGTTGACGGTCTCCCTGATCCGGGGGAAATCCAGCCCACGATACTCATTCCATTCCGTCAGGAGTACAATCGCATCCGCTCCGGTGACGGTTTCATAAATATCCTCACAATAGGTTATTTCACCAGGCAGCAGCTTGCGCGCTTCCTCTACCCCCTGCGGGTCATGCGCCCGGATGGTGGCCCCCTTGTCAACCAGGTTGGGAATGATCGCCAGTGATGGCGCATCCCGCATATCATCGGTCTCGGGTTTGAAGGTCAGCCCGAGTATCGCAATGGTCTTGCCCGACTCACTACCACCCAGCGCTTCGCGAATCTTCTTGACCATGCGCGCTTTTTGCGCCGCATTGACTTCCACAGTGGCCTCGACAATCCGGCAGGACGCCCCGTGCTCCTGGGCTATTCGTATCAGGGCCGTAGTATCCTTTGGAAAACAGGATCCGCCATAACCGGGCCCCGCGTGCAGGAACTTCTTGCCCACCCGGCCGTCCAGCCCCATGCCTTTCGCCACTGCATGGACGTCAGCGCCCACCTGCTCGCAAAGATTCGCGATCTCGTTAATGAAACTGATCTTGGTGGCCAGGAAGGCATTGGATGCATACTTCACAAGTTCCGCGCTTTCCAGGTTGGTGATGTGGATCGGGGCTTCAATCAGGTTCAGCGGACGATACAGCTCACGTAACAGGTTCTCGGCACGCTCGCTTTCCACCCCGAGGACGACTCGGTCCGGCCGCATGAAATCACTGATGGCCGCCCCCTCACGCAGGAACTCCGGGTTCGAGGCCACATCGAATTCAGCGTCCGGGTTCTCTTCCCTGACAATCCGCTCAACCTGCCGCGCCGTTCCGACCGGCACCGTGGACTTGTCAACAATGACAGTATATCCGGATAAATGCCGTGCAATCTGGCGTGCCGCCTCGTAGACATACACCAGATCCGCATGCCCGTCACCACGGCGTGTCGGCGTACCAACCGCGATGAACACCAGGTCGGCATTCCCGATGGCCGGGTCATAGTCGATGGTGAATGCCAGCCGTCCTGCCGCTACATTCCGGGCAACCAGGTCATCCAGGCCCGGCTCATATATAGGTATCTTGCCGGCATTGAGTTGTTCTGTCTTGCCTTTGTCGACATCGATACAGGTGACATTTGCGCCAAATTCCGCGAAACATGCACCTGAAACCAGGCCGACATAGCCGGAGCCGATCATTACTACATTCATGGGTGATTTACCTTTTGTTCAAATCAGTATGTAATTGCCATAATATCGGCAGTCGTTCAGCTCGTACCCGGCCGAATAAATCCGGCCCTGCAAAGGAAGCGGCTGTAGGGCGGAATTTATTCCGCCAACCAAACTAGACCTGCTCCTCATCCAGTAAATCATCAGAATCCAGGTACCCCTCCTTCAACAGGTACAGCATAATTTCCTGTGCTGCCTGCATGGGACTCTTGTTCTCCGTATCAATGCGTATTTCTGCACTTTCCGGCACTTCATAGGGATCACTGATGCCGGTAAATTCGGGAATAATCCCCTTGCGCGCCTTGGCATACAGGCCCTTGCGGTCGCGGCCTTCACAGACTTCCAGCGAGGTCGCCACATGAATCTCTATGAAGGCCCCGTATTGCTCAATAAGGTCACGCACCTCCCTGCGCATCGCGGTATAGGGCGCAATCGGCGCACAAATCGCGATGCCGCCATTCTTGGTGATCTCGCTGGCCACAAAACCGATACGGTGTACATTGATGTTCCGGTGTTCTTTCGAGAAGCCAAGTTCACTGGACAGGTTAATTCGCACCACATCCCCGTCCAGCAGGGTCGTCGGCCGACGTCCCTCCTCGATAAACTTCGCATACATAATCTTGGCCAGCGTTGACTTGCCGGAACCCGAGAGTCCGGTAAAGAACAGCGTCAGTCCCTTCTGATTGCGTGGTGGGTAGACCTTGCGTAACTCGGAGATGACCTCGGGATAGGAATACCAGCGCGGAATATCCAGGTTATGCTCAAGGTGTTGCCGCAAGTCCCGGTCGGTAAACATCACCCCCTGCGCGCCTTCCTCCTCAAGCTGCCCGGCAGGAACGAACGTCTCCTGGGTGACCGAATAGCCCATTTCCCTGATCGGTACCATGGTTATCTCCAGGCGGTCCTGGTACTTCTCCAGCGTTTCCTGGGATGCATATGGCGGGTAGAAGTATTCTCCGGCAGCGGTGGTACCAGGCGGCGACGCGTGGTTGGGGCCGACGATCATGTGTGAACAGCCGTAGTTTTGCCGGATAATGGCATTCAGAATCACTTCACGCGGGCCGGCCATACGGACCGCCGACGGCAGGAGCGACAATGTCGCCATATTATGGGGGTAATGCCGGCGAATAGCCTGGTAGCAATGTACCCTGGCGTAGTAATGCAGATCCCCCGGCTTGGTCATGCCCACCGAGGGATGTAACAGAATATTTGCCTGCACCTCCTTGGCTGCCTGCAGGGTAATTTCGCGATGCAAGCGATGCATTGGCTTGCCGGTATGAAAGCCAACCACGTTTTGCCAGCCCATTCGGACAAACAGGCGCCGGAGTTCCTCGGGAGTATCGCGCAAGGTCTCAAAATCGAAATGGGTTGGCAGCTGGATACCCTCCAGCGTTCCGCCGATACAGGTATCGTGAACCTGTTCAAAAAGATAACCCACTCCCGGGTGCTCCAGGTCATGGGTCGCATAGATTTCACTTGCCTCCCGTTCCTTGTCGGGTTTCCAGATATCTCCCACCGTGAGTACCGCCAGCATAAAGCCTTCGCCATCACGCAGCGCCAGTTGCTGCTCCGGTTTGAATTGAGAGGCCTGCTCACCCGGCACATCCAGAACGATCGGTAAAGACCAGAGGGTGCCATCAGGCAGACTCCAGTTTTCGATCACCGATTCATAAACATCACGATTCATAAAGCCGCGCAATGGCGATAAACCGCCATTCAGCAGCAGTTCCAGGTCACATATCTGCCGAAGGTTGAGGGTGATTGACGGGAAATTGCCGGAAGCGGATTGCAGCATACCGGGCCGTTGCTCATCCACGAGCAAATCACGAAGTTCCCCACCATGTGGTTTTATCAGGTGTTCCATTACGTATTTACCTGTCCTGATTTGAGCATACGGTTACCACACCAGCCCGGTGTTAACTGCAAGCCGTCCCTGAGCTGAACTGCCGGCTTCCAGCCAGTCTGTTCTGTCAGCCTGATACTGTCACACACCCAGTCAGGATGCCGCAATTCACATAACTTCTCTGGCGTCAGCATGGGCGCATAATCCAGCACGCGGGCGGCAACCCGGTTTACCCGCGCCGGTATATCGAGCAGCCAGTCCGGAATGCGCAGGATGCGGACCTTTCTGCCGCACAGCCGGGCAACGGTTTCCGCCACCTCCAGCCAGTTGTACCCCCCGGCCCGGCCGTCGTCGATGCTGTACACACCACTGGCAACCGGTGCAGCGCCAAGCCACGCGATCACGGCAGCGGCAAGGTCATCGACAAACACCATGGAGAAACGCGCCGCGGGCGACCCGGGTACCGGGGCAATCCCCCTTCCCATGGCCCGGAACAATGGCAGCAACTCCCGGTCGCCCGGACCGTAGACAACCGGTGGGCGCAGCGCCATCCAGGAAACCCTGTGTGCCTCGCCGGCCAGTATCTGTTCTCCCCTGTATTTGCTGGCAGCATAATATGACAGACCGGGCTCACGTGCTGCAAGTGATGACAGGGTCAACAAGCGCGGTGGCTCGGCAAGAGCCTCCAGGACTGTCAGCAGGTTCCTGACACCGCCAACATTTACCCGGTCAAATTGCTGTTGCGTGGCACCACGCACCGCGCCCGCACAATGGACGACCGCACCGGCGCCGTGAACCAGGGCAAGCAGACTTTCCTCATGCTCGAGACTGCCAGGTACCCGGGTAATACCGGCGGATTGCAATGAATCCGCCTTGTCGGGTGAGCGCACCAGGGCACGCACCTGGAACCCGGCATCCAGCAAGCACCTGCAGATAGTCCGGCCAATGAAACCCGTGGCCCCGGTAACGGCAATGGTCTGTGTCACTGTCCCGGGTTTGACGTGCATCGCTACCGGCATGATCCAGGCCAGCCTCTCGACCGGTTCCCGGTCTGACCTTCTCTATGTCTCACGCTATACACCTGCATCCCTGCAGGCAAAAAATAACCGGCCGAAGCCGGTTATCCTGAGCTGGGAATACATACCGTTCGGCTCGTCAGGCGGACTCTTGTTTCAGATCCTGGCCGCCAGCGGCTGTTTCCCGTGCTGTCAACGGCATCAGCTGAACGGGATCGTGACGTTCGATAAACTGTTGACGCGCCTTGGAACGGGACAGTTTGCCTGATGATGTCCGTGGCAGGGTGTGTGACGGAACCAGTTCGATATAGGTATCAATACCCAGCTCCAGATGCACCAGCCGCGTCAGGCGATTAACCAGATCGGCACGCCTGTCGAGGTCAGAGTCACGACACTGGATAACCAGCACACAGACTTCTTCCTGCTTCCCGGGTACCGAAAACGCCAGTGCATCACCAATATTGACTTCCGGCTGCTGCTCGGCAAGGTACTCGAGATCCTGCGGCCAGATGTTCCTGCCGTTAATAATAATGGTGTCTTTCTTTCTGCCCGTGATAATCAGCTTGCCATCGACGCTGTAACCGATATCACCGGTGTTGAGCCAGCCATCTTCCGACAAGGCCGCACGGGTTTCCTCCGGTGCATTGAAATATCCGGACATCACACTCGGGCCCTGTACGAAAATAACGCCACTATGGCGATCAGACAACACATTGCCTGCTTCATCACGGATTTCAACTTTGTAATCGGGCAACGGTTTCCCGCATTCAACAAAGCAACGCGGCCGGCCCGGCTCTTCCATGGTGTCGATCGGCAAGGCCTGCTGGTGATCGGCATGATAGTCACCGTCAACACAATCGGTAGAATGTCCCTCAAACAGCGGGGCAAAACTCACCGCCAGCGAACATTCCGCCATCCCGTAACAGGCAAGAAACGCCTTCTCGTCAAACCCGGCCGGGGCCAGTGCCCTGGCAAAACGCACCAGCGTTTCCGAACGAATCATCTCGGCGCCCACACCGGCAACACGCCAGTTGCTCAGGTCATAGTTAGCGGCTTCACCCTCGCGCAAACGGCGCGTGCATAACTCGTATCCGAACGGCGGACTGAATGAAATCGTTGCCTTGGTCAGGGTCATCAGGTTCAGCCACTGACGCGGACGCATGGCAAACTCGCGTGTATCCAGGTAATCAACCGAGGTCTGGGCGGCAATCGGCACCAGCACCAGGCCGACGAGGCCCATATCGTGGTAGAAGGGCAGCCAGGAGAAACAACGGTCACCCGGGCCCATCTTGACGCCGTGTTTAATAATACCGGCCAGATTACTCATGACCGCGCGCTGCTTGATAACCACACCCCGCGGGAACCGTGTACTGCCGGAGGTATACTGTATATAGGCGATATCATCAGCAGCGGATTGAGGAAACTCGACCGCCTCATCGTCAGGCAGCTTGTCGAAAGTTTCCGGATCACCGATCAATGACAAGCCCAGCCCTTCGCCGGCCTCTTCGAGGAACGACAGATAGCCTGCAGGCGCCATTGCGATCTCTGCATTACTGCTTTCCAGCAGACCGCGCAACTGGGTTACGAAAGTATCATGTCCGCCCAGCTTGATTGACGCCGGCAACGACACCGGAACCAGCCCGGCGTACTGACATGCAAAAAAGAATTTGAGGAAATCCGGGTTGGTTTCTGCAACCAGGGCAACGCGGTTGCCTTTCTGCAAACCCATGCCGAGGAGTTTGCGCGCAAGCGACCTGGCCTCTTCACGTAATTGTGAATAGGGAAGCGTCGCATACAGCTTGCCGCGTCCGGTATAGAAATTCGCGCCGGTATCTCCACGGGCAGCATAATCCAGTGCCTCGCTCAGAGACGCGAAATCCGCGGCACGAAACGGCAGGTTGTGCAAAGTTGGTGTCGATGTTGTATCCAAAACAGACCCTTTCCCTTGTTGGATTATGCTTTGCCTGGTACGTAGCAGATCAAAGCCAAAGTAAACTATAAAACGTGTCAAATTCGGCTGGACAACCTGGGCGCCTATTCAGAAAACCCAGGCACTTTCCCAGCCCTTACCGCGATCACCTGTTGCTAAAAACCCGTAGTCTGCATACAACGCTGGTGACCAAACTAACCACACGGTGAATATAAGCGTTAGCTATACTGCCTAAAAACCAAGTGAAACACAACACTTTTTTCATCTCTCTTTGAATACAGCGCTTAGTCGCTGATGTTGTTGTATTACAACAAATGGCCCGCCTACGGGTCTGCAGGGCTGTTGTTGAAAACCAACACAGAGCCCTGGCAAGACACTCCTGTGCGCCGCACCCGGATCAAGCCAACAGTAGAGCAGATTCCATGCCACGCCATGTAACAACTGATTAAGTGGATATATCAGGCAGTTACAACAGAGACCATCCGGATAAATGCCTTAATGCAGTGCATTCCCTGAGAATTACGCACCATTATTGCGCATTAGGTCGGTCGTTAACCGGCGAGCCATTAGCGGCGCACCGCCAATATTCTTTAGGCAGGCCCAGCATCCGGCAGGATCATGGCATCACCACTGCCGGCCGGCTTGCTGTATCATCGCCCGCTTCAAGGTGCAGGATAAACAGGCAGTTAATCAATAGATGAGTCGCTCGCCGGCAACGTCATACAGCATCAGACCGGTCTCGGGCCGTAACCAGCTGGACGAGTTCATCAGGATCCCCTGGTCTGTCTATCGGGATGACCCGAACTGGATCCCCCCCCTGCTGTTTGAACAACGCCAGCGGCTGACCCCCAAAAACCCGTTTTTTCAGCACGCCCACTGGCAAGCCTGGACAGCCTGGTCCGGGAACCGGCCGGTCGGCCGTATCAGTGCCCAAATAGACCGGTTATACCTGGAGCAGCAGCCCGTCAAGACCGGCTACTTCGGCATGCTGGAAGCCGAGGACAGCCCGGAGCTGCTCGCCGCACTACTGGCGACAGCGGAAAACTGGCTCCGGGAACAGGGGATGCAGCAGGTGCGTGGTCCTTTCAACCTGTCGATCAATGAAGAATGCGGCGTGCTCGTGGACGGTTTCGATACACCGCCCAGTATCATGATGGGCCACGCACAACCGTACTACGGACACCACATCGACAGCGCCGGCTACAGCCGCGCCAGAGACTTGCTTGCCTACCAAATCGCGCCCGACTTTATTGCCCCGGCCGTCATGACGCGTCTCGCTGACAAGGCCGGCAGGGATGTCGCGATCAGGCCGTTACGGCGCAAGCAACTCACGCAGGAGCTGGAGATTCTCAGGGATATATTCAACGATGCCTGGGCTGATAACTGGGGCTTTACACCGTTCACCGCGGCTGAATTCGCCGATATCGGTGAGCTGCTGACCCTGCTGGTCGATGATGATTTTGTGCAAATAGCCGAGATCGACCACCACCCGGTCGCCATGATTGTCGCCCTGCCGAATATCAACGAGGCGATCCGTGACCTGAACGGGCGGCTGCTGCCAACCGGCTGGCTCAAACTGCTGTGGCGCCTGAAGATCGGCTATCCGAAAACTGCACGCGTCCCGTTGATGGGCGTGCGCAAGGAATACCAGCACAAGCGACTGGGACCCGCACTGGCATTCATGGTCATCGATGCCGTCCGCCAGGGCCTGATTCGGCGCCATATACGCAATGTCGAAATGTCATGGATACTGGAAGACAATAGCGGCATGCGCAATATCATCGAGACGATCGGCGGTACCGCCTACAAGCGCTACCGGGTATACGAAAAACCCTTGTGACGGCGCCATGTCGGGTGATGACAATCAACCGCTGTTTACTGCGCTAATACTGGCCGGAGAGCGCGGACCCGGCGATCCGCTCGTTCAGGTATCCGGTGCCTGTTGCAAGGCCATGATAGAGATTGATGGGACACCGATGATATTGCGCGTGTTGCGGGCACTGGAGGCCGCGACCCGGGTCAATGACCGCATCATCTCCGGTCCCGAAAAGAATCAACTGGCCGGCGTCCCGGTACTGAATGATCTGGTCACGTCCGGGGCAATCCAATGGTGTGCGCCTGCCCCGACACCGAGTACCAGCGCCTTTGCAGCCATGCAGTCCATTCCCGCCGAACAGCCGGTGCTGGTGACAACGGCCGACCACCCGCTACTGACGGCAGAAATCATCAATGAGTTCTGCCGCCGCAGCCAGCAACAGGGCTGCGATGTCAGCGTCGGCCTGGCACCGCATAACCTTGTCCGGCAGGGCTACCCGGACATGAAAAAAACCGTCCTGCACTTCCGGGACGGGGACTACTGCGGCACCAACCTGTTCGCTTTTTTAACCGAACGGGGTCGTCAACTCGCCGACTTCTGGCGGCGTGTGGAAAGTGAGCGCAAGAACCCGCTGCGGATCATTCGTATCCTGGGATGGGGCGCCGTTATCCGCTACCTGCTGGGCTGGCTGACGCTGGAAAGCGCTCTGGAGTTACTGTCGCGCCGGCTGAACCTGAAAATCGGGGCCATCATACTGGCGCAGGCGGATGCGGCCGTAGACGTCGATTCGATTGCAGACCACGCCATTGTGCAGAAGAAGCTGGCCGGCAAGTAATACGTAATCAGGCAGGACCCGCGCCTAACCTGAGCTACAGGATGCTGCAACGGGTATCTCGATATGGCTCTCGCCCTGCTTTGAAAACCGGTCCTGTTCCGCCGAATAACCCAGCACCGTAATGTGCAACTCCCAGGCATTCTCCTTGCGCACAACCCGGTACAGGGAATATTGCGCTGCACGACCCGGTTGGTGGCCAATGGCTGAAGCGGATGGGATGCCGAGGACCGGTACCTGCGTGCCCGGAATTTCAATCCGGCTCTGCACGGCACGATGACGGTGACCATGCAAAACCAGTTCTGCGCCACTGCGCGCGACCACCGCGCACAACTGTTTGGCATCGATCAAACGCTTGCGCCATTTCTCCTCGCCCGGCACCGGGGGATGGTGCAGCAGGATGACCCGGAACAGCCCTTGCCGGCCGGTGCTATTCAGGATTGTTTCCAGCCGCTCCAACTGGTGCGCACCAAGCCGTCCGGTCGCCATGAACGGCGCCGACGGAGTCGCACTGGACAGACTGATAAGCGCTACGGGCCCGCGGATGCGTAAACCGGGAAATAGCGCATCAAAACCGGTTATCGGCCTTGAGTCGGCCGCTGCATTGTCGGCCACCATCCACGGTTCCCAGCAGGCAAAACTGTGTTCCCAGGGCGTGGCCACATAGGCATCATGATTGCCGGGTATCACGGTGACATCGTGTGGTTTTCCCAGGGACTCCAGCCAGCGGCGTGCCTGGCGAAATTCGTCCGGCAAGCCGATATGGGTAAGATCACCCGTGACTACAAGGTGTTCAGGATGTCTGGCTTCCAGGTCCCGCTGCATACTGTCGAGAACTTCGCGGCGGTGCTCGGCGCGCCGCCGCTTGCGCCAGGACAGGTAACCCAGCACCCGCTTGCTGGCCAGATCACGCCAGCGCACCCCCTCGAGTGACGACAGGTGAGGATCAGACAACTGGGCAAAAGTCAGTTCGTTTTTCATCCAGATCCCTGAATTGCTCGTTTGCTTGCCGGGTGGCGGGCGGTACACTCACGGACGGTCAAACCGCCATGAATAATACTATCCCCAGCCCGGAACACCCCCATGCGCCCTGGAACGGAACAGCCCCCCCGTGAGTACTCATTCCGTCGGCCTGCTGAGTAATCCGCACAGTGGTCGTAACCGCAAGCAACTACCGACAATAGAACGCATTGTCGCAAATCACCCCGGGGTTCACCATCGGGTAACGCGCAGCACCGATGATATCCCGGCGGCCCTGCAGGAACTGGCCGACCGGTTCGTGGAGGTAGTGGCCATCAACGGCGGCGATGGCACCAGTGCACGGATTCTGACACACCTGCTGCAGGATTCGCCGTTTCCCCGGCTACCGCAGGTTACCCTGCTACCCGGCGGTACCACCAACATGAATGCCGGTGACACCGGCCTGCGCGGCAACCTTACGCGTGCCGTGTCCCGGTTGTGTCGCTGGGCGGATGGCCGGCCGGTTCCCTGTGACGTACTACAGCGCCCGGTGCTGCGTGTCCAGCCGGGCACCGGGGCGCCCGCGGTATATGGCATGGCTTTTGGTGCCGGCGCCATTATTCAGGGAATTGAATACAGTCACAAACCCATGCAATCCGGGAGTGGCGGCAATGAAGCCAGGCCGGGGCTCGCCGTGGTCAGGACACTCTGGGGCATTGCACGGCGTGATCATCGCTTTCTGAAGCCGGTAACGGTTTCGGTGTCACTCGATGCGCAACCAGCCGGCCCGGTCCAGGATGAACTGTTGCTGGTGGTCAGCGGTATGGAGCGGTTGCTGCTGGGCATGCGCCCCTTCTGGGGCAAGGGAAGCGGCTCCCTGCACATCACCATCATCCGGGACGGGGCCAGGCACTTTCTGCGCACCTTGCCGTCACTGCTTCGCGGCAAGCCAGGCCGCCATGCCAGCGCAACTGCCGGCTATCGAAGCTACAATTGCGAGACTATCCGGCTGGAACTGGACGGAACCTGGATGCTGGACGGGGAACTGTACCAGGCAAGCCGGTCTACGGGGCCGGTCATGATCACCAATGGCGGCATCGTGACTTTTCTACAGCTTTGATCATGGTCAGGGACTACAGCCCACCATTCCCGGCGAGGGTGCCGGTCCTGCAACTAATTAAAGACGGGTAATGACCGGATATGCCGACAGCCCCCGAAAACGAAATCATTGTGCCGCACCCCGTCGCCCCGGATTCCCCGGAACTGCGGGCACTGCTGCAGGCCCTGCGGCAGGCACATGGAGATTCCGTCAATGCCATCCTGTTCTACGGTTCCTGCCTGCGCAGCGGTGACCTGTTGAACGGCCTGGTTGATCTGTATCTTGTCGTTGACGGTTATTCGGCCTTTTATCCCGGCAAGCTGCGCGCCATTGCCAACTGGTTGTTACCACCAAACGTGTTTTACGTCGAAGTGCCGACGACCAGTGGCACCGTGCGCGCCAAGTATGCCGTCCTGTCGACAACCGATCTCGACAATGGCACCTCGCGCCGCTGGTTCCATTCCTATCTATGGGGGCGTTTCTGCCAACCGACCGCCCTGGCCTGGCACCGGGATGAAACGGCACGGCAACACATCAATGCCTGCCGGGACGCGGCGGTGCGCACCTTTCTCGAACGCGTGCTGCCCAGGCTGCCTGAATCCGGGAGCCTGCACGACCTCTGGCAGCAGGGCCTGCAACTGAGCTACGCGGCCGAACTGCGGGCAGAACAGGCCGGCCGGCCGGCCGAACTGGCCGCAGCTGCAACCGACTACACTGTGGCTGTCACCCGCAAGGCCGCGAATACCTTGCGGTTCCCGCTACGCATAGAGGTTGCTGGAGAAACCACGCATTACCAGGCAACGATCGGCCCGATCAACCGCCTCGTCAGCCGCCTCAGCTGGCCGCTGCGGCAACTACAGGGCAAGATCCTGTCCGTGCTGCGCCTGCTGAAGGCACTGTTTACGTTCGAGGGTGGCCTCGACTACATCGCGTGGAAGCTGGAGCGGCATTCCGGGCAGCCCGTTGAAATACCCGAGAAAGTACGACGTTATCCGCTGATTTTTATCTGGGGTCTTTTCTGGCAACTGTACCGACGTGGTATATTCCGTTAAGCAAGGTCCCGAAATAAACGACCCCGCCAACAGTGACATGCAGCCATCAACAGGACTGAAAGACAGATTCCGCAGCTACCGCCGGCAGCACATCAAGAAGGCAGGCAAGTCTCTGCTGCATGGCCTGAGCCGGTTTATTGCAAGGCAATCACTGATCGGTGACACACCCGTGTTTGCACCGGATATCTTCCCGTGGACCGGAAAATTTGAACACCATTGGAAAACTATCCGTACTGAACTGGATACCGTCCTGAAGGGCTCCGATGATCTGCCCGCATTCCACCAGATATCACCTGATCAGCGCCGCATCTCGACCGGCGATAACTGGAAGACCTTTGTATTCCATGTATTCGGCGATCGCATCGACGCAAACTGCAGGCGCTGCCCGGAAACTGCCCGGCTGCTTGAGCAGGTGCCGAAGCTGCGCAATGCCTGGTTCTCGATCCTGGCCCCGCATTACCATATACCGCCGCACCAGGGTCCGACCAACGGCATCATCCGGATTCATCTCGGCCTTATCGTTCCGCGGGACAGCGCCAACTGCCAAATCCGCGTCGCTGATGAGGTATTCGGCTGGCAGGAAGGCAAGTGCGTGGTGTTTGACGATTACTTCGAACATGAGGTCTGGAACAATACCAATGAACTGCGTGCCGTACTGTTTTTCGACGTGGACCGCCCGCTGCGCCTGCCGGGCAGACTCTTCAACGGCCTGCTGCTGGCCCTGATGAAGCGCACAGCCTACGTCAAGGACGCCCACAGGAACCTGCTTGCGTGGGAACACCGGCACCCGGATGGCGACCGGGATGCGGCCTGATATACCCGCTGTTTTTCCTGAACCGCTGGTTGTCGAAACAAACCCGCGTCATTGCATGAATAGCGCTTACTCAAGCCCGAACAGTGTAAAATCAGTCCCTTTTCCCCTTTGGGGAGAAGGTCAGGATGAGGGGAAAGACGCAACGCGTCTTTTTACAATTACTCACTCTCACCCCGGCCCTCCCTTCTAAGGAGGGTGTCGCAAAAGGTGTTCGTGCTAGCGTAGGGTGCGCCGTGCGCCCCATTCTAAACAAAGAGTTACGCTTGCCGAACGGTGCGCACGGCGCACCCTACATTGCTTTTACAACACCCTCTCAAGGGAGAGGGAGAAAACAAAGGGTAAACGGCTTAAGTAAGCGCCATTCACGTCACCGTATAATCTCTCAACGGAGCATTGTGTAATAATGCGGCTGCAGAAGTGCCGGCCAGCGGGATGTCTCCGTCAGAAAGCCGCCTGTACAGACAACGTATTTACACCGACAAAAGGCATGCAACATATTGAATATTCTTGGAATCTCAGCCTATTATCATGACAGCGCGGCGGCGTTAATCACGGATGGCCATATCTCGGCGGCCGCACAGGAAGAACGCTTCTCGCGCAAAAAACACGATGCGCGGTTCCCGGTCCATGCCATCAACGCCTGCCTGAAACAGGCCGGTATCGGCATCAATGACCTGGAGCAGGTGGTCTTCTACGACAAACCACTGGTCAAGTTCGAGCGGCTGCTGGAGACCTACCTGTCATATGCGCCGCAGGGTTTTCGCTCGTTTCTGGCCGCCATGCCGGTATGGATGAAGGAAAAACTGTTTCTCAAGACCACGCTGAAACGGGAACTGGCGGCACTGGCCGGCTGCAAAATTGACCAACTGCCGGCATTGCTGTTCGCCGAGCACCACCAGTCACATGCCGCATCGGCCTTCTATCCAAGCCCCTTCGAGCGGGCGGCCGTACTCTGCCTGGACGGCGTCGGCGAGTGGGCTACCACGACCGCCTGGCTCGGAGATGGCAACAAGCTGATACCGCAGTGGGAACTCGACTTCCGCATTCCCTGGGCATGCTGTACTCCGCATTTACCTACTACACCGGCTTCAAGGTTAACTCGGGTGAATACAAGCTGATGGGGCTCGCGCCCTATGGCGAACCGAAATACGTCGGCCTTATTCTCGACAAGCTGCTGGATTTGAAGGCGGACGGGACCTTCCGCCTGGACATGGATTACTTCAATTACACCACCGGTCTCACCATGACCAACCGCAAGTTCGCCGATCTGTTCGGCGCACCGGCACGGACACCGGAGACCCGCATCGCCCAGAAGGAGATGGACATTGCCCGCTCTATCCAGGAAGTCACCGAGGAAGTCGTTCTGCGGCTTGCCCGGACGGTGCATTCCGAACTGGACACGGACAACCTCTGCCTGGCCGGCGGAGTCGCCCTGAACTGCGTGGCCAACGGACGGGTCCTGCGTGAAGGTCCCTTCAGGGAGATCTGGATCCAGCCGGCCGCCGGTGACGCCGGTGGCGCCCTGGGGGCCGCACAGGTGGCCTGGCACGAGTATCATGATCAGCCGCGCCAGGTGAACGGTCATGACAGCATGTCCGGCTCCTATCTGGGGCCGCGCTATGCCGCAACCGAAATTACCCGGCAACTGGACCAGGCCGGCGCCGTGTATACCCGCCTTGACGATGACGAACTGTTCCGCAAACTCGCCGGGGTTCTTGAAGACGAGAAGGTGGTTGGCTGGTTTTCCGGGCGCATGGAATTTGGCCCGCGCTCACTCGGCGGGCGCTCGATCATCGGCGACCCCCGCAGTGAAAAGATGCAGTCTGTCATGAACCTGAAGATCAAGTACCGTGAATCATTTCGACCGTTCGCTCCCGCAGTACTGGCCGAGGATGTTTCCGAATACTTCACGCTGGACAAACCGAGCCCCTACATGCTGATCGTGGCCCCGGTAAACGAAGAGTTGCGGATACCGATGACAGTGGAGCAGGAACAGCTGTTCGGTATCGAAAAACTCAACATCCGGCGCTCGGAGGTACCGGCCATCACGCACGTAGACTATTCGGCGCGCATCCAGACAGTACACAGCGAAACCAACCCGCGTTTTCACAACCTGCTGTCGAGTTTCAAGGAACGCACCGGCTGCTCGGTCCTGGTCAATACCTCGTTAAATGTCCGCGGGGAACCGATAGTGTGCACCCCGGAAGATGCCTACCGTTGTTTCATGCGCACCGAGATGGACTACCTGGTGGTTGAAAATTACCTGCTGGCAAAGGATGATCAGCCCGCCCGGGAGAAAGATGATTCCTGGAAAGACGAGTTTGAACTGGACTGACCATGACCGGCACGGATCAGAAACTATCAACGGATAAAACCGAACTGCGCAAGTTCGGCCTGATTTTCGGCGTCGGGCTGGTGCTGATTTTCGGACTGTTTTTCCCCTGGCTGGCGGACAAGCCCTGGCCGGCCTGGCCGTTTATCGCGGCCGGCGCCTTTATTCTGCTGGCGCTGGTGTTCCCGACCGGCCTCAAGCCACTGTATATTGCCTGGATGAAGTTCGGGCACGTGGCCGGGTGGATCAATACGCGTATTATTCTCGGCGTGGTATTTTTTGCCATTTTCCTGCCATTCGGCCTGATCATGCGACTGTTCGGCAGTGATCCCATGAAGAGAAAACTGGATAACGCTTCCGCAAGTTACCGTATCGCCAGCCATTCATCACCAAAAAACCAAATGGAGAGACCCTTCTGATGCTGGACCTGTTAAAAGACCTGTGGGGATTCATGAAGGTGCGCAAGAAATTCTGGCTTGCACCGATAATTATTATCCTGCTGCTGCTGGGTGTGTTGATTGTGCTTTCCCAGGGTTCCGCCGTAGCGCCTTTCATTTACACATTGTTCTGAACCGGCAGACAAAACCGTATTGCCGATTCTGCCCGTGGCACTGCTGACAGCGCTCGCATCTTTCCACAGCGGCCTTGACAGCATGGCCAGACGACTACCCGCCTCCGGGTTCCCGCTGGCGGGCAGTCCGTGTGTGGTGCATTATCCCGCCCTGTCAGTGCCTGTCGGCGTGGTATATTGTACTGGCTGACCGAGCCCTCCACCCACCTGTGACCCTCTGACCATGCGTCTGCTTTTCAACCTGATCAAGGCCTATCCCTGGCGCACGGCCATTGCGCTGACCGCCATCCTGCTGGCTGGCATCGCTGATGGCCTCAGTATCACGGCATTGCTGCCATTGTTGAATATTGCCACCCAAGGCCATACGGCCGGTGCCGGCCCCCTGCCGGATAGTGTCGATGCCGGAGGCCAGCTGGAAGCGTTCATCGTCAACGGGCTTGGCAGTATCGGACTGGAAACCACCCTTGGCGTTTTGCTCACCGTTATTGTCATCACGGTCATCATAAAGAGTCTGCTGTTGCTTGCGGCTGAAACCCATGTCGGCTTTTCCGCCGCACACATCACCACCGACCTGCGCCTTGCACTGTTACAGAGCATCCTTGCGACCCGCTGGGACTATTTCCTGCATCAACCCATTGGCAAGCTGGCCAACTCCATGGCGCTGGAGGCCAAGCGCTCGGCGCAGGCCTATATCTTCGGCATCACCATGCTGACCTTTTTTATACAGTCATTCATCTATGCCGGTATTGCACTGGCAATGTCCTGGCAGGCCACCCTGGCCGTGTTTGGTATCGCACTGTTTATCCTGTCCATTTCACACCGGCTGGTGCGGATGACCAAGCGGGCAGGCAAGAAGCAGACCCTGTTGTCGAAATCCCTGCTGTTCCGGTTAACCGATACGCTGCAATCCGTAAAGCCATTGAAGGCGATGGCGCGGGAAAAACTGGCCGGCGCCATATTGAGCACCGAGACATCGAAACTGAATCGTGCATTGCAAAAACAGGTCATCAGCCAGGCCGCCCTGGGGGCCATCCAGACACCGCTGTTTGCCATTGTTATTGCCCTCGGTATTTACCTGGCACTGGACCGCTGGAATATGCAGTTCGCCACCGTCATGGTACTGGTTGTCTTGCTCAGCCGGGTACTCGCTACGCTCGGCAAGGTCCAGAAGACCTACCAGAAGGTAGTGATGCACGAGAGTGCCTTCTGGTCCATCAAACGCGCCATCGAGAAGGCGGACGCGGCGCGGGAACAATCCAGCGGCACACAGAATGCAACGCTGGTATCCGGCATACGCCTTGAGCATGTCACATTCGGCTATGATGACACACGGGTACTGAATGATATTTCGCTGCAGATCCCGGCGCAGTCGCTGACCACGATCATCGGCCCGTCCGGCACCGGAAAAACGACGTTTATTGACCTGATTATCGGTCTCTACCAGCCCAACTCGGGAACGGTCTGGCTCGATGACACGCCGTTACCGGAGATAAACCTGGAACACTGGCGGCAGAAACTGGGGTATGTCCCGCAGGAACAGATTCTGCTGCATGACAGCATTATGATCAATATCACCTTTGGTGACCCGGAGCTGACCCGCGCCGATGCAGAGGCCGCACTGCATGCAGTCGATGCCTGGGAGTTCGTCAACGCCATGCCGGAAGGGATGGACAGCAGCGTCGGCGAACGCGGCGCCAGGCTTTCAGGCGGCCAGCGGCAGCGCATCATGATTGCCCGCGCACTGGTACACAAACCCGAGGTACTGATCCTGGATGAACCAACCAGCGCGCTGGACCCGGCCAGCGAGCAGCTTATTTGTAACACCCTGAGCAATCTCGGCAAGGACTATACGATCCTGGCCATTTCGCACCAGAGCGCGCTGGCCGAGGTCGCCGACCAGACCTACCGGCTTGAAAATGGCCAACTGGCGAAAGTCCCCGGGAAAACCGGCTGACCATTATCCGCCACACCACCGGATCGGACCCAGCGGCTACCGGTGACTTTGGCTCACGTGTTATTCTGCCGCCTGCCCAGGTAAACCCCGGAACGGCCGTTTCCAATGTATTTCAACTACGATCATCTTGAATTCCGTTACCAGCCCTACCCGATCGGCCTGGCAAGACCGTTGATAGAGCCGGATCTCTACCGGGAATTCCTGGACAACTATCCGCAGCAGGACTGGTTCATGTACATGGAAAAACTCGGCCATAAATATTCCCTGTCCGAGCACTTCAGCCCGAAAGCCTTCAACCGGTTTCTCAAGTCCAGCCCACTCTGGCGTGACTTCAACAAATGGATAAAGAGTCGTGACTTTATCAGCGGGGTACTCGATGCACTGGCCCGAAACAACCTGGATCTTGGCTACAGCCCGGACATGTCCATACTGCAACAGATGCGCAAGCGACTGACCCATTCCGGGCGGCTCAACTGGAGTGGATCACGTCTCATATCACGCTTCGAGTTTTCCATGTTGCCGGCCGATGGCGGACACATACTGCCGCACACGGATTCACCGACAAAAGTCATCACCCTGGTTGTATCCATGATTGATGAAGGCGAATGGGATCCGGCATACGGTGGCGGGACGGATGTCAACCAGGCCAGGGATGCCCGCTATAATTTCAACCAGACCAATGACCAGAGCCGTTTTGAAAGCATGGACGTGATCGATACTTTTGAATTTACCCCCAACCAGGCCGTCATCTTCATCCGCACATTCAATTCCTGGCACTCGGTACGCCCAATGACCGGCACGGGTTCAAATGCCATGCGAAAAACCCTGACCATCAATATCGAGGCCTTCTCGTAGGGAGGCGCAGCACTCGATTACTGCGCCACGCTCACCACAGCGTCCCCGGCTGGCAAGGCTTATTTCCGGCCAATCAATGACCGCAACCACAGCAGGGCCTGGCGGTTGCTCCGCTTTGTGCGGGCATGCTGTTTTTGCCGCTTGATCCCTTCAAGAATAGCGGTCTCCGGCACATTCAGCAGCTTCGCCGCCTTTGCGGGACCGCCAAAATACTTGCCGGCACGCTTCAGAACCTTGTTGATTCTTCTGTCATCCTGCAGTGTCAGCTGACGCCGCAGGTCATAGCCTTCGACATCCCGTTTGGCGGCGAGCTTTTCCAGATAGGCTGTTGAGTATTTTGAAATCCTGCTGGCCGTTTCAATATCACCGCTTACATGCAGCAAGCGCAGCAGTAGCTCGTCGAGTTCAGAGGCCTTGTTGACGAACGGGAATGGCTCATCGGGTACCGGCTCACCCAGAAAGCTGCAAAGTTCATCCCAACCGGAGCTCTTTGTCACATCCAGAACCAGCAGATCATCCGCCCGCCCCGCGAAGTACTGCCTGACCCTGGCCTGGTGATCGTGGAATGCCTGCCGGAAGCGCTCCTGATCAAACACGGGGCTGCCATAAAGCATTCCCAGCAGCCGGTTGCGTTCATCGGCACGATCCCGTTGCACATTCTGCTTGCGGCCCATGTCACGCTCGATGGATTTAAGCCAGCCGTCGACATCACGCACGGTCAGGATGAACCGGCTGCCCGGAAACGCCGTGTCCAGTTCAGGATACATGGCGGCACTGACGCCGGGCAGCGCGGCATCAAAATCAGTGACACCGCGCCAGTCGAGCGGCAGGCGAATGGTGCGATAACCCAGTAGTCTCAACGCCTCCTTGAGGCTGGTCGTGCCGGTCTTGCCGAGACCGGCACAAAACACTTTACGGCGCGTCATCGCAAGCTCCGGAAACAGAATTTCATATGACAGGACTCCGCACAGCCAGTGCGGCAGAACACTACCGCTAATGGCCGTAAAACTATACCTTGATTTCCAGTCTGCAGAAATACCCAGGCCGCTGTGTTCAGGCATTGGGCACGGCTTTCATTCAGCTACACCCGGTGCAGCCATCCGGTTGCAAGTCAAAGGGATCATCGTATGATAGCCAGCAATCCTGGCGGGCTCTCATCAGGCACTTCTCATGTGCGGTATCACCGGTTTTATTCACCATACACCTGACTCTGAAACAGTCATTAACACAATGACGGACGCGCTGCACCACCGCGGCCCTGATGCCGGCGGGGTGTGGCGTGATGATAATGCCGGTATTGCACTGGGGCACCGGCGCCTGTCCATTGTCGACCTGTCGCAGGCAGGCAGTCAGCCGATGACCTCCGCCAGCGGCCGTTATGTCCTGGTCTATAACGGCGAAATCTATAACTTCACGGAGTTGCAGCCGGAGCTGATGCAATCCGGCTATGCCTTCCGCGGGCATTCCGACACAGAGGTACTGCTCGCCGCCATCGAGACCTGGGGCATGCGCACCGCACTCGACCGCTGCAGTGGCATGTTTGCCTTTGCGCTGTGGGACCAGTCGAAGCACACGCTGACACTCGCCCGGGACCGGGTTGGCAAGAAACCCCTGTATTACGGCTGGTGTAACGGCGCCTTCCTGTTTGGATCGGAACTCAAGGCACTGGCGAGACACCCGGCTTTCGACACCACCATCAACCGGAGTGCCCTCGGCGAACTGATGCGCCTGGGCTGGATCCCGGAACCGTTGTCTATCTACAGTTCCATCCGCAAACTGCCGCCCGGCTGCCGGCTGCAGATCAAGGCCGGCACGGCGGCGGGATCGGCTGAACCGGAATACTACTGGCGCGCCAATGAGGCCTGCCGGAACGCCGGTGAGAGTGGATTTTCGGGCAATTACGCAGCTGCCACCAAGCGGCTGGACGCACTGCTGCACGCGGCCGTCGGCAGGCGCATGGTGGCCGACGTAGAACTTGGCGCGCTGCTTTCCGGAGGCATCGACTCGACATCCGTGGTCGCCCTGATGCAACAACAGGCGGAACGGCCGGTGAAGACCTTCACGATAGGCTTTGCCGAGCCACGCTTCAATGAAGCAGAACACGCGGCCGCCATCGCCAGGCACCTGGGCACCGACCACCAGGAACTCTATGTAACACCGGAACAGTGCCTGGACGTCGTAGGCCGGTTGCCGGCCATCTATGACGAGCCATTTGCCGATATTTCACAGGTGCCCACACTGCTGGTTTCACAGCTGGCCCGTCAACAGGTCAAGGTCGTGCTGTCCGGTGATGGCGGCGATGAGCTGTTTGCCGGCTACACCCATTACACCGAGGCACTGCAGCAATGGCAGCGCTTGCAGCATATACCCGTACCCCTGCGCAGACTGCTGCGCACCGTGGCGCTGGGGTACGGGCAGTTTAGCTGGCAACTGTTCAGCCACAGCAGCAACAGAACCATGCCCGGCTGGCAGCGGGTGGGCAGCAAACTGGAGAAACGCACACGCGGCTGGATCCGGGAGACCCCCCAACAGTTCCTGATTGAGCGCAATGCACATTGCCTGCAGCCGGAAAATCTTGTCATTGGTTATGCAGTGCCGGACATCAGCATCACTGAAGATGATCGGTGGCTGACCGGTACAGATCCATTGCAGCAGATGCAGCACCTGGACTATATCGGCTACTTGCCGGGTGACATCCTCGTCAAGGTCGACCGGGCAAGCATGGCAGTCGGTCTGGAGGTGCGCGCGCCAATCCTGGACACCGGCATAGCCGAATTTGCCTGGAGCCTGCCGGTGGATTTTCTGGTCGACCGTAATGGCGGCAAGCGCATACTCAGGGACGTAATGCACCGTTATGTACCGCGTGAACTGACTGACCGGCCCAAACGCGGCTTCAGCATGCCAATCGAGGACTGGCTGCGGGGACCACTACATGACTGGGCACTTGACCTGCTCGACCCGGCCGGACTGGGTCAGCAGGGATTCCTCAATCCGGAAAGCGTGGAAACAATCTGGAAACAACACATGGCCGGCTGGCGCAACCACAGCAATCTTCTCTGGTCGATACTGATGTTCCAGTCATGGTTATCAGCCGGCGCCGGGTAAATTGACAAGCCATCGGACCGGCATGGTAGTAAAATCACCGGCACTTATGGCTACCCCGAAAATCCTTGGCATCGGCCTGGCCAAGACCGGCACCACCAGCCTGAATGACGCGTTCGCCATTCTGGGAATTACGTCGATCGGCTGCCCGGAAAGCATTGCCGACATAAAACGTTTTGATGCCGCCACCGATGGTATCGTGGCCGACCGGTTCGAGGCACTGGATCGCGCCTTCCCGGGCAGCAAGTTTATCTATACGACACGTGACCGGGTCAGCTGGCTGAACTCCTACACCCGCTACCATGGCCGGAAAAGTTCTTCCCTGGCCGGCCATGCACGGATGACACGCCACCTGTATGGCACAACCGGGACCGAGCCTGACATCCTGCTGGATGCATTCGACCGGCATGAACTGCATGTCTTCGAATATTTCCAGGACCGGCCGGGCGACCTGTTGATCATGGACATCGCTGATGGCCGGGCCGACTGGGACATACTGTGTACATTTCTGGGCAGGCCGGTTCCCGACACCCCGTTCCCGGCAAGCAACCCGAAGTTTACCGACAACATCTTCCGGCACCTGCTGGTCTATCTTGAGGATCCCGCCGTCGTATCAAAAATTACTCGTGCGCCGGTCGATTTCCTCAAGACACTGTCAATTGAAGGCTATTCGCCCGCCGAACTGCTGGAGGAAGAACCGACCAAGCGCGGCGACCGCATCCTGACGAAAAGTTGTAAACATTTCGGCAGTGTCCCCAAAGCCGCAGAAAAACTGCATCTCGAGACAGGCTTCCTCGAAGCTGCGATCACACGCCACAGGGAACGCAAGGCGCTGCGCCTGAAACGCAAGTCCACCGTACTGGGTAAACGGCTACGAAAACTGAGGCGCCTGTTAAGGAAACAATGAGGGGTCAAACAAGAATGGTGCTTGAAGAAACGCCGCTATGCCGTTGGGGTCAGATCAGTTTCCTGACCGGCTTGCTGAACAGCAGTCGGTTGTAGATATATACATACAAATCTTCCGAGGGATCGAATCGCCGCCACAGCGGGTAGTCGGACTCGACCAGGTCAAAACCATAATCCTCGATAATATCGCTGAAATACCTGGTAACCAGCCGTACCGCCAGCTTCGACAGCTGGTCGTGCCATGCCGTCAGTGGCACCTGCGACACCTTGTTGTCCTTGTGCTGGCTGACAGACCAGCCCATCTGCCGTATCGGGGTACCACACAGGGTCACTTCCAGCAGGTTCCTGTGAAAATCAAGTTCCAGAAAATCACACAGCTTGTGCATTGTGCCTTCAGTATCCAGTAACAGCTCGTCATATTTCAGGATGTAGAAATTACCCGGGTACAGATCTGCATATTTTCTCATGAAATAGTAGGACACCCGCATCTGCCGCAGGCGTGGTCCCAGGTAGGGGTACTTGAAGGACTTGTCGAGCTTGTTCAGATCGACACGCAACTTGAGCTTCTCCTCATGCCCCTTGCGGGTATGCCGCATGTTGTTGATTGCGGAATTCAGCTGACCGTAGGGATTGCGCAGCACGTAGATCATCTTGAGATCCGGGAACCACTCCTTGAGTTCCGGCATGTACTCTTCCTGCTGGACCCCCTTGCAGGTAAAGCGGTGCGTTTCCAGACTACCCTCGAATGACGGTGTAGATGCTGCCATGGCGTGGGCAATGTCGCTGAACAACTCCGGATAAGTGGATGCCCCTGATGCCCGGATCAGGGAGTGCAGTTTCTCGATGTCGACGAACTCGTGCCAGTCGATATTGGCCGGCCGTTCCCAGGGATTAAACCACTTGCTGTTGCAGATATCCTCGATAATCCGGTCCATGGGCTTTTTCTGCACCCGCCATGGCTTCATCTTGCGGCCGAGATTATGGAAGTGCGTAAATTTAAAGAAGTGGAATTCATTTGGCGGGTACATGAACAGCGCCGGGTGGTTATCCAGCAGGTTCTTTACCATGGAGGTTCCGGATTTTCGTAACCCGGATATGAAAATCGGTTGTTTGAGCATATTGCTACCTGGAATCAAGTGACCGTCCTGACCGGGCGGGCAAGCTACGATAGCACAACGACTGTGCAAATTTAACGCACTACAGGCGCAAGCCCGGCACATCACGGCCGCACCGATTCTGTTATCATGTGCTGCAGCCAACCCGGGAATCCCGTTTTCACCCCGCCCTGCCCCCCGATGAATAAACGTATACGCAGAATCATCCTGTCGGCACTATGGTTTCTACCGCTGGAGAAGCGTGCCGCCGTTAGCCGCTGGCTGCGGGGCATGCAGGAATACAAAAAACTGCAGGAAGCCGAGCTGGTCTTTGTGACCTGTCCCAAGAGCGGACGTACCTGGGTGCGTATCATGCTGTCGCGGCTACTGCAGCAACGCCACGAATTCCCGGCAACTGCCATTGTCGGTTCAACCGCATTTCACCGGATGCACCCGTCGCTGCCGGTAGTATTTTTCACCCATGACACCAATATCGGTAATTACACCGGTAATCGCGATACAAAACAGGACTATGATGGCAAGCGCATCGTGCTGCTGGTACGTGATCCGCGTGACATCGCTGTGTCTGCCTATTTTCAGTGGAAATACCGCATGGACAGGCAAAAACGGGCACTGCACACTCCGGCACTCGAGAACCGGAAACTGTCTGCCTATGAATTCGCCACACACCCGGACGGTTCACTGAAAAAGACCATCGACATGCTTAACAGCTGGGATGCCGCCCTGCCGGGACTGCGTGATGCGCTCGTGGTCCGCTACGAGGACCTGCGCAACAACCCGGCTGACTGGCTCCAGCGAATCGCCGACTTTTGTGGCCTGGAACCGACACCGGCCGAGATCGGGGATGCGGTTCAATACGCCTCGCTTGAGAACATGAAAAAGATGGAACGCAATGCGGGCTTTGGCACGGACAGCCGGCGCTTCAGCAGTGGCAAACAGGCATCCGGCGATGCCTACAAGGTACGACGTGGCAAGGTTGGCGGGTTCGCAGACTATTTCACCGCTGCACAGGCCGCGGCTGTCGATGAACTGATAAACACCACCCTGGCCCCTCGCTATGGCTATACCCGGGAGCCACAAGGGAAAATACAGGGGCAATGACTGTGCAACTGCGGGGCAAATTCATTCGACCCTGCCCGTTGGCTACTCAGTAACCGAATACCGGGTTCAGTTCTTCGCTGATCTTCCTGTCAAGATAGGCGATCTCCTGCTCTCCCAGGTAATCGGTATAACCACCAACCTTGCCCTTGCGCACCTTGAATGACTCCGGGTCAGCGGGGTTGGCCGGCTGAAAGGCACGGGTCTGGAAGGCATTACCGGCTTTCGGGTCGCTACGCCGCAGCGTGTGCGAACCCTGCGCGCTCTCGGCCTCGGACTTGCGCATCCTGTTGATATCACCAAGCTCCAGCACCTCATCCAGATACTGCCTGTTGACCTGCTCGACACCGAGGTACATCAACAGGTCGGACAAAGTCTCCCGGGTCTGGTTGCGCAGATCTTCGTAACGCACGATATGGAAACTCCTCGGCACGTCACGATTTTCATACCAGCTATTGTAGAAAGTAATGATCGAATCGATACCGCCAACCTCATGGTAGACAAACTCATTGAGGGTGCCTTTGAACTCAGGACGGTCACTGCGCCGCGCCGGAACCCGTTTGGTCTTTTCAAAAAACAGCGAAACGAGGATATCGCGCGGGTCACGCGCCAGCAGAATGATCTGCTGGTCCCGGTAGACCGCCTTGTTCAGCACCTGCTCTGCTGCCGGTTTCCATTGCGGCCGCTCATCGTGGGCAAACTTGAGCCGCGGGAAACCCGGCAGGTGCCGGGTGTATTCCTTGATCGCAATGACGTTCTGTACATCCAGCGCAAAGTGCCGGGTGATGTATTCGCCAAGCATAAACTGCAGCCAGGTACGCCCGGATTTCGGAAAAGAAATGACCACCAGTTCATCCGGCTGCATGCCCAGCAAGCTGCGCAGCCGTCGCTTGTAGGGTTTCAGCGCTTTCCTGAACTTATTTGCCATGTTGCACAATCCGGGCGCAATTACCGTTTCATCGGGGCGAAGGACGATACGGGATCGCGCCAAACGATGCCAATAATTAAATAATCCCTTTAAATATCAGGCTCTTCCCCAGATCGAGTGGGTCGCAGATATCCAGGGTAAATTCCGGTATGCGGGCAATCCCCTTGTCAGGGACCGCTGCAAGTCCCTCCCTGGACGCTCAACGGCTTCATCCCTGAAGCCGATG
>Ga0114931_10001611_pt1 | contig 28772 bp, 21 predicted proteins | sample 2SBtaG_FD_89579 | JGI IMG/M metagenome (GOLD analysis project Ga0114931, IMG submission 89579) | Deep subsurface microbial communities from Kolumbo volcano to uncover new lineages of life (NeLLi) - 2SBTROV14_V59a metaG | ecosystem: Environmental > Aquatic > Marine > Volcanic | place: Kolumbo... | reverse complement strand
TTCTTAGTTTTTGCTTTGAAAACAAGAGTTATGTTGATATAATGACTGTTTTCAAAGTGAAAAATAAGGACAAAAGAAGTAGCCAAGAAGCTTGATTTATTTTTTCACCGTTCCTAAGGCAGCAAGTTTCCTTGCCTTTTTATTTTAGGAGAATCCAAAATTCATCTCATCCAATGGATTATTTTAAAGAATCTCTTTCCCTGCACCGGCGTCTCAAAGGCAAAATTCGCATGGTGCCTAAAATGGACGTGCGCACGCAAGATGACCTTGCGCTTGTCTATACGCCCGGTGTAGCGGAACCCTGCATGGCCATAGCAAAGGACCCCGAAACTGTTTGGGATTACACCATCAAAAGCAACACCGTAGCCATTGTCAGTGATGGTTCTGCGGTATTGGGGCTAGGCAATATTGGAGCGAAAGCTGCCATTCCGGTTATGGAAGGCAAGGCCATGTTGTTCAAGCGCTTTGCCAATGTGGATGCATTTCCCATTTGCATCAATTCTCAAAATAGCGATGAGATTGTACAAACGGTGCGGCTGATTGCCCCTGTTTTCGGCGGCATAAATTTGGAGGATATTTCAGCGCCGCGTAGCTTTGAAATCGAAAGCCGCCTACAAGATTTGGGCATTCCGGTCTTTCACGACGACCAACACGGTACGGCAATTGTCGTTTTGGCAGCGCTTTTGAATGCGGCAAAGGTGGTAGGGAAAGATGTTTCCCAACTCAAGGTAGTCGTCAACGGGGCAGGGGCGGCAGGAATTGCTATTACCCGGCTGCTTCGTGGGGTCGAACACAGTAATTCCGAACATTGTGTGGCGGTTAAAGAAGTTATTCTTTGCGACAGCAAGGGCATCGTTCACCGGGACAGGGAGGATTTGAATCCTTCAAAAAGAGAAATTTTACAATATACCAACCCGCAGAATAAGAAAGGAAGTCTGCAGGATGCCATCGTGGATGCGGATGTTTTCGTCGGTGTGAGTGTGGGCAATCTTCTTCAGTCCAAAGATATCAAGACGATGGCTAAAGATGCCATCATTTTTGCGATGGCGAATCCGATTCCCGAAATCATGCCCGATGAGGCTTACAAAGGGGGCGCAGCAATCGTCGGTACTGGCAGGGGAGACATGCCCAACCAAGTGAACAATGTCCTTGGTTTTCCCGGCATTTTCCGGGGCGCACTCGACGCCCGTGCCAAGCGAATTTCACCTGCGATGAAACTCGCCGCCGCTTTTGCTATCGCCAATCATCTACCAAATCCTAGTCCGAAAATGATCATTCCGACAACGCTCAATGAGTCGGTGGCCTGGCAAGTGGCAAAAGCAGTTCAGGAAGCCGCAGAAAAGGAAATGAAGGCTTGATTTTTTAGGGGCTATTTGCTATTTCGGGCGCAATTTTAAATCGTGCCGAAAGTCCCGTTAGGGACTATCTAACGGGACTGGGGACGACTTGTTTAGCTTACAGTTACCGATATTTCGTCCCTGACGGGACTTTCGACACAAACTAAAATTGCGCTCCCTATTTCGCAAAAACGACATTAAAATATTCATTTTAAGCCTTTTACAAGTAGTTGTTTTTTTAATTTATTATTTTAAATTAAAAAATCAGGATGATTGAATCAGCCAATAGCTAATTAATCCACCTTAAAAGGATTCAAACCGTGCCAAAGCAAATTCCCCTTTTGACCACCGCCCAAATGCAGGAAGTGGACCGGTTGATGATTGAGAAATATCATATCGAGTTGATTCAAATGATGGAAAATGCCGGCCGGGCATTGGCATTGACAGCCAAATTGGAATTTTTTGACAATCGAATTGAAAATAAAAAAATCGCCGTGTTGGCCGGGACAGGGGGCAACGGGGGCGGTGCGTTAGTCGCTGCGAGAAGGCTGCACAATTGGGGCGTTGAAATTGAGGTCTTTCTGACAAAGCCTGCCGAAAAGATGCGACCCGTCACTGCCCACCAACTGAATGGATTAATGGCTTTGAAAGTACCTGTCTCTCAAGGAGATACGCCCAAAAAGAAGAGAAATTTCGACTTGATAATTGATGGCATCATCGGCTACAGCCTGAAGGGAAACCCGAAAGGAACTGCCAAAGAAATGATTGAGTGGACCAATGCTCAAACGGCTCCAGTTCTTGCCTTAGACACCCCCTCGGGCATCGATTTGACTAGTGGGAAAATTTATGAACCTGCCATCCATGCTGTAGCCACGCTATCCCTCGCATTGCCAAAGAAGGGGTTGTTTTCTAATGAGGTGAAAGCCCTTCGCGGGAAACTTTTCCTCGCCGATATTGGCGTTCCGCCGGAATTATACAAAGAACCGACTTTGAATATTGAAGTGGAGGCGCTTTTTGCGGAAAATGATATTTTATTGATAGAGGGGTGAGGCAGCACACAACAAAAACAGGCAAGCCAACCGCTTGCCTGTTTTATGTCAGCTTATGGAAAGGAGGAATTAATTGCTCAAAACGCGGAACTCGGTCCGGCGATTCTGCTGATGTTCTTCCTCTGAACAAGTAACACCATCTTTGCAACGGTTTTTTAACCTCGTTTCGCCGTATCCTTTTGCGATGAGTCGGTTTTTCCGAATGCCGTTCGCCACCAAATAATTGACTACGGATTCTGCCCTCCTTTGAGAAAGAGCCATGTTGCTTTCATTGGTGCCGCGCGAGTCGGTATGGGAACTGATTTCCACATGAATCAAGGGTTTTTCGCGCATCAACTTTAGCAACTTGTCATTGATGACATTCCGGGATTCGCCGGTCAGGCGGGCGCTACCCAATTCGTAAAAAATCGGAAGCACATTGTAATCCGTCAATGAACACTCGATTTCTTCCCAAACATTGACGCCGCCTTTGTCCTGAAGAACATCAATCGTCTCTACTTTGTATTCTTCCGGCACTTTAATCTCCCGCACTTCTTCGTCTTTTACCAACACGCGTTTGGTGATGGATTTGTATTCGGCGGGAATTTCAATTTCATCCACCCTCGCCGCAGAGACCAACTCCTGCTTTTCTATCGTGATGGTCTTGCCGCCTTTTGGGTGTTTGATTATGGAAGCATCCTTTTCCAATACCTGCGTATTGACGGTGCGGTGTTCTGCCGGATATTCCACATAACACAGCACCATGCAATCGCGCGGGTCGTCGGATTTGCAGTTCTCAATCGAAGACTGATATTCCCAACGTGCCAATTTGGGGTGAACTTCGATTTCCTGCGAACTGGCCGCAAGCCTCGCCGGGTTTATCGAAATTTCATTGAAGGAGTCTTCCACCTTAATCTCTTCGGTAACGGTTTTAAATTCCGCAGGTACATAAACAAACTTCTTCGAAGCAGGCTTAATCATCACGCGCTCTTCCACCGTTTTGTACACGGCAGGAACCACTTCCAATTTTTTGTAAGCCGGACGGCTGACCAATCTTTTCTCAACGGTTTCATACACATCCGGCGTAACGCAGCGAATGTAGCATTTGCCGGGCTCCGGGTTGGACGGCAAGCCTTCCAACTGTCCGAAGCTGTAGCCTGTTGCAATAAACAGGATTAGGAGTAAACTAATTTGCTTTTTCATAATTACTATTTGTTTTAGGTTGAAAAAAATTAATGAAATGACATATTTGTGCTTAAAAAATAAAGAAACTTTTGGCAGGATGGTTTTTTAATTGGAACATAACTCAGTCAGACGGGATGGAAGCAGAAGATTTAATTCCGGTTTTGAAGGTCAAAATTTAAGCGCCTAAAGTCAAATGATCGCCATTTGTTTACATAAATAATTGATTATTAATAATTTAAACTTCATTGCTGCTGATTATTTGACGGTTGATTAATTAAATACCGGCCATCCAAAATTAAAAAAAATAAATTTAATATTATTTTATGTATTTCCTTACGATAAGTTGATTAAAAAGTTTCTCAATTTTAATTCTAAACGCATCATTAGACTATTTCATTTAAAAAAGGTAACGCATTGGGCAGGGAGAAACACCATTGCATCCTCTCACCCCAATTCACTTTTTTCTGCTTCAGTATCTTCGCATTTTGTGTTTTCCAACCATGCGTTTTAAAAGAAAATACAGATATTCGGTGTGAATTGATTGGCGGGCGTTCCAATGATTTTCTTCCATCGGAAATCGTTGAAAATGGAAGGGAAAGGCATCCAATTTTAAGCCTGCCGTGCCGAAGGAAACGTCAAAAATATTCTCTGCGGAGGCCTGCTCAAAAAACTTTTTGCTGATGCGGTGGTCCGTAAAAGGGAAAGAAAAGGCTTTAATGGAACTTCGGCTTTTTTCTTTGGCAAAATCAACGCTGCTTTTAGTTTGACGAAGTTGCTGTTCGAAGGGCAACGCAGAATAGCGGGGATGGTCAATGCTATGCCCGCCGAATGTAAAACCGTCTTTACTTAGCGCAAGGATTTGTTGGGTGCTGAGGTAGGGTTGTTGTTTTTTCAAAAACGCTTCGAAATCAACTTCCAAAAGGGCAGCAGCCTCCTCAAGCAGGTCTTGGTTTTGATAATTTACGGCAAGCAAGGCGGCTTGCAGTTCCAGGACATTTGTGGGGTTTTGGGAGAAGGAAAATGATTCCCAACTGAATAACTTTTCGAGAGCAGCAATTTCTCCTTCGGAGGGTGGGCGTTTTTTTAACGCATTGACTAACAGGCTTGCTTTGTAGCGAAAAAATAAGCCTTTATTGTCAACGAAAGCGCTGTTTAAAAAGATAGTGACAGGAACCCCCTTTCGTTTCAAAATCGGAGCTGCGATGTCAAAAACTTCCCGAAGCCCATCGTCGAATGAAAGGAAAAAGCGATTTTTGTTCCGGCTTCTTTCATCCTGATTTTCAGCTTGTTGCAATAAATCTTCCAAAGAAAAAGGTTCGAAATATTTCAGCAAAAAATCGAGCTCAGCTTCGAATTGTTTCGCATCCCGGATAGGGTAGAGGTGGCAAATATGCGGCAAGGTCCGGGCAGAACCAACAGAATGGTAAAAGGGTGAAAACAACCGCATCCCGGATGCCTCTATCAGGGTCGGCAGCGGAATCTTGCCTGCAATGATGCGAAGAAAGCGGAGCAAGGTTTTTTTATAAATCTCTTTTTGGGTTTGTTCATTCATCCTTCGGCTTGCCTATAATTTTCGCGCAATCATCAGTCCATCCCGTAGAGAAAGCAGAAGATTCTCCACGCGGGGGTCCTGCTGCACTTTTTTATTAAATTGGTCAATTAACAAGGTGTCGGCATCTCTTGCGGGTTCGACTACCTTGCCACGCCAAAGCACATTGTCGGCAAGGAGGATGCCTCCCCGGCGGACTTTATCGAAAACAAGGTCGTAATAAAAGGCGTAATCGCCCTTGCCCGCATCTATAAAAACGAGGTCGAAGGTTTTATTCAAGGTAGGAATAATCGCTTTGGCATCTCCCACATGCAGCTCAATTTTTTCTTGCAAACCTGCTTTATTAAAATATTTCCGGCAAATGTAGGCTAATTCTTCATTCACCTCGATGGTGTGCAGCCTTCCTCCCTCGCACAGCCCTTTGGCCAAGCAAATCGAGGCGTAGCCCGTGAAGGTGCCTATTTCCAAAATCATCTTTGGCTGCATCAGGCAACTGAGCAAACTGAGAAATCCGCCTTGCAAATGTCCACTCAGCATTTGCGGGGCGATTGTTTTGAGGTAGGTTTCGCGTTCTAAAGCGCCAAGTATTTCGGTGGGTTGGCTGCTGTGCTTTTCGCAATAAGGCAGCAACTTGTTTAAAAAAGAAAGCATCAAGTTGGGTTTTCAGCAGGTGAGAAGAGGGTGAGAGAGAGTGTGAGAGTGTGAGAGAGTGAGAGAGAAAATCCTTACTTTTCTCACCTTCTCTCACCTTCTCTCACCTTCTCTCACTCTCTCACCCTCTCACCTTCTCTCACCCTCTCACCTTCTCTCACCCTCTCTCACCTGTTTCCGGCAATCTGATTGAAATAGATTGGAAAGGAAACGGAGGTATAATGGGCATATTTGAAATCCGAAGTAAGCGGGAAGGAATAATGATTCATAAAACTGGTAAAAAAAGCACTAATATCTGCCACTTCCACATTTTTAGAGGTGGGTCGTAAATAGAAGCCGATATGCTCGATTGCACCACTTTTATCCCAATAGACTTGCATCCAAAGTTTCACGCCTTTAATGTCAAAATCAATTTTTTTGGCATAAGTTTCCATTTCGAGAAGCATGCTCAACCATTTTTTGAAGGCAGCCTCCATGTCATTATCGCAGGCCTCCAACAAGGATTTGTATTCGGGTGCGATTTTTTCATAATCCGCCGTTTCTTCGCCCAACACAAAAACTTTCGGCAAGCTAGGCGTTTGCGAAGAGGGTGCAAGGGCTAATTGCCCGAATAAGGAGTTGGTTTGAAAAAGCGCAAAAAAAAGGAATCCGGAAAAGAGTTTTTTGATAGCTTTCATCTGTTATAAATTTACGAGAAGTTACTAAAAAAGTTCAAGAACAAGAATCAAGTACAGGTTCAAAATTGAACCTGTACTTGATTCTTGTTCTTGAATTTAAACCTCCTTCGGAGGGAAAAACACGGGCGAAAAATTATCGACAACATATTGGTTTCAAATTTTGCCTAAGCGCCTAAAAAAAGTCAGGTTGTTGACGAAAAATTTCAGCCAAGAAAATTTTGCCAAAAGTCCTGCAAAAATTAGTTGCCAAATTATCTTTCGCTCAATTTTTGTTTAGGAACGGTGAATAAATAAATTGAGGTTTTTGGGTTGATTATTTTGCTCTTAGTTTTTGCTTTGAAAACAAGAGTTATGTTGATATAATGACTGTTTTCAAAGTGAAAAATAAGGACAAAAGAAGTAGCCAAGAAGCTTGATTTATTTTTTCACCGTTCCTTATAGTTCAGAGGGATGTTAAAAAAGGTGGGGCTTTTTTTAATAAAAACAGGGCAGACCAAAGATAAAACCAAAAAATTAAAATGCAAAATTTATTAACTTATATAAAATTGAAATTCAATTTATTATAAACAATAAAATGTATTTTACAAATATTTTGGCATTCAAGGAAACAGGCTATGGAGGGTGGATTGGATGACCCCTAAATTACTAGAAGCCGAGTCTGTCAAATCTTACCATTTGATAATCAAATATTTAGCGACAGAAGCCTCCTTCTTTGCAGGTGAACTTTTTTTTGCAATTTGGGAGATGGGGAACAATAAAGTGGGAGTTGGAAAAAAGAGCCCTGCCGCAAATAGATACAATCAAACAAAATGCCGATTTGCGTAAGTTTGAAAAAAAAGTAGCCGATGACCCTTTTTTGGCCTAATCCAGGTAGAGCAAAAATTTCACCACCAAGTTGTCGGAAAAGGGAAGCCAACTATCTAATACTTGCCTCTATTAGAATAGAAACAGCTAACTTGCAGGCTGTTACGCGTTTTTATAAAAATGATAACAACATGGCAATCATCCAAAGTACGAATGGTTGTCACTTTTGAGAAAACTTAATCCACAATTCCATGGTAATTGACATCATACTTTTAATTATTGCAGCTTGGGGCTTTTACAGAGGGTTTTCGACGGGGATCATCAAGACCGTTTTCACCGTTTTGTCCTTTGCCATCGGCCTGCTGGTTGCTTTCAAATTTGCCCCAGCCACGACCCGGTTCCTCGAAACGGCTTTCAATACCAACGAGCCGCTTTTATTCATAGCAGGCTTCCTTTTGGCTTTCGTGGCTACCATGTTTGTCATTCGGATGATTGCCCGCGGCCTCGAAGGGATTTTGAGAACCGCCCACATCAATGTTGTCAACAAACTCGCCGGAGGGGCTTTATCCGCAGCCATGATGATTTTGATGTTCAGCATCCTCGTTTGGTTTGGCGACAAATCTCACCTCCTAAAAGAGGAAACAAGACAAACTTCTTACACCTACCCCTATCTCAAAGAATTTCCCGGCCAGATGCGAAAGGTTTATGACCGCTTCAAACCAACCTTTCAGCAATTTTGGGACGAAAGCATCGAGTTCATGGACCGCATGGAAGAAATGAGCATCGAAAGAACTAAATCTGACCCCGGAGTCTTTGACATCCCCGAAGAAAAAGAAAAGGAAAAAGATACCGGCAAATAGGAAGGGGGGAATTGGTCGTTGGGGTCATTGGTCAATAATCGGGGTGAATTAGTTCGCAACTTGCTGATTATCAAAGTAGGACTTGAAGTCATCATCCTCAATATCAATTCGAAAAACCATTCATTTGGCTTCCCGTTCCGGGAAATAGAGCAGATAATATCGCCTGCCGTCCAATTCCATTACATCTAACTTGTTGCCCAAGCGAATGATATTTTGCTGTAATTGAAAAAAAATCATGGTCAAGGTTTCGAGTTGCCCTGTTCCTTCTTTTGCCCGTTCAATTTCTCCTCGATAGTGGTGGGTGGGTTGGTCATAAGTGAAGGTGAAAGAGGTCAATAGCTTCGCCGTAGCAGCTTGCAATTCGCCTTTCGAATTCGCTTCTGCCATCAGGAATCGCCATTCCCAACTATTGGTCTCCCCGTCGTGGGCGGTTGAAGCGACCTGATGTTTGTCGAGCGTTTTTCCGATTTGGGACAGTAGCAGGGATGCGTTTGCGTCGGTCTGTGCAAGGGCAGCAAAAGAGGCAGAAAGCAACAGTATGATAAAGGATGTTCGCATCGTGCGTGTGTGGTTTAAGTGTGTGAGTTAGTTCCAACGAAATTGTGCCTTCAAGGTTTCGGATAAAAACTGAAAACCCTAAAATAGTTGCAAGAGGCGAGCCAGAATGGAGGCAAATAATTGGTTTTGAATAGGGTTTCAGATAACACCTTCTCGTTCCTCGAAGATGTCACCTGAAACCCTATTCAAAACCTGGATAAACAATTCCCGCCTCCTTCCGAACGGCATCCAATGTTTCAATCAATTCGAGGCTGGATTTTAAGGGAAACAGGTTACTTTCTTTCTTCCCTGCAAGCACACATTGCATCACCTCTACTGCCTCGTGGTAGTAACCGTTGCCTTTGTATGGCATCCAAATCTCATGCTCTTCCTCGTCATAAATATTCCTTTTGAGCTTCATTGGGTGATGGAAGCGTGGAGGCAGATGGAGCGTTCCTTTTTCACCGTAAATAAAGGCTTCCGTATTTGTATTCACTACAACAGAAGAATCTAAAATGGCGATGGCATCATTCGGGTATTGAAATAGCATCGCGCAGTTTTCATCCACTTTCGTTTGTCCAAAAGAGGCAAAAGCTTTGATATTTTTTGGTTTTCCGAGCAATAGCAAAGCCAAAAAAACGGGGTATAAGCCCACATCCAACAAAGCCCCACCGCCGAGTTCGCGGTTAAACAGCCTGCCGTCCGGCAAAAAAGGAGCTTTGAAACCGAAGTCAGCTTTCAGCATTTTAATTTCTCCAATTGCACCCGCTTTAATAAGGTCGAGCATCTTTTGGGTCATTGGAATGAATCGGGTCCACAAGGCTTCCATGAGGAAGGTGTCCTTTTCGCGAGCCGCGCTTATCATTTGCTGGACTTGGCGGGCGTTCATCGCGAGGGGCTTCTCGCAAAGTGTGGGTATTTTATTTTCCAAGCAAAGCAAGGCATTTTCACAATGCACCGCATGAGGAGTGGCGATGTAAACGGCATCCAATTCACCACATTTGGCGAGCCCTTCGTAAGAATCAAAAATGTGGGTCGCCTGATGCTTGTCCGCAAAGGCTATTGCGCGTTCTGCCGAACGGGAAGCCACCCCGTAAAGCTCCGCATTTTTGATGAGTTGAATATCTTCGGCAAATTTTCCGGCAATTTTTCCCGTACCGATGATGCCCCAACGAAAGAGTTTGGTCATAAATTAAAATTTTAAAGAAGCGCCGAAAGTACGCAAATTTTTTGATGGGTTTGATGGGTTTGAGGAGTTTGAGGAGTTTGAGAGGGATAGTGCTTTCAAGGTATCAACAAATCAACCCTATTTCGCAATATAATTGAACTATTGCCACAAGTATTGTTTTTCAAAAATAATTTTTTGCGGAAATTGTATTCGGAACGGTGAGGTAATAAGAGCATGTTTAAAATTTTATTGAACTGAAAATCAAAAGATTATGGTTCTGGCGAAAAATTAATGAAGGAGTTTGTCGGTATAAGTGACTGAGTTAATTTAAAGTCAGGTTGATAAGATTTTGGGGTTCAGGAAGATAAAATTTAAACATGCTCTTATTATCTCACCGTTCCTTAAAAAGGGAAAAAAGACAAAAATAAAATTGCCTCCGCAAATACTATCCAAGAGAAAGCAGGTGTCTTTTTGGGAGATTGCAAAGGTTTTCCAGAGAAGTAAAGATAGGGAAAAAAGAGGAAGGTAGGTTTGTTTTAATACTGCCACGAATAGCTAAGCCTGATTTCGTTTGCGCCACCGAATTCCGGACCGAAGGTTTTGTTGAATTGGGTGTAGGAATAGCCCAATTTGAACAAAGCGCTTTTGCTAAATTCGCCTCCGAAATAGCGGAAGAAGCCCACCTCGAACTGAATCGCCCCGGAGGACGACCCACCAAATCCCAACCACAGGAGGTCGCTAAATTCATATTTCAAATTGGCATCGAGATGGAGGGTCCCATCGGGAACGTATTTTAACCAAAAAGAGGGTTCCAGCCAGGAATCATTGTTGAAACCAACATACGCGCCTCCGGTAAAATAGTAATGACGCAGTCGCTGAATGCGAAAGTCGTTGGCGTCGTTTTTAAATTGCAAATCCAATCCAAAGGTTTGGGGGATGGAGATGCCTGCATAAAAGCGTTCGTCGTAATACAGCATGGCGCCAAGCCCGAAATCTGGAAAGAATTTGGTTTGATTTTCGGCGGCGACATCGCCCTGCTCGTAGAATTGGAGGTCTGCCCCGTCAACCTGGTACTGCACCAATCCTGCGCTTAGCCCGGCAACGAGTTGGAGTTCGTTGTTGAAGTCAATGGCGTAGGCGAATCTGCCGTAGGCCCCGGTAAATCCGGTGGGGCCGGTTTGGTCGAGCGTGAGATGACCGCCGAACACGATGCCGATGTCTTCATTATAAAATTCAAAGTCGGCCAGGCCGGTTCGGGGGGCGTCTTTCACCTGCTTCCATTGGCTGCGGTAAAAAAGCCCGGCAGTGACATTTTGATAATATTTGAAATAGTTTCCCGAAATCGAAGCGGGGTTGAAGAAGCTTTGCCCATCCCTGTACTGAGCGAAAATGGGGAGTTGTTGAGCGGGCAAAGTGGCGCTAAACAAAAAATAAACGAGGAGTGTGGTGTGGTAAAATTTTGTCATCGGATTATGGTTACAGCCCCTTTGCGAGCCAGGTCCTGTGAAGGGTCTAGTTGCAAAAGGTAATAATAGGTTCCTTCCGGCAATTTCGAGCCATTTTTGTGGTGTCCATCCCAATCATTGCGATAGGGTTTAGCTTCATAAATAATATTTCCCCAACGGTCAACGATGGTCAGGCTGTTGTTTTCGAAAAGGTCAATATCCGGGATGAACCAGGTTTCATTGAGACCATCTCCATTGGGACTAAAAGCGTTGGGGATGAAAAAAGTATTTATTTCTCCGCGGCAGGGTACGCAAACACTGCTATCGCATTCCAAAATCGTTTCCCGGTCATTTTCTGTGATGGGGTCGCCATCATCACAAGGCAGCACTATCGTGGAGGCGGTGGCACAATCAAGGGGTGTTCCGGCGCAGGGGATGCAAATGACACCCGAATCATCGAGGATGGTTTCAACGTCTTCCGTAGTGCAGGGATTGCCGTCGTCACAAGGCAAGACGCTTGTCGAACCGCTTGCGCAATCTATGAGTGTTCCGGTGCAAGGCACGCAAATGCTGCCGTCGCAGTCTAAAACAATTTCGATGTCATCTATGGTGTTCGGGTTGTTGTCATCACAGGCCCGGGAAACCTTGGGTCCATTTTCACAATCTATTGGCGTGCCAGCGCACGGGACGCAGATAGTTCCGTCGCAATCGGACACGGTTTGGAGGTCGTCGGTAGTGCAAGGGTTTCCGTCGTCGCAGGGCAAAATGCTGGTTTCCTGGTCGAGGCAGGTTACGGAAGTTCCGGCACAGGGGATGCAGACGCTACTGTCGCAGGGCAGAAGGAATTCCAGGTCGTTGGTGGTGCAGGGATTTGCGTCGTCGCAAGGTCTGGCAATCAAATCGCTGGAGGAACAGTCCACTTCAACACCGGCACAGGGAATGCAGATGTCGCCGTTGCTACCTAAAATGGTTTGTTCATCGTTGATAGTGCAAGGGTTGCCGTCATTGCAGGGGACGACGCTCGTCGTTCCGGTCAGGCAATCCACGGGAATTCCCGAACAGGGGATGCAAATACGGCCGTCGCAATCCAAAATAGTTTGCTCGTCATTGGTCGTATTGGGGTTGCCGTCGTCGCAGGGGACGATGGAAGTAGCGCCGTCCTCGCAGTTGACCGGTTTCCCGGAACAGGGGATGCAAATGCTTCCGTCGCAATCCAGAATCGTTTGCTCATCATTTATGGTGCAGGGGTTTCCGTCGTCGCAAGGGACGACCGAAGAAGGTCCGGAAGCGCAATCTAAAGGAACGCCCTGGCAAGGCACGCAGATAGCCCCGTCGCAATCAAAAATAGTTGTCACATCGTCAATGGTGCAGGGGTTTCCGTCGTCGCAAACAACCGTCGAGGTAGGTCCTCCTTCGCATTCAATGATGATTCCGTTGCAAGGAATGCAAACGCTGCCGTCGCAGTCGAGGATGGTTTCCATATCGTTGGAAGTGCAGGGGTTTGCGTCGTCGCAGGGTAGGGTCGAGGTGGTTCCATTGGAACAATCCACCGGCGTTCCGGCACAGGGGATGCAAACACTGCCGTTGCTGTTTAAAATCGTCTGCACATCATCTATGGTACAGGGGTTGCCGTCGTCGCAATTGATGACAACGGTAGTGCCTGTCAAACAATCTTCCGGCACACCGGAACAAGGAATGCAGATGCTGCTGTCGCATTCCAAAAGGGTTTCCCGGTCGTTGATGGTCGAAGAGTCGCCGTCGTCACACGGCAGCACAATCGTTGTTCCATTGAAGCAATCTTGGGGAGTCCCGGCACAGGGGACGCAAATGCTGCCGTCGGAAAGCAGGATGACTTCCGTGTCGTTGATGGTGCAGGGGTTTCCGTCGTCGCAGCTTCTCGTTTCAATACATTCTCCACCGACGCCGCAGGGGGCAGGGGTTCCCAAACAAGGTTGGCAAATGCTACCATCGGAAAGTAAAACGACCTCCATATCGTTGATGGTGCAAGGGTCGCCGTCGTCGCAGGGTTGGGTCAATTCGCAGGAGTCGTCGGTGCCGCAGGGGGCGGGAATGCCGCTGCAAGGGCCGCAAATGCTGCCGTCGGCGAGGAGGATGACTTCCGTGTCGTTGATGGTGCAGGGGTTTCCGTCGTCGCAAGGCTGCGATACTTCACATTGGCCGTCGGTGCCGCAGGGGGCGGGAATGCCGCTGCAAGGGCCACAGATGCTGCCGTCGGCGAGGAGGATGACTTCCGTGTCGTTGATGGTGCAAGGGTCGCCGTCGTCGCAGGGTTGGGTCAATTCGCAGGAGTCGTCGGTGCCGCAGGGGGCGGGGATGCCGCTGCAAGGGCCGCAAATGCTGCCGTCGGCGAGGAGGATGACTTCGGTGTCGTTGATGGTGCAAGGGTTTCCGTCGTCGCAAGGCTGCGATACTTCACATTGACCATCGGTGCTGCAGGGGGCGGGGATGCCGCTGCAAGGCTTGCAAATGCTGCCGTCGCCGAGCAGCAGGATGGTTTCGGTGTCGTTGATGGTGCAGGGGTTTCCGTCGTCGCAGGGCAGTGATACTTCGCATTGGCCATCGGTGCCACAAGGAGCAGGGATGCCACTGCAAGGGCTGCAAATTGTGCTGTCGGGGAGCAAAATTACCCGCATGTCGTTGATGGTGCAGGGGTTTCCGTCATCGCAGGGAAGGCTTGTTTCGCAGGCGCCTCCTTGACCACAGGGAATTGGAATTCCAGAACAAGGGCTGCAAATGCTGCCGTCGGCAAGCAGGATGACCTCAACGTCGTTGATGGTGCAGGGATTTCCGTCGTCGCAGGGCTGCGTCAATTCGCAATCCGTGTTGCCTCCGCACAAAACCTGCGTGCCGCTGCAAGGGCTGCAAATGCTGCCGTCGGAAAGCAAGATGACTTCCGTGTCATTGATGGTGCAGGGATTTCCGTCGTCGCAGGGCTGCGATGCTTCGCATTGGCCGTCAGTGCCGCAAGGCGCGGGGATTCCGGTGCAAGGTCCACAAATACTGCCGTCGGAGGATAAAATGACCTCCATGTCGTTGATGGTACAGGGATTGCCGTCGTCGCAGGGGACGCTTTGTTGGTCTCCGTCCACGACCACCCTTGCCGTGTAGAAACAAGAGGCTACGGTGGCGTCCACGGTATAAGTCCCGCTGCCGGGTACGGTCAATTCATTGCTTGCCGCGTCGTAAAGCCCGCCCGGATTCCAAGTAGAACTGACGCCTTCGAGAGAGCTACCATTTACTGCGCCCGAAATAGGGCTGCAACCGGCAATAGGCCGGAAAACGACCCCTTTGTTGCTTGAAAGCAAAACGGAAGGGCCGTTTGGTACATTATCTCCGAAGGAATCGAACAAATCTTCTATGATGCCTTCATTATTAAAAATGCCATGGACTAAATTTAGTCCGTCGAAAATGGTGCTCACAATGCCATCATTTCGAAAAGTAGCGCCTACATTAATTTCAATAAGTCCATCTACGATGGTTTTTCCACAAGCCTGATTGTGGTAAAAACTATTGTTTAAAAGGAGGCTTTGCGCACCGGTTTCAAAAATGGTCACGGTTCCCAAATTATTGAATTCACAAGAAAGCAAGCGCAGACCGCTGTCTTGGATAGTTAAAAGGAAAATGACACCCGTATTTTCAAAAAAAGTGACATCTCCAGCTTGGTTTGGTGGGCAGTCAATAGCCCTGCCGGGGGTGATATCCGAAATGAAAAGCCCCCCTCCGTTGGTGATGCTGCCCCCTTCCGTGCGTATTCCGTTTCCGCAATTGGAGATATTGACGACGCCGGTATTGATAAAATTAGCGTCCCCTATTTTGACGATGGCAAATTTATCGGCAGGGACATTGGTGATGGATAGGGTTCCATTATTGACAAAGAGTTTGTCAATTTGAAAATACCCCCCTTCGCTTAAAATGATGTGGCCACGGTTGGTGCAAACAGAACCGCCACTCATCTCAAAACCAATGCCTGAAGAGGTTGTGATGAGTAAAAGGACACTCGATTCGAGCGTCAGATTAAATCCATTTTGAATGCTGAGTTTACGAATAGGAAGAACCGGCTTAATGGTAATGGTCACAGAAGATGGTCCGGAAAAAACAGCATCATCAGAAGGGCCAGGGACAACGCCCGTGTTCCAATTCATGGGATCATTCCAATCTCCGGGAGTGCCTCCGCCAATCCAAACCGCTGCTTGGGTTTTAATTAGCGAGAGCCAAAGTAATCCTCCAAGGAGTAGTAATTTTTTCCCAAACATCCCCGATGTTTTATTCAACATCAATCGTTCTTGGGTATTTGTATTTTCTACGAAATTATTTTTGAATCGGGGCCAGTGATGGGCAAAGTTACCGATTCTCCATTTACAATCCAAACTGGAAAAATTCAGCTTTTGTTCAGCAACTTTTTCACACTGCTGGGAAGGAGAATGGTTGATGGCGAAGAGGGGTCGGGTAGTGGCTCCCCCCAAACCGGTTGCACCGGCGCTACTCCCGCCCAAACCGCCAATTCGCAATCTTCTTTTTCATCCACCGGCGCACCCGTTCGGATTTTGGCGGAGGCTTCTTCTATGGACAGGCAAAGAACGGAAGTACCTTTCAATTCTTTTGCATTCGGCTTTCGGACTTCCTCCCACCGTCCTTTCAAAATGTTTTCGGAAATGACAAAAAGGGCATTTTCCTTTTCCGAATCCGCCACTTCCCTCGCCGTTCCGAACAGAACGGCCGAACGGTAATTCATGGAATGGTGGAAAGCAGAACGCGCCAACACCAAGCCGTCGAGATGCGTCACCGTCAAGCAAACAGGAATACCCTCTTTCAAATTGAGCAGCATCCGGCTTTTGGTCGCGCCGTGCAGGAAGACCTTGTCGCCTTGCCTTCCATAGGCGGAGGGGATGACAAAAGGCTGCCTCTCCACCACAAAACCGAGATGGCACAGGAAGCCCGCGTCTAAAATTTCATAAATCGTTTCCCGGTCGTAATGCCCCCGGTCAGGCACCCGCTTGACCTTGTTGCGGGGTGTTTTTGGAAATTGCTTCATAATTCGTCAGTTCGAGAGTTCGAGAGTTCAGGAGTTCCGAGTTCGGGAGTTCAAGAGTTCCTGAACCCGGAACTTCTGAACCCCGGAACTCCTGAACTCGGAACTACCGAACTCTTCTCAGTGACTTTTGTCAAAATCCACGACGATGCTGAGGAGGATGGAAATGTCTTCAAAAAATTCGCGCAGCAGGTCGAAGCTGACATTTGACTGAAATATTTTTGGTTCGAGCATGTCTTTCGGTTGTGTGACGGCGATGTAAATGTCGCGTTTGATGAACGAAAAATAGATTTCCTTTTGCGTCCGTTGGCGATAATCGAGAATGGCTTCCAGCATTTGTGCGGACATCAATTCCCGAATATTGGCATCCTGAGAGGCGTACAACAAAAATTCGGTTTTGAATCGTTCGTTTTTTATAAACGGCGTCAGGTTTTTTCCTCCTTTTACCGTGATGGATTTTATGGCCCGGCTAAGGTAAGGTTTAAATTTATGTGGAATGATGAGCACTGTCCCTTTTATGGGTTGCTTGATGCTGGCGTGCAGAAAAGCCCCTCTGAAAACGTAGTTCATCCGGTTGCGCACCCTCGAATATTCCCGGACGTTCAATTCGCACATCTCGAAGCGGATGTCTCCAATCTCGCCGCTAATGTAGTCTTCTCCTTCGTAAATCGCAGGCAAGCTGCCAAAAATCCGGCTTTGCATAAAGCTGTCTCTGCTAATCTTACCTTTGGCTTTGTAGGTCAGGGTTCCAAACTCAGGGTCGTCATCTATAAAGTCTAGAACCAGATTTACAACCTTGGGTTTGAAGGTAGAAACGAACCGCTGAAACCGAAAACTCAGATAGCCCAAGTAAAAAACAATCGGAAGAATTAAAATCAAAGTGACCAGCAGTTCGCCGATGTAGATGATGAAAAGCAGGATTGCCGCGAAGACCAAAAAGGAAAAAAACAGCAGTCGCAGCAACCGCCTGCGCCGCCGGTCCAGCCGCATCAGTTCAGGATGGATGGTGTGGTTGAAAAAAATCCGGAAGTCTTCCAGTGGTTGCATATAGGTTTGCGCAGTTGCAGTTGCCCCGTTTTTACTTTACTATTTCTTTAAAAATAATTCTCACCCTTTTGATTACGTCTCCCGTGAAATCTTTGCAGGGGATACCCAAATTTTGCAATACCTGATAGAATCTTTTGTATCCTTCTTCATTTCTCAATTCCACCCATTCTACGCCACGACTATCCAATTGCTCCTTGTTCAAGTTCGATAATTTATCTGCCACAAACACTTTACTATCTCTCGCTATTACAGCATCTGCACTCTCGGGATTACCTTTGCCCATTAGCTTCACTTCGCATTTGTAGGTTTGATTTCCTTTGAGAAGATAAAAATCAATCTCTCTGTTAATCTGGTCTTTTTTTACTTCTTTAGCTTTTAGTTTTATTTGGTAATTTTCTGCGGGAACATCAAAAATCTTACAAAGCGTCAACATCAAAGGCTTTTCGGTTTGTTTTCCTGCCGTACTCCACAGTCCACCTCTTAGAGCTGCTCTTTTTACTGCTAATGTATTAATGACAATCAGGCTTTCGTTGATGTCTAATTCCACACTTACCTTGTTGAATTTGATAGATAAAGTGAGGTTTAAATCTTCTACTTTAGTTAGTTCATCAATCGCTTCATACAAAGTGTCGTAGTGTTCGTAAGATGCTTCAATTACGACGGCTCGCGCTCCCGAATTGTACATATTGGTAATGGTCTTCCGGTTCAACCCTGAATGAATTGCAATTTCATCAGATGACAATTGAAGGCTTAACATTTCCTTTTTGTACCAATCGCTGGTAATGTCCTGATTATTCAATTTAGCTTCTGCCACTCGTTTGAAAAAGTCTATCGCAAATTGCAGGAATTTAGCATTGATTAACGTAACAATCTCTATTCGGTAATCCTCACCTTTGATGAGTTTTTCGACAATGCTTTTAGTTACCTGTTCTGTCAGCGTCATTCTGTATTGATTTTTTGAACTCATCCAATTCCAAAAACTTGGTTCTCATCTCATTGAAAATAGAAACAGGTTTGGCTTTGGATTTCATATAATCAAAATAAGTGTTATCCTTTTCAGCCAGGAAAAAGAATCTGTTTAGTGCTTTGGCTGTCTTGCCAACTGTGCCACTTCCCGCAAAAGGATCAAAGACCAGATCGCCCTCAAATGAATAATAAGTAATCACTCTTTTACATAATTCAACCGGAAATACCGCCGAGTGAATTTTATTAAAGGTTGGGTCTATTTTCCATACATTGGAAGTTTCATATCCGTCTGCTATTTTACTTCGATTTACAGTCTCCCAATCATATTGTCGGATATTCCAATCAAGCAATTTGGTCGTTTCTTTTCGGTAAACCATGAGGTATTCAGTCACTGCATTGGGCTTATATGCTAATGGTTTGCGATGCTGTAAAAATCCTGCATTTCTGTTTTTTACACTTGCTTCGGGTTTTAGCCAAATAATATCGTCAATAAATTCCCACCCCATTTCTACTAAATCAGCGTGAATATCAAATGGTATCGGGTATCTTTTACTGGAATGTTGTCTGCTAATTCGGGGAATGATAACCGGTGAAGTATTTACTATCAAGTATCTCCCTTCCTTTGTGATTCTATGAGTTGCCTGAAAAACTTCTGCTAAAAAATCAAGGTACGCTTGATAGCTTGGGTAAATTGAATAATCCCGTGCATTGTAATAGGGTGGAGAAGTGAATGTTAGATGAACGCTTTCATCCGGCACATTCTTTAATATCTCTCTTACATCGCCATGAACAACGACATTTTTTAAAAAATCATAAGTTTGAGTATGCGGGATATTCTTTTTGCTTTTTTCTTTTGCAAAGAACTCTTTGTATATAACCGTTCTCACCATTTCGTTTTCATGGTTCACTAACGGTTTCAAACTTTCCTGAACTTCTTTATCATATTTGAAAACGAGTAATGCTCGTATTGCTTGACAAATCACCTTTGGGTCTTCATCGCTTAAAGCCTTAATTAGGACATGCTTGCTTTGTTTGTTTCGTTGTCTTCCTATTGAGGAAATAATTTCTCTTCTGACCCTGGTATCCTTTTCGTTCTCAATGAGGCTTGAAAGAAAGTTAACAGTTCTGTCTCCATTTAATTTGCCAAGATTCTTTACCGCCCAAAACCTGATTTTTGGATTTTGATGGGTGGCAAATTCAAAAATCCAATTTCCGTCAAAATCTCTTGAAAGTCGTCCTAAATTTTCAAGCAGAAAAAGCAATTTGGAGTTATCTCCATTAATTTTTTGGACAAAAGGTTTCAATTTCCCATTTGGACTTTTCTTTAATTCTTCAATATAATTTTTCGTTAATTCCATCACATATTTTCTTTTCAGCAAACCTATGGTTTTTCCATAGAAAATGCGCTGTGAAGCTACAAAATAGCTGGAAAAGACAAATTGGAAAAGCCTCCAAAAGAAACCTTCCCAAAATTCTGTTGCAACGAGCCTAACAATTCCTATATTTGTGAATAATCATTCGGACTAGAGCAACATGGGTTTGCCAAATTTATTTGGCAATTAATAGTTTTTTTAAGCGCCAAATAAATTTGGCGTACCAATGGGCTTTTGCACTCGAACCATCATTTTAAACTCTGTTATTATGAAAAAAATCCTCTTCCCGATTTTCGGGCTTCTCGGACTGCTGAGTTTTTCCCTCCAATTGAATGCTCAGGAAACCTTCCCCCGCAATGGTGTGGCAGACCACCGCGAAGGATTGTACGCTTTCACCAATGCCACCATTTACAAAAGTTACAATGAAAAGCTGGAAAATGCTACGCTGATAATTCGCGATGGCAAGGTCGAGGCCGTGGGGCAGGGCATCCGCGTACCGCAAGATGCGGTGGTCATTGATGTGCTGGGAAAAACCATTTATCCTTCCTTCATTGACCTGTATTCCAATTATGGAATGCCCGAAGTCAAAGCGCAAGGCTCGCGTTCCTTCCGTTCGCCCCCTCAAATGCTTTCGAAAAAAAAAGGAGCCTACTTGTGGAATCAGTCCCTCCAGCCGGAGTTTCATTCCTACGAGCATTTCAGCCGCGATGACAAAGCTGCCACAGCGTTTCGGAAATTGGGCTTTGGGGTAGTCTTGACCCATAAAATGGACGGCATTTCCAGAGGCTCTTCGACCCTCGTAACCTTGGGGAACGAACGCGAACACGAGGGCATCATCAAAGAACAGGTTGCTCATCAACTCTCTTTCCAAAAGGGGACTTCCACCCAAAATTACCCCAGTTCGCTGATGGGCGGCATAGCTTTGCTGCGACAAACTTATTACGACGGGCAGTGGTACGAAAAGCAAGGTCACCTGGAGGAGGTGAACATTTCGTTGGAAGCATGGAATGAGATGCAGCATTTGAAGCAAATCTTCGCGGTCGGCGATAAATTGGAAGCCCTGCGGGCTGCCAAATTGGGCAAAGAATTCGGCATCACCTACATCATCGAAGGTTCCGGCGACGAATATCAAAGGTTGGAAAATATTAAAAAAACCGGCTCGGCTTTCATCCTCCCCCTGAACTATCCCGAAGCCTTCGATGTCGAAGACCCCTACGATGCCGAGTCCGTCAGCTTGGCGCAAATGAAACATTGGGAACTGGCGCCCACCAATCCCGGACGCTTAGCCAACGCAGGCATTGACGTTGCTTTGACGACCTATGGATTGAAAAAAAAGGCTGACTTCATGGGCAATTTGCGAAAAGCAATCGAACAGGGTCTTTCCGAAGAAGCTGCTTTGAAAGCCCTTACCGATACGCCGGCTCGTTTAGCCGGGGCTTCCGCCGAAATCGGCAGTCTGGAAAAGGGAAAGCTCGCCAATTTCATGATCACCAACGGCAATGTTTTTGACAAAAAAACGAAAATTTACCAGAATTGGATAAAAGGCAAAGCCTTCGTTTTCAAAGACCTCGACACGCCTAGTTTGAATGGCGTTTATACCTTGACCCTTGGAAAACAAACCTACAACCTGAAGGTCAGTGGAGAAGACGAAAGCCCCAAAATGGAAATCGAAATCAATGATTCCACCAAAATTAAAGTCAAGCACAAATACAGCCACGGCAGGATTACGCTGACCTTTACCCCACCAAAAGAAAAGCAGTTAATCCGCTTGACGGGAACAGTCGGAGAAACAGAGTGGACGGGCAAAGGGCAGTTGGGCAATGGCGATTGGGTTTCCTGGAAATCGGACTTCCAATCGGCGGCTTCGGAGGAGGAAGGCGCTAAGAAGGAAGGCAAAAAGGGAGAAAAGAAAAAAGAAACGGCCGCACTTGGAGAAGTGGTTTACCCCTTCGGGGCTTATGGCTGGAAAGAAATGCCCAAAAAAGGAACCTACCTTTTGAAAAATGCGACCCTTTGGACGAATGAGTCCGAAGGGATTATACAAAATGGGTCTGTTTTAATTCAAAACGGCAAAATCGTACAAGTCGGAAAAGACCTCAAAGCGCCGCAGGGAAGTACCGTCATAGATTGCACTGGCAAGCACATCACGCCGGGCATCATAGATGAACATTCGCACATCGCTGGTAGCCGCGGCATCAACGAAGGAAGCCAGGCCAGTTCCGCCGAAGTCCGCATCGGCGATATTCTCAATTCCGAAGACATCAACATCTACCGCCAACTTTCCGGCGGTGTGACGACCTCCCAGATTTTGCACGGTTCGGCGAACCCCATCGGCGGGCAATCGGCGATTATCAAACTGCGATGGGGCTTTGCACCCGAAGAACTAAAAGTCAAAAACGCTGACCCTTTCATAAAATTCGCGTTGGGCGAAAATGTGAAGCAATCCAATTGGGGAGACAACCAAACGGTGCGCTTTCCGCAAACCAGAATGGGCGTCGAACAGGTTTATGAAGACTATTTTACGGAGGCAGAAGAATACGGCGCTTTGATAAAATCGGGCAAGCCGTACCGCAAAGATTTGGAGTTGGACGCTTTGTTGGAAATCCTCGAAGGCAAGCGCTTCATCACCTGCCACTCTTACCGCCAAAGCGAAATCAACATGCTGATGAAAGTCGCCGAACGGCATGGCTTTCGAGTCAACACCTTCACCCACATCCTCGAAGGCTACAAAGTAGCCGACAAGATGCGGGAACATGGCGCCGGAGCGGGCACCTTCTCCGATTGGTGGGCCTACAAATTTGAAGTCTATGAAGCCATCCCCTACAATGGCGCCATGATGCACGACCAAGGGGTCACCGTCGCCTTCAATTCCGACGACGCAGAACAGGCGCGCCGCCTCAATCAGGAAGCTGCCAAGGCAGTCTTGTTCGGCGGTATCTCCGAAGAAGAAGCCCTGAAATTCGTCACCCTCAACCCCGCCAAATTGCTCCATCTCGACGACCGGACAGGTAGCCTCAAGGCGGGAAAAGACGCCGACGTCGTCGTGTGGTCGGACAACCCGCTTTCCGTTTATGCCAAAGCAGAAATGACCTTCGTAGATGGCATGAAATTATTCGACCGCCAACAAAACATGGAATTGGAAAAAGATATTCAAAAGGAACGCAACCGGTTGATTCAGAAAATGTTAGCCGCTAAAAAGAACGGCGATAAAATGCAAAAACCCAACGGCAAAAGACCCCGGCTTTATCATTGCGAAGATGTGGAAGATGAGATGCGGTGATGGGAAGGAGACTTTTTTAAAATTATAAGCGAAACCCGTTTATTTTTTTTGCCAAAAAAAAGTTCAGCGTTCAGGAGTTTTGAATTACTCTGAACGCTGAACTGCTTTTAGGGAATCAGGTCAAAATAAAGGTACTTCATTTCCCCTTTCAAGCCCCTAATTTATCAGAATAGGGAATCCTTTGAAACATATGCCAATGGGCTAATTTGCCGATTTCAAAAACCCCACAATTTTATTAATTTCGGTATCGGTTAAATTTGCTTTCATACGCATATGTTCCCCAACGACATCCCATTTATCATCGCCGTAAATGGTGGCGGGGGGTATGTTATGACATCTCATACAATTCTCTCCCCATAATTGAGCACCAGATTTATTGGTAATAGATTCAGGCGTTTTACAACTTGTGTTTAAGGAAACTAATCCAAAAGCAAACACGACTATTAATGCGGTTAATATATTTAATTTTTTCATCATCATTTGTTTTTAATGCGTAGTAAGGAATTAGGAAAAAATAAGTTTTGCAAATGAATTCGATTATTTTGGTCTTGGTTTTTATTTTAATAGCAGGCATCCCGACCATATGTTGGGACAACTGATTTTAAAATGAAAACCAAATGCAAAAGAAGCAGTCAAAAGTAAAGGTATAAGTTTTTTCATCATCCTTTCTGATTAAAATCTAAAAATCAATTGTGCAAGGAATTGATCCGCAGTACCGTTGTCTTCAATGTTGTAAGTAAATTTTAAAATATTGCTCCAGCTAAAATAGTAATTTATTCCAAAAGTAAGTTGGTTAATATTTTCGCCACCCCACAAAGCCTTCTCTGGCCGGTCAAAGAAAGAATAACGACCTGCAAATTCCAAATTACTTACAAAGTGATTGTTAGCGCCAGATGGTCGCAGCGCTATTTGGGTATAAAAAGCATTACTGCTATTATCGAATGTGTAAGTCCCCGGTTGATTATCCAATGAATCTTGGGGTGAGGAGAAATCAACATAATTAAAATTCCCGACATCCAATCCTGTGACAGCGCCCATAAGTCTCAAAGTAATTCCATTGATTACTTTGTAATAGGTCACATCTAAGGCGTAGGCATGAAAGGATACATTTTCAGCGGGGGTACCACTATCTCCGGTACTTGTCGCAATTTCTCCGGACAATCCTATTTCTAAGGAAGAATTTGAATAAGGCAGTAATCCGATTCTACCGCCAAAGGCCTTATTATTATTATTCTCATCATAGGCTTCATACTCAAACTGACCGGCCTCTTCGGGGGCATCTTCAGAACCGACCAGTAATTGGGGTCCTCCGGAAATGTAGAAGTCGTAGTTAATTTTACTGCTTCCCAATTGGACGCCACCCTGTACTCCAACTCCCGTTTCAATCAATGGTCCTATGCCGCCATCACCAAAACCGACGGGATCATTGGCAAATCTGTTGATAAAACCACTTCCAAACCTACCTCTGTAATTGCCGAATTTAGGTAAAAATCTGCCCGCGTGGATTATCATGTATTTATTCAATTGGTAGTATAAATTGGTTGTTTCCAACTCAAAAGGGGCTGCCCCATCTTCTACTCCAATCTCTATTTCAGAAAGAAGGTACATTCGGTTCCCAATTTTCGCCATTGGCATTATGTGAAACCCTGTGTTTCCAAAGGAATTATTTGAGTCATCGGCACTAAAATTTATCATTCCACCACCGGTTATGATGAATTTGGTGTCGCCCCAAGCCGGTGAATTTTTTTGTGGGGCGGTGGTGATCTGTGCAAAGGTTTTGCCGCTTGAAAGTAAAAATAAGACTCCGAACATTATTAAAGCCAGCTTTTTCATGATTCATTAATTTAAAGTGATTAAAAATGTTTTTTATTGATTATCAGAGGTTAATCATTTCTTTTTTCCGCCAAAGGTTCGCAGAAAATTGACCAAATCCCAGCGTTGTTGGTCTGTGAGGATTTCTTTATAAGCCGCCATCGGAGGATTTCCGTGGGTCAATTTCCAGTAGATGGCACCGTCGGTTTGTTTCTGGAAAGTATCCTTAGTAAAATTGGCCGGTCTTGGTTTCAATGCCATTCCGGCAACGCCGTCGCCTTTTCCTTTGGCACCGTGGCAAATGGCACACATTTGCTCATAAAGTTTCTTACCGGCAGTGACGGAATTACTACTCGTTTTCAGTGGATTTTTGATAACATCAGCATTGGAAGGCACTTTCCAGGAAGTTCCAGTTTGTGCATATGTCGTGCCAGTAAATCCCAATCCAAGCAAAGCCATAATAAAAAGCCCTTTCAAAGCGAGTTTCTGGATAATCATTTTCTTAGATTTCATTGTGATACGTTTTTTTGATTATTAATTATTGATTTCAAGACAAATGTCTAAACATCTTTTGTTTCGGAAGATGACTTTCGTCAGTTCGGGCAGTAACTTTTATCAAAATTGATGGTGACTTTTGTCACCATGGAAACAGATGTTTCAAGAGGGAATCCGGGTTGGTTTTTTGCGATTAGGCAGGCCTTACAAAGGGATTGGAGCGTCAAAACAAAGAGGATGTGAAAGGGGAGGCAAGTTGCCGTTGGAAAATTTTAGATTTTCTTTGGATGGGTTATTTGTTACCGGTTCGCTTTTGTTCTTCGACAATTTAATTGTACAACTTTTCCGTTCCAGTTCAAATTCAAAACAAGGTCAAGCGCAAATTTGCACTTGACCTTGTTTTGAATTTAAACTGGGGGAAAAGTTGTCCTGATAAATATGTCGGCCTGCCTATTGGGGAAGAGCTAAATAATCAACATGGCATCGCCGTAGCTGAAAAAGCGATATTTTTCTTTCATCGCCACTTGGTAAGCTTCCATGACAAAGTCATACCCTCCGAAAGCGCAGGCCATGATTAAGAGACCTGATTTGGGGAGGTGAAAATTGGTAATCATGGCATTGGCGATGTGAAAATTGAAGGGCGGAAAGATGAAAAGATTGGTCCAGCCTTCGGCCGTTTTCAAATAGCCTTCGGCCGAAACGGCTGATTCAATCGAACGCATGGAGGTGGTTCCTACGGCACAAATTTTCTTGCCGTGGCGCATGGCTTTGTTGACCGGTTCGATTGCTTCGGGGGGGATTCGAAAATATTCTGCATCCATTTTGTGTTTGGAGAGGTCTTCTACCTCAATGTTTCTAAAGGTGCCTAAGCCGATGTGGAGCGTGATTTCCGAAAATTCCACCCCTTTGATTTCCAGCCGTTTAAGAAGTTCCCGGCTAAAATGCAAACCGGAAGTTGGGGCGGCTACGGCGCCTATTTTTTTGGCATACAGTGTTTGGTAGCGTTCTTTGTCGCTAGCTTCCGCCTGTCTGGAGATGTATTTTGGAAGGGGTGTATTGCCGAGGAAGTGCAATCGTTTTAGAAATTCATCGTTGTCACCTTCGTAGAGAAACCGGATAGTTCGCCCCCGGGAGGTGGTGTTATCCACCACTTCGGCGATGAGAATATCGGTGTCGTTTTCATCGCTAAAATACAATTTGTTGCCCACCCTGATTTTTCGGGCGGGGTCAACCAACACATCCCAAAGACGTTGCTCTACGTTCAATTCACGCAACAGGAAAACTTCAATCTTGGCGCCTGTTTTTTCTTTCTTTCCGAATAATCTGGCGGGAAACACCTTCGTATTATTGAAAATCATCACATCTTCGTCGTCGAAATATTCCAGCAGGTCTTTGAAGATGCGATGCTCTATTTTACCCGTATCCCTGTGCAGCACCATCAGACGCGATTCGTCGCGGTTTTCTGTCGGATATTGAGCAATCAAAGCGGGGTCGAAATCGTATTGAAATTGCGAGAGTTTGGTCCTCATTTAATCAGATTGACGGCAGCTCTAAATGTTGCCTTTCGGAATGCCTCTTTTTTTCAATTTTGTGCCGAAAGCAAGGAGGTTGAAAAGGGCATTTTGCCGGAAAATTTCCTGTAAAAAGCAACGAAATAAAACCTGAATTTAAGCCTGTATGTTTAAGGAATGGTGAAAAAACAACTTATCCCTTTTGAGTAGCTTATTTATTCACCATTCCTAAAAAAACACCTTTCGAAAAAAAACGAGCGCAAAGATAAAAATTTGAGTGGTTAAATTGGTAATCTGTTCCGATTTGTTTTGTTTCTAAGCCACAACTATTTCACCTTTGTTTATTAGTGGAAAATTAATGCGCATTTATCGAATGGATTGAACTGCCTATTTGAATTGTTCTACTTTCGATTGATTTTTCAGGCACCTCGGCCTAAGTGAGGTTGAGGTGACTTGAGGCATCAGATAACACCTTTTCGTTCCTCAAAGATGTCACCTGATGCCTTATTGACAAAAAAATCTTCATCGCATGATTACCTTTTTAAAAGTTTTCAGGGAAAGCATTGCTCAAGCTTTTCAACAATTGAAGGCGAACAAACTGCGCAGCTTTCTTTCTCTGTTGGGCATTTCCATTGGAATTTTTTGCATCATCGGGGTCCAATCGGCCGTTGATTCGCTCGAAGCTAACATTAAAGGCAGTTTTGATAAATTGGGCGACGATGTTGTTTACATCAATAAAATACCTTGGGACGAAGACCCCGGAAAGAATTTCTGGAAATATCAACGCCGGCCAAACCCGGATTTCAAAGACTTTCAGGCAATACAGGCAAAGGTCAAATCTGCGGATTTAATAGACTACCATCTCTTCATTGGCATGAAAACCATCAAGCACAAATCGAGCAGTGTGGACCGGGTTTTTTTGGTGGCTGCTACCTACGACTTTGACCGCCTGCTAAATGTAAACTTCGAAAAAGGGAGGTGGTATTCGCCTACCGAATATCATTATGGGGCTGACAAAGTCTTGATTGGACATACCGTAGCCGAAGAATTGTTTGGCGATACGGACCCTATTGGAAAAAAAATCACTTTGAGCGGAAGAAAGCTCGAAGTAATTGCCGTCATCGAAAAAGCAGGGCAGGACATTCTTCAGATTATGAACTTTGATGAAGGAGTGCTCATTTCCTACGAATTGGCTAAGAAAATGGTCAACGTAAAACCCAATCATCCTTTTGGAACTACCATAGACGTAAAAGCAAAAGAGGGGGTTAGTTTGGACCAATTGAAAGATGAGTTGACAGGAGTGATGCGGACCCAACGGAGGCTTCGCCCGAAAGAATCGAATAATTTTGCGCTGAATAGCTTGTCTCTTCTTTCCGGCATCATCGAAGGATTTTTTGGCGCTTTGAATAAGGTGGGTATTTTCATCGGTGGATTTGCTATTTTTGTGGGCATGTTCAGCGTAGCCAATATCATGTTTGTGTCGGTGAAAGAACGAACCGGCATGATTGGCATCAAGAAAGCCCTGGGGGCTAAAAAATACATCATCCTGCTGGAATTTTTAGTGGAGGCCGTGATTCTTTGCATCATTGGAGGGGCTGTTGGATTGGGAATCATTCAGGGAGTGGTGGCCTTACTGTCGAGTGCCATGCCTTTTGACTTGGTGCTTTCTTCGAATAACATCATTTGGGGATTGAGTTTATCTATCGTCATTGGAATCGTCTCCGGTTTTATCCCCGCCTGGCAGGATGCCGGAATGGACCCCGTGGAAGCGATGCGCAAATAATTCCTGTGAAGCCGGCGTTCAATGATACAACGGGGCAAGCAATTAGCTTAAAACTATGATTTACAGCAAGTTGAATACGAAATTAAAGAAATTTTTTGACGCTTGTTGGTTGGGTTCCTTTCTCGTTCTCACCATTCCTGCCCCTGCTTTTGCTCAATTGGAACGAACCATTCACCAAACTTTTGAAATAGGAGATGCCTCGCGGATTTCGCTG
>Ga0114931_10001610_pt1 | contig 28778 bp, 26 predicted proteins | sample 2SBtaG_FD_89579 | JGI IMG/M metagenome (GOLD analysis project Ga0114931, IMG submission 89579) | Deep subsurface microbial communities from Kolumbo volcano to uncover new lineages of life (NeLLi) - 2SBTROV14_V59a metaG | ecosystem: Environmental > Aquatic > Marine > Volcanic | place: Kolumbo... | reverse complement strand
GTCCATTTGGCGATCCAGGGGAACAGTCCCAGGAGGGCGAAGGAGCCCAGCAGACCTGGGGACAGAATGTCTCCCAGGGATTCGATCCGGGCCAGCTGGGTCCCGGCATTGACGTAGACGATCGTGCCTGGCAGCATTCCCAGCTGGCTGACCCAATAGAACGTATGCACCGGCATCGCAGTCAATCCCATGACCAGGTTGATGACGAAAAAAGGAAACACCGGAACCAGTCGCAGGGTGAAGAGATAGAAGGGACCGTCACGGCGGATTCCGGCGTCGACGGCCTCCAGGCGGTCGACAAAACGTTTCCGTACCAGGTCACGGAAGAGGAACCGGGCTGCCAGGAAGGCCAGCGTGGCCCCGATGGTGGAAGCGAAGGAGACGATGAGGGTACCCCATAGGAGGCCGAAGATCGCCCCGCCGGCCAGGGTGAGCACCGTCGCTCCCGGCAGGGAAAGGGCTGTCACTGCGACATACGCGAGACCGTAATACAAGGTAGCGCGGAACGGGTGGTTTCCCGTGTAAGCCTCGATGGCCGCCTGCTGTGCCTTGAGACTCTCCAGGGTCAGGTAGCGTTGAAGGTCGAAGGCAAAGAATGCGACGACGAGGCCGACAACTGCAAGCAAGATGATAAGTCGGTAACGGTTCATCTATCGTTCTCCTGGTTGAGCGGCGGATCCCAAATGTCTGTTCCTTTGTCTCATAAAGGGGCCGCGGCTTACAACCTTGTGGTTTCTTCGCGGTTTTCCTTTACAATCGCAGACAAGGCCAGTGCGATGGAGGTGTGACATGCGCGATTTCCGCTTGATACCCTCTGTGATGGAACCCGCCCCGGTGCTTCCTACAGCCGGGTCAACGAAGTCTTCATGCCAAAGTCAACTGCAACGGAGTGATGAATCATGAGCAAACTGCATACCCCCAAGACGCCGCCCACGGTGCTGGCACCGGTGGCCCCGGAAATCGAACGTTACCTGCACCAATTGACCGATCCCCGGAGTGATGATCCGGTATTGCTCGAGATGGAACAGCGGGCGCGGGAAAACCAATTCCCGATCGTGGGTCGTCTGGTGGGGGTCTTCCTCAAACAGATGGCGGTGATGATCGGTGCCGGGAGAATCTTCGAATTCGGCAGCGGATATGGCTATTCGGCCTGGTGGTTCGCCCAAGCGGCGGGTGAGTCAGGAGAGGTTTTTTGTACCGATGGTGACGGGGAGAACCGCCAGCTGGCCGAGGACTACCTGGGCCGTTAAGGATTGTGGAACCGGGTCACCTTCCATGTGGGAGTCGCCCAGGAGATTTTTCCGACCATCCACGGAACCTTCGATATTTGCTACAACGATGTGGACAAGGGGGACTATCCCGAGGTATGGCGGTTGGCCCGGGAAAGGATCCGTCCCGGTGGCCTCTATATTGCCGACAACGCCCTGTGGTATGGCCGGGTGGCGGTGGAAAACCCTGTGGATGTGGTGCCGGGATGGACCGAGGCAGTGATGGAACACAACCGGTTGATTTTCGAGGATGAGGAATTCGAGACCTTCATCAATCCGGTCAGGGATGGTGTGCTGGTGGCGCGGAGAAAAAGTTGAATGCAGGGCGCTGTACCACTCCGATGGCCGGATTGATGCCCGGGTGGATTATCTGGTCTTTGCAGGGGGGATTTCATTGAGATCCCAGGTCCGATTTCCTCGGTGATCCTGGCTCTCTTCTGCGGAATGGAACACTTCAGTACAGGACCGGTTCCTTCATTCTGTATTTCCTGATGAAAATTGCACTTTGGCCATGGATGGCCGTGAAAAGGAGTTTCCTCCATGTTCGAGCTTAACGACCCATTGCTACTTCGTTCCGCATGTTACATCGACGGTCACTGGGTCGGTGCCGACAACGGTACCACTCTTCCGGTACACAACCCGGCCGACGGCAGTGAGATCATTCGTGTCCCTTCCCTGGGAGCGGATGAGACCCGCCGCGCCATCGATGCAGCTCAGTCTGCCTGGCCGACGTGGCGTGTTCTAACTTCTGCGGAACGCGCCGACCTTCTCCTGAACTGGTACCGGCTGATCATGGAGAACCGTGAGGATCTCGCGCTCATCATGACTGCCGAGAATGGCAAGCCCCTGGCTGAATCACGTGGGGAAGTGGACTATGGGGCGGGATTCATCCAATGGTTCGCCGAAGAGGCGAAGCGGGTTTATGGTGATGTGATTCCCTCACCCTGGGCTGAGCGCCGGATCGTGGTGATCAAACAGCCGGTGGGCGTGTGTGCCGCCATTACTCCGTGGAACTTCCCGCTGGCGATGATCACCCGCAAGTGCGCCCCCGCTCTTGCCGCCGGTTGCCCTGTGGTGGTCAAGCCCGCCGCAGAAACACCGTTGTCGGCGCTGGCAGTGGCGGAACTGGCCAGCCGTGCCGGTATTCCCGCCGGGGTCTTCAACGTCGTCACTGGCGAGGCCAAAACAGTCGGCGAAGAACTGGTCTCCCATTCCGGGGTGAGTAAATTGAGTTTCACCGGATCCACCGCCATCGGTCGGCTGCTCTACCGCCAGGCCACCGACACCATCAAGCGGATTTCCCTGGAACTGGGAGGTAATGCCCCCTTCATCGTCTTTGAAGACGCCGATCCCGTCGCTGCCGTGGAGGGGGCCATGCAGGCCAAGTTCCGCAACAGTGGCCAGACCTGTGTCTGTGCCAACCGGATCTTCGTCCACGAGAATCTGTGTGATGCTTTTGCGGCCAGGCTGGGGGAAAGGATCGCAGCCCTGAAGGTGGGGTGTGGTTTCGACGAGGGGGTCCAGCAGGGTCCTCTGATCAGTCACGAAGCCTTGGAGAAAGTAGAAGCGCAAATCAGCGATGCGCTCGCCATGGGGGCAAGGGTGGAGGTAGGTGGCCGGCGGCATTCTCTCGGTGGAACTTTTTTTCAGCCCACCTTGCTGACCGGGGTGAGGGCGGGGATGCGGATTATGGAAGAAGAGACCTTCGGTCCGGTGGCCCCCCTGATCCGATTCAGTAGCGAGAAAGAGGTCGTCGATATGGCCAATGCCACCGATTATGGCCTGGCCGCCTATTTCTACACCCGTGATCTGGGGCGAACCTTCCGGGTGGCCGAAGCCCTGGAATACGGCATGGTGGGCGTCAACGCCGGCATCATTTCAACGCCCGTGGCGCCTTTCGGAGGGGTCAAACAGTCGGGGCTCGGGCGGAAAGGATCGAAATACGGAATCGACGAGTATCTCGAAATCAAATATCTGTGTTTGGGGGTTGCCCAGGATTGACGATCATCTTGGGCCGGGGTATGCCAGATGGTGCGCCCCATTGCAAAAGTGGATCGTTTCTGGGGGGAACGAAATCCAACGGTGGAACCGTCCGAATGGCCGGGTTTTTTATGAAGCTGATTACCGAAGGCGATCTGATTCGCATCATTCACGCCGAGGGCCTGGATCGGTTTCTCCAGGGGGCTTTGAAGTTCCTGGAGGAGGCATTCAGGCGCTGGCAAACATTTCACCATACTCCCCGGCATGTGATCGAGCATCCCCAGGGGGTGATGGAATTGATGCCCTGTGCCGACAATCGCCGGTACAGCGTCAAGTATGTCAATGGACATCCCGGGAATCCGGCGCGTGGTCTGCTCAGCGTGGTCGCCATCGGCCTGCTTGCCGAAACGCAAAATGGCTATCCGCTGATGCTATCGGAAATGACCCTGTTGACCGCGATCCGGACAGCGGCAACCTCCGCCTTGGCGAGTCGCTATCTGGCAAGACCGGAAAGTGCCTGCCTGGCGATCGTCGGCACCGGTTGCCAGGCCGAATTTCAGGTCCAGGCCCTGCGCTGCGTCCTGCCTGTGCGCAAGATCCGGTTCTTCGATCCGGATCCAGAGGCAATGGCCAAATTCTCGTAACCTGAGTCGTGACCCACTCCAATTGGAGCCGTGTCGCAGTGTTCCGGAAAGCCTGGCTGGCGCCGATGTGGTGGTCACAGCCACTGCTGCGCGTCGCCGCGTGCAACTGTTTCAGGCTGATCTCCTTCATGAGAGCGTTCACCTCAATGCCATCGGCGGAGACAGTCACGGCAAGACCGAACTCGATCCCAACCTCCTCAGGCGCAGCAAGATAGTAGTAGAGTATCTTCCTCAGACCCGTCGCGAAGGGGAGATCCAGAACTGCCCCGACCGCCCCGTCCATGCCGAATTGTGGGAATTGGTGCAGGGAGCGAAGCTTGGGCGGGTGAGCGATGATGAGATTACGCTGTTCGATCAGGTGGGTTATGCGCTGGAAGATTTTGCCATTCTCAGCTGGGTACTTGAGATCGCCACACGCATGGGGATTTATCATGAAGTGGATTTGATCCCCCGTCTGGACGACCCCAAGAATCTCTATGGCATGCTGGATGCTCAATAGAGAGCGGCAATCAGCCGGGCGAGCAGTCGTTCGGTACGCCCCCTGACATCGCAAGCCGGTTTGAATTCGGCGATTTCCAGTCCAAGGAGGGCTGGGTTGCCGCGCAAGGCGGACAACGTCTGGCCCAGGGCGTTCCCTGAGATTCCGTCTGGAACGGGGATTCCGGTTGCCGGCGCGTCATGGGGATCGATGGCATCTAGATCGAGACTGATTCCGATGTGGCGGCAGTTTCCGGCCAGCCGGTGAAAACATGTTTCAAGCACCGGGGGCAAATGGTCACCTGCTAGTTGAGACCCCATGTAATGGACCTCGACGCCCAAACGATCGAGCAATTGACGCTCTTCTGTCTCATAACTTCTGACGCCAATGAGAATGACGTTTTGTGGTGATAAAACAGGACGCCGGCCATAGATCTGTCTCAGCGGGAAATCCCCCTGCCCCAACAGGGCCGCCATCGGCATCCCATGAATATTCCCACTGGGAGTGGTGGAAAAAGTATGGGCATCCATATGGGCATCGATCCAGATCAATCCCAGACAATCATGAGCCCCCATCGCCCGCATTGCGCCACCCAAGATGCCCATGGCGCTGGAATGGTCACCTCCCAGGCATACGAATGACCGCCTTTTCTCGACCTGCCTGTATATGATCCGATCAATCCGGTCACAGACCGCCTTGACCGCGGCAGCAGGTGGCAAGTCCTCCGTAAGTGGTGTGATGAAAGATTTCCAGAACAAGGAGATGCCGGCTTGCTCCAGTATTTCCTTGAATGGCCGGGAGGCTCTCAGCACGAGTGGGCCCCGGGCGCAACCCGGATCACGAGCCGCAGCACAGGATGCGATACCGAAAGCGTCGATGGTTCTCAATATGATTCGCTTACCCGTTGTTGCCGGAACGGAACGATCACCTCATACAAAAACGATCTTCGAGGTTGGGTCGTCATTGCTTCTACCATCCGTCTGGTCTCAACACACGCTATCTTATCCAAGCCGAGCACCTCGGCCAAAACCCGGTTTTATCTCCTTTTATTCATGCAGTGCCAACTAGCGAAGGGGTAAGATAAGTATTTTTCCGTCCTTCTGCCCCCATCATGACTCTCTGGCACAAAACGATTCTGTTAGTTCTGCTCATCTTCCTTGGCGCCAGCCTCCTGATTCCCGCAGTATGGGAATTGCTGAAACCTCAACCCGGTATTCCCGGCATGACACCGGTCTCGGTCCAGGCGAAAAACTGAACCTTACTGTTGGTCGATGCAACAATGCGAGAACTGACCCCCTTCCCCCTGTTGGTCATGTTGTTTGGTGGCTATACAATTCTTGTCCAGTTATTTCCGTCGAAAGACATCACGTCGTATTCGCCGATTGACCACATGACACCCTTCGCAGCACTCAGTTGGTAGGTCGTCTTTGGTGGATCGTCACCGAAATCTACCAACTCGAGTTTGTCGTTATCTAATCGATAAACGCCTGACATCGTCGATACGTACAGCGTTTGCTCAAACCACTCGAGATCCCAAATATCATCAGCAGTATCCTCGTGGTCTATGATCTCCCATGCGTGGTCCCTTCCACGGCTTCCGCACCTATATGGGCAATGTGAAGGCGGCAAAGCTCTTTGCGTCAGCAAAGATAGATTCTTTCCAATGCTCCACGGGTGACATTGCCGTGCCTGTCTTCGGCCTCGATGAAGTAACGCACGTCTCCGGCGCCGAGGGGAAGTTCGGCGGTGCAATAGTCGGCGGATACACTGGCGCCAGTTTGACTGGGATAGTGGCCGTGATTGGTCATTTCGATGTGTTTTTCTCCCGCCTCTGTGCGCATTACCAGGGTGACGCGCTTGAGGCCGGTAATGTCATGGACGAAAGTATGCACTGTCGCCTGACGGGGTGCGTCTTCCAGACATCCTTGCCCCCAACGCTGGCCGCCGGGATTTTCAGGGGTGATCCACGGAGGAAAGAGTGTGGGGCCGGTTTGGTCCGTTCCCGCCACATCGCGCCCGGCTGAGCCCAGGAGCCGCCAGCCCAGATTGGCGGCTTCGGTGACCTGAGCGTCCCAGACATCCTGTCCGGTCCAGTACCAGTAACAACTGGTTTCCGCGGTGAGCATCAGGCGGATGCCCTGGGGAAGGGAGGGATGCTCGGGGAAGCTGTCTTCCACGGTATGGACCAGATTCTGGAACGCGGTCAGCACTGTCCAGGAGTTGAGATCGGGGGAATAGGGTTCGTGGTAGCGGCTGAACCATTTCATGAACTGGGGATCGCCGTTGTCGGCGCCGCTCCAGGAGCCTGGCTCCAGGTGGATGGCGTGGTCCGGATCGGGAGGGAAGCGGTCCAGATAATCTTCGCAGCTTGTCAATTCAAAGCGTGGATCCTCCCTGAGCCAGCGCATCATCTGGCCGGTGTTGTGGCCATAATAACTGTCGGCGCCACCGCCGTGGTTGTCGCCATCGGAGTGGAGCAGGAAGAAAGGAGGGTGCTCGGGGTCGAAGCTACCGGTCCTGGCGATCTGCTCGTACACCTGGCCGAGGACTTCGGGGTATTGAAGCGCGCCGAAGCCGCCCCGGGCGTCTTCATTGCCGATATAACGCTCGGCAGGAATGGCGATGATTTTGTGGACCGTTCCTTCCGGGTCTTCATAGGCCACATATTCCGGCCGCAGCAGACTGGGGGAGATCCGGGAGCCGGCCCAGACGTTGCGGAGCTGGAGCCAGTCGTTGACGGCTGGATTGACCTGTTCGGTGGGGTTGGGCGGCAGCATGCCTTCCTCTATCCCGGCATAGGGATAGTCGCGGCAGGCCCGGTAGCGGTGGATGGAGTCGTAGATGACCGCTTCTATGCCTGCCTGTTTCAATGCGGGAATCATGCGCACATGGAACGCAGTCTCCGGGGGAAACAGAATTCTGGAGGCCTCGACTCCGAAGGTACGGCGGATGAGGTCCCGGTGCCATTGAATGTGGCGCACGATGTTGCGGGTCGGGATCAGGGGCATCAAGGGATGGAAATGGCCGAAGGCGGAAAAGGCCATGCGGGGATGTCCAAGGGCCGTCCTGGCATCCGCGATCTCCCGCAATTCGTCCTTCCAGCCGTGGAAGCGGCCACCGCACAGCCCCTCCGCCTCAATGCGGTCGAGTTGTTCGATCAACGAGCCACTCCAGCTGGCGGATAAGCCGGCATGGGGAAGGGCACTCTCGGCATATTGGCGTATCGCCATGGGGACGAAACGGGTGTAATTACCTGTCCTGGATCCGAATATCTCTTCCTTCTCACCGTCCCAGTAAGCAGGGTCGGCCGTGCGGTAGTATGGCTGGTGCATGTGTTTGTGGATGCCGAAATAGATCCTGATCCCCCCTTGGATATCCACTTTTGGCAGGGGGGCAGGATCGAGATGCAGGTGGCGGAACTCCTTGATCCAGTCCTTGGCGATTGCTTGTCCAAGATCGGACTTGCGGCAACCCTCGATCTGCAGGGTCATCTCTCCGCAGCCGCCAAGCCCTGCCGGAATCGTGGCGGCATAAGTGAAGCTGTCGCCATGGCTTTCGCTACAGCGGATGGATTCGCCCTTGATGATGGTCTGTCTCCCCTGGCTGTGGGCGATCACCTGGGCGAAGGGGATCTCCCCGTCGCTGGTAAAGCAGACCTCAAACTCGGGATTGGTCCCGGTCGTCTCGCATTCGAGAGTGGTGGGTACATGAATCGCCAGAAATCGGGTGAAGATAGTCATGATGCAGGCTCCAAGAGAAAAGTGGTCGCTGTTTGCGGGAGGATCGGGTGGCTCTGGGCGGGGACTTGATTGTGAGACATGGTCGATTGCCAGCAATTCATGCAAGCGATCCAGGGTGCGTTGCCGAATGACTTCCCGCTCCGGTCCGATAGTGTTCCGGGGACGCTTTTCTGGTGCCCAGATGGCGTCGGGGAAAGTGGGGTCATTTCGCCAGCGGGGAATGATGTGCCAGTGTAAATGGGGTACGTAGTTGCCGAGACTGGCCAGGTTGATCTTGTGCGGCTGGACGATTTCGCGCAGGGCCTTTTCCACGGTACATACGATGTCCATCAGACGGTGCCTTTCGCTGGCCTCGAGGTCGCTCATCTCGGCCACGTGGGCATGGAGGATGACCCGGCAGTACCCGGGGTAGCCTGTTTCGTCGACCCAGATGACCCGGCACAAGGTATCCTGCCACAACACCTCTTCTGATCCGGTGCCGGTGCAGAGGGGGCAGCTGGAATCGTTCATTGTCACGCTTTCCAGAGTTCAAGCAGGCGCTGGAGCGCCTGGCCACGGTGGCTCAAGCGGTTCTTCGTTTCCCCCGGCAGCTCGGCCGAGGTGCATTTCAGTTCCGGAAGATAGAATAAGGGATCATAGCCGAATCCCCCCTCCCCGCTGGGGGCGGGGGCGATGACGCCCTCCCAGGTGCCTTCGGCGATGAGGGGGCTGGGGTCGAATGGATGGCGGATAAACACCAGGACGCAGCGGAAGCGGGCCTGGCGATCCTCCTCTCCCAGCCCCTGCAGGGCCTCCAGCAGCTTTTCGTTGTTGCGGCGGTCATCGGCGCCGGGGCCAGCGTAGCGGGCCGAATGTACCCCCGGGGCGCCGTTGAGGGTGTCCACTTCCAGGCCGGAATCGTCGGCGAGGGCAGGGAGGCCACTGTAGCGGGCGGCATTTCTGGCTTTGATCAAGGCGTTCTCGACAAAAGTCGCTGCGCTCTCCCCGGCTTCGGGGACCGCGAAAGCCGACTGCGGCAACACCTGGACCTCATGGGGGGCCAACAGCGTCTGGATCTCACGGATCTTGCCCGGGTTGCCACTGGCCAGAACGATGCGCATGATTCACTCCACCCCGGCCAGGACCAGGGCCTTGCGTTGATGTTCCAGCAATTCTTCGATTCCTTTGTCGGCCAGGTCCAGCATCGCCTGCAACTCGTCCTTGCGGAACGGGTGGCCTTCTGCGGTGCCCTGAATCTCCACATAGGCGTGGCCGTCGTTCATCACCACGTTCATGTCGGTTTCGGCTTCACAGTCTTCCTGGTAATCCAGATCCAGGACCGGTATTCCCCGGTAGATGCCTACCGAGACCGAAGCGATCTGGCCGTGGAGGGGGTTTTTCCTGAGCTTCCGTTTTTCCAGCAAACGATTGACCGCCAGGGAGAGGGCGACATAGCCACCGGTGATGGATGCGGTACGGGTGCCCCCGTCGGCCTGGAGGACGTCGCAGTCGATGATGATGCTGCGCTCTCCCAGGGCCCGCTGATCGACCACGGACCGCAGGCTGCGCCCGATCAGGCGCTGGATTTCCATGGTCCTGCCGGCTTGTTTGCCCCGCGCCGCCTCGCGGTGGGTGCTCTCATGGGTGGCCCGGGGCAGCATCCCATATTCGGCGGTCACCCAGCCCTGATTCTGGCCACGGAGAAAGTATGGCACCTTGTCCTCCACGCTGGCGGTGCAAAGTACCCGGGTTTCGCCGAATTCCACCAGAGTGGAGCCCTCGGCGTGTTTGGTGTAATGACAGGTGAAACGGGTGGGGCGAAGTTCGTCGGGTTGTCGGCCGCTTGGTCGCATGATGGGATTCCTTGTGCAAATGTGGTGGCTAAGTATACCCGCAAGGTGGGGGTTGAAAAACCTGAATCGATCCCCATGCAACTACCTATGCACTTCTGAAAATTGCCTCTGGGGCATGGTTGTGCCCGGGAGTGCGATGGCCGGAGAATCCTGGGCAATCTGCAAGCTGATCGGGGACATGGCCCGGGGCAAGTCCAAGAGTGCTGTTTGGGGTTGAGCCTCTTTCGGGACAAAGTGTTGAGTAGCCGTTTGGGAGAACGAGGCTCAACTCTGGTTTTCTGATTCCGTCTGTTTTGACTGACAGCTAACTTACCGAGAGGAGAAATCGTATGCAACAGCAATTGGCCCTTTGGAATGAAACACTCCAACAGTGGTTGGCGCCACTGGCGGGAATTTTGGGTGACAAGATCACCAAAGTGATCGGTGCCCTGCTGATCTTGATCGCTGGTTGGGTACTGGCGCTGTTCGTCCGCTTCATGGTCCAACGGGGACTGCATCTGCTGCGCCTGGACGAACGCCTGAAAGCTTCGACGCATAGTGATCTTCAGTTGGAGGGGTTGGGTGCCCGGCTGGTCTATTACCTGCTGCTGGTGCTGGTTTTCATTGCGTTTTTCGATGCCCTGGACCTGCGCATGGTGTCCGAACCCCTGCAGGCTTTGACGACCCAGGTCTTCGCCTATCTTCCCAAGTTGTTTGCCGGCCTGGGGTTGACCATGTTGGCGTGGCTGCTGGCCCTGCTGGGAAGAATCTCAATCACCAAGGTGCTGGAGAGGACCCGCCTGGCCGAGCGTTTTGCCACTGAACCCGAAGGGGAGCGCTTGGCAACCTCCCTCGGCAACATCGTGTTCTGGCTGATCCTGCTGATTTTCCTGCCCGCCATCTTGCAGGCCTTCGGGCTGAAGGGGCTGCTGGGGCCGGTCCAAAACATGGTCAACAAGGTGCTGGCAATGCTGCCGAACATCTTCGGGGCCGTGGTGCTCGGCTTCGTCGGCTGGTTGGTGGCCAGGATTGTGAGGGATCTGGTGACCAATATTCTGGATGTTTCCGGGGTCAATGCCTTGGGGCGCAAGGCCGGTTTGAGCGGGGAGATGACGCTGGCGAAACTGGTGGGTACCCTGGTTTTCGTCTTCGTCCTCATTCCAGCCCTCATTGCCGCGCTCAACGCCCTCAAGATCGAGGCCATCTCCGGCCCCGCCACTCAGATGCTCACCGCCATCCTGACGGTGATTCCTAACTTGATCGCCGCCGGGTTGATTCTGGCGATTGCCTGGTTCATCGCCAGGCTGGTGTCGGGATTGACCGTCAATATCCTTGCTGGTGTGGGTTTCGACAGTCTGCCCCGGCGGGTGGGGCTTCCCTGGCGTGCTGATCAGGCAACCGTGACCCCGAGCATTCTGGCAGGGCGCCTGGTGACCTTTTTCATCCTGTTGTTCGCCTTCGTGGAGGCGGCCAACCGGCTGGGACTGAACCAGATATCCGAACTGGTCGACTATCTGATCCGTTTCGGTGCCAGGATTCTGCTGGGGAGCATCATCTTGATCGCCGGTTTCTGGTTGGCCAATCTGGCCCATGCCACTATCCGCCGGGCATCGCCGGAAGGCAAACCCAATCCTCTGGCCCAGGTGGCACGCGTTGCCATCATGCTGGTGGTGACCGCCATGGGGCTACGGGAAATGGGCATCGCCGAAGACATAGTCAACGCCGCCTTTATCCTCACCCTCGGTTCGGTGGCGGTGGCTTTCGCCCTGGCCTTCGGTCTGGGTGCCCGTGAGGCAGCGGGGGAACTCGCCAGACGCTGGGTTGAAAGGCTGCGGTAACGCTATCAGGTCCTGTCAAGGCTGTCCCCTTCTTAATTGGGGGGACAGCCTTATCAGAGGGAATTCAACACCCGTATCCCGGTCTTAAAAGGATGAATCAGATTTGCAAACTTGGAGGGGATATTCCATCATCGACCGGCCGGCAATTTCAGGCAGTGGCGATGAAAAAATATTCAAAAAAAATAGCCCAATCCCTCCGCCAGCGATTGTCACTCAAGGTGGTCGTCGGTGGCCGGACCGGGATCGTGGCGTGGGGGCTTTCAGGAGCGGGTGCATTGGCCGTGCTGATGTGGGGAATCAAGCTGATGGCTGTACCGTTGTTGATGATCAAAACCGCTTCCTGGGGGCTCTGGGGAGTGGGGGTGATACGTGAATCGCGCGCCAGGAAGTATTCATTGTTGGAGATCGATCCCGCGGAGGAAGAATAGAGCTATTTCTCTGGTCGTGGCCCGGAATAGCGCAGGCGTACTTTCAAAGGCTCTGAAAGCTCCAGACGCATGACTTTGTCCCTCCATAACAGTTCGCCTGCATCGTGCCATGGCTGGCTCAGGTTCCAATGTCTCAGCCCCGGTTCCCAGTCTGCCGGCATCCGGATGTGTTTGGCTTTGAGCCGAAACCGGGCGTCGTTCAAATCCAATCCCAGCTGCCTTCCATAGTAAGCGGTGACCTTGGCGCTGAATTTTCGCAGGCGGTATTTGTCCAGGTGCGGGGTCACGGCGACGTTCGCCCACATGGAGTGAACCCGGCCCCAGTTGGGGGTGGTAATCCTGCCCTGGTGATCGAAGAACGGCAGCCAATGCTCATGCCCCTGGGAATCCTGCCAGGTGATGGCGAACAGGGTTTCGTAACCTTTGAAGTGGTCGGCCAGGTAGAGCGCGTGAGGTGTGATTCCCAGCAGGCCGTGACTGAAAGAAAGCAACATGTTGCTCATGGCGGCGATAGGTCCCAGGGCACTCTCGTCCAGATTGAGCCGGTGGAGGAGGCCGTAGTGGACGGTGCTGTTCACTTGCAGGACTCCGAGCACCACCAGTACCTTGGCCAAGCGGAAAGCCTGTCGGCGGGTGGGCCCCAGAAACGTGTGCCATGCATCCTGGACGGGACCGGTGGTTGAGGGTGGTGGCGGAAGGCAACTGGCATCGCAGCGTTGCCGGGAATCGGCGATGTGGCGATAGGTTCGGCGGGCGAGATGATAGATCCCGGGGAGGCTCATGAGCCACGCCAAGGGGCGGGTGTAACCCAGCGCTCCGAGGATCTGGAGATAGGCATCGACTCCCTGAAAACGGCGGCCCCGCAGGTCGACCGCATACAGATCTTGTAACAGAACACGTTCATCCAGATCAGCCAGGGCGGATTCCTTGCCGGCATGGCTCTGAAGATCCAGGAAAGCCACTCCCCCGCGGATGTCGAAATGTTCCACCACAATCACAGTGCGCAGGCACAGTGGGCACAGGCCGTCGTAATACACCTTGAGCCGCGGTTCGTTCAGCCGCAGCCAGGCGCCCAGGCGGCGCCACCAGGAGAAGGGGACCAGCAGGGCATAATGAATCAGCATTCCCAGCCCGAACGGATAGATATTGAAGGAAAGGGTGATGCCGGCGTGAAACAGCACCCCCAGAGTCAGGAAAACCGGCCGCCAGCGCCGCCGCCAGAAGAGGAATGGGAACAGGAACTGAAAGCCGATGACGGTGTAGCCGATGCCGCACTGAAACCATTCGATGTCGAGCAGCCAGCTCAAGTCCAGGGGTGAGATATAGTAAGGATGGGAGGAGGGCAGCCATGCACCAAGGCCGTTGCGCCAGTGCTCGGAAAACAGTTTGTGGATCGCTGAGTCGAAATACAATGGTACCAGAGAGATGATCACCGGTAGCAGATAGGCCCCAATCGGAACGCTGCGGGGCAGTTCCCAGCGCCTTCCCGGCACTGAATATTTGAGCGCCAGCCGCAGCCGGTCCAGGGACAGGGACCTTTCCGAAGGGAGAAAGATTACCAGTAGGCCGGAGGAAATCATCAGCTGATCGAAGCCCCCGTCGAAATCACGCCACATGGGGGTGAAGGCAGTGAAAAGCATCCAGAAAAGGTAATTGGCGCTGGCACAGAGGCGGGTGTGCCAGCCCAAGGTCAGCCCCAGGGCGGCAAGGGCCCAAACAGGCAGAAAGAAGGCAATCATGGCCGGTCCCTGATCGATATAGGGCAGCTCGTCGAAAATCAGGGGGCGGAAATAAATCAAAAACAGGATTTCCTGCAGCGCCACCAGACCGTAGCCGATACGGAATACACCCAGGCCGGTGGCGGGTGCCTGGCGTTCCAGGCCAAGTTGCAGAACATCGGTCAAGCGGGTGAGCAGAGTGGGTTTCATTCGTCTCCTAAAAATTCAGGCATAAAAAATGCGGAAATTATATCATCGCCCTGACATGGTTCGGTCATGGATGCTTGACTATCCTAAGTGAAAGTGGTTTGGAACGTTGAGTAAAGGATATCGATGACGCATTGATTAGTAGTGAAGCCGAGGTGTCTTTGAGATATGCTTGATAAATACCAAACCAAAGCTGTGAGGGTGGAGGCAGCCATGCCTGATCGGGAACCCTATGGGATCGATGTCAGATTGGCGAATGTGGAAATCACGGTGGCTGCCAGGACGCATGTCGGACGGGTCCGTGAACACAATGAGGATGCCTTTCTGGTGGATCTGGATCTGGATTTGCTGGCGGTGGCCGATGGTATGGGGGGGCACGTTCGGGGGGAAGTCGCGAGCCGTAAGGTGATGGCTGTCCTGGCGTCCTATCTGCGGAACCATCGCCAGGCAATGATGATCGAGACAGTGGAAGCGGCGTTGCGCGACGCCAATGACAAAATCTATGCCGCCAATTGTGCCTCCGGCCTTCCCAACGGAAAGGGAATGGGGTCGACCGTGGTGGGGTTGTGGTTCGATCAGGCGGGTTCGACGATCTGCTTTCACGTGGGAGACAGCCGGGCTTACCGTATCAGGCAGGGGGTGCTGGAGCAATTGACGCGCGATCATTCCCTCTATCAGGCCTGGTTGGAAGGGGGAGCGGAGGGCATACCGCCTTCCAGCAATATTCTGACCCGCTCTTTGGGGTCTTTTGCCGAGGTGGAGCCGGAAGTGAGAACCATCGATTATCTGCCAGGCGATCTATTTTTGCTCTGTTCCGATGGCTTGACAGGCTATTGGACTCAAGAACGCCTCGAATATGCCTTGAACCATTATCAAGGTGACCTCCAGCCGTTGGCCGACGAGCTTTTGCAAGCCGCGATCGAACAGGACGGTAGGGATAATATCACCTTGATTCTGGCCTCCGTCCACGGAAAAGCCTGAAGCATTTTTGATTGTGAAAAAGCTTGTGGTAACCTGATGACATGCTACTGCTGCATGCTGTTTCCAATCAGGATCCCCAGCGGGTCAAGGACATTGCGCTGGAGCGGGAATCCCTGCTCATCGGTCGTGAACCCGTGGCTGAGGCTGGTGCTCAAATCCTGGAACTTCCGGATCCGGAGCGGGTGATTTCACGCCTCCATGCCCGGGTGGAATACCGGGATGGGGCCTATTTTCTCATCGATACCAGCACCAATGGCGTGTACGTCAATCAGGCCACTGAACCCTTGGGAAAGGGAAGGGAAATCGAATTGCAGGATGGGGATTGCCTGGCCATCGGCGATTACCAGATTCAGGTCGACCTCTCTCAAGGGGGTGAAGACGACAGCCCCACTCAATTGGGGGCCTTGTCTGATCAGCAAGACAGCAACAGCCGGCTCGATTTCTGGGAGGAAGTGACACCTGTGCGGCCACCTCCCGAACCGGAATCCTCGCCCCTGCCTTCCTTTCCCTTCGCGGAAGAAACCCCGCAACAGGTCCAGGCAGAGACCCCTGAAGTACCGGAAATTCCCGAGGATCTGTTCGCCGGCCTTGAGCAGATAGGAGAGAGGCCGGCGGGGCCGGCAGCTGACGCTTCCAGAACCCCCCCGGCGGAATTTCTCTCTGGCTTACCTCTGGAAGAACCCTTCATCCCGCCCTCCACTCCCCAGCCTGAAGCAGAAGCCGAACCCCCACTTCAACCTGCCACTTCTCCCCCTCCGCCAACCCCCCAACCGCCAGAATCACCACCCAGGGGTGCTGTCCCTCCAAAGGCTTCCCCTCCAGCGGGGGCGGACCAGAGCCTGGAGGCATTTCTTCGGGGAGCCGGGTTGGAAGGACAGATCGAAACCAAGGACCTGCCCGAAGATGTTTTGACGGCAGTGGGAGGGCTGACCCGGATTCTGGTGCGCGGTTTGATGGATCTGCTGCGTTCCAGGTCCCAGATCAAGAATGAATTGCGTCTGTCCATGACCATCCTGGGGGGAGTCGAGAATAATCCTCTCAAGTTTACCGCCACCGTCGATGACGCATTGCTTCACCTGATGCGCCCCATGCCCGGTTATCTGGGGCCCGAGGAAGCCGTCGAAGAGGCAGTGGATGATTTGATCGCCCATCAGGTTGCAGTCATATCCGGTATGCAGGCGGCGATCAAGACCCTGTTGCGCCGTTTCGATCCCGGGGCCCTGGAGCAGCGCATGGAAAAACTCTATCCCGTCGCAGCCCATGTGCCGTTGCAAAAACAGGCGAAACTATGGTCTCTGTTCGAGCAGAGCTATGAGGAGCTCAACCGGGAGCTGGAGGAAGACTTTCTCCAGTTGTTCGGGCGCCTGTTTGCAGAGGCCTATGAAGATCAAGTGGAACGGTTGAAGAGGGAACGACGCTGATGTTACGTGCATGGCTTGGGGTTTTTCTGATCCTGTCTTTGATGGGTTGCGGTGGCGATGACGGGACCCCTGCCACCATTGTCCAGGTCAACCTGACGGCGTCGGAGAAAGTCAATCCCGATGGGGAAGGGCGTCCCTCTCCCATTGTGGTGAAAGTGTTTTTGCTGGATGACCCGGATCGGTTTGAAGCGGCGGATTTCTTTTCTCTGTTCAAGAACGCCCAGTCTGTCCTGGGGGACGACCTGCAAAACGAGGAAGAGTTTCGTTTGTTACCCGGAATGCGTCAATCCTTCATCAAGGATGCCGACGACGACGTGGAGTATTTGGGCGTCGTGGCGGCGTACCGGGATATCGATCACGCCATCTGGCGTGGCCTGGTGGCTGTTCCCGAACATGAGACCTCCCAGGTGGAAGTGATCCTGGATCGACTGGCGGTCAAGGTCGATCTGATCCGGCATTGGTGAGTGATATGAATGAATCCGGAAAGGTGCTGTGGACCGAGGGCATGTTCCTGCGCCCCCAGCATTTCCAGCAGCATGAGCGGCATTGGCAGGCCTGGCTGGAGCAACGCTGTACAGGTTTGATTCCCCATGCCTGGGGGCTGTTGGCTCTGGAATTGGACGATACCCTGTTGAAAAGCGGCAAGTTTGCCCTGAATCAGTGTCGGGGCGTCCTTCCCGATGGAACCCCTTTCTCCGCTCCGGACCGGGATCCCCTGCCACCCCCATTGCAGATTCCCGGCGATGCCAGGGAGGCGACTGTGGTGCTGACCCTGCCGCTGCGGCGTCCCAATCAGTCCCTTTGTAGTTATGATCCAGAGTCAGGGGCGATGGCCCGTTATACCGCCGGAGAGACGGCTTGCCGTGATCTGGAAACCCAGGGAAACGATGAGGAAGTATCCATCGAGACCGGACGTCTCAATCTGCGCCTGGTTTTGCTCGACTCTATCGATGCCGGTGCCTTTGCCGTCCTGCCGCTGGCGCGCATCAACGAATGCAGGGAAGAGGGCGAAGTGATCCTTGACAAGGATTTTGTCCCCACGGTGCTGGCGGCGGGAGTTTCCCGTTACCTTGCCGGGATGGTGCGGGAAATCGAGGGGATGCTGTCGCAGCGTAGCCGGGAATTGGCCGAACGGCTGGCTTCTCCCGGGGCCGGGGGGGTCGCGGAAGTGGTGGACTTCCTGTTTTTGCAGATCATCAATCGTCATTTGCCGTTGTTCAATCATCTTGTCCGCAGTGATGGTATCCATCCCGAGACTCTCTTCCGGACGTTGTTGCAACTGGCGGGCGAGCTGCAGACGATCACGGCCGAAAACCGCTGTCCCGAGGAATTCCCTCCCTATGTCCATACCGACCTGCAGTCGGCGTTCACGCCAGTGGCCGGGGCGATCCGGCGTTCCCTGAACTGGGTTCCCGAGGGCCGTGCCGTACCGATCCCCCTCAAGGCTCACAAGTATGGCGTGCATGTGGCGGTGGTGGGAGATGCGGATCTGTTCACCCAAGCGGTGTTCGTACTCGCCGCCAATGCCCAGTTGCCAGCGGAAAAACTGCGAGCCCTGTTGCCTCGCCAGACCACGGTGGCAGCTCCGGACAAGCTTCGTGATCTGGTGATGACCCACACCCCGGGGGTGGTATTGATGCCCTTGCCGGTCGCCCCGAGACAGATTCCCTTCCATGCCGGTTTCAGCTACTTTGAACTGGACCGACACAGCTCCCTGTGGCAGGAGCTCGCCCGAGCCAAGGCTCTGGCGATGCATATCGCGGGTGAATACCCGGGGCTTGAACTGGAACTGTGGGCGATCAAATCGTGAGCGAAGATCTTCCCTTCGACGACGAACGCACCATCATCCGTCCATTGCCTTCCAGGCCGCCCTCTCAACCTTCCCAGCCTCCGCCATCGCCGCCTCCCACTCTGGATATCCAGGAGCTGTCCACTTCATCCAGACCTTTGCTGCGCTCGGCAGCAGGGCTGCTGTTGTTGGCCACCGAGCTCAATGGGTCGGTGAAGGGGCCCGAGATCGAAACCTTGCACCGTCATCTGCTGGAAGAGATCCGCAAATTCGAACGCTCCGCGGACGAGGCCGGGGTGTCTTCCGATACTGTTCGCATGGCCAGTTACGTCCTTTGCACCATGATCGACGAGGCCATTCTCAATACGCCGTGGGGACGGTCCAGCGGTTGGGCCCAACGCAGTCTTTTGAGCGTGTTTCACAAGGAAGTATCCGGCGGCAAGCGCTTCTTTGAAATGCTCCGGCGCCTGGAGCAGAGCCCCGCGTGGCATCTCGATCTGCTGGAATTGATGTATCTGTGTCTGTGCCTGGGGTTCGAAGGGACATACCGGATCCAGCCGGGGGGGCGGGAACAGCTGGGTCGCCTTCGGGAGGATCTGTATCGCTTACTGGACCGCCACCTTGGTACCGGCGAACGTTCCCTTTCCCCTCACTGGAAGGGGGTGGAGACCTCGGACAACCTGACCCATCGCTGGCCGCTGTGGGCTGTGGGAGCCGTCTGTGCGGGTGTCCTGGGGTTGGTTTATGTGGTGCTGCTGTTGTGGCTCAACCGCCAGTCCGATCCGGTTCTCACTGCGCTCTACCGGATCAAGCCGCCGGCACTCGAGATCGTTTCCGCCCCCAGCCACCCCAGGAAATCCACCTGACCCTGACCGATCTCTTGTCGCGTGAAATCGAGCGTGGCCGGGTCTGGGTCGTGGAGACCGACCGCCAGGCCCGGGTGACGTTGGCCGGAGGCTCGCTGTTTCCCTCCGGGCGTGCCACGGTGGCGGCGCCGATGATTCCGGTGCTGGAGAAGATCGGCCGGGCCCTGGAACAGGTCAAGGGACAGATTCTCATCACCGGTCACACCGACAACCGGCCGATCCGGTCGGCCCGTTTCCCTTCCAACTGGCACCTGTCCAAGGCCAGGGCGCAGGCGGTGGCGGACGTGATCGAGCGGTTCCTTACCGATCCTGCGCGGATCTCGGTGGAGGGACGCGGGGATACCAAACCAGTGGCCTCCAACGATACTCGTCAAGGTCGCGCCAAGAACCGGCGCGTGGAAATTCTGTTGCTGAAATGAAAATTCCGTTCTTGTTCCGTCAGCGTTGGTTCTTTTCTCTTCTGGGGGTCATCGCGCTCTCGCTTCTGATCTGGTTTCTGGGGCCGTTATTGACCTTTGGCGGCCATGAGCCGCTGGGGCCACCGGGCGTTCGCCTGATCTGTATCTCTATCCTGCTGGGCCTGTGGTTGCTGTGGTGGGGGTGGCGCTGGTGGCAGGCGCTGCGGCGCAATCGCGAGCTGGCGGCGGGAATGGCCGGGGTCAGCGAGGAAGAACGGGCAGCCGCAGAGGAGGAGGAGATCCTCGAGGAGCGCTTTCAGGAAGTCTCAAAGTGTTGCAGCGTTCGAGGTTCAAGGGGCAAAAACTGTATCAGCTGCCCTGGTATGTGATCATTGGACCGCCGGGGGTGGGCAAGACCACCCTGCTCAGCAATTCCAACCTGCGTTTTCCCCTTGCCGACCGCTTCGGCCGCGAGGCGGTGCGGGGGGTGGGAGGAACCCGGAATTGCGATTGGTGGTTTGCCGAAGAAGCGGTATTGCTCGATACCGCCGGCCGCTATACCACCCAGGAAAGCAGTCGTGAGATCGACCGTTCCGCCTGGCTTGCTTTCCTCGATCTGCTCAAGAAGAACCGTCCCAGACGTCCCTTGAACGGCGTCATGGTGGTGATCGGCATGGCGGAACTGCTGACCCAGAGCGAACAGGTCCGCCACGAGCATGCCCAGGCGATCCGCCGGCGCATCCAGGAACTCTATGAAAGACTGGGGGTGCGCCTGCCGGTGTATTTCATCGTCAACAAGGGGGATCTGCTGGCCGGTTTCAATGAATATTTCGACGACCTGAATGCGGAGGAAAGAAACCAGGTCTGGGCCATGACCTTTCCCCTCGAGCAGGGACAGGAGCCGACGGGGCAATCGGTCAGTCATTTTTCCGCCGAATTCGACCAGTTGGAGTCGCGTTTGCACGGTCAGCTCAGAAGCAAACTGGCGCGGGAAAACAATCTGGAACGGCGCGAACGGATCTTTTTGTTTCCCCATCAGTTCGACAGTGTGCAACCGCTGTTGAAGGGATATCTGGAAGAAATCTTCTCCCCCAGCCATTTCGAGCAACCGGTCCTGCTGCGGGGAGTGTATTTCACCAGCGCGACTCAGGAAGGGTCCCCCATCGATCGCATTCTCGGGTCTTTGGTCCGGACCTTCAATCTGGCCCGTGAAGCGCTGCCCAGTTTCAGTGGAAAAGGCGGGGCCTTTTTCGTCAATGATCTGTTGCGCAAGGTGGTGTTTGCCGAAGCCGGCCTGGCGGGGACCGACTGGCGCCTCGAGCAAAAAATGCGCTGGGTGCGTGGCGTGTCGGTTGCCGCAATGGTGGTTGGAAGCGTCGTTGTCCTGGGTCTTTGGACCCTGAGTGCGGTCAACAACCGCAGCCACGCCCACCAGACCCTGCAACAGGCTAAGGGACTGCAGCGGGTCGTGGCTGGGCTGGACGAACATTCGGATCTGCAAGCCTGGCTGACGGTGCTGAACCAGGCAAGGGCGCTGGTGGTGACCAGCGGCGAGGAATCCTGGACGCGTGATTTCGGTCTGGCCCAGGGCGACAAAATGGAGGAGGCTTCCAAGGTTGTCTATCATCGCCTGCTGCTGAGGGGATTATTGCCTTCGGTGTTGGCGGCGATGGAAGATGGGGTGCGTGATTTCATGGGCGAGCCCCGCGGCTTGTATCGGGCCTTGCGGGCCTATCTGATGCTCGAGACACCCGAGCACTACGATGCCGGGGCCGTGAAGGAGTGGATGAGCGAATACTGGGAGAAGACCCTGTTTCCTTCCCTTAGGGCCGAGGACCAGCATGCCCTGATGGCGCATCTTGCAGCACTGCTGGCGAGCCGTCCCGCCCCCCTTCCACGCGCCCTCGATGCGGCTCTCATCGAGGAGGCCAGGGCCTCTCTGGCAAGCCGTCCTCTGGCCCTGCAGGTGTACGATAGCCTGAAAACGGCTTTTCCCGCCGACAAGATTCCCCCTTTCGTGCCCAGCAAGGTGCTGGGGCCCCAGGGCATGCTGATTTTCGAGCGGCAAAGCGGAAAGCCTTTGACCGAAGGAATGACCGGTCTGTATACCTACGAGGGTTACCACAAGTATTTCGCCATCGCCAGCGGTAAAGTGGTGGATATCCTCAGGGAGGAACAGTGGGTCTTCGGTAAGGAGTATGCCGTCACTCCGGCCGGCATTCGCGCCCTGCGCGGGGAAGTGCTGCACCTGTATGGCAAAGATTATGTACAGAAGTGGCAGGAGTTTCTGGCCGATGTGACTTTGATTGCGCCCCGAAATCTTTCCCATGCCCGGGAAATGTTGAAAATTCTCTCTGGTCAGGAATCACCGTTCAATCGCTGGCTGGTGGCGGTGGCGGCACAAACCGACCTGAAGCCGAAAGCCAAACCGAAGGACAGCAAAATTCCGCTTCCCCCGTTGCCTGCCTCCATTCGTGAGATTGGCGAACACTTTGCTCAGCTGCAGCTGATGATTAAGCCTCAATCAGATACGGGGGCCGCGCCCATCGATTCCATGCTGGGTCAGCTCAACGATATGTATGTTCAGCTGGATGCCTTCCAGGAGGCTCTGGAGAGCGGGAACTCCGAATTGATCTCGGAACAGGGGCGGCGCGTGAAACGGGTGGTGGAAGATCTGCAATTGGCTTTATCCAGACAGCCGCCGGCAGTGGCCGGGCCTCTGGGGCATATCGTGAAGAACAGCAAATTGCTGGTGACCGGAGGCCGTCATAAATACCTTCAGGCCATGTGGAAAGCGGAGGTGCTCCCCTTCTGCCGCCAGGCAATCGGTGGCCGTTATCCCATCGTCCGGACCAGTTCGCGCGACATTACCCGTGAGGATTTTGCCCGTTTTTTTGGCCCCAATGGACTGATGGCGCATTTTTTCGACCAGTATCTGTCCCAGTCGGTGGATCGCAGCCGCTCACCCTGGCGCTGGAGCGCCAACGCAGGGCCTGTCCTTTCCAGGCGCGCGTTACGCCAGTTTGAGATTGCCGAGAACATCCGCAACATTTTCTTTGGGACCTCCGCCCAGCCGTTGATCCGTTTCTCCCTGGAACCGATTTCCATGAGCATGGAGGCGGTCCGGGCGGAGCTGGACATCGATGGTCAACGGCTCATCTATGAACACGGACCGATTCAGCCCCAGTGGTTCAAGTGGCCGGGACGGGAAACCAGCAACGTGGTGCGATTGCGCTTCCTACCGCCGGTGGCCGGGCGCCCCTCGGGTACCAGTCGCAGCGGGCCGTGGGCCTGGCTGCGACTGCTCGACCAGGGTGAGTTGGTCAAGACCGCATTGCCGGAACAATTCCTGGTGACTTTCGATGTGGGGAGGCGTTACCTGAAGCTGAAAATGCGCGCCAGCAGTGCATTCAATCCATTCGGCTCTCAGGCGATTCACCAATTCCGTTGCGTCCCCAATCTGTGAGGGATCGGGGTGGCCGTGCTAGAATCAATTCACAAAAAGGCTGAAGGAGACAGCTATGCCCCGGGTGATTCGATGGCTTCTATTGGTTTTGGGGGTCGTGCTCTTTTATGCCTGTGCGCCGGTGAAAAAACCGGCGTCTCCGCCCCCTGATGCCTTCCTGTTCGTCACCGCACAGACAGGAGACAGTTACGAAACCCTGGCCCACGCCCACCTGAATGATCCCAAACTGGCCTGGCTGATTCGTGAGGCCAACAGCAATGTCCCCATCCAGGCCGGTTCAGAACTGATCATCCCTCTCAAACCCTGGCGCTACGGTGGTCTCTCCGCCCAGGGTTATCAACTGGTTCCTGTCCTCTGTTATCACCATTTCAGTCACCAGACACGCAAGAAACTGACCACCAAATCCGCTGATTTCGAGCGCCAGCTCGAATATCTGCAGGACCATGGCTATGCCGTGATCACTATGGATGAGATGTTGCAATTTCTGGATTACGGCGCCGTGCCCAAGAAGGCGGTGATGATTTCCATCGACGATGGCTGGCGGGACGCCTATACCGTCGCTTATCCCTTGCTCAAGCGTTATCGGACCGCGGCTACCCTTTTCATTCCCGTTCGCTATATCTATGCGCCCAGCAGAAGAACGATGACATGGGATATGATCGGGGAGATGATTTCCGACACCAGCGTGGATATTCAAAGTCACACCAAAACCCATAGGGATCTGACCGAGTGGCCCAAGGGGATGTCGCTGGCACGTTATCTTCGTGAGGTGGACCGGGAAATCGAGGAAGGCCATCAGGCCATCCTCAAAGAAACGGGCCGAGATTCCCGTGCCCTTGCCTACCCCTTTGGGCGAACCAATGATGTGGTCATCGGTATCCTGAAGAACCACGGATATCAGGCCGGTTTCACGGTCGAACGCGGCGGAAACGCCTTTTTCGAGGATCGTTTCATGCTGAAGCGCTCGATGATCTTCGGCGATTTTGGCCTCGAACGTTTCACCAGGGAACTGGCTACCTTCGAGGATTATCCCCTCACCACCCCAGAGCCCATCGATACGGCAGAATCTTTACAAGCGATCGCCGATACCGATCCACGGCACTTCGAGGAGCGCCAACAGTGGCGAACCGCTTTGCTGGCCTGGCGGCTCTATCGTGATCGCTGGCTGGATGAGCCGGAAAAGGTTGCGAAGGCCTAGGCCAGGATCCAGGCTATAGAGAAGAGGCTGGAGAAACAAGCGGATGTTTTTTACCAGAAGGCGCTCACTGCCACCGCTGTGGAACAGAGGAAGCGCAACGCCTTACTGGCTTTGCTCTATCACCCCCAACATAAACAGGCCCGGGAACTGTTACACCAGCCCACCGGCCATTTCACCCGCTATCGAGTGAAGGCAGGTGACAGTCTGAGAAAGCTGGCGCTGAAGTTTTACCGGGAGCCCCGCTATCAAGTATTGATCCGGACCCTGAATCCCCAGATCGACACCCCAGGGACTTTGCCGGTAGGTGCCGAAATGTTGATGCCCAAGGATGTGAGTGTGATCAGACCCGAACGCACCGAGCCCAGTCGTTGCGGGGTGAAGTTGACCACCCCTCCCAAACATATGGCACAGCAGCTGTATGACGAGGCGGTCGATTTCTTCAACCAGGACAGGATTCCCAAGGCCATCGAGTTGCTTAAGAAGGCCACATGCCTGGATCCCGACCACAAAGATGCGCGGCAGTTGTTGGATATGCTACTGAAATTGTGATGGATGAATCCATGGAGCGCGGAAAGACGGAAGCAATGAAACCCTCCGAGGAACAAGGGAAGCACACCGGATCGAGCAAGATCCTGCTCGATCAGCTGCTCGAATCCATCACCACCGAAGAGAGCAAAGAGCTGGCGCCCGGGGTCATCATCCGCGATACCTATCGACTCTCCCGTTTTCTTGGCAGGGGCGGAATGGGAGAAGTGTGGCAGGCGGTGGATCTGATCCGTGAGGCCGGGGATGCGGGGGAAAAGGACAAATATGTCGCCATCAAGTTCTTGTCCAGGGCAGTCCGCAGTCATCCCTATGCGCTCAAGGCTTTGGTGCGGGAGTTCTCCCGCTACCGCCGGCTGATCCACCTCAACATCGTGCGGGCTTACGAGCTCAATCGCGACAGCGACCAGATTTATATCGTGCTGGAATATCTGGAGGGGGAGTCGGTTAAGGAATGGATCAAGGCCCATCCCGAAGGGACCGCTCCGGAGGGGGCGGAAGCGATCATCCGCGGTATGTGCGCCGGTCTCGCCTTCGCCCATCGGCAGGGTATCCTGCATATGGATTTCAAGCCCAGTAATGTGTTCTACGATCCGGAAAGCCGCATCGCCAAGGTGATCGATTTCGGTATCGCCCGCCTGTCCGACCCCGCAGAGCGTGAGAAGACCCGTTTCGATCCGGGACAACTGGCAGCCCTTTCGGAGGCCTATGCCAGCCCGGAAATGCTCAGCGGCGTGGAGCCGGACCGGCGTGATGATATCTATGGGCTGGCCTGCGTGTGTTATGAAATCCTCAGCGGCCATCATCCGTTCGATCGCCTCAATGCTTTGGCAGCCAGTCATCAGGGGCTCAAACCCAAACCGATTCCCGGTCTGGCGGATCACGAGAACAAGATTTTGTTGCAGGGGCTGTCTTTTCAACGTGAGGACAGACTGGACGAACCGGAAAAACTCTATGAGGGTCTGTACCACCGTTCCCTTTCCGGCATCCCCGAAGAGGGTGTGAGGATGCCCCGCTTTTTGATGCCGGTGGCTGCTGGGGTGGCAGTGATATTGCTGATCTCGCTATTGGTCTGGGGGGTGGGACGATGGCGCCACCACGAATTTGAACAGGCACTGATCGCCGGAGAACCGGAGGCGGTGACTGAATTCATCGGCGCCGAGTCCCGGGAGCAGGACAAATTACTCCAGAATTAACAAGTGAAGGAGGCCCTGATCCATTACTGGCTGAAGCAGCCGGGTGCGGAGCTGTTCCAGATACTCGACCGGCTTCCGGGTGAAGTTCAACTCAGCTTTCTCAGTAATCTCAGAGTCAGGAAAATCCTGATCGATCACGCTTTGAGCGCTGCCGCCCAGTACAGGGAACAGGGAGAGTTGGCCAAAGCCCGGCAACAACTGCAGCAACTTTTCCTCCGTTATCCCGATTCAGGTTCTCTAGACGACGCCATTCAGCAGACTCAGGAACAGATCCTGCAGCGGGCCGGGGATCTCGAGAAACGCTATAAACGCTGCTTCCGCCAACAGGAGGTCAGCTGTTTCGCCGAAGTCAGAACGCAGCTGCTACAGGTTGCGCCCGAACACCCCTTACTGGCCGACGGCAAGCTGGCTCAATGGTTGCGTGGCAAGAGTGAGGCGGCATTGAAACAGGGGCAGCTGGATGTGGCCGAGCGTCTGCTGGATCATTGGCAACAATGGTTTCCCGAGGTCGATCCTGCACGTCAGCACTTGTTGGAACGACTCGCCCGGCAACGCGGGATCGACGCCTGGCGGAATCGCCTGGATGGGGAGGGGCTGTCAGCCTCGTTGGTGGAGTTTCGCCAGCTGGATGAAGCCCTCCGCAAGGAAGTGTTGAAGGACCAGCGGGTCGGACAAAGGGTCCTGAATCATTATCTGACGAGGGTGGAGGCGCTGGCCAAACAGGATCGTTATCCCAAGGCCCTGAGCCTGGTGGCCGAGGCCCGGCAGCTGTTGGATGGCGATTACAAATTCCGCAGAACCCTGCAGCGGACGGAACGACGGTTGAAACGATCGCAGGCCCAGCGGGCCTCGGCCATCGTTGCCAAAATGCGTCAACAGTTCAGACAGGGGGAAGGGGATCTGGAGGCGATCCAGGCCTTGCGAGGCCAGCTGAACAAAATCGATCCGGAGCATCCCGCTCTCGCGTATCCCGACCTGCTCCGCTATTATCCGCAACGCATCGGCAAGGCATTGGGGGAGGAGTCATTGTCCGAAGCGGAAAAACTTCTGACGGTATGGGATGTTCTGCGCCCTGACGATGCCAAGGAGGAAAACAGTCAATATTCCAGGCTCCATGCCCAATATCAAACGCTGGTCAAGCGGATGGCAGGCAGGCTGCAATGGATCAAGCGGATTGAGAGCGTCGTGGATGGGGGTGACGAGGCTGCCTTGATGCGTCTTCTGGATGAGCTTCCCAAAGAGCAACGGCAGACGGTCCTGCAACAAGTCGAGCCCAAACTGATATCGTTCTATCGCAGAAATATCGAACAGGCGCTGCAACAGGAACGGTACCAACAGGCACAATCTTTGAAGGGGTCTCTGGCGAATCTCTATCCAAACCCGGCCATCGCCAAACCGCTTGATCAGTTGATCGGACAGTCCCGGCAGAAAAAAATGCAGAGTCTGACGCAGACTTTCAAACAGATGTTGCAAGCTACGCCGGTCGATTATCAACACCTGTTTGCTGTGTTGTCCGCCATGATTCGCATCGATCCCGCCTCACCCTCGATAGGGGCCAATTTGCATGATCTCAGAGCTCATAGTCTGGACCTGGTGCAAAATGGCCGGGAGTCGCTTCCGGCTCTGGAGCAACTGATAGCAGGTTGGAAAAACCTGGCATCGAGTTATGCGTCTGCGGCGGATTCACTGGATGAAGCCAGCAATCTGATCGCTTTGCGGTTGTTGCTCAAAGGGCGACGGTTGGCTGCAGAGGGGGAAGCTGGCCAGGCAGAACCTCTTTACCGCTTCGCTCTCACTTTGCAGCCCGTGCCAACGGTACGTAAAAGCCTGCAGAATGAGTTAGAAAAACTGAAAGCTCCACAGGGGCAATGAAAAAAACGGAAAAAAATTCACATTAGGTTGAAACTTTCATTATAGTTTCGAGTATCAATTATTACGAGTAGCCTGATTCAAGTGTGACTTTCGCTGGCCCATGTGTTATGTCTGCCCAAATGATCACCGGTTATTACGGCAAGGTCTCGAGCAAAGGGGATTTCATCTCCAGAGGGCTGCCGCGATCCTTCACCCAACCTTGGGACCGTTGGCTGCAGGAGTGCCTGTTGCTCCTGGAGGCTCATCTGGGACCGGACTGGGCCAAGTGGTTTCAATGTCTGGGGACGACGCGTTTCGCCCTCAATGCCGGTACCTGCGGTCCCAGTGCATGGATCGGTGTGATCCTGCCCAGTCAGGATCAGGTGGGGCGGCTGTTTCCCTTGACCCTGGCCAGGCGGGTGGCTTCCGACGAAGTTGGGTCTCAGGTATTCAGATCCGAGGCGGAATGGTTCGAGGCCACCGAGGACCTGGCAAGGCAACTGGTACAGGGTTTGATCGACCCTTCCAGTTTCTCGCTTGAGTCCAGCCGCGAGGTCCGGCAGCTACGGGTGCGTCGCTGGTTACCGGCCGTTCGGCAGCGCCCTTCGTGGTGGTTGTGCCCGATGGAATCTCAGGTGGTCCGGACAGTAGGATTACCGTCCACGGAGTTGATGATGGGGTGGCTCGAATCCGGGTTGGCCAGCCCCCGGTCCAAATGAAGCTTATTGGAGCGCCTGCTTTTGGCGCGGCGCGGGTGCCCTGACTTCGAACAGGGGCGTCGCGGGTGTAGTCAAAGCCAATTCCAGGGCCGCCGCCTGGCGCTGGCGTTGATAGCCTTCGCGAAGGGTTTTGAGACACTGGGACTGGCTGATGGGGGCGCCGAACAGATACCGTTTTCCTGGCGTGAAATGCTGCTGGTTCGTTTCCCACCAATGTTCTACCAGCTTCCTGTCAGGC
>Ga0114931_10001609_pt1 | contig 28793 bp, 22 predicted proteins | sample 2SBtaG_FD_89579 | JGI IMG/M metagenome (GOLD analysis project Ga0114931, IMG submission 89579) | Deep subsurface microbial communities from Kolumbo volcano to uncover new lineages of life (NeLLi) - 2SBTROV14_V59a metaG | ecosystem: Environmental > Aquatic > Marine > Volcanic | place: Kolumbo... | reverse complement strand
GCGAATATCCCAGCCCAAGGCATGCTGAGATTTCAGCCAAAACGGGCTGCCGTGCTTGGGGTGCAAATGCAGATCCAAGACGTCGCGCAGGTGTTCGTCCTGCCGGGTTGCCACATCACGCGGGGCCAAGACGGTGCTCATGGGTTGGTCACTCTCCCGGTGGTTTCGAGGAACGGTACGATCTGGCCGCTCAACCATGCCTCGCAACCACGGAAAAAGTGATCGTCGAGTTCGGCCAGGACGAGACGTTTCGGTTCGGTCCAACTCGACACGGCCTCACGCAACACATCGGAGGGCGTGGCGAAATCATCGCGCGAGGCCAGCACCAGCTTCGGCACGCTGGAGGCGGACATGCCGCCGTAGTCGTGTCGGCCGATGGTCGGCGCGATGCAGACGATGGCCTGTGGGTCCAGCCGCGATGTCGCGCTGAGGTCGTGTTCCAGCCAGGCGGAAATGACGGCGCAGCCGAAACTGTAACCGATGATCGCCAGCGGAACGTCTTGGCCGACGGTCGAGGTGGCGAAATGCAACGCGGCCGCCAAATCTTCGTGGCGACGCGTTTCGTCGGCCATGTGCGAGGTGGCCAGAAAGGCGTTAAGTTGCTCGATCGAAAGTGCGTCGGGACCGTCGCTTTCCCCCACGCCGGCATAATTGAAGCGTAACGTTGCCGAGCCCGCCACGACGAGTTGCGCCTCGAGACCGACTAGCACGTTGTTCTGCATATCGCCGCCCAACAGCGGATGCGGACCGGCCAGCACAATGGTCCGCGATGGCGGTTGATCGGCTGGATAAGCCAGCGTGCCCTGAAGACGGCCGCCGGGGACTGGGATGCGTACGGTTTCAGCAATCATCGCGTTGCCTGCGGTTCGTTCATCCGCACGAAGCCGACCGCTTCGGGGGAAGGAAAGGGGAATTCGCGGACGAAGTGGCCAAAGATCGTGGCCAACTTGAGCCCCATTTCGACGTCGCCGTGGATCTCGAATCGACGATCAAAGAAAGCTTCCGCCGGCGGCAATTCGCCGCAAACAATTCGGCCGAAGGTTCCGCTGTCGCTGGCATAGATCACCTCGGCCGACGACACATCACCCGGCAAAATGTCGCTTAACTCGCCGCGGTCAAATCGGCAGTTCCAGGTTCCTCCGCCCGGCCCCGAAAGCGACAGCGCGACAGTGACGTCTAATTGCGTCAAGCGGGGCAATGACGACTGCTTGACTCGATCGAACAAGAAACGTTCGACATACTGCCGGCAGGGAAACACGGCCGTGGGGCGGGCGGGCCGCGATGCACTTGATGCACCCCAATCGTCGGCGTCGGCGAAACGCACGAGCCGCACGATCGCCGCGCTGTCGATGCGTGGCGCGGGGTCATCCGGCAAGGTCCGCGACAGGTTGGTCGAGTCGAACTCGGTCTCTTCCGCCCAGTAAGGCCCCAGGGAACTAAGGTTCGCATAGAACAACCGCTCCCAGCGAGTTCGCCTCTCGGGGGCCATGGGAGCGGAAAACACGATTCCTCGCGAGCCCCACGCCGTCCGGATCGCGGAGACGACTTCGGCGTTGCGCGTCGGCTCGGCCGGGGTCAGATGGAAGGTACGCACCCCCCCCGCGGCGGCCTTTGCCAACTCGACCGTTTGGCGGGCCACCCAATCGACCGGCACCAGATTGCGAATTCCGCGTGGATCAAGTTCCAGCCTTAACGAGACGTCGCGGCCCAAGCTTCCCGGTTTCTCCTTAAATCGCTCGGCCAGCAATCTGAGCAGTCGTAGCGGACGATAAAAACCTTCGTACGAAATGGTGCGTCCCGAGGCGAACTCACCCACGACGATGCCGGGCCGGCAGATGGTCAGTTCCAGGCCGGTGGCGACCGCCTGCTGTCGAAGGAACTGTTCGGCCTGCCACTTGCTCGCTTCGTAAGGGTTGCGGAACGGACCGTGATGCCGATCCTCCTCATAAACCCGACCCGCGCGGCGACCGGCGACATAGGCCGTGCTGACCTGCACCCAATGCTTGAGCTTGCCGCCGTTGAGCAGCCGAAACAGCGATGCGGTGCCTTCGGCATTGGTCTTAACAGGGTCTCCGTTGGGCCGGGCTTTGAACGATACGCACGCGGCGGCATGGATCACCGTCTCGCACGCACCAAGCAACTCGGCGAAACGGCGGGGCAGCAAGTGCAGGTCGCTCAGGTCGCCGGGGATGACGGTTACGTTTCGCGGAACGACACGGCCTGTCTCGGACAACAGATTACCGACGCGGGCCTCCGCGGTCGCTTCGCCATCGGCCCGCACCAGGACCACGACCCGCGCGCCCTCGGCCGTGAGTTGCCGCAGAAGATAGCGTCCGACAAAGCCGGTCGCTCCGGTCAGAAGCACGGGTTGAGCAAGCATTGATTTTCTTGTGACGGCACGCAAAGTCCACGAGGTTGCGCAACCATGGGTGAGAGTCAGGCAATCGCCTCGGCCATCACGACCGCATCGTACAACGAGCCGCTTACCTGGAATGAACGTGAAAGCTCGGCCCGCTCGCGCGGAACGCGACACGGTCGAACCGACCGTACCTCGGCTATAGCATCCACACCGAAAGGCGAGCTTGCCCCACACCAGCGAGCGGAAGCGCTCGCGGTAACGCCGAAGCGGAGTGCGAACGCCGGGCCTCTGCTACCGGCGCGATCGAAGCGTCGCAGAGATGTCCGATCGGCCCGGATCTGCCGACTTGGAAGTTTGGATGCCTACGGACGGCGAAGTCGCGAAGTTCACCATCCAAGCTCGACTCGGTAAAAAGAACCTGCTTTTGCGGCCTCTTGAAGGGAGCATCGCCTTGGCGTTCCCCACAAAGAGGGCCGGCCAAATTGTTCCCGAGCAAAGCAAAATGCCAATGGTCTCGCCGCGGATCGGCGGGGCTCTCATGCCGGACGTGGAATCGGGCTAGATGGACTTGAAACGTCAGCGGGGCGAGGTCCGCGTGACGATGAAACCACGGGATCGGAGTATGTGCCAGCCAAACCACCAACAGAAGGTTCAGCCAGCGACAACGTCGTGGCAAGCGAAACATGGCATGTGATCCAATACCCCGAGAGCTGAAGGAGGCGAGATTCTCAGCGGAAAGCTCACCAGCGTCAAGATCATTTCACCGAAGTTCGCGCACCGGGAGCACGACTGGGAAGTCCGCACCGTTGCGGCAAGATGCGGACTTCCCTTGGGTAAGGTTTCGGAGGGTCTCCTCAACCTCCGATGCCGGCTTCGATCGCAAGACATCTCTATCCGATAACGTGTTGGTAATATAGCGGTTAGATGGCGAGTGCAGCCGCTCCCAGCAGGGTAAACTACGCTTGTATGGATTTCGCGAACCATGGTTGCCGGTTGTTCAGAGAGTTGTTGTTCAGAGAGTTAAGGATCGATACCGTGCCATACGTGACGGATCCGCGATCGGGCTTGGAACTGATCCTGGCGATCTGCTGCCTGTACATCGCCGTGCGGATGATGCCGGCGGTGTTCCACTTCTTGCGTCGACCGATGAAGAGCACCCCGGCAGGGCGAGTGATTCTGTGGCTCGCCTCGATCTGCTTCGGCGTGTTGGTGGTTCGCTGGGTCTTTCATATTCCATCGCAAGGCGGAGAGCTGCTAGCGACCGTTGCCTTGGTGATTCTTGCCCGTGCCGGATATGACCTTTACGGGTTGCGTCGTCATCTCGAGCTTCAAGCCTTGCATCAGAATCGGTCTGATCGGACCGCGAGCCAACCGGTCGATCGCGTGGGCTGACGACCACCGCGGTGCGCGCACGGTTTTTTTCGCCGCGGACCGCCGGTCGCCAGACCACGGTGAGCTCGCCGAGAGGCCGATTCGGCTACCTTGTTGCTTCCAGCCATCCAGTTACTATCGTTCCCCGCAAGGCATCCGTTTTCCGGATTGCCGGAAACCATCAAGGGAGGATCTTCAAAGTGAATACGACTCAACAGCCCGCCTGGTTGTCCCGACGACGAATTCATCGCGCGCTTGCCTGGTTCGTCATGATTTGGTTGGTCGTGATCGTGTCGCTGGCGAACCTTCAGCATGCCACGGGTCAGATTGCGACGCCGGAGCCGCCCTATACCGGTAAAGACCGCGTGGAAAGGTGGACGGGCAAGACGATTCTGGTCGTCACGCCGCACCCTGATGATGACACGTTCAGCGTCGGTGGGACGTTGGCCAAATTGTCCGCGCGTAAGAATAACATTCAGATTCTGATCTACACGAGCGACAATGCCGGATCCAACGATCCCACGATGACTAAGAAGCGGCTGGCCAAGATTCGCAAGGCGGAGGAAGAAGAGGCCTGCCGCGTGCTTGGCATTCCTGCCAAGAATATCACCTGGCTGGGATACGACGACGGCATGCTCGAATACGTCGACGCGCGCCGTCTTACGAAGCAGGTGGCGCGCGAGATTCGGCGTCATCGACCCGATGCCGTGTTTTCCATCGACCCGGGCGCGCCGTATGAGCAGTGGCACAAGAGCGACCATCGAGCCGCCGCGTTGATCACGGTCGATGCCATGCGTGCCGCGGCTTGGCGATTGTATTTCCCGGAGCTGGAAGCCGAAGGGTTCAAGGCGTACACGGTGCCGGTGGGTTTCTTTTTCTATTCGGCTCAGCCGAACTACACGGTCGACATCAGCGACGTCATGCAGCGAAAAGCCCAAGCCGCCGCCGCGCACACGAGCCAGTTCGGCAAAATGGTCGCGCACTACGACCCAACGAATCTGGAAGAACAACGCAAGAAGTTGGCCAAGGTGCTTCTCGCCAGCCCGCTTGTCAGTCGCGAAAAAGGCCACGTCGTGGAGAAGTTTCGCCGCTCGAGTCGCTATGGGGGCTGAAGAACCGCTTTGCCGTGGCGCCACCATCACGCCGATCGAAAGGAGCTTTGCGACGCGCCCGGCTAGAGCAGCGTTTCGAGATAACGACGTGCGCGGTTGATCTCCTCGGTGACCGCGGAGGTGGGTTTCAGGATGGGGATTCCTCGGGGCACCGGGTGCATGAACACCTCGGTCCAGCCCTGATAGCCGATCTGCTTGAGTGCCGCGAGAAGCGGCGCGAAGTCGAGCGAACCGCGGCCGGGCATTTGAAGCAGCTCTTGTTCTTTCGGCAATTTTTTCATGCAGCCCATGCCGTGTTACCAGGCATAGAAATGGACCAGTCGGCGATCCAGGTCATGGATCAGACTTGCCAGCAGTTTTGTGTCCTGAGGCAAATGATAGGGGGCCAGCGCGACGCCCAATTGTCCTTGAGGCGCCATGTCCGCCAGATAGCGAATGGAATCGGCCGAATCGATCAGGGCATTGGCATGATTCTCGATGCCGAGGGTCACGCCGTGGTCGGCTGCACGATCAAGATGAGGTTTCAACCGCTCGACGAATTTCCGCACCGCCGTTTTTAGTTCCGCGCCGCTTAGCCCGCGTGGCCCGCCGCTGCCGCAAACGATCAGCCGCGTGCCGAACCGCTTGGCAACGGGCAGTTCGCCGGCGAGTTTCCATGGACCAAGATCGTAGCGTGTCAAAATGCCGAGTTTCAAGCCGCGGCGTTCGAGCTGCTGGGCCAGCGCGTCATGCCCGATCTTGTCCATCTGCTCTCGCTGATTGCCGTGGGGCAGCGGCCAGATGTCGATGGCCGTCGCGCCGATTTTGCCCACCTCCGGCAGAATCGCCTCGAGCGGTGTCGTGCCGTACATGCTCGAGGCCAAAATGTAATTCAAGCGAAAGGCGGCTTCCCGGTCGTTGCCTTCGCAGACACGCATCATTTGAGTGCCGGCAAGCGCGCCGCAGGCCAAGTGGCAAAACGTACGCCGGTCAACTCGTTGTGGGCTTATCATCGGGCAGCTTGACCTTGGCGGGTGATTAGCAGTGAGTTGGCCGAGGGACGATTCGTCCGCGGTCGAGAAACGGCACGGCCAAGTGCATCGGACCGCTTCCGTCGGGCTTGATAATCGGCCGGGGTGAGTACTGGGTCACATAAGCGCGGCGCATCCGGTCCGTGGTGTTCTTGCCGCTACAGTGAAACGTCAGCGAACTGAACACCGCCACGCTGCCGGCGGGCACCACGGCGGGAACGCCGCGATCGGCGCCGAAGTATCCCGTGCGGTCGCCGGTTTCTGGATTGCGGACGTGCTCGACAAGCGTACGAATGCCGATTCGCGAGAACGGCATCACATACGCCGTGCCGTTGGCCTCGCTCATGTCGTCCACCGCCATCCAGCAGGTAACGTACGGATCGTGAGGAAACCCCAGATAGCCGGAGTCTTGATGCCAGGAAAAAGAAATCCCCCGTTCGGCCGCCTTGACGACATATTGATCGTAGAACAGATACGCCGTCTCGCCGATGGTCGCACGGCAAATTTCGGCCATCAGATCGCTGAAGACGTATTCATCAAGCCGAGGGGCTTCGGCATAGCGCTTGGCGATGTGATATCGCTGCCCACGATGGCTGATGTGAATGTGGTCGGTGCCGAGGCGATCCATCTCTTGGTGCATTAGCTCGATCAGATGATCGCAGGAGTCGCGAACGATTTTCAGATGTTCGTCGGAAACCACGCGTTCCAAGATGAAGTAGCCCTCGTCCCGATACTGTTGCCGATGCTTTTCGGTAATCAAACCCGCCGCCGTGCTCATGGCGAACGCTCCTGTTGCGATGGGCAAACCCTCATCAGTTGTGATGGGCTAACCTTCATCAAGGGTCGGGTGCATGAATGCGAAGGATGGTGCATGGCGTCTCGATCGGTTGGCTTTCCGCGGGAAGGGAAAGTCACGCTTGAATTTCATAACCGGCCCGCTGCTCTCGACTCAACCAGCGGTTCGCCTCGTCATCGCCGACAAACGCTTGACGCTCGGGGTCCCAGTTCAACTTTCGGCCGAGGCGCATCGAGATGTTGGCCAGATGGCAGACGCTCACCGAACGGTGCTGGCTAAACACGTCGGACAACGGCTGCTTGCGTGAGCGGACGCAATCGAAAAAATTGCCCATGTGGTTGATGATGGCGTCCAGCTTCCCCGCCCGGGGCGGTCGCGTGAGATTGTCGTGGGCGTAGAGCTGAAAGTTTTCCCGCGGCAGCGGCTTTTCATCGAGCTGTTCGACCGGCGCGCCGGAGACGGTGCCGCGGTTGACGAAGATCCGCCCTTGGTCGCCTTCGAACAAGACGCCGTTTCGGCCGTGGTCCGCCAGCTCCATCACGACGCCGTCGGCGTAGGTGAAGCGGGCTTCATAATCCAGGGCGACGTTGTAGCCGTTTTTCACGTGGGGAAAAACGGCCTTGCCGTCGATCTCGGTTGGCCCGGAAAGCTGCTGTCCCGCGCCCCACTGGGCAATATCCAAATGATGGGCTCCCCAGTCCGTGACCTGGCCGCCGGAGTATTCGTACCACCAGCGAAACGTGTAATGGCATCGCTGGGGAATGTAGGGCACGGCGGGCGTTTGCCCCTGCCAGCGGTCCCAGTTCAAGTTGGGCGGCGGGGTTTGCGGCTGAAACGGACCGCCGGTCTTGTTCTTTCCGAGCACGACGGAAATCTTGCGCAGTCGGCCGATGCGGCCGGCGTGAACCATTTCGCAGGCCAAACGAAAACGCTCGTCGCTGCGCTGCCATGATCCGACCTGCACCACGGCGCCGGTTTCGCGTACCACGCGACCGATCAGCTTGCCTTCGTCGATGGTCAGCGTCAGTGGCTTTTCACAGTAAACATCTTTGCCGGCGCGGCAGGCGTCGACCAAGATGGCCGTATGCCAATGGTCGGGGGTGCCGACCGTAATCACGTCGATGTCCGGGCGATCGAGCAGCTTGCGGTAATCTTCATAAAGATCGGCTTTGCCGCCGAAGTCCTGACGGGCTTTTTCGGCGATTTCCCGATCCACGTCGCAAATGGCGACCACCTCGCCGTGGGCCAACGCCTTCTTGGCGATGACGGAACCCTGGTAACGCATGCCGATCGAGCCGATCCGAAAACCGTCACGCTTTTGCCGGCGGCGCATGCGCGCTTCGGCATCGGCCGTGAAGATATAAGGGATCGCCATGCCGCCGGCCATGCTGCCGAGCGTGCGACCGATGAATTGCCGTCGATTGGTTCGGGATTGGCTCACGTCATGATTCCTTAACGCTGTCAGCTTCGGGTTTGCGGCACGGTCGGCAAGAGGTGTGGGTATTATAGTCGGCCGTGCGATGAAGGGACGACCAACGGCGAACCATCCTGGGAAGCGGTAAGCGTGCGCTACACGACGGCGGCAAGCGGGTTCGGTTGCAAAAAAGGCATATTCTATGCTACGAGTGGCTTGATCAGTTTGCCTTTTACATCGGTCAGGCGAAAGTCGCGACCGGCATAGCGATAGGTCAGCCGTGTGTGATCGAAGACGAGCAGGTGCAGCATCGTGGCATGTAGATCATGCACGTGAACTCGGTTTTCCACGGCCTGAAAGCCGAATTCATCGGTCGCTCCGTAAACCTGACCTCCGCGGACCCCGCCGCCGGCCATCCAAACCGTAAAGCCATAGTGGTTGTGGTCGCGGCCGTTCACCTTTCCGGCGTTGGCCCCTTTCTGCGGCAACTCGACGGTGGGCGTGCGGCCGAACTCACCGCCCCAGACCACCAGCGTTTCATCCAACAGCCCGCGCTGTTTGAGGTCTTTGAGCAACGCGGCAAGGGCCCGATCGCACTGACCGGCCAGTGCCCGATGCCGGACCTCGATGTCGTCGTGATTGTCCCAAGGCTGGCCGGCTCCGTGCCAGAGTTGCACGTAGCGCACCCCCCGCTCCACAAGTCGCCGGGCGATCAGGATCTGGCGTGCCTGCACGCCGTCGCCATACAGATCGAGAATGTGTTGCGGTTCCTGGGAAATGTCAAAGGCATCGCTCGCCTCGATCTGCATGCGATAGGCCAGCTCGAACGATTGAATGCGCGACTCCAAGACGGGATCGCCGTCGCGGGCCTGCCGATGCTGTTGGTTGAGCTGCTCGAGCAGGTCGAGCTGACGCCGCTGCTCATCGGGTGACTGAGCGTGGTTCTTGGTGAATTCGATCAGCTTTTCGATGTCGGTGTACTTGCTATTGATATAGGTGCCCTGAAATACGCCGGGCAGAAAAGCGGACTGCCAGTTTTGCGTTCCCTTGATGGGATATCCGCCCGGACACATCACGATGAAACCGGGCAGATTCTGGTTCTCCGTTCCCAGACCATAGGTTACCCAGGAGCCGACGCTGGGCCGTACCACGCGCGCCTGGCCGCAGTTCATCAGCATCAGCGATGGTTCGTGATTGGGGACGTCGGCATGCATCGAACGGATGACGGCCATGTCGTCGACACACTGGCCGAGATGCTCAAAAATCTCGCTGACCTCGATGCCGCTTTCACCGTGCCGATGGAACTTGAAAGGCGAGGGAAACGCGGCCCCCGTCTTGCGTTCCGTGCGCAGGTTTTTGGTGGGTAGCAGCTTGCCGGCAAACTTGGCGAGCGCCGGCTTGGGATCGAACGTATCAACGTGCGAAGGGCCGCCGTTGGCGAAAATCTGGATTACGTGCTTCGCCTTGCCCGGAAAATGCGGCGGCTTCGGCGCCATGGGGTTACTTGAAATCGTGCGCGCCCCTGCCGGCGAAACCAGCAGTCCGGCGTCCGCAAGCACCCCCGCCAGGCCAAGCGTGCCCATGCCCGCTCCACAGCGGCGGAGCAACTCACGGCGCGAAAACGTCGCGCCGCATATCAAATCAGAACGGCCGATCCGCGAAGAGGTTGCCATGGCTTGATGCTCCTTTATTGCGTCGCCACGTATCGTTTCAAGCCGAGTGTCGATCGACGCGTGGCACGCCTGGCGGCGATCATCTCAATCGACAAAGGCAAATTCGTTGGTCATCAGCAGGGTTTGCGCCAGGCGTTGCCATGGCGTCATCGGTTGGCCCTCAGCCGGCGGGGCAGCGGCGACCGGCTCGGTTGCATCGTTCGCGGCGGGCTGGTCGCCGGTCGAATCGACGAACTTCAAAGCCGCCGCAAGTTCGCGCTCGCTCGCCTCGCGTCCCAGTGCAAGGCGAAAGATCATCTGCACCCGCGTTGCGGGGTCGCTTTCGTGACAAATCTCCGGGCGTGCCGCCAAATGCCGAGCGCACTCGATGACGAACGGCGCATTCATCATAAACAACGCCTGTTGGGGAACGATCGTTTCCGGACGCCCCGGCGCGCTCGAGTCAGGACCGGCAAAGTTGAACACACGCAGCAAGTTGGGCAAATCCTGACGATCAATAAATCCGTAGACCGTTCTGCGCGGCGGCGAGGGGTTGCCGAACAGTTTGACCGGACGCCCGCCGACCGTTTGGTCAAGCTCACCCGTTACGGCCAACATCGCGTCGCGCAGCGGCTCGAACTCAAGAGGGCGGCGATTCATTTTCCACAGCAGACGGTTCTCCACGTCTTTCGCCTTGCACGCGCTGCGATCAACGCTCGCTTGTTGGTACACGGACGAAAGCAAAATGCGGCGGTGCAGCCGTTTGAGCGACCAGCCGTCTTCGATCAGGGTACTGGCAAGGTAGTCCAGCAAGTCGGGGTGCGTGGGCAGATCACCTCGCGTGCCAAAGTTGCTCGGCGTGCGGACCAACCCTTTGCCAAAGTGGTGTTGCCAAACACGGTTGACAATCACCCGGGCCGTAAGCGGGTTGTCAGACGAGGCAATGGCCCGGGCCAGTTCGAGTCGCCCGCTTCCTTGTTGAAACGCGGTGCGCCGCGGACCGCTAAGCACGGCCAGAAAACGGCGCGGAACCTGGGCTCCCAGGCGGTGCGGATTGCCACGCAAGAAGATGTGAGGTTCCACCGGCTTGTCCCGGTCGACCAGCGCCATGGCCCGCGGCGGGGCATCCGGCGATTCGGCTTTCCAGTGGTCTAGCGCCATCTGTAGCTTGCGCAGCTTGTTGCGCAGCTCTCGATCGAGCAGGCGAACCAGCTTGTCACGCGGAACCCGGGTTGGTGAGTCTTCGGCATAGAGCACTTGTCGCAACTGTTCGGCGGCCGAGTCTTCAAGCTGTTTCGGCGGTTCTCCCGCGGCGGTTCCCGCCGACACGGCGCCGGCATGCGCATGTTGAACTTCGCGCCAGTGGGCGTCGATCCCCGAAAGCAATTGGCCGTAGACTCGTGCTACGTCGGCCATCGAAGCGGGCGGATGGGCGACAAACTCTTCATGAACCAGACGATTGATCCCGGCAGGTTCCGACGACGCGCCGTCTCCCGCTTCTGCCGCGGCGACACTTGCGATCAACTCGGCGCTGGCCGACGCAAAACGATCGGCCGGCAACTCGGCGAATCGGCGCCATAGTCCGAAAACCGGCTGATCCGCCTTGGCATGCGATGCCAGATAATCCCGCCAACGACGCACGACTGAAGGTCGAAGATCGCCGGCACTAAGCGACAGGAACGCCCCCTTTTCCAAAAGCCGCTCGGGCCGGGCACCGATGACGCGAAGCAAGTATTCGGCCACATGACCGCGTAGCTGATCTTCCACGCGGGCCACGTTTTCATCTATGAAACGGTCCAACTCGGCCTGCCGCTTGGCGAGCTCTTGCATGTAGGTGTTGTAGGCTTCGGTCTGTTCGGGAGGCGCGATAAGCGGCATTTCACCCGGCTCGACCGAACTGGCGAACACACCGTACAGGCTATAGTAATCAGCCGTGGGGATCGGGTCATACTTGTGATCGTGGCAGCGGGCGCAACCGACCGTCAGCCCCAGTAGCCCGCGCGAAACGACGTCGATGCGGTCGTCAATAATGTCCGGGATGTTGTTGTTGAACCGGCGCCCCAGCGTGAGAAAGCCGAGCGCCGCCAACGACGAACGGTCGTCGGCGCCGACAACAAGATCGGCCGCCAGTTGCTCGATGATGAAGCGATCGAACGGCAAGTCGTCGTTCAGCGCGCGGATCACATAGTCCCGATAGGTGTAGGAAAACGCATAGCGCGGCTCGGCCGTAAAGACGTAGCCTTTCGTGTCGGCATAGCGGGCCACGTCGAGCCAGTGCCGCCCCCAACGCTCGCCATAATGGGGCGAAGCCAACAGCCGGTCGACGATCCGCTCGTAGGCATCCGGCGCCGGGTCGGTGAAGAAGGCCTCGACTTCTTCGGGCGACGGCGGAAGACCGATCAAGTCAAAATACAGCCGTCGAATGAGGGTTCTGCGATCGGCCGCCGGCGAAGGCGCGAGACCCGCCGATTCGAGCCGGGCGAGAATGAAGCGATCGATCGGGGTCCGCGCCCACGCCGCTTGCGATATGTGGGGTGGGGCAGGATGCCGGATCGGCTGGAACGCCCAATGCGTTGCCCGGGTCTGTTCGTAGGTTGACGGGCCAAGCGTTTGTGGTTTGCCCTTCGGCTTGTCTTGCCCTTCGGACGTAGCATCCGGCGGCTCGGGCCACGCCGCGCCGCGACTAATCCACTTGGTAAGCAGCGCGATTTGGTCGGCGTCGAGCTTGCCGTCGGGCGGCATTTGAACCGAACCTTCGTAGCGCACCACTTCGATCAACCGGCTCTGCTCCGCCTTGCCCGGCACGATAACCGCGCCAGAAGTGGAGCCTTGCGTAACCGCCAAGCGGCTATCAAGACGCAAGCCCGCCTCGGGGTCGTCCGCTCCGTGACACTCACTGCAATTTTCGATCAGCAGCGGCCGCACCTTTCGCTCGAAGAACTCGACGTCTTCGGGCGAGGGTTTTTGCGCCGCTTTATCATGAGCCGCCGGTTGATCCGACTTGGGCGTTTGCGCGATGGCGAAACCATGGAAAACAAGCGCCATCGCCGACCACGCGATGACCGCCCGCAGCACGGTCGAAAAGGAGACGTTCATGAGTCTTACAAAGGCGTGAGGTGCCACCCAAGCGACGGTGGCGACTTGGCCGCGAAAAAACAGGCCTCGATTGCCGTCGTCGACGGACGGAGGCCGAATTTCAGGGCCGGGGCGTGAAAAATTCGTCTCGGTGAGAGCCGGAGAATTGCTTAACCGGCGAACAACTGAATTTTAACAGGGGACACCACGCAATCGCAACGCAAAATTGGCGATTTACGTGTTCCGTTCCCGCCGTCGCCGTTGCCAGGCGATCACTCGGGCAAGATGTCTTTGCCTTTCCGCTGAAACGATTCTAGCCAACTGAGAACCATCGCATCTCGAATCGTCTTCGACTTGCGGCACTCCTCGGGTGTCTTGCCCCAATAGAATCCGATCCATCCCGCCGCATACTTTTTCGACTCGTCGATGAACCGCGCAAGTTCTGTTGCGTCACATTTCAGTGGAAAGGTTTCTTCGATCACGACCGGCTTGCCGACGGCTGCAAACCCCTTGAGCGTTTCGATCGCCTGCCGGAGTTTGCCCTTTTCCGGATAGAGATGCACGGCGATCAAGTCGAGTTCGCCGCTGACCTTCTCGGGAACGAAACCGGATGTCAGGCCTGGGCGATCCAGGCTCCATGGCACAAGGCCCACGGTGATCAAATGCCGCCGATCGTGTTTGCGAACCGCCGTGACCAAGCGTCGGGTCCATTGTCGTGCGATGACGTCTCGCGGTCGGCCCTTCGTTTCCCTGGCAATGAACTGGACAAAATGATTTCCGGCCAGGTCGGGACCAAGCCAATCGTCACGCTTGCGGCTTCCGCCGGCAACCACCGGCTCGTTCATCAAATCGTAGCAAAAGATCGCCGAACTTTCGGCACAGCGGGCAGAGACCGCTTCCCAGAATCGGGATTGGGAATCCCAACGTTGTGGTTCTGCCAGCCTGTCGTACCACCGCGGGACGTCCTGCTTGTGGTAGCAGCCCAGGCCGGTCAGATCGAGGTACAGCCCGGTCGCTTCGGCCAACTTAACGAGCCGCGCAAGCTGAATCAGTGCGTGGGGGTTCGGCTCTTCGGCACTCCGCATGAACCTGGCGAATTGCAGGTGGATGCGGACGATATTCGCACCAAGACGTTTCATCTCCCGGAAGTCTTCTTCGATGGTCGCCCACTGCTTGTCCCAATAGTCTTCGATGAGCCGCCCATTGCGGTCGTGGTCATAATTGAACCCCCAGGGAACAAACGCTCGCCCAGACTTTTCTAGAGTGAAGCCGTGCTGGTCGTCCGCCACGCGTACCCACTCCAGCTCAGCAGCCAAGCCTCGGCTAGCCAGAGTCGAACAGATGAAGAATGTCAGCGTCTGCAACATACGCATCAATGGACGCTCTCATTCCTTGACCGAGGGATCTTCTCCGAGCGGGTGGCGATAAACGGCGAAAGGCAAGGGAGCCTGATGTTTGCGATTCGCTTTACGGAGAAAAACGGGCGAAGACTTTTCCCAGCGTGGGACCTTGACATTCGCGTGTCAAATGCAAGCCGTGCAATGGAAATTAGAGCGAGTCGCCAGTTCCGCGGAACACGCGCGACGGTTCGAGCCGGTCGAGGGCGGCGAGGATGGCCTCGAGCCCGTGGACCGGCGCCTGGCAGGTGAAGTTTTCGCAGACGTAAAGGGTCGGCCCGGGGGCCAAGGGGGCTTTGCCCTGGAGCAGTGGTTCGACCGCGGTGCCCGCGGGCCGCGGCTCGGGGCCGGTGTCACGCAAGGCGACAACCTTGTGGGGAAGAAAGCGGCTGCGCAATTCGGCGAGCACCCCAGCGGTGTCGGCATCTTGCAACGGGCCGACGAGCACGATCTGAAGCATCGGGCCAAGCCAGGCATCGAGCGCCAAGAGCGTTTGAGCCACGGCGACCGGCGAGCGGTCGAGCACTCCCGCCAAAGGTTGCATGGCCCGCTCGGCGGCGTCGAGAAAATCAGCTCGACCGGTAAGCCGGCCGAGCCGAACCAGCAGCGTGGCGGCCAGCGCGTTGCCGCTGGGAACCGAGCTGTCGAAAAGATCCTTGTTGCGGGCGATCAGCGGTTCGTGGTCCGTGGCGGTGTAGAAGAAGCCGCCCTGCTCGCGATCCATGAACCGCTCGATCAACGTCTCGGCAAGCTGAACGGCCGTGTCGATCCATCGCGGTTGAAAGTCGGCCTCGTACAGCGTGACGAGGGAGTTGGCCAGCGCAGCATAATCATCGAGGTAGGCGGCAAGTCGGGCCTCTGCCCGGCACCAACTGTGCCGCAGACGATGATCGTCGAGCATGTGGGTGAGCATAAAATCGGCCGCGCGGCGGGCGGCCTGTTGATAGCGGGGCTCTTGAAATACGCCACCGGCCAAGGCCATGGCGTGGATCATCAGACCGTTCCACGAAACCAGAATTTTTTCATCCCGGCCCGGGGCGATGCGGCGGCCGCGGGCGGCGAGCAGCTTTCGCCGACTTTCTGACAGCTCACGCTCCAATTCGTCCGGATCGCGACCATGGCGGGCGGCCCAAACGGTGACGGGTTCGGGCAGATGCAGGATGTTGGCCCCCTCGAAATTGCCCGTCGCGGTGGCGCCGTAAACCGATGCAAAGGTCGCCGCCGCCTCGGAACCTAGAAGCTGTTGAAGCTCGGTCGTGGTCCAGACGAAGTATTTGCCTTCCTGCCCCTCGCTGTCGGCGTCTTGCCTGCTGTAGAAGCCGCCTTGCGGGGCGGTCATTTCGCGAAGCACGTAGTCGAGCGTCTCGCGGGCGACGCGGGCATAGGCCGTTTGGCCGGTCGCCTGAAAGGCCTCGGTGTAGCAGGTGGCCAACAGCGCATTGTCATAAAGCATCTTTTCAAAATGCGGCACGAGCCACCGCGCGTCGACCGAGTAGCGATGAAAGCCGCCGCCCAAGTGGTCATAGATGCCCCCGCCGGCCATGCGGTCGAGCGTCTGCGTGATGAGCGGCAACAGGTCGTCGCGGCGCTCGGCATATCCCACGCGGAGAAGTAGTTGCAGCAGCATGGGGTGCGGGAACTTGGGAGCCCCGCCGAAGCCGCCGAACTCTCGGTCGAACAGGCGCGCCGCCTGCCCGACGGCCGAGCTTAGAAGTTCTCGACGGAACGGCCGGTTCGCCGGAGGGCCGAAACCGTCCGTTCGGTTTGTCTGCCGAAGCTGCTCCGTGAGGCGCGCGGCTTGCTCCACAGCCCGCGGCCGGCGGGTCTTCCACGCCTCGGCAACGGCCCGCAGCACCTGCTCGAAGCCCGGCATTCCCTGACGGCTTTGAGGGGGCCAGTAAGTGCCGCCGAAGAACGGCTCGCACGCGGGCGTCAGAAAGACCGACATCGGCCATCCGCCGTGCCCGGTCATCATTTGCACGGCGTTCATATAGATTTGGTCCAAGTCGGGGCGCTCTTCGCGATCGACCTTGATGTTGATGAAGTTTTCGTTCATCAACCGCGCGATTCGCGGATCCTCGAAGCTTTCGTGCGCCATCACGTGGCACCAATGGCATGCCGCATAGCCGATCGAAAGAAAGATCGGTTTATCTTCGTCCCGCGCCTTACGAATCGCCCGCTCGCCCCAAGCGTGCCAATCCACCGGATTTTCAGCATGCTGCAAAAGATAAGCGCTCGTCTCGCCGGCAAGTTGGTTGGTCATCGCGTCGTCCGACCGGGCTGAGTCTCAGCCGTGTTATTTGGGCCAGGTTGCCGTGGGATCGAAATTGATGATGTGGGTCCCCGGGCGCTGTGGGACATGTGGGCGTAGATACGGCTTTTCGGCTGCTTTGTGGCAGGTGTAGCAGGCCTCTAACGTGGAACGGTACGCCGTTTGGAATTTTGGCACGTCTCGCTGTTCGATCGCCTGGCCGAGTTGTGCCCAAGTGGTGTTTTCAATCGATTGCAGGATTTCGCCAAGTTTGATTTCTCGGTTACTGCTGTCTTTGCGAATGGGAATGATGCGTACCGCCCACTTCAGGTGCGAGTGGGTTTCCTTCCAGTAGAATTCGGCCAGTGGCCAGTTTTCCGCCGCCGCCGCGAACCACAGATTGGAGAAGTGGTAGGCGACGTCCGTCATCGCATGGGATTGATCGGCGATCTTGTCCTCCAACGTGGCAACCCTTTGACGCAGCGCCGCCTCGGCCGCGTCGGTCTGCTTCAGCGGAGAGCGGGCAAATGCCCGTGATGCGTGATGCGGGCGGCCACTCCAAAGGTTCATGATGGCCAGCGTGAGAGCGGCTCCGCCAACGGCTGACCAAAACATGCGAAAAAGCATGGGTCGTGTTTTCATAGGGTCTCCTCGGAGCGCCGAGACGGCGGCTCGAACGAACAGCGACGGCGCGGATCCGGTTTGTTATAGACGCACCGGGCTTTACTTCGGCGCCATGCGGATGGCTCCGTCGAGCCGAATTGTCTCGCCGTTGAGCATGGGGTTCTCGATAATGGCCAGCGCCAGTTGAGCGTATTCCGCCGGCCTGCCGAGTCGCGGCGGGAAGGGAACTTGAAGGCCGAGCGATTGCCGGGCCTCTTCGGGAAGACCGGCCATCATCGGCGTATCAAACAGCCCCGGGGCGATGGTCATCACGCGGATGCCGAAACGGGCCAATTCACGGGCAATGGGAAGCGTCATGCCCACGACGCCGCCCTTGGAGGCCGAGTAGGCCGCCTGTCCGATTTGGCCGTCGAAGGCGGCCACCGACGCGGTGTTGATCACTACGCCGCGCTCTCCCTCCGCGTTCGGCTCGCCGGTGGACATCGCGGCGCCGACCATGCGGATACAGTTGAACGTGCCAATCAGATTCACCTCGATCACCTTGGCGAAGACCTCGAGGTTGTGCGGGCCGTCTTTGCCGACCACGCGCATCGCGGTGCCGATTCCGGCGCAGTTGATCAGACCCTGAATGGAACTGAAATCGTTTTTCGCCGTCTTAACCGCCGCCTGGACGTCGGCCTCGCGCGTCACGTCGGCATGCACGAATCGCGATCGTTCCCCGAGTTTCTCAACCAGCGCCTGTGCGGCATCGTCGTTGACGTCCATCAGCACGACATTGGCGCCGCGGTCCACGAGTTGGCTGGCGGTTGCCGCGCCAAGGCCGGAACCCCCGCCCGTAATTAGAAAAGTGCTCTTTTCGATTTGCATAAAAGAAATCTCTCCGCATGCGAATTCGACTTGTCGCTGCAAGCTGTTAAGAAAAAGGGCTGACAACTCCACGGACGTTGGCATGCGGCCGGTGTGGGCAACCAAGAAACATCGCCCGAAGCGGCTCACGCCGCATGCCCCCGAAGCATCTCCCCGAGCTGCGTGAGCGCGCCGAGACGCCCGAACGGTTGATCAGTCTCCAACGTTTCGCGGGGCCGTTTTTTTCAGATACGTTCGATGATCGTGCAGGTGGCTTGTCCGTGGCCGATGCACATCGTCTGTAGGCCCAGCGTGCCGCCGGTGTGCTCCAAGCCGGCCAGCATTTTGGACATCAGTCCGGCGCCGCTGGCGCCGAGCGGGTGTCCGTGAGCAATGGCGCCGCCCCACGGATTCACCTTGGCCAAATCGGCGTGGAATTCCTTGGCCCAAGAAAGCACGACCGAGGCGAAGGCCTCGTTGATTTCGATCCAATCGATATCGTCGAGTTTCAGGCCGGCTTTTTTTAGCGCCTTTTGCGTGGCCGGAATCACGCCGGCAAGCTGAAGCGTCGGATCATCACCAATGGCCACTCGGGCTCGGAATGTCGCGCGGGGTTTGAAACCATCGACCTCGGCATGTTCGCGTTCACCGATCAACACCGCCGCCGCGCCGTCGGAAATCTGGCTCGAGTTGGCCGCCGTCACCACGCCGTTGCCGTCGGGACGAAACACGGTTGGCAGGCTGGCGACCTTCTCTGGGTTGAGTTCAAAGCGAATCCCTTCATCCACGGTCACCGTGATCGTGTTGCCTTCGGCGTCGAGCCCCTCGGTGGGCAGAATCTCTTTGTTCCACCCCGCCTTGGCGGCTTGGGCGGCACGGCGATGGCTTTCCATGGCAAATTCGTCCACGTCTTGGCGCGAAAGCCCCCACTTCTCGGCCATCCGCTCGGCGCTTTCGCCTTGGTGGATGAGTTCAAAGTCCTCAAACAACCGAGGATTCAGGTTTGACAGGTCGCCCACATCACTGAACATCGGCGTGCGGGTCATGTTCTCGACGCCCGATCCGATGGCATAGTCGACATCGCCGCCGGCGACCGCTTGCCCGGCGAAGTGGGCTGCTTGCTGGCTCGATCCACACATGCGATTCAGCGAGACGGCGGGCACCTCGACCGGGAAACCGGCCAACAAGACGCTCAACCGGCCGATGTTTGCTCCTTGCTCACCCGCCTGGCTAACACATCCGGTCACGACGTCTTCGATCTTCGACGGTTCGATTCCAATCCGCTCGGTCAAGCCCTTGAGTGCATGGGCTAGCAGCGTGTCGGGGCGGGTCTCCCGAAAAACGCCCCCCTTGCGGCCAAAGGGCGTGCGAACAGCTTCAAGGATCACGGCTTGGGGCATGATGGGCTCCTGTTTTGAATAGCGTAAACCGGCTTTTCATGGTCCGGCGGTCATCGGTCATAGGGACGAGACGGTTCCGAAACGACGGCGGTCCTCACCGTCGTCCGCCGAATATGCGAACAAGCAGCCCGGGACGGCTACGCGGTCTCGGCCACAATTCTGAAAGGATCAAGCGACGGTCCAATCCCGGTGCCTGTGTCGTTCGTTCTTATTTCCCCTCCCGGAGATCGCACCTATTTTAGCGCTAGCCAACCGACCAATGCTAGCAGCCCAGCGAAAAAGACTTCCTTGATCTCGTGACGTGCGGGGCGAGAATTCTTCTGGCTAGAGGCACTTCCTCGCGTGTGAGAAAGAGATGCTCACGGCCTTGAATAGGCGGAAACACCGGCTTGCGCAAGGCTTGGCGGAAGCCCGTTCCTACTTGCCGGCACGCGGCGTTCGGCAAAGACAGCGGCGCCTCATGAGGTCTGATGGTGCCCGAATACACCCAATTATGCCCGGATTATGCCCGGCGGATTGGCTTGACACCAACCGCTTGGGAGTGGTAGTCTAAACATGCACAAGTACTTGCAATGAAACTACTTGTCGCGTGTCCGACGGCTTTTACGTCGGGGCGAATCGCGCTGCCACGAAGAGGCGGTAGACCTTCGTTGCCCTTGGTGCGTAGAAACGGAACAGTTAAAGAGGACGAGTGCGCGCAAGGCTTTGCCGGGCTTGGAGTCATGCTCGGCAAGGGTTTGGAAGTTTTTCCGCGCGAATTCGTCCGCGAATCCGGGAGTGGGCGATGTCTAGGAAACAGAGAAATCGGACGTTTCAAAACCTCGTGTCCGGCCGCCGAACGGGGTGTTCCGCGCCGGTGGGCCCGATGCGGTTGTCACGCCTATCGACGTTGATTCCCACGGACTTGAACGCTGTGATCATTTTGCGTCGAACCGCCGTATTCGCCGCGGTCGGACTGGCCGCTGTGTTGGTTCTTTGCGGCGGGCGTTTCGCCGCCGCGCAAGAAGGGGCGGGCAACACGGATCAAAAAACTTACCGCGAGATCCGCGATGTGAAGGAAGTCTCGCGCGGCGAAATCCGCGAGATTACTAGCTCGATGCGCGGCGGGAGCATTCCTGATCGCGCGCTGTTCGAGCGTTATTTCAATTACCGCATCGCGGAGTTCACATGGCCGGAAAACCGCCATCTTTTGCATTCGATGCGCGACCGGCTGAAGAAACAGGACTTGCAACAGGCCGCGGGCTCCGCGTACGAAGCGCTCAATGCGTTGCTGCTGAAGCGGATGACGGAAATCGCCTCGGGCGAAGCCTATCATCCGGCGGTGCGTTTGAACGCGGTGCTGTTGCTGGGCAAGCTCGATCGAAACAAACCGAATTTTTCCGGCAAAGGCTTCGTTCCCTTGCCCGACGCGCTGCCCGTTTTAATGGCGCGTGTAAAGCCCGACAGCGCCACGGCGGTTGACGACGCGCTGATGGTTGCCGCACTGACCGGAATTCGTCGGCAAGTGGAAGCCGAACAAAAAGCGATCGACCCGAAAGAACAGCAACAGATCGTCGAAACGATGCTGGCCGTTCTCAACAGCGAAAAGCCGGACCATCGAAACCTTGACGTGGATGGCTGGGTTCGTCGCCGCGCGGCCGAAGTGCTCAGCGCGATCGGAGCCAGCGGGACGGATTCCAACGGGACCGCCGTGGTCGATGCGCTGTTGGCGATGACGGCCAATGACAAGTTGCCGATCACGTCTCGCTGCGCGGCGGCCGACGCCGTGGGGCACTTGGATCTTACGCGCGTGGCCAAGAAGATTGATGCCAAGCAGTGGCTGCGTCCCCTGGCCATGCTGGCCCATGAAGTGACGGACGAGGAAACTTCCGTTGGGCCGGTGATCTACTACCTTGAATCCGTGCGGACGGCCTTGTTGGGGCGTGCGACAAAAGACGATCGCCGCGGCGGGTTGGTCTCGCTTGCCAAAGAGGGCGATTCGCACGACGCGCTGGCGGCGCTATCCGAACATATCGGCAACGTCGTGGAAAAGTTGGTCAGCTACGGGATCAATGAACCGGACTTGCCTGAAGATTTCCCGCAGATGGTCCGCGATCTGGAAAAAGATATTTCATCGCTTACCGGGCCAGAGCACATCGTGGCTAGCGAAGAAATTAAGAGCCGGCCCGACAAACGCTGACCTCACGGCCGGCACCAATGGTCCAGGCGAACGGAGTTGCCTGACTCATGTCGCGGATGGTCGTCCAGCATTGGCCGTGGATCGGGGCACGAGGCTTCGTGCTGTTGCTTTGCGCCGTCGGATGTCGCGCGCCGAGTTCGCTGCCGCCCGACGACGTAGCGAAAAAACCGCCGAGCAGCGCGGCCGAGGTCGAAGCCGCCGCGGATTCCGAGCGATCGGCAGACTCGGACCATGCCCCGTCGCCGCCAAAGACCGCGGCGGATTCCCGCGCTGAAAATGCTGTCGAGGAACTGGCGCGAGACGGCTGGCATCAAATTCCTCCGCGCGGCGATGATCCGCCGGCGCAAGACGCCGTGCGTTGGCACCACGCCGGGCTCGACGCGATGTTATCTCTTCCGCCCAAGGAACAGCCGGACTGGCGGCGGCTGCTCGATCACGCCAACCCCGCCGTCTCGGCGGCGGCCGCCGTGGCGCTCGCCCGCACGTCGAGAGACGTCGACGCGCGACGTTTTATGCCGGTGATCGGCAATCGGAAGCTAAAGCTTCCGCTACGGTTGGCCGCGGTGGAAGCCCTGGGACAGTTGCCACCGGAACAAAACTCGGCCGTGCTGGACGAACTGCTTGACCGCTTCGGGCGGCCGTCTTCGGGAACGAAGCCTTACGTACCGGAACTGCACGCTGAACTGCTCAACGTTCTTCGATCACACACGCCGTCGGCCGACGACCCTCGGCTGATCGAGGGCCTTCGCTCGCCTTCGGCGGTCGTGCGGCGTGCGGCGCTCGAGCTGTGGTCCGAGGTTGCCGCCGATTCGAAGCCGTTGTCCGCGGAAATTGTTAAGCTGCGGCTCGACCCGGACCCCAGTGTGCGCGGCGCGGCGTTGCACGCCATTGCGGCTTCGCGGTTCGAGGCAGCGTTCGCCTATCTCGACGCGGCTTTGGGCGATCATGAACCGCGAGTTCGCAAAGCCGCTATTCACGCGTTGGGTCGACTGGGCGGGCAGCCGGCGCAACAGCGGCTTCTGAAGTTGCTCGACCGGGGAGCTGAACTGGATCGCATCGCCGTGGTCGAGGCTTTGGCCGCGGCGAATGCCGAATCTTTGCTACTGCGAGCGGAGGATGACAAGTCGTGGCGTGTGCGCCAAGCCGTTGCCGCATCGCTGGGCGAACCACGGTTCGCCGACAGGCCCACGCCTCAAGCCCGGGCCGCGCTAAAAAAGCTGCTCGACGACCGCAATAGCCAGGTTCAGCGATCGGCGATCGAGTCGCTCGCCCGCTGGCCTCTCGGGGCGAGTGGTGCTTTGTTGCTCGATGCGATCGAACAGTCCGGTTTTCATGCGCGACGCGAGGCGGCCGAAGTCCTGGCGCGGCGATGGCCTCCGGCCAAGGATCTTGTGCTCGATGCCAAGGCTCATCCGCGGGCCGAGCCATGGGCCCGGTTGCGTAAGCGTTGGGAAGACGAAAACGGGCCGGTCGAACAAATCGCCCAAGAGGCCGACGCGGATGTTTCGCAGACGCCCATCGCGGTCGACGAGGCTCGGCTCGATGCGTTGCAACAGGTGGTCGAACGAGCGGCACGCGGCGAAATCGCCGATCTTGGATCGCGACTTACCCGTTTTGGGCCCGAGTTGGTCCCCTTGCTGGAACAGTTAGTCGCGCGGCGCAAGGTTTGGCTGTCGCCGGCTATCTTTCGCCAGCTTGCGAGCGATGATCCGTTGTTTGCCTCGATCGGGCAACTCGATTCCGGCTCCGCGACCGAGCGGCGTCGCGTGGCGCGCCGGTTGGCCGCTGATGCCGAGGAGGCACCGCTACGTCCTTTGGCTCGACAATGGCTGGCCGATGTCGTGGCCAACGCCCCCGACCCGCTTGTCTGGCAACATGTCTGGCCGCTGCTGATGGACGACCGCAGCGACGCGGTTTCAGCGCTGGCCTACCACGGGCTGGGGCATGCATCGCCGCAGGTTCGCTTGTTGGTATGTCAGTATTTCCAGCGTCACCACTCACCGAGCGATGCCCCGGCGCTGATCGCGGCGTTGGACGACTCGGATCAACAGGTGGTCCGTGCGGCGGTGCGTGCCTTGGCCGAACCGGGCATGCTTGACGACCCACAGCCGCTCATCAAGCGGTTGGCCCATCCCTCGGCCATGGTTCGCCTCGAGGTGGCCGGGGCACTGACGCGGCTTGGTTCGCCCAAAGGCATCGCGGCACTCGAACGAGCGGCCCACGATGCAGACCCTCGGGTCCGAACCTCAACGGCCGAGGTGATTGGCGATCTTGGGCGTATCGGGTTGGCGGGAATCCTCATCGAGATGCTTGACGACAGCCGGCAGAGCGTTCGTCTGGCGGCGATGCGTGGTCTGCGGCAGCTCGCCGGCAAAAACATCGGTCGCCCGGATGATGATCCTTCGCCGGCGTTGCTCGATGAAGTGCGACGCTGGAAAACGTGGTGGTCGGAACAACCCGCAAGCTCATCGGCCGTTCAAAGCCAGCGGCGGGCGAAGTCATACAGGCCTCGAGCCCACGGCGCGTAATAAATTTCGGCGAGATAGATCCAATAAAGCGATTTGGTGGCCACGAGACCGGCCCACGTGGTGGCCAGCACGATCAGGAGCAGACATTCGCCTGCTCGCAGCCGCAACTCGGGATAGAAAGTTCGTTTTTGCGACGGATCGAATCCCCGGCTGGCGACGCTCGTGGCCAGCGACTCGGAGCGCCGCATGAGCGACAGCGTAACGGGTAGCAGCAGCGCGAACTCCATTTTCAGCGCCGTCCACCAGCCGGCGCGGCGCCGCCTTCCCCAGCGGTCCTGGCCATAGCCCCGCAAACGTCGGGCACGGCGGATCGTGGCGGTTTCGACAAGAATCAGCGGCAAGAAACGCAGTGCCGCCACGGACATATAGGCCACGACCACGGGTACTTTCAACCGCGTCAGCGCCGCCAGCAATCGTTCAGGTCCGGTCGACAGGCAGACGCAAAGACCGGCCAAGGTCACGGCCAGGATGCGCAGCGATTGCTTTAAGCCATACAGCGCGCCTTCGCGGTAAAACTGCAAGGCGGGTAGCTCAACCTCACCCCACTGCACGCTGGGAATCAAGGTGAACAGCGGCGTGCGCGGCTGTCGCGCGTAGAACAGCCCTTGGCTAAGAAGCGTGCCCCAAGCGGTGAGCAGCAACAGTCCGCCGATGAGCAGCCAGCCGCGGGGTCGCAGACGCAGGCCCAACACGGCCACCACGGCCACGCCGAACAACGCCGCCAGCGCGGCGGTCGAATCGACGACCACGCTAAGCGTCGACATCCACATCAGCCAAACGAGCTTCAGCCGCGGATCGAGCTTGCGCAGCCAGCCGGCCGGCTGTACCCGGGGAAGCTCGATGGCCACGTTGTTCAGGGACACGCTCGTTGAACCTCGAGGATCATTTCTTCCACGTTCCAAGCTTGCAGTTGGAGGGCACGCCGCAACTGGACCAGTGGCGGACGCCGCAGACGTGCGGCTTCGAGCAATCGGTCGTCATTCATCAAGGCGGTGGGCGTGGTGTCCGCCAACAGATGGCCATCGGCCAGCACGAGTACCCGGTTCGCATAGCGGCCCACCATCCGCAGATCGTGTGTCGAGAAGAGCATGCCGAGCGGTTGTTCGCGATGAATCAGCGCGTGCTCAATGGCCTGCATCACACGCCGCACCTGATCGGGATCTTGCCCCGTGGTTGGCTCGTCGAACAACAGCACTTCGGGATCGAGCGCCAGGACGGCCGCCACGGCCGCGCGCAGCCGTTGTCCCTGGCTCAACCCCAGCGGCGGATCGTTGAGCAGCGCGGTAAGGTCCAATTGCTCGGCGACCTGGCTAACCCGCCGCGCGGTTTCCGCGGGCGAAAGGCCTTGTTGCTGGGGGCCAAAGGCCAGCTCTTGTCGGACCGTGCGGCAGAACAGCATCAGGTCGGGATTCTGCATCACCAGCCCACACGCTCCGGCCAGCTCAGGCCGCCACAGCCTTCCGGACGTCGGCGCGAGCAAACCGGCAAGCAGCCACAACAGCGTACTCTTGCCCGAACCATTCGGCCCAACCAGCGCGACACGTTCGCCGGCGGCAAGCTCGAAGCTGACATCCGACCAGACGTCGGCGCCACGGGGTTGATAGCGAAACGCGAGATTTTCCGCGCGAAACAACTTCGGCCTGTCCGGTCCCGTTGAGGACGCGGTCTCGACTCGCGGTGGAGCCTCGCTTTCAGTCGTCGTATCCCCGGCGCGTGCCATGGCTCGAACGTAGCCACGTTCGGCCAACCGCTGGATCAGCGTGCCGCAATCCCGCGCCAAGGGCACGCCCAGCGCCGCCGCGAATCGGGCCACGTCGCTCAGCTCGAGTTTGGCCGATTGGAACGCGGCTCGAAGTGTTTCTTCTTCGTCGATCGACGCATCTCCAGCCAGCCGACCCGCGCTGAGAATCAGTACGCGATCGGCATACGGCAACACTTCGTCGAGCCGATGTTCGGCAATCACGATGGCCATGCCCGCGGAGCGTAGCTGGGCAAGGTGGCCGAGAAACTCGGCCGCGGCCTGGGGATCCAGTTGACTAAGCGGCTCGTCGCACACCAAAAGTCGCGGGCGCATGGCGAGCAACGCGGCCAGCACGAGCCGCTGTTTTTCGCCTCCGGAGAGATCGTGCGTCGACCGCGATTCGAATCCGTCGAGCTCCACTTGATGCAGGCTGTCGCGGATGCGAGGGCCGATTTCGCGCGAGGGAACGCCAAGGTTTTCCAACGCGAACGCCACCTCGGCTTCCACGGTGGTCGCGCAGATTTGATCGTCCGGGGACTGCAACACCAAGGCGGCTCGCCGGGCCAGTTTGGCAGTGGAGAGATACCGCGTATCCTCGCCATCGAGCAGCACGCGGCCCTGCATGCGGCCCGAGGTTTGATGCGGGATCAATCCGGCAAGCGCCCGAAGCAGCGTCGACTTCCCCGATCCGGTTCGTCCGGCCACCAGCGTCCACGTTGCCGGGGCAAGCTCGAAATTGATTTCCCGTAGCGTGGGGTCATCTCTTCCGGGATAGGTGAAGTCCAGTTGCTCAACGAGCGCGGCAAGGCTGCTCAACGGGCAATCCTCCGCAACTCGAAGCCGAGCCTCGAACCGAGTAGCGCGCCGAGCGTTCCATAGAGCAATCCGGTCACGAGCGACACGCCCAACACATACCACGAGGCAAAGAACAAGCGGTACAGCACCTGGACGAGACAGAACTGTACGTACAACGAGGCGGCGTTGGCCGCGCCGATCGCTAGCGCCATGCGCAGCATGGTTGAGGCCCCGGCAAGGCCTCCGGCAGCGGGGCGCAGAAACGTGGTCACGCCCAGAATCGCGAGCGCCGCTTCACGTAGCAAGATGCTGACCGTGACGAACAGCAGATCGATCAAGCCAAGTTGCCCGGTCATGGTCGAATTCATCAGAAACAGCGACAGGCTGGCGAGCGTCACCGTGCCGGGAAATGGGATCAGCATCACGACGGTGGCCGTTAGCAGACAGGTGAACCCCTCGTTCCCGATGCCTGAAACAAAGATGGCAAACGGACCCAACAGGCCGGTGAGCACGTCGCCACCAATGCGGGAGCCGTACGAAACGAGAAAGTGCAGGGCGGTGAACAAGCCGAGGGTCGTGAGCCCCACGGTTCCGATCCGCCGGGCCAACCGCCGGCCGTTGTAAATCAGCACGAACCATCCCGCGGGACAAATCAGCAAGCAGGCCAGGGTCACCGCCGAAACGTTGGCCTTGCCGCGAACCACCTCGAGCCGCGCCGTCCGCTCAAACAGCGGATCGGTGGACCCGAGTTGAAAAACGCGAAACCGGCGATCATAGCGTCCTGGCTTCACGCTGTTTCGCACATACAGCGGAATTCGCGCGGTGGCCTTCTGGCCGGCGGCGATCCGCAGAAGATGTTCGGCCGTCGGTGATTCCCGGGGCGATTTCCAAACCGGCGGCGCGAAGTCGAGCAGCGGCTTTCCCGTCGCGGTGTCGGCCACCTCGCTTTCAATCACAAGGTTCAAGGCAGCCGGAGAATGGTTGCTCAGCGTCAGGGCTTGATAGGCGTAGGCCGCGTATTCGTCGTGCAGACGGCTGGCCGGTCGCAACCATTTCCGCACGGTTGACCAAACGGGATCCGGGAGATAAACCGCGTCGGGCGGCTTGGCTGGCTGGGCATCGCCCTCTGCATCGGCCGGAAAGACAAGCTTCTCGAGAACAACCATGCCGGCTAGCTCTCGCGAGGCAATGCTACGCAGCCTGATTCGCAGATGCCGCTCAACCGCCTGGCTGCCGGTCTTACGATAACGAAGTCGGCAGTTGAGCGTGGCCCGGTCGACGCCCGGTTCGAGTGAGATTTGGGCCACGAAGTGATCGTCGTCATGCTCGTAGTGCAACACGCCGGATGCCTGGATCCGCGCCGGCTCGTCTTTTGGCAAGCCGCTTAAACGTCGGTCGAGCGCCGAGAAGCGAATGCCGGCCGAAGATTCGATCTCCAACTCGTAAGAGACCTCCACCTGCCGGCGGTTTTCGATCCACAAACCGAGCGAAACTTTGCCCGTCGCGGGCAGATAAACCTCGTCGGCTTCGGCTTCACCAAAATCGATCATCGCTTGGCCGAGCGGGATTTCTATTCCAGCCGTCAAGGTTGGCGTGGTGGCGGGGCTGTGAAGCGATCGCCGCAGAGTGCGACGAGGCAGGTGAAGCTCGATCGTGTAGCGATGATCGGGCCGTGATTGAAACGGCAGCGCGAACACCCGCCGCTTCCCGGCCAGCGGAAGTTCTTGAATAAGATATTTTCCGTCGCGGTCAAAGACACGAACCCGCCGCAACTTGGCCGGCCGATCGAACTCGATCCGCAGGACGTTGTCACGACTATCGAGACGGTGAAGCCTGGCTTCCCGCTCGTTGTCGGAGCTTGAACATCCACCGCTCGAAACCATCGTGACGATGGCCGCCAAGGCCACCGCGCATCGCCATCGCCGCCGGAGGTTCAATCGTGCCGGCTTGCACCACGGACTCGGAGTTGCCGCCGAATCAGTGCACGATGTGAATCCGGTAGTTTCCATAGATGACCTGGCCGTCGGGCGAGCGTGCGGGAGTTTCGACAACGGCCATCAAACGACCGTCGTCGCTGATGTCGGCATCGAATCCGACCGGCCCTTCGGTCGGATAGTAAAAGACCAGTTTGTCGTCACCTCCGCCGGTCCGTTTCAGGTCGAACAGCAAGAGGCCGAATTGCCCGGTCTGCGTCGCTCCGGGCAACTCGCGGCAGGCGGTCATCAACCAGTGCGGTGCGCCTG